>VFQN01003530.1_pt1 | contig 22175 bp, 14 predicted proteins | sample 3512371 | NCBI WGS metagenome assembly VFQN01 (sample SAMN10412370, study PRJNA504923) | tailings metagenome | isolation source: Replicate 2 from Balatoc abandoned mine | place: Philippines: Itogon, Benguet | collected 2017-08-28
TACGATACAAATTGACGAACCGAGTTTAAAATCCCCAATCTCGATAGAAGTACATCGCACCATAAGTATCCCGATTAATTTCATCATACTTCTCAAAGATTTTTTTGGTTAATTTCTGATATCTTGTGATCATGTATGACATCAAAGAAGGTGCAAGAGAAGGAATAAAACAAGAGCTCTGCTCGCTCACAAGCATGTCGATGTAATTCCAGTGCTCAGGAGTCATATCACGCATAGCTCGTAGATTAGGAAGATTTTCAATCTTTTTCTGTTCCTTTCCTTTAAGACCGTGACTCGCGAGAGATTTTCTTGTTACGACGGGGAAAGAAGCTTGTTTCAATGCTTCAACTAGTCGCGCAGTTCTTTTCTTCGTTACAGGGTGCGAGGGACTGTAATTAGTAACAAGATAAAGAGATTTCGCACCGTGCTGTGAGACGCAAGAAGATCCTACAATTGAAGCAACGATCAAACTAATCACATGTTCCTCTCTGTTTTCAGTGTTATTTCCAGTCCATCGGTCGGGTGGATCGATAAGATTGAAAGCAGTATCATCAAGTCTCACGTGAACTGCGAGATAACTGTGCGGTAAAAGTGAAATCAAAGAGTCAACGGCAGCTTGAATAGGTTTCGCGGGTTTTATGGATGTCAGGACATATGACAGCAACGGAGTTGTATCATTCCAGAAAGAGTACATAGCAGCCATCTTGTACCGAGATTTTATGCGAACCTGATGATGTGGTGGGAAAGGAAAATGCGGAAGTTTTCTGCCCGTCGAAAAGTTCGCGTAATCAATCATAATGTTAAATGATTGTCTAGTATAAGGAAGAAATTCAGGGATTCGAAATAATTCGGCAACATGGTGTGAGAATCGAGGAGTTTGGGCAAGTGATATTCTTCCAAAAACTGCATCTGTTGAGAAACAATTTTGATAAGTTGAAGACGAAATTACTTTCATTCGATGTTTTGCCCAATATGAAGCGAAACGCTCAAGATCGAAAAACGACGAAAAGGCAGATGAAGACTTTTTCCAACTAATAATTGCACCATTCTCCCGCACAGCTTCATGAACTGCAAGATCGCTGACCACAAGATAAGATTTAAGGACTATCGCAGTTGGTATGTAGGCTAAAATCGCCAAATACTGAGATGCGAATGAAGTCTCCGGAGCCTCTCCAATTAGCCAGACATCTTGCGTCTTTTGATAAATTTCGTCACAAATCTGTGTTTCAGTGTTTTGAGCGACAATATTGGCAAGAAGGAAGACAATCCAAAGGAAAAGGAGCATATCGAAGTTGTTGGTATTTGAGATGATTTTAAATATTCGAAAAGACGAAAACCGAAATTCCCGGAAATCCGGGTATTCTTCGGCTTGCCGACTTTTTCAAAATTCAATTAATCACAAACATCGAACTTCGAGATTAAACTACCTCATTGTAACAGCGTAAGAAAAGGTGAAAAGCTCTCTTTTCTACTGCTCTTGTATTTAGATGGCCATTCTTTCTTAGATTGAAAATGTCTGCTGAGGATTTGCAAAGCCAACTTAACGAAATTGTCGAAGCAGTTGATAAAGCTGTCGTTGAAGGTCGAACCCATGAGAAAGCTGATAACAATGGAAATCAAGTAGCAGAAGACGATACTCCTTCTCCTGATTCTTCAAGCAGTTCTCAGGTTAAATCTCTGCTCTTGGTAAAATAGTTTTTCCCTCAATATTTTCCGACAGGCGATTGATGTCAAGAATTTAACTAACGAGCAGGTATCATACCTCCTTTTCTATCCTGTTGATCGCTGAATCTGAGAATTCCTTAGTTGGTTCAATATTTGCAACTTCAGGAGTATCTTCGTCAGAAGCAAAGATACGATAGATTTGTTGGAAAGGCCCAGTTAGCACCAAAAGAACATAAGTTCTGGAATACTCAGGTATGCTTTGATCATTTCTTGAATTTCTTAGTAGTTTATTTCTCTTTGCAGCCGGTATTATCGCTATCTGAGGAGACCACAGAGAACAAACCTATCAATGATACTGTCACTGTTGATCAAGTTCGAGCAGAAGCTTATAACATGCCTGCTGGCTTTTCTTGGTGTACAATCGATGTTAATGACCCTGCTCAGGTGTGTAAACTCCTTCCCAAGAATTTCTTCTTTTTCTAAAAATTGTTGCAGATTCAAGAAATGTATAATTTATTGAACGAGAATTACGTCGAAGATGACGAATGCATGTTCAGGTAATTTTCCATCATTTCAGTCTATTTTAGCTTTATTTTTCACTTAGATTTGATTACTCGATTCCATTTCTACAATGGGCTTTGACTCAACCAGATTACATCCCTGACTGGCACGTTGGTGTTCGTAATACCAAAACTGGTGCTTTGATGGGATGCATCACTGCAGTTCCGGTGCATATTCGTGTTTACGACCAAACGCGCTCTATGGCTGAGATTAACTTTCTTTGCGTGCATAAGAAGTTAAGGTAAGATCGATCGCTCCACCAATACAAGAATTCCAATTCATACAACCTGTTTAGAACCAAGCGATTGGCACCTGTATTGATTAAGGAGATCACTCGTAGAGTTAACCTCACTGATCGATGGCAAGCTGTCTACACAGCTGGTGTAGTGCTCCCAAAACCTGTTTCCAGATGTCGCTACTATCATCGCTCTTTGAACCCGAAGAAACTCATCGAAGTAAGACTAAGTTCGACGAATTGTTAATGATTGGCGTTTTTATTTCTATTCTTCCTTAGGTTCGCTTCTCTGCTTTACCACCAAAAACTACTATGGCAAATCATTTGAAAAATTTGAAATTACCAAAGAATCCAACTACGGTTGGCATGCGTTTGATGACTGCGGAGGATGTTCCAGCTGTACATGAGTTATTGAACAACTACTTGACCAAACAGTAAGGCTTCTTTTTTTCTCTTTGAAATGTTAGGAAAAGACGATGATTTAAAGGCAGCGAAAAGAAATTTCCCTTTTTCTGTTTTCGCGAAGTTCTTCGTCAATAGTAGCGATGGATCTTCCTTTTCATGGAACTTTGTCTTAGTTTTTATGGGAAGGAGGTGAAACTCGTTCTTCTCAACATGAGCTGATATATTTCTTGTGTTCATCAGTCTACAAAAGAAGTTACATATTTTTTTGTGTTTTCTTTTTTGTCATACCTTTCTTGTTATATCGGTCTGATCGTTCCTTGTTTCAATTAGAGCTAAGCTATGTCAAGTGTGGTCAGTTGAAGATGTTCGTCACAATCTTGTTCCAAGAAAAGATGTGGTTAGCACATATGTCGTGGAGGTAACCACTATAGTTGTGATGTCTCTTCTTGGATTTAAAACGTTTGCTTGAATGAAAAATAGGGAGCAGATGGCAAGATTACTGACTTTTGCTCATTCTACTATCTTCCATCCACAGTTATTGGTAATCCGTTACACAACAAGTTAAATGCAGTTTATTCGTATTATAACGTTGCAAACACGATTTCCACCGAAGATTTATTCCGTGATTTATTAATTGTCGCAAGAAATGAAGGTGCTGATGTGTTCAATGCTTTAGATGCTATGGAAAATAAGAAAGTTTTCGAAAACTTGAAATTTGGTCCAGGCGATGGTTGGTTACAATACTACTTGTACAACTGGAAATGCCCTTCCATGGATGCTAGTGAAATTGGTTTGATCTTACTTTAAACTTTAATTTGAAATTTGAAAATATATGAACCTCTTCATTTTTCTTTTTTATTTACAATTCAAAAAGAAACACTACATGATAAACCAAGAGAAAAAACTGAAGAAAATATTTTAGTACCGATACTTCGTACTATAATCTTTAGGAGAAATGACTAAACCACGACCTTTCCTGGCACCACGATAAACAACTTCTATAATGTCAATCATTTCTTGCTTATTATTTAAAGCCCAATTAATCTTATTGTTATTACCAGTACCTAAATCTACCATGATATGTTTATTTCGAAAAAAGAACATTACAGTACAAGGATCATATAATTCATACATCGTATTAAAATCTGGAACTTCTGTTATATCAACTAAATAGATTACAGCAAAATTTTTCACATCATCAGCCAGACTAAAGAGAACTTCATCCATTTCCATACATGTTGTATCCCAATCATGACCAAATCGAAGCACAACAACACGATTTTCTTCATTTAAAATTGCCTGATCTACTGCCCAACCAGAATGCAAATGAGGGAGTAAGTACGACATCTAAAAAAGCTTTAACTTGGTTAATTTGCAAATGAAAGTTGTTTTTCTGGAAACAGGAATGATTGAAACGAAACTCTCTCGTTACAACGGTCTAAATACTTTTGTTTGAAAAGATTTAAGAAAAAGCGCTTCTTTAACCCTATCGCGTCTTCATATGAAAATCAGCGATCGAAGATCTTGCTGGATGGAGACCATTTAATTCGTCGTTTTATAGTGATTTCAGGTTCATATTGACTCTTCTGTGATTTCAAGCTAGTTATTTTAATTGACTAGCAACGATAATCAAGTTACTTTGTCTGATATTTTGTGGGACTCTCGATTTGCGTGGCAAACCACGTCACTTAAAACCTCTTCATATAAATCATGGCAAGTGGGAGTTTAGAGGAATCAAGTACAGCAACTTCTTCTTCCAATGTTGCAGATCAATCATGGATAAGTTGGTTTTGTGGAATGAGAGATAACCATTTCTTTTGTCGAATAGATAAAGCTTATATTGAAGACTCGTTCAACTTATATGGATTAAAGCAATACTTTAACGAAGATTTTAGTGAATTATTAGAGTTAATATTAGATAGAACTGGTAAGATATCTATCCCCTCTAAGACTGTGTTTGAACTATTTATGCAGAAGTAGATGAAGGGAGCAGTGAACAGCTTCATATGGCAGAGATGTTATATGGTCTCATTCATGCAAGATATATAATAAGTGGCCAGGGCCTTGTCGCAATGGTACGATAAATTATTTCTTTGTTATTCTTCCTCTCACACCTTGCTATAGCATAAGAAGTACTTAAGTAAAGAGTTCGGTGAATGTCCTCGAACATGTTGTAATGGTCAATCTGCTTTACCAGTGGGTATATCAGATGAACCAGGTTTAACATCTGTAAAAATATTTTGTCCAAAATGTCGTGATATTTATAATCCTATGCCTGGTCTGAAACGTAAGTTACTCACTCTTTTCTCCACTATTTAGAAATAATCGCTTTTCTAGATATTGATGGAGCTTATTTTGGAACAGCGTTTCCTCATATGTTTTTAATGACTTTTGAAAATCTTGTCCCTTATGCTCCAACTCATCAATATGTCTCAAGAATATTTGGATTTAAACTCCATTCAACTAACGCTTGTACTCCGAAAGGTGAGATTTTTCTTCTTCTTCATCTTAGCTTTGACTTACTCTCTGTGTGTTTGGAAATTAGTTCCTCCCGCTGATGCGTCATCTTTGTCTTTGCCAAGTCTTGAAAGACGAGATAACTATCAACATAGATTTGCTTCAAGAAAATCGCATAATTCTGATGATAATTCCTCGCAGTTAACCTTTGAAGAGATGCAAATGCTATCAAGAACACCGCCTGATAATAATCTCAATCGAAAATTTGCGACAAACAATAATATTACAGCACGAAACAGTAGTAGCAACTATCACAACCATGCCACTTCGCAGCCAATATCGAAATCATCATCAGCCGATAGAAGCCTCCCAACATCAACCAACGAACCATATCAAGATTATATTACAATTCGAAACGAGCATATGAAGGATAATACAGATAAGGTTGGGGCAGCACCTCATATAGATAAAAAACCAAGGAAAAACTAATTTAGAACGAACAGCCATTGCACCGATGATGAAAGAGGGCTGAGGAGATTTTTGTTGACTCATTATACAACCATTTTTCTCTTTTCCTTATCTCAGGAAACACTGATTATCAACTACTTCTTCCAATTAAAATAAATTCTTTTTTGTGTTCATCGTATTTCAAGTTTGTATGTTTTTATTTCGACCAGTGTCAGTACAGCGCAAATTAAAAAGAACTTTGTAACGGTTTGTGGGTTTTTGAGAAGGAAGAAGGAATGAGTTCTAAGTCAATAAAATTCCGAAGTTCATCACGTTCTCTTGATGAATTTGATGAAGAAGATGATGTAGATGAAGATAATAATCATGAAATTGGAGAAGGGAAGGGAAATGATGAAAAGACAGTGAATACTTTAGATGAAGTCTTTGATAATCTTTCGTTTAACTCTTATAACTCAGATGGTGGACCTTTATCTGTTGGAACTCGTCATTCTATGGATGATGCATCTTCATTAGCTTCCACATTTACTTCTGATATCGCAGAAACAATGCATCTTCTTCGAGAAGTGACAACACCACCATATGCAAAACATGAACAAACATTAAAATCAGTCTTATCAGGACTTCAAATTATTTGTAAAGAACGTTTTGAAGCGAAAAAACGCTTAGGCCAAAGTGGTGCAGCAAATCATCTTCTAGAAATTTTAAAAATTTATCGTAAAAATCCACAATTATTATCCTATATATGTGAAGCAATCAGTGAATTTATGTACAATGAAAATGATAATAAAATTTTTATGGGTGCAGTAGGATTAGTAGAAGAAATTAAACTAACTTTCCCATATTGTGAACATTCTCCTATTTTACAATCTGCATTAATTAAATTAATTATTGATTGTTGTCATAATCGTATTAAAGGTCTATTAAAACGATATTGTCCACCAAAACGACCACCTAGTCGTGGTTCAGAAATTGATACATTAAATCAATTATATCCTGATTATATTGATATTGATAATCGTGCTAAAATTGGTGAAATTGGTATCTGTAAAATTATCATGAAATTATTGAAACCTTTTATAACCATGAAAGCGATGACAAATGAAGATGATCTCGATGACCCAGCGAATTTAATTATTTTATTATCAAAATCAATATCAACATTATCAACCAATGATAATAATGCAAAATTATTTGGTGAATATCATGCGTGTGAGGTAATCACACGTTTGTTAGGTAAGAAAAAATTATCATTAGAACATTATGTTCATTTATTATGGTCGTTAATTATATTATGTTCTGATTGTAATAATGATAATAAAATTAAATTTGGGCATTCTGGTGTATGTAAAATATTAATTGAACATTTACATGAAGTACAAAGAACGCCATCTTTCTATAGTAAAGATAATTTTTTTAATAAATATATGGAATATCTTGCATGGTCATTAACAAATTTAATACGTGGTGGATGTAAATTGAATATTCAAAATATTCGTAATATTACGTATGCGGAAGTTACGATTGATAATATATTATCGATTGATGTGGTGCCACGTGGTGCAAAAATTAAATTAAATCAAGTTTATATTGATATTTATGAAAAGTATAAACCAGAGCCGACTGAAGTAAATGTTTGTGATGAGCAAAAGACATATATTACGCAACCACAAAGCACTGGTAATGAGGAGAATAAGAATGTGGATAACTGATTGACACATAAAAATATCAAAGAGCAGTTCAAATAATGTAAGATAGAGAGAAAAAAAATCTGAGTAAATAAACACCGAACCAATGTAACAAAGAAAATTCCGCTAGAATTTCTATCTTTTTCCAGGATATTTGAAGGATATTTTTTAAAAGTTCGAATAAAGAGAATTTGAACGTTAGAAAATTTTCATACATCACTGGAGTAGTTTGATCATCAAATCCGGTAAGAAAGGCGATAAACATTGCAGTTGGAATAATTATCTTTGACAGTTACCTTTAACGAATAGTAGGATATTAAAACGTCAATTTGCTAACAGAAGAACAATCAGCAGCATTCGAAAAGAAAAGAAATGGCAGGTAATTTCTTTCGTGGAACAAGTGTTGAACAAGATGGAAGATGGAGTAAAGTTGATCAAAAAATGATTAATGATTATACTAAAGAAGGAAAATTTGCACCAATATTAGATACAAAAATTATTTTAAAGAAAATTAATTTAGATGTAATATCAAAATGGATTACACAAAAGATTATACAAGAGATTGGTACAGAAGATGATATATTAATTAATACGATCATTAATATGTTACAAGGAGATCAACAAATTGATCCTAAAAGGATGATTATCTCATTAACTGCTTTCTTAGATAAGAAAGCACCTAGTTTTGTTGAGGAATTATGGACTTTATTAGTTGATGCCCAAAGCCAACCAAGTGGAATACCATCCATTCTTATTCAGAAGAAAAAAGAAGAAATGAATAGTAGTAAATCTTCTTCATCTAATTTAAAGAATGAAGGAACTGTGAATATTATTCCTTTTGAAGGTTCTCGTTCACGTGAGGAAGAGGAGAAACCAGAGAAAAGAAAGAGAGAGGATTCACCTAGTTTTACTCGTAGAAGAGGTGGTGAAAGTGAAAAAAGACATTCACCTGAAAGAATAAGACGTGATAATACTCCTAAGCGTCGAAGAGAAGAATCTCCTTCTGAACCAAGAAGAAAATATCGTGATGATACACCAATGAGAACACGTCGTGCAGGAACTCCAAGAAGAACTCGTGGGAATGATTCACCACCTCCTCGTCGAAAGGATGATTCTCCCAAGAGACGTAGTAGTGATGACTCCCCAAGTCGATGCAGAACAAGATCTCGCACACCTGACAGAGCAAGAAGATCCCCATCACCTCGTGTTTTATCGCGTGATGAAGGTCGCAGCCGCAAGGGTGAAGACTCTCCTCCAGTTAGAAAGAGCAACCGAGAACAAACTCCTTCTCGTAGACGTCCTCAAAGAGATTCACCTCCCCGTGACCGTGACAGAGAAAGAGATCGCGATCGAGAGAGGGACAGAGACAGAGATCGTGGTGACAGAGAGCGCAAAAGTAGAGATGAACGCGATGATGAGGATCGTCGACGTGAAAGACGAGATCGTAGTCGTAGCCGTGAGAGACGCCCAAAGAGAGATCATAGCGAGGATCCTCGTCGGAAATCAGATGACCGTAAATCAAGTCCATCATCAAAGGATAAGATTACAACAGAGGTTAACGAACCTGAGCAGAAATAAAATATAATTGAACAAAATTTCTCTAAATAGTAGAGCATGTTTCCTTGAACCTCTTTGTTGTTGTAATTTCTTGTTGTGTTGTTCTCTATATCTGATTCTTTATTTGTGTCGTCTTGTTCAGCTATATTATTTGATTTAAACCTGTTTGTCTCGCCTATACATCCAACATCAAAAAAAAGAAAAATTTACATATAAGACCTCAGAGTATACCACTTCAACTCAAACACGCTTTTTTAACATGATGCCAATTCTTTTCCATTCACGCTTTTCGCTCTTTCATTGTTCTCTAACGTATTGCCTGTTTTCACTCGCTCAAGGCAATGTCATGTTAATCCTCTTCATCATGCACTCACTTATTCGGGTTAAGAAGTAGATAAATGCTGTTATTTGTCTTCTTATAAGATTCTTTTTATTTTCTTTATGTGATAGTTTTTTGTTTGTTGTTTTCTGTTCTCGTCAAAGAATGTAATCAACATTAATGCAGGATTGAATTGTCTTTTATGTTCTCGATCCTTTCCCTTCCTTTTTTTCTTTCTTGTTCTTTTTCTTTCTCCTTATCTATTCTTTTGATACCTGTGATAAGGGTGTTAAAATAGATTTGTTGTGTTTTTCTTTTGTTTTAGGTTTCTTTTCTTTTATCTTTGGTGTCAGTTTCCTCTGAACGCTTAGCCCCGCAGCATTTAAGAGAAGGAATAAGAAGAAATGATGATGTCAAAGCTATCGGATTTGCTATTCGTTTATATTGTCTCAAATAATTCATTCAGTTATAGTTTGCTCCCTTCCTTTCATTCTTTTCCTTGTAAATCTTAAAATTGTAATAAAGGGACAAAGAATACGATGAAACAAGAAAGAAGTGAGATAAAAGTAAATGTTTCAGATCGTTAGGTTTTTTAAAGTTTGAATTACTTGCTCATGCTAAAAAGTTAGTTTATGACTATTTAATTTATTAATTGATTTATTTACACAGGGGCAGGTGCTTCACCACGTGCAACTTTCCATCCATATACTACTTGATCAACATTATAATAGCATTTTTTATTATTAAATTCTTTACTATTAAACATATCCAACATAAATTTTTCTAATGCAGGACGTATTGGATCAGTATTAAAATTTAATATATCCACTTTCTTAAAATGATCCATAGCAACTAGTGCATGAAATAATTGTGGTGTAATATATAAATCAGCAATCGTGATATCAATACCACATAAATAACGTCCTGGTGTTGATCTTAAAATTTCATCAATATTATCTAATTCTTTTTCAACTGCTGCTAATAATATTGGATCTTTTGTATCATCTTTATTTTTAATATAATTAGATAATGTTGGGAAAAAATTACTCATTTTCTCTAATGCTTCTTGATAGGATAATGCACCTTGGCGTGTTAATGATGATAATGGATATTGTTCTTCAATATATTCAGCAATTTTTAATGAATCAGAGATGGTAATATCCTTTGTGCGATGAAGAATGGTTGGTAATGCACCATTATGTTTATTAATTAACCAATCAGGTTTTTTTGATGGCAAAGTTGGTTTAACAACATATTCAACACCTTTTTTTAAGAGAACTAACTAAAAATGAGGTTAATTAGAGAGTGATCAAAGTTGATAAGAGGATGGACTTACTTGAACGAACTGAGAGAAAGGACAATCACCGATTTGTCTTCCATCGCGATTCGATTTGCAGTATAACTCAATTTCCTATGGGAAAACCATGATTATATAAAAGATTTTCAAAGCTACAAGAAGGCAATCTCATACCACAGGTCGATCACCAGTCTCAAAGAAACCTGGAGCCTTGGCTGCTTCGTTGAAGGCATCTCTCACTTTTAGAAACATTTGTCTCTTACTTAATTGACGTTCTTCTGGACTTCTTCCACCAGCCATCATTAACTGACTCGAATATCTTACTGCATTCGGAGCAAATTGAAATGCAAAAGCGTTGCACAACAAACCCAATAAAATCAATCCTACTCTCAAGTTGAGCATTTTCAACGTCAGATAATTCTCTAAGAAAAAGCAAATAACAAATTTTGCTCAAACCAACGTTACACCATTCAACCAAATCAAACTTACCTCAAATAATAAAGGAACTAAATCTAGTTGTCTTTGTTGATACCTCAAGATAAAGGAAGCAATCAAAACCTGTGACGTACCAAAAACATCGATTTTCGTAAAAAGTGCTTTATAGCTTTCTTTGTGTTTCATTTTGCATAAAGAAGGCATTGCAGGGGCAGAGTGATTTGATAACGAATTTTCAGTCAAGGTGTTGGGAAGATTTTTGTTAGGATATTTTCAGTATTTGCTTGATCCGAGATTTATAAGACATGAACGAAGTTGAAATTATTGAAGATGATGATGGAGCTACATATGATTTTGTGGAAGTTCTCCAAAATAGTCTATGGATTTCAAGTCCTGAATATGCAGGATGGTTATTGAAACGCAGTTCTAATTGGTTCGTGAATAAGTCGTTGCTTCTTCGTGGTCATGCTTGGGCTCGCAAATGGGTATCCTTGCACGGAACAGAATTGGTTTACATGGATAAAGAACCGACGCTTGATAACATGAGAAGAATTAAAGTGCGCAGAGCACAGATCACCGCCTCTACTGCCATTACCAATGATGAGACTGAACCTACGCAGTTTTACATTAATTTTAATATCGAGCACACCCCAGAGTGGCAGTTCCGAGCCGAATCCGTTGAAGAAAAAAATAATTGGATTGTTAAGCTCTGCCAAGTTCATGCGATAACATTGTGGCTCGATGAGTATGATCGGGTGAAAGTCCTCGGTATTGGTGGCCAAGGTACCGTGTATGAATTAGTGCACCGAAAGACAGGAAAGCATTTAGCTATGAAGGAAATGGAGATTAAAAGTGATAAGCAGATGCAACTAGCTATTGCTGAGGCTGTATTTTTGAAAAAGATTGTTGAAACAGTCTGTCATCCCAACATCATGCGAATTGAAAAGGTTTTCCAGGTCGGATCCAGATTCTACCTCGCCTTCCCCTTATGTACTGGAGGAGAGCTCTTTGATGCCATCGTTGATCGAGGTCACTTTAGCGAGCATGATGCAGCAGTGATCATCCATGACCTGATCTCAGCATTACATGCATTGCACGCTCATGATATCTTGCATTTGGACATCAAGCCAGAGAACATATTGTTTGCAAACAAAGACATCGATTCTCGTATTTTATTAACGGATTTCGGATTATCAAAGGTATTTTCAGAAGAGGAATCCAAGTTCCATGCGTCTATTGAAGATCATGAAATCTTCCAAAAGAACTTCCAAAAGCATCTTGAATTGTATATAGAGAATGGTGATTTAGATGAGAAAGTTTCTATTCGTGGTACGAATGGCTACATAAGCCCGGAGATTATTATTGATGGGTATTATTCTAAAGCTGCTGATGTATTTGCTTCAGGTGTTGTATTATACATTTTATTATGTGGTTATGCACCGTTTGCAGGGCGTTCCACTAGACAGACATTTTTAAAGACAGTTAAAGGAAAATATAAGATGACGGGCGTTGAATGGGAGAGTGTTTCTGAAGAAGCGAAAGACCTTGTAAAGAAGATGTTAGTCGTCGATCCTTTTGATAGAATCACGACGGAAGAGATTCTGAATCACCCATGGATTGTTGCAGCTGGACCATTCCCGGAAGTAGTACAACCACCTGAATTTTCATCACCAATTCCGGCGGAATCGGTTCATAAATCAACGAAACCCGTTGATTCTTTACCACAGCCTCCAAGCGCTATTCCAGTTGTTGTCACACCAACCCCACCTAGTACTGTCGCAGAACAACCAAAGCCAGTGGAACCTGCCGATGTCGTCGAAGTTGTGCCAACTGAAAAGCAGGATAGCGTTCTTTCTGATTCATCATCCATAACCCGAGCAAACAAACCCAGTGCTCTCAGCCAATTAGCAAACCACGTTCAATATTTGAAAACTGAGAAAATGGCTGCGACTATGACAAAGCTATTCTCCTTACAAGGGCAGCAAGTTGGTCATTCCCGTCTGGCCGATAAATATCTAATTCCTGTACATCTTGACCAGCTTCCGAACGAGAAGCTAGAGCAAGCACCAGTCGAAAATCTAACGTTTTTGGTGAACGATGAAATGAGAAGGGCAATTAGTTCAGCTATCTTTGAATCATTTGGAAGTCATCGTAATAAAATTACATTGGAAGAATTTGGTATCATCCGCAAAAAGTTTGCATTTTTACCGTTCTCTGCTTCAACAGTATCTTCAGGCTCGACTCCAAGTGGAGCCTCTAACTTGAACGTTAATTTAGGCGAGATTCTTCTCGCCAATCTTATGGATCGCAACCATGATGGCTTTATTACCATCGAAGACATCTATAACTTCCAAGTCTTGTTAATGCACAAGAATGAGGTCTATCTACAGGCAGTTTTTCGGGTGTATTTGGAGGCATTATGGTATCCAGGGAAGAATCTGAACTACTTGAACACAGTGCAACACATGAATCTGAAGGGTAAGGACATCGAACCTGTTGAGTCCACAGCGAAAGAGACCCTTCCTGAAGTTAATGCCTCCGGTAAACTCGCAGGTTTATTAGATAGTTTTAGTGGTAAAAGACGACCTTCGAAAGGAAAGGATCAAGAAGCCAAATTCGATGTTGTGGAACCCCCAAAATTTATCACCGCAAAGAATGTAGCAGTTATTTTCGAAAAGTTTGGGTACGACCCAAAACATGCTGAAACAGTCTTTAATGTGCTTTGCGAGACTCTTCAACGAATTCGACTCGGAGCAAAGCCAGTTCAAGAAACACCAAAAGATGGAAAAGATGCAGAAGAGAATTTACTTGTGGAGAAAGAAGAAGTTTCAGAAAATACCAGCGTTAGAAATGTTCGACGTCACAGAATGGATGTGAATGACTTTGTTCGAGCATGTCGCATTGATGATGTTTTAATCCAAGTATTATATCGTCAACAGCATCAAAAATTATATTCTTTGATCGAGAAAGCAAAGAGAAGATTTATTGAAGAGAAAGAGCGTCAGGCAAGACTTCCTGCTGAAGAGAGAAAGCAAGTTACTTTAGAGGCGGTCGTTCATGATGTCTTACAGCAAGCTATTGCGGATAAAGTTGTTTAAAATACATCTTGCATATAAGTTCTGTGTAAATCCCATTATCGTATCGATGTATTAACTTTTTGTTTTAACTGTTTTTCACTGTTTGAAAAATATTGGGGAATAGAAAGTGCACATTTGCATAAGTTTACGTTTCAGTTTCACTTTGATTCCTCATTTTGACGCCAAAATTTCGGAATATGAGATTCTTTCAACTTTCCCTATCAAATTTCACTCAACGTGTTAGGATTCATCTTCACACATCAAAGTGATGTTTGTGTGGTGTGTGAGAGAGAAATGAAGACAAAGAAAATCAGAATAAATCAATGTTTGACTTTGTAGAAGCGGTTGAGAATAGTTTGTGGATATCTTCTCCTGAATATGGAGGATGGTTGTTGAAAGGGAGTTCGAATTGGTTAATTAAGAAAACTTCGATATTACGAGATCATTCGTGGGTTAGGAAATGGGCTTCGTTGTATGGAACGGAATTATTATGCTTGGAAATGGATCCGACTCTTGAGAATATGAAAGTCAATAGCAAAGTTCTACGAGCGAAGATCAGTGGTTCAACCTCCATCGAATCTGATGAAGTTGACCCGCTCCAGTTTATTATAACATTTAATCTTGAGCACTTTCATGACTGGGTGTTTCGTGCTGATTCTGTCGAGGAGAAGAATAATTGGATTATAAACCGCTCCAGTTTATTATAAGCTTTAATCTTGAGCCCTTTCCTGACTGGGTGTTTCGTGCTGATTCTGTCGAGGAGAAGAATAATTGGATTATAAAGCTTAGTCAAGTCCGTGCGATTGCGGCGTGGTTTGAAGAATTTGATCGAGTTAAAGTATTAGGAGTTGGAGGGCAAGGTAATGTTTACGAACTCGTGCGTCGCCAAACTGGAGAGCGCTTCGCCATGAAAGAAACTGTGATGAAAAATGAGAAACAAAAACGCGCTGCGATTGCCGAAGCCGTTTTCCTCAAGCAAATTGCGGAGACAATCCGTCATCCCAACATCATGCCAATCAAAAAGATTTTCCAGGTCGGATCCAGATTCTACCTCGCCTTCCCCTTATGTACTGGAGGAGAGCTCTTTGATGCCATCGTTGATCGAGGTCACTTTAGCGAGCATGATGCAGCAGTGATCATCCATGACCTGATCTCAGCATTACATGCATTGCACGCTCATGATATCTTGCATTTGGACATCAAGCCAGAGAACATATTGTTTGCAAACAAAGACATCGATTCTCGTATTTTATTAACGGATTTCGGATTATCTAAAGCCGAAGAATCAAAGTTTAAATTGTCTCTTGAAGATCGTGAAATTTTCCAAAAGACTTTTCAAGAAAATTTAGAAATATTCTTAGAAAATGGTGATCTAGGTGATAATTTGGTATTTCCTGGCACTAACGGTTATTTGAGTCCTGAGGTTATAGCGACAGGATTTTTCTCAAAAGCCGCTGATGTTTTTGCCTCCGGTGTTGTACTATATACATTACTATGCGGTTACGCACCATTTACCGGGCGATCTAAGAGACAGTTGTATCTCAAGACTTTAAAAGGGTATTATAATATGGAAGGACCTGAGTGGGAGAATGTATCAGAGGAAGCAAAGGATCTATTAAAGAAGATGTTAATCATTGATCCCTTTGATAGAATCACAACAGAAGAGATCTTGAAGCATCCATGGATTGTTGCTGCCGGATCTTTCAATAAAGTGCAGCGATCGCCGGAGCGTTTGTCTTCCGCTCCTCCAGAGAACCGTTTTCTTTCATCTCGCAGTGACGATCAACAAAGTGGTGCTAATAAAGTTCACGCACTTTCCCAGCTTGCTAATCATGTTCAAGATTTAAAGACAGAGAAAATGGCTGCTACAATGACCAAACTATTATCTTTTCAAGGTCATCAAGTCGGCCATTCGCATTTGGCGAGAAAGTATTTAATCCAATTTCACCAAGATGAACCTGTTTTAAATGAAAGGAAAGATTTCGATCAGATTCCTGTGAAAAATTTAACTCTGTTAATTCGTAATGAAATGAGACATGCTATTAGTTCTGCAATCTTTGGATCTATTTGTGAGTCGAAAGATAAAATCGCAATCGAAGAATTTAGTATTATTAGGAAGAAGTTTTTGTCTTCTTTTGCGAACGCTCCTTCTCCAACTTCTGTTGCTGGTTCAAATACCAATCAAATTAATTTTAATGTTGGTGAGATTCTTCTCGCCAATCTTATGGACCGCGATCATGATGGCTTTATCACTATCGAAGACATCTATAACTTTCAAGTCCATCTAATGCGCAAGAATGAGGTCTATCTACAGGCAGTGTTTAGATTGTATTTGGAGGCATTATGGTATCCAGGGAAGAATCTGAACTACTTGAACACAGTGCAACACATGAATCTGAAGGGTAGGGCTTCAGAATCTTCCGTTTCGCCTCGAGAGGGACGAATCCTAATCGGAATGAGCAATCTTCTTGGGAGCTTTAGTGGAAAACTTCGGATCGTTACAGTTAAAGAGGAGGAAGAAGGTAAAGCTGATGTTGTTGAACCGCCTAAATACATTACTGCTAAGAATGTTGCCGCTGTCTTCGAAAGATTTGGGTACGATCCGAAGTCTGGAGAAACTGCCTTTCACATTCTTTGCGAGGCTTTGGAAAGAGTTCGATTAGGATCAGGCTTTATGGAAGACGTTCAGAAGGGAGGGGAAGAAATTATCGTTGAGGTAGAAAAGAATTTCAATCTACGAAATGTGAGAGGGCATCGTCTGGATGTGAATGACTTTGTTCGAGCATGTCGCATGGATGACGTTTTAGTTCAGGTATTATATCGTCAACAACATCAAAAATTGCATGATTTGATCGAGAAAGCAAAGAGAAGATTTATTGAAGAGAAAGAAAAACAAGCAAAAATTCCACTTGAAGAGAGAAAGGAGTTATTATTGGAAACAATTGTTTATGATGTGTTACATCAAGCGTGTAGATAAGTTTTGTTTTTTCTTTTTTTGTTGGTCACCATAGAAGTTTTTTATTTTTAACATTTCAGATTCTAATCTATTTTGAAAATATCTTTTTTGTTTGTATCTTAGAATCTTGAATTAGTTTGTAGTTTGTAGTTTGTAGTCTAAAACAGCCCTCATCAAACAGCCTCATCACTTAATTTAATAAAAGCACTTTTCTTATCTGGTGGAAAGCGCTTTTTTATTTGAATTTTTGTAATTTACTCAATTTATTCCAAAACAACTCCTTTCTTCGATAGGAAGTTAGATATTAGCCACGATTCCTCAACTTCTCTGTGTTTCATCTCTATCTTCAAGAAGATACTCGATTGGCGCGTACGTACGTTTGGTGGCATCCTTCGAAATGCGTACGTACGTTTGGTGGCATCCTTCGAAATCGAGAATGAGTAAACCGTTACCTCCTCTCCAAGTACCCTTTACAATTCCTCAATATATCAGTTACTTTCCTTATACAAGCAATGTGGTCTTAAATCAATTATTGGAACAGTTTAATCATGAGTTTCATCAAATGATTGAGATTTGTGAAACTGAAAATTCTCTAGAAACATGGAATGTATTACACGCTTATTTCTTGCACAAGATTGATGTGATTAATCATCACCTTGCTATTGTTTCGAATGATCCAAATGATGATTCATTAGATTTATTTGATGAAAATATTTCTCCTCGAACGACTGCAAGAAAAATTGAGCAAATCAAAAAGGTAAGTGGTAGGGGATTCCTTTTATCGCATGTTCGAATAAAATTCTGTAGGAGGTACAAAGTGAATCATTTCCTTTACCGAGGAAATTTAAACTGCGTGCTGATGCGCCGCCTTTCATCCCTACCTCGGTTATAGCGAATACGACAACCTCCAATAGTGCCTCCTTAGCGATTCAGAAAGCTAACGAAGCGGTTATTTCATATTCTAAAATAGCGCAAAAGCACGATTCGAGAAAATTAGGTATTCTTATTTCCTATTTTCCCTTAGTTTCCTTATATTCTTTGTTGAAGAACAAAAAGCTCCTCCTGCCAAGAGTCCACTCCTACTGTGGAATCCCAATAAACTTTCTCCGACAAGAGATGAGTGGGACGATGACTCGTTACGTGATGAAATGGCAAAGGCGACCGAGCAAGTTTGGTTGGAAGCTGAAGCTTGGCTGGATGAGCAGATGGCAGCGGAAGAAGAGGAGTGGAGAATTTTAGAGCTGGGAATCAACCAAGTTGTAGGACTTGCAGATCATCGATTTCCCTCAAGGAAAGAAATCGACCGAAAGAAATATGAAGATCTAATAGCATTGGAGGGCTTGATCATCGAAACAGCCTTTGATGTACCTTCAGCTGTAGAAAGTCCAACAACAGGTGAACAGGAACTGTTCTCCACTCCCTACAAACCAGAGGAAGCCGGAGATGGTTCTCCAAATTCCAAATTCCTGAACTCTAGTCCTCCTATTAGAAGTCTTCATCAAAAACTCAGCTCCCCTGATCGAAAACGAGCTCTTTCCCCTTCCGAAGCGAAGCGACGGTACGAAGCAAAGTTACAAGCAGCAGAAACAAATCGTGAAAAAACAGTTGCGGAAAAAGTTCAAAAGGCAATGATTGCTTCGACTCGCGTTAAAATGATATCTATGAAAGAAGCAAAGCGGCAAGCGGAAGCAGGCGAAGCATTACAAGAAAAATTAAACAATGCTGAACAAAGACATTCAGAAAGATTGAATCAGATTAAAGGCAAAGCAGGCTCTGAAAATGCCAAAGTAAATGGTGTAACGCTTACTAACGCGCAAAATTCAGAAACTCTAGCATTGCATTTGCAACACAAGTTTAAAGAAGTAGAAGCAAAAATATTGGCTGCGACACAACGACGTGAACAACGCTTAGAACAAATATCTGGATCGCAGAAAAAGAAAAACTCGAGGAAGGTTCAACAAATGTCAGAATTTAGATTGCAATTAGAAAAACAAAAAATGGAAAGATGGGAAAAGCTACAAAAAAGATTTGAAGCTGTTCAAGAAAGGAGGAAGAAACGCCTGGAGGAGATGAAACGTCGTGCGGAAGCAGTTGAAAGTAGCAATCCCCTCTCTATTCCTAATCTTTCGAGTTTAACCTTAGTCGATGACACCAAATTAGCTAAAGCGATCCAAACTTATTCGCCAAAAGTAATTTCTTTTAGCCCTGCTGCTACCACACCTCATGATGGACCTCAAACTGTGTCGAGTTACCAAAGTCAAACCGCTCTAAGCACTGTAAATAGTGAAGGAAACAATGGAAAGGTTTTCTTGGATGGATCCGGGATAGAACATGTCGATTCTCCTGAGAAGGTTATCACCATTCCTTCCCCTGGGAAATCTGGAATAGTCATCGCGGATCAGGTCATTACTCCAGAGACGGGGACCTTCGATTCTCTGTCATTTGATCCGAACGAAACTGATCGCAGTCAAAATGGCGGAATCAAGGCTCAGAGAAATAAATTTCATCAAAGCGTCTTGCAGTCGACTATGTGCTCTAATTTACCGATCCCTTCAAGCGCAGGATTAAAAGCTTTAGATTACGATATAAACATGAGTCACAGTGAAGAGATCGAATTGATTCTATTTCCTGCGGTGGCCAAGGCACATGCGAAATATTTAGAATTTATCAAAAGAAATAAAATATTACAAAGCCGAAATGAAACGATTCTTAGCTGCCTTCAATGTGTCGAGTGCAACCCAACCAATAATGTCTACTATCAAAATATCCTGCCTCTTATTAAAGAGGGTGGCGATGCGATGAGTTCTCCTCCAAAGCCATCCCCTTCTTCTTACTTTTCCGCTTTTCAGCACTTCGTTGATAATATTGAAGAAGTAAAAAAGTCTATAAATAACGAAGAACGCGGTGCTTCGAGCTACAATATCTATGCTTCTATTGTGAAAGAGGTTCGAATTTATGGGATGAATTGTAATATTGATTTAGCAGAGAAAATCAACTTCTTAATTTCGAATCTCTTAGATTCATGGCAAGGAACGATGATTAATTCTGTGGGTATTGATGATTTTGTTAGATCAGGTGGAATCCTATTGTTGCCTGTGTTAATATCTTACGAATTCGGAATTTTATCCGATTTATCTTGCGTGCAAAACTTTATTAATTCTTTAGTTATCTTTGCTCGAACTGGTCGCAATCCCGTTCAAATCGAAGGACATAGCAACGGCTCGGTAATTGATGTCAGAAAAGATCTCGGTCTTTCGCCTGATGCTATTCCATTAAATTCTTATAGACAAGCGGTAATTCAACATTTAACTCACCACTTGGATTCCTCATCTTCCAATATTACTGCTATTGCTTCATCGAGCAATAAAAACGAATTAACTCCGAATATGGTGATTTCACATCACATTCTACAACAACATATTGATTATTGTAATATTATAGATCTATTCTCTTTGATTATTTGTGAGTATTCGGTGGATATTTCATTATTATTTAGTCTTTCTTTGCCCATTAGTCTAATTGATGTTTGTATATATTTGCATTATTTATTTGCACAAGCTGAAAATGACCATCAACAACTCTTAAGTCAGCAGAAGAGCATTGCAGGCAGTAAAGTAGAAAACTTCGATGGCTTAGCGAATGCATCTCCGCAGGATGTTATTTATGGTTACAGTATGGTGATCATTCGTAGTAAAAGCGGGAAACTTCTGCAATTATTCTCCACCATGATTGCCTCCGCGTCACGCGCTTTAGTAACGGGTCAATTAACGAATGAATCTGTAAATCAAAGTACTGCTGATGGAAAAGCTTCGGTGTGGGATAATATCCAAATGGAGATGTCAAAAGACACAGGGAAGGAAAACGTCCCGCAGAAGCAAAACTCGCGCGACGAAAGCGAGGCTACTCCTAATCGCAACGGAGACAACTTTGATGAGCTACCACATACATGGAAATCAGTATTATCTAAAGCACTCCTAACTCTTCAACAACATTCCTTTCAGTGTCAGTTATTGAATTTAGTCCTTGATCAGGCGCAACTCCAATTGGTACAGGTTCAATCGTCTTTCGAGAGGTTTCGGGGAGTACACATTACCTCATTACCTTCTCCCTCCCTTCGGCTTCAAACTTATACGTATTGTGAGGAGCTTCCAAGCAGATTAGAATATTTTTTGAGTGTATTGGATTATGCTTCTGCCATCTCCAGCTTTCTTAATCTATTGCACAATCGCTCCGATGTCTTCGTCGTTGATGCAGATGGAAATGCTGACGCGAGTGGTCGAGGAGTCAGTCGTCATCAATTGCAAGTTGTTTATAAACATTGGTTGAGCCAGTTACGGAGAAATCGTGTTGTGGGTATAGTTCTGGAGATCTTTGGCTTTTGCTATGAAAGTTTTTTCTTCCTTTTGGAGGAAACAAAGCAGAGTTCCCCTTCGACCTCTCCGTCCTCCTCAATACCAACCCTAACACAAGAAAAATGTTTGAGCATGAAGCTATTGATGAAACTGATTACTTCTTGCTTCAAAACCTTGAATGACTTAGTCTCGTTGGAGAGTGACTTGATAAAGCAGTTTTCTACTGGAGAAAAGGCACAATTAATTGAGCGCATAACAGATCTGTTCATTTTAATCGTCTTCTTACTGGATAAAAGCAAAGACATTAAAGATGGTAAGTATTCGAATTCCCTATATTATAACTTTAATGAATTAATCTCATGTATTCAGTCCTTCGTCTCTTGCCGCATTCCTCCCATCAACATTCGAGTACTATCTCCCTTCAGTTGAAGGAATCATACGTACAACATGAAGAACTTTTTCAGAAACTTCTCACCTTCTTACATCGTCTAACAATAGCAGATACTGAGATCCGCAAGATGATCGGTGAAAATACCGAGCGACGCAATCACCAATTACAAATCTCATCATCCAACCCTCCTTTAAATACGATGGATTCCACTCCATCTCGATTTACCTCCAACAATACCGCACTGGCTTCAAATTGTTCAAAGATCATTCAACTGATTTTAGTGCATGGCTCGACAAACAATACAACGAATCAAGA
>VFQN01003531.1_pt1 | contig 22166 bp, 16 predicted proteins | sample 3512371 | NCBI WGS metagenome assembly VFQN01 (sample SAMN10412370, study PRJNA504923) | tailings metagenome | isolation source: Replicate 2 from Balatoc abandoned mine | place: Philippines: Itogon, Benguet | collected 2017-08-28
TCGGGCGATGCGGAGGGCTGGCCGGGATTGGCCAACAGGCGAGAGAACTCAGATGTCGGCGGTCAGTCCGTGGTCAGTGTCACCTCGCAGGCACGGCGAACTCACGCCGCAGAACGAAGGGGCCGACGCGACGCGTGGCGAGCACGCCGTACAGGGAGATCCCCGGGAGCGTCGGGTCACGCCGCCAGGACAGGCGGTGTTCACGCAGCGTCACGTCGGCATCCGGCAAGCGCGACTTCAGTTGCTGCATGACCGCCCACTCCGCCGCCGAGGCGTCCGTCGCGCTCAGACCGGCGATCGCGAGTTCGGACGGAGCGACGACGAGGTTCGTGCCGGTCAAGGCTCGGAGATGCGACTGCAGGCGTTCGGCACCATCCAGTGGATAGCGCGGCAGGTCGGCCACCGCGGCGAACGCGTCGTCGGTGAGAGCCTCGATGACCTCCGCGACCGGTAGCAGTCCGGCCGCGTGCCGGCCGCGCTGGTCGTCAGACCCGTGCGCGGCGACCCACTCGGCCACCACCCGGGTCTTCTCTTCATGGAGGGCCTGGTCGGCGGCACGGCGCTTGAGGTGGTCTTCACGCCGGGCCCGGCGGTCCGCACGGAAGCGTCGGTACGCCTCGGCAGGGACCTGTGCGGCGAGGCCAGTGTCCAGAGAAGCGTCGAACATAAGCCGGCCGGAGGACGTGGCCATGAAGCACCGGCGCGGCGTGGGCACCGGGCGCACCATCGAGCGCTGAGACGGGTCACCGAGAAAGGCGCGGGCCACCTCCGCCCGCCGCTCCCGGTACTCGTCGCGGGCGCCCGAGCGGCGGGCTCGAAACTCTCGGGCAAGTTCGTGGTTCCGGGCGGCGATGTGGAACAGCTCGTCCAGGGTGGGCGGAGCGTCGAACACAGGGGGGCCGTCCCGGCGCACCGCCTGGCCATCGACGCGTTCGAAATGGGGCTGCAGCTTCAGCTTCGCCTGGCCGCCGAGACCGACCGTGACGAGGTGCAGGCGTGTCGCAGGCACCTGCACACTCAGGCGTTGCACGGCTTTCCCATCGCCGCCAGCGAGCAGGGAGGCCTTCCTTCCGGTCTCCGACAGCTGATACACGGCAGATGCGGCCAGCGTCTGCGCATTCGGCACGGCCCGAAGCGAATCCGACGAGTGCGGCGTGACGACGTGAACAGCGGATTCCATGGTCCCTCCCGAATGCCTACGAGCGGCTAGACGAAGCACCGTGGTCCCCAGGCGGCGGGGCGATGAGCCCGGCCGCCTGGGAAGCACGAAGGACCGGTTCAGGAAGCGGCCTCGAAACGGCTGTACGCGTCGAGGATGCTCTGCCGAATCGCGTCCTGCACGCTGGCGTCCCCATTGGCGGGACGGAGCAGCGCGAAGCTGCGGCGTTCTCCGTTCACGGAGTACTGCCGAGCCGGAAACGTCACGTTTCTCCCTCCATCGCGACGTTCCCACACCGCGAAGCCGATCAAGCGCAGCCCGTTGAGCGGACCGCTTGCGGCTCCGAAGATCACCTCCGCGTCCGCGAGCTTCCCCTGGGGGCTGCTCTTGGTGTTCGGAAGGATCGTGACCGACATCACTTCGCCGTTGCCTTTGGACATGACGGGCCTCCATGAAACGCCGAGGACGCTGGGTCGACGGCGTTGGCTATGCCCTACGGGCCGTTGTGGCGCGCAGGAGCAAGGGTGGGACGCAGGGGCCGCTGAAGCGCCTGCGTGGACGAAAACTCGTCGAAGGCCCCACCACACGGAGTGCCTTGCACATAGAGGATGAACGCACGAGAGGCCAGAAACCTTACAGACGATTCTGGGGTCCTCACCCTAGAGCTGGCTTCATAGCCTCCCCGAGAAGTGGTAGCTACGTATACTTCGTGCGGAGTTCGGTACGACTCCTAGTCGGAGAGCGAACCGATCGCCAGCATTTGCGGGGCGATCCGTAAACGGATCCCACTGCGGTCTTCACTCAGGCGACACGCAATGTAATCACCCGCCTACGCCTTCAAGCGCAGTATTCGAACCGCCCCGTTCAGCACGATCAGCGCAATGCCCGTCGCGACGACGAGGTCCGGAACATTCGTACCGAGGAGCCGCACGAGTCCGGCCGCAACGATGACCCCCACGTTGGCGATGACGTCGTTCGTCGTGAAGATCCAACTCGCCCTCATGTGCGCGCCACCCTCGCGGTGGCGCGCCAGCAACCACATCGACGTCGCATTCGCCGTCAGGGCGGCGAGGGCGACGCCGACCATCAATGGCGCTTCCGGTTGGCTGCCGAACACGAGGCGTCGGATGACTTCTGCCAGGGCGCCAACGGCCAGGAGCAACTGGAAGACGCCGCTCAGACGGGCCGCCCTGAGCTGAGTCGCACGGGCACGATGCACCCCGAACAACGCCAGCCCATACACCGCGGCATCCGCGAACATGTCCAGGGAGTCGGCGAGCAGCGCCGATGAGTCGGCCAGAACGGCGCCGACCGCCTCACCGACGAACATGCCGGCGTTGATCACCAACACAATCGTGAGAGTGCGCGCCTCCTCGTGCTGGGTGGGCCCAGCCGGCAGGTCGGTCTCAGACGCGTCGACCGTGTCGAGCAGTCGCGACCCCAGGTTCAGGGACTGCAAGGCCGCATCGACGGCAGCGGCCGGTCCGTCGTGAACAACCGTCAGCCGTCGAGCGGCGAGGTCGGCGTGAATGACCTTCACGGCGTCCTGCCCGGCCAATGCCATGCGAATGAGCCGCTCTTCGGCGGCACAGTCCATCTTGGGAATCGCGAAGACGGTCTTCTGTCGCGGCGCCATCACTTGTGTGCCGCCTCACCATCACTGCGGCCGAACCACCAGACGTAGAGCGCTGGTAAGACGAGCAGCGTCAGGGCCGTGGAGGTCACGAGGCCCCCGATCACCACGGTGGCGAGTGGGCGCTGCACTTCGGCTCCGGCCGTCGTCGACAGGGCCATGGGCAGGAACCCCAGGCTGGCCACAGCCGCCGTCATCAGGACCGGGCGCAGGCGATCGAGGGCACCGTCCCGAACAGCAGCCATCGTGGAGGCTCCGGCGTGCCGCCGTTCGTTGATGAAGGCCAACATGACAACTCCGTTCAGCACGGCCACGCCGGACACGGCGATGAAGCCGACGCCGGCACTCATCGAGAAGTTGAGGCCACGCACCAGCAGGGCGAGCACCCCACCCGTTACGGCGAACGGGATGCCTGTGAACACCAGGGCCGCCTGCGTCGCAGACTCGAAGGTGACGAACAGGAGGAAGAAGATCAGGACGAAGGTAATTGGCACTGCGATCAGGAGCCGGTTCCGTCCACTCTCCAAGTTCTCCCAGAGCCCGCCCCATCGCATCACATACCCGGCGGGAAGTGTCACGGCGCCAGCCACTGCGGCCTGTGCGTCTTCGACGAAGCTCCCGATATCGCGCCCGCGCACGTTGGTTTCGACCGTAATGCGCCGCTGGCCCTCCTCGCGGCTCACCTCGACCGGCCCCTCGACTCTCGAGATACGTGCGAGCTGCGCGAGCGGAATGGCCTGGCCGTTCGGCGCACTCACCAGCAACTCGCCAAAATCCGCCTCCTCTTCCCGAATCTCAGGCGGCAGACGGACGACGAGCTCGAAACGCCTGACGCCCTGCATGATTCGCGTCGCTTCGGTGCCGGCGATGGCGGTCTGCACGAGTTCCTGCACATCAGCAACGTTGATGCCGTACCGCGCGATGGCGTCGCGGTCGATGACGATCTGCAGCATTGGCAGGCCCGTGATCTGCTGGACGCGGACATCACCGGCGCCGGCGATGCCACGCACGACCCGCGCCGTGTCGTCGGCCGCCTTCTTGAGCGCGTCGAGATCCTCACCGAAGATCTTGATCACGACGTCCGACCGGGCCCCAATCCCTTCAATCAGCTCCTGCATGCGGAACTCGATCGGCTGGGAGAAGGCATACGCTTGCGTAGGAAGCTTCGTGAGACGCTCCTCGATGGCCTCGATCAGCCCTTCGCGAGAGTCAGCGGTCGTCCACTCGTGCCGGGGCTTCAGCATGACGTAGGTATCGCCCATGTTCGGGCCCATCGGGTCCGTCGCGATCTCCGGCCGGCCAATTCGGCTCACCACCGTCTCGACCTCCGGCAGTTCCTTCACGAGGCGCTCGAGCTCCGTCGTCATCTGCACGGCCTCGTTCAGTGACACACTCGGGAGCCGCACAGCATTGATTGCGAGCGCGCCCTCGTCGAGCTTCGGGAGGAACTCAGAGCCCAACAAGGGGAACAACGCGATGCAGGCGACGACCATCGCGCTTGCCCCGAGCGCCGTCCAGACCGGTCGTGACGTCGTGCGTTCGAGGAGCGGGGCGTACCACCGCTGTAGCCGGCGAACGAGCGGGTTCTCGTCGCCCGCGTGTCCGTCTGCGGCGACGTCCGGTGCCGTGCGCGGCTCCCGAAGGAACACGCCACAGAGGGCGGGAATCAGCGTCATGGAGAAGAGCAGCGCGCCCACCAGGGCCAGAATGACGGTCAGCGCCATCGGGCGAAACATCGTGCCCTCGATGCCGGCGAGCGACAGGATGGGCAGATAGGCCGCCATCACGATGATCTCGCCGAAGAAGCTGGCGCGCCGCACCTCGACGGTCGCTTTCGCGATGGTTTCATGGCGTTCCGGCACGGTCAGCGCGCGGCCGAGCGCGCGCCGTCGGTCGGCCAATCGCCGGACGGCGTTCTCGACGATGATGACCGCCGCATCGACGATGAGGCCGAAGTCGATGGCCCCGAGGCTCATCAGGTTGGCCGACACGTCGAAGTACCACATGCCCAGAATGGCGAAGAGCATGGACATAGGGATGGCCGACGACACGATCAGCCCCGCGCGAAGCTGCAGGAGGAACAGGAACAGCACGGCAACCACGACCACGCCACCCTCGACCAGATTGGTGGCGGCGGTCCGTATGGTGCGTTCCACGAGGACGCTGCGGTCGTAAAAGGGCTCAATCGCCATTCCACTGGGAAGGGCCTTCTCGATCTCCTCGAGCCTGGCCGCCACGCGGTGGGCCACGACGCGACTGTTCTGGCCCTTCAACAACATGGTCACGCCGAGCACCGTCTCGCCGGTTCCATCCTGTGTCGCCGCGCCCTGCCTGATCTGCGCGCCGAGCCGGACCGTGCCCACGGAGCCGATCAGGACGGGCGTGCCAGCGATCGACGTCAGGACGATGTTCTCGATGTCCTGCTCGTTGCGAATGAGCCCCACACCACGCACGAGTTGCTGCTCGCCACCCTGTTCGATGTAGGCCCCGCCGGTGTTCGCGTTGTTCCGGGCGAGCGCATCGATGACATGGCGTACGGTCAGTCCGTAGGCCGTCAGGCGAGCTGGGTCGACCAGGACTTCGTATTGCAGCTCACGGCCGCCGAAGCTGTTGACTTCGATGACACCCGGCACCGTACGAAGCTGTGGCTTGATGAACCAGTCCAGCGTTGTTCTGAGGTCGGTGAGCGAATGGCGTGCCTGGCCGGGCGTGTTGACGACCGTGAACTGATAGATCTCGCCGAGCCCGGTGGAAACCGGCGCCAGTTCCGGTGTCACGCCAGGAGGGAGATCACGCTGCGCGTCGATCAATCGCTCCAGGACCAGCTGCCGCGCGAGATAGATGTCGAGCGAGTCGCTGAAGATGACTGTGACCTGCGACAGCCCGAACTGCGACACCGACCGAATCTCCTGCTTGTAGGGAAGGCTGCTCAGGGCCACTTCGAGCGGCGCCGTGACGTACTGCTCCATCTCCTCCGGTGTGAACGCTGGCGCGACGCTGTTGATCTGCACCTGGTTGCTGGTGACGTCCGGCACCGCATCGATCGGGAGCTGCAGCGCGGCGTAGACTCCGACCACTGCGATGCCGAGCGTCATGCTGATGACGAGGATCCGCCAGCGGATGCTCCATTCGATGATCCGGGCGATCATCGCTGGGGCTCCTTGGCATCGTCATCGTCGTCGTCCGCCAGCGTGCCGGCAAGTAGCGCCGACTTTAGCTTAAAGGCGCCCGCCGTCACGACGACGTCGCCAGCCGTCAGCCCTCGCGTGATCTCAACCAGAGCGCCGGAGAGGCGCCCGGTGTCGACCTCGCGAACCATGAAATCGGTGTCGCCCGACTTCACGAACACGACCTGACGGCCCTCGAGGGTCTGCACTGCCTCGCGCCGAACCGCGAGACCCGGCTGCGTGACGTCGGTGGCCAGGTCGATTCGCGCGAACATATCCAGCTTGAGGCGGGCGTCCGCATTCGCGACCTCCACACGAACAGGCACGGTGCGCGTGCGCGGATCGACGGTGCCGCCGATGACTGCGACGGTCCCTGCGAACCGTTGGTCGGGGTACGCGTCCACCGTCACCGTAGCCGCTTGGCCCTGCCGGACCTTGCCCAGGTCCTTCTCGAAGACGTGCGCCTGCACGTACACGCGACTGATGTCGGCTACGGCGAACAGTTCCGTGGACGCGTCCACGACGTCGCCGGGCGCAGCGTCCGCGCGAACGAGGACTCCGGCCAGCGGTGAGGCAATCGTGGCCACAGATGAGGCGTCTGCTGTGGCCTCGGAGGTGCCGAAGCGTCGCAGTCGTTGCTCCAAGCCGGCAATCGCACTCTCCTGTGCACGGATGGACGCTTCGACCTGCTGTTGCTCGCCGAGGCTGGCCTCATACTCACGCTGCGGCACCGCGCCAATCTCCGCCAGCCGGCGGGCACGGTCAGCCTGGCGCGTGGCCGTTCCCAACTGCACACGCAGCCGGGCGAGGTCCGCCCGGGCGCTCTCCCGCTGAGCAGCCAGTTCGCCCGATTCGATGTTGTCGAAGCGCGCCAGCGCCTGGCCTCGGGTCACGTGGTCGCCCACCTGTGCCAGGACGTCCAGAATGCGTCCTCGCGCCAGCGGTCGAACGTGCGCGAGGCGGCCCTCTATCGGCTGCACCGAACCGGTCACCCGCAGTGAGACCGCCAGTGGTTCTGGCGTCACCGCGGTCACGCCGATCCCAAGCCGCTTCTGGATGTCTGGAGCGATCTCGACGTGGTCCTTCGAGGCGTCGTCATCGTCGTCATCCGCCGCCGCGCCAGCCGTGGCCTTTGCCGCGGACTCCGCCGATTCAGGGGCGGCGCCTTCCGCGTCCTGGGCCGTCTTTCGACCACCGCAGGCCACCACGAGGACGGAGAGCATCAATCCGAGAGCCAACACATGCATCTTCATGGCAGGTCCATTCCGACCGCACGCTCGAGATCCGCGGCGGCCTGAGCCAGTTCGGTTTCGGCGTCAATGTGGGCCAGTCGCGTCTCGATCAATCGACGTCGCTCGTTGAGCACATCGAGGAGGCGCAGCTGGCCAAGCGTGTAGGCTTCCCGCATCACGACCAGATTCTGCTCAGCTTGGCTGATGACGTCCTGTCTGAAGACGGAGACGGTGTCTCGCGCCGCGGTCCACCGCGCGTAGGCCGCTTCCACATCACGAGGCACCGCGGATTCCAGGTACTCCCGGTGCAACCTGGCGCCTGTCGCGCGAGCCATCGCTGCGTCTGTGTTCCCGCGGTTCCGTCCGCGCCAGAAGAGGGGGATCGAGACACCGATGCTGATTCGTTTGTCGTTGTCGACGATTGGGGCGGGTTGCCCCGAGGACGTGACCGCGAAGAGGCCGTCGGTGGTATCGGAATCCTGGGTGTAGGTGGCCGACGCAGTTAGGTCCGGGACGCCTTCCGCCCGCGCGAGCTCCAGTTCCGCGGCACTCTGCCGCTCGACGGCGCTGGCGGCTCTGAGGTCGGCGCGCATCTTCAGTGCACGGGCAGTCAAGTCAGGCAGGGCGAGCGACACCGCTGCGGATAGCTCGGGGCTCGGCCCTACGGAGGGCAATTCCGCCGCATCGAGTCCCGCGATTCGCCTGAGGTCGGCCAACGCTGCCGTCGCGCGTCCGCGATAGGTCGCGAGTTGCGCTTCCATCCGGGCGAACTCGACCGCCAGGAGTTGACCGTCGAGCGCCGCAGCATCACCCTCCGCGACACGAGCGCGCGTCAGGCGCAGCGCCTCTCGGCCGGCCGTTACGACCTCGGCGAGTGCCGCACTCTTGGCGTGCGCCGCCCGGGCCTCCGCGGCGCGCGTCTTCACGTCGAACACGAGCTGTCGCGCCCGGGCCGCGAACTCGGCTTCGGCCACGGCGACGCCACTCAGACCGATGGCCTGACGCTTGCCCCGCTTGCCCCCGAGCTCGATCGGTTGGGCATAGCGCAGGGCGAGTTCGTCGGTGCCTGGCGATCCCAGCGGTCCCCCAGCACCGTAATCGACGTCCAAGGTCGGACTCGGACGAACGCCGGCACGGCGCAAGAGCCCCTGCGCTTCGGCGACACGTTCGCGAGCCGCCAGCAGGTCACGATTGCGCTCGAGCGCAATCTGCACGAGTTCGTCCACCGTGGGGGGGGGCGTCTGGCCTGATGCCGCCGCAGCTGACAACACACACAGCACCGATGCCACAGACATCGACCACTTCCGCATTCGTAACCTCCGGTTGTGCTGATCAATCGCGCTGGGTCCAGGTCGCTGGCAGTTCAGCAACCCGGAGCCATTAGTCCGCACGGGCGTGTCGATACGCCTGCGGAACGGCGCCGCCGGCAAGAGGTCGGCGCGAGAGAGGGCGCGCGAGATGGCCTACGAGCGGAATTGCGGAGGGTGGTACAGGATGGGTCGTATTCCCGGGCGACCCGGCGGATGCACGTCAGGAATCACTAGCGCAGCCTGACGAGGCGGAGGGACGTGGAGCGCCGAGGGGCCGACAACGTGGGCGCAGCAGAAACACGCATCTGCTTGAACGGGCTCAGTCGAACAGTCCACTGGGCAGTCGGTCGTCCAGTTGCTCGCACTCGCGTCCGGCACACGCCCGTCTTGGCAGCAGACGCCCTTCGCGGCGAGGTCCACTCCCAGCCACAGGATCAAAGCGAATGCGGCAGCGCGGACGATACGGGTGTGCCGATACTGGGCCACGGGCCAGTGAGTATAGCTCACCGGGCGTGCCGGCCTTCCTTCCGGCATGTGCCGGCGCGACGTCACGGCTTCCTGACGGCCTTCACGACGATGCGCATCTCTGCCGCACGAGGGGCCCTTGTCTGCCGAAGCCCCGTACTTGACGCGCACGCTGTCGTATTGATGGACCAGGTTGGCCACTACTGCCGACCGCCCCTCGGCCGTCAGGCGGCCCGTGATCGTGCCGGCGCCTTTGCCGATGACCTTCGTCGATGAACCTACCGAGAGCGTCAACGGCGCTGGCGTCGTGATGCAACTATTACCGCTCGAGCTGACGTCGAAGGGCCTTTTCGATCGCGTCGGTGGACGGAACTCCGCCCGGGTAGAGCCGTCACGTCGGAGTTGGCATAGGGGGCGTCGGCTCGGGCATCCCGAACAAGTCCCGATTCTCGTAGAGCACGGTCGGCGTGCCGTACCCACGCCGAGCGTCGCTCTCTGCCAGAGTGTCGGCGTCAATGACGGCGTAGTCCTTCGGCACCTTCAGCCGATCCAACGCCTCGTCCAGCCGCGCACGCATGGTCGTCGTGTTCACGCATCCATCCCTCGTCAGGAAGACGAGCGGACTGGAGGCGGCCTGAGGCATCGCGAACGATGATGCCGCCATGAGCATCGCCGGGGCGATGAGAGTCAGGGCCCAGTGGCGCACCGAGAGACGGCTGTTCGACATGCGTCAAGGATAGACACCGTACCAGGGTACGGACTCAAGTCCCTACGTGCCGCAGGGCCTCACCCGGCGCAACAGGACAACTGCCTAACGTCCTTGGTGAACGTCTGCGCCGCCAGCTTCAGTCCCTCGACCATCGTCAGGTACGGGAAGAGCTGATCGGCGAGTTCGTGGACGGTCATGCCCGCGCGGATCGCGAGGGCAGCCGTCTGGATGATCTCTCCCGCGTGCGGGGCCACCACCTGCACGCCAAGCAGTCGCCCGCTCCCGGCTTCGGCGACCAGCTTGATGAAGCCGCGGGTTTCGAAGTTGACGAGGGCGCGAGGCACCACATCCAGCGGCACGGTGCGGCTGTCGGTCTCGACGTTCCGCCCGTGCGCATCAGCCTCCGACAGTCCGACCGTCGCCACCTGGGGGTCAGTGAACACGACAGCCGGCATCGTGGCCAGGTCGAGGATGGCCTCGCCCCCCATCATGTTGATCGCGGCTCGAGTGCCCGCTGCTGCCGCCACGTAGACAAACTGCGGGCGATCGGTGCAGTCCCCGGCCGCGAAGACGTTGGGGGCGCTGGTGCGCAGATGGTCGTCGACGATGATCGCCCCGCGAGCGTCGCGGGTGATGCCGATCGTCTCCAGGTTGAGATCACCCGTGTTCGGCGTCCGTCCGGTCGCGACGAGCAGTCTGTCGGCCCGAACCTGGCCGCGATTGGTGACGAGCAAGAACTCGCCGCCCTCGTACGACACCTGGGTGGCCTGGGTGTGAGTCAGCACCGTGAGGCCCTCCGCGCCGAACGCCTCCTCGATCGCGGCACCGATCGCCGGGTCCTCGCGGAAGAACAGGGTGCTGCGGGCCAGGATGGTCACCGCGCTGCCCAGTCGCGCGTAGGCCTGCGCGAGTTCGACCGCGACCACCGAGGAGCCGATGACCGCCAGGCGTTGCGGGATGTGGTCGCTCGCCAGCGCGTCCGTCGAGGTCCAGTACGGTGTGTCCGCCAAGCCAGGGATCGGGGGCACGGCCGGGCTTGCGCCCGTCGCAATCAGGCATCGATCGAACGGCACCTGACGCTCCCCGCCGTCACTCGCGCTCACCGTAAGGCTGTGCTTGTCATGGAACCGCGCGTGGCCCTGGATGACGGTGATAGTTGATTTCTGTGCGAGCACACGCTCGTACTTGTCGCGGCGCAGTTCCTCGACGCGTCGCTGCTGCTGAGCAAGCAATGCTGGCCGATCCACTGCGACGGGCGCGGCCGACACGCCCGCATCGAATGGGCTCTCCCGACGCAGGTGCGCAATGTGCGCAGCCTGGATCAGGATCTTGGAGGGCACGCAGCCAACGTTGACGCACGTCCCGCCGATGGTCCCCCTCTCGATCAGGGTGACGGCTGCACCGCCCTCGGCCGCCTTCAAGGCTGCCGCCATTGCCCCTCCGCCGCTCCCGACGACGGCGATGCGGAGCGACTGGCCATCGGCAGCACCGCCGCCTATCCGTCGCAGGGTTTCAGACGAGCGTTCCGGTCGCGGTGCCGCCGAACGCGCCGTCTCTTGGCGAATCGCCCCGTAGCCGGCGGCTGCAACGGCCCCCGCCAGCGCGTTGGCTTGCAGCACCGACGCGGCGATGACGCGGGCGGTCCCTTGCGGGTACGACACCTCAGCCGTGTGCACGCCGGGCACGTTCCGAAGTGCGCGCTCGACATGACGCGCACACGCGTCACAGGTCATGCCGGTGATCTCGAGTGTCTCGGTGTTCATGAAGGCTGCGAGCTACTTCTTGTCGGCCGGCGCGACCGTGGAGGGGTAGCCCGCATCCGTCGTGGCCTTGACCAGCGCCGCGACGTTCGTCTGTGCGTCATCGAACGTCACCGTGGCCTGCTTCTTCTCGAAGTCGACCACGGCCCGCCTCACACCCTTGACCTTCGTCAGGGCCTGCCTCACGGTGATGGGGCACGTCGCGCACGTCATGTTGGAGACGTTCAAGGTGGTGTTCTTCGGGCCGGCCCAGGCCGAGGCGGTGGAGAGCAGGAAGACGGTGGCGGCGACGATCAGGTGCTTCATGGTGTTGTTCCTTTGTCGGTGACGTGCGTTTCTTCAGTAGAAGTACGGGGCAACGAACGGGTAACTGAGCGCGATCGCCAGGAGCACGACCACCAGGCCGAAGAGCGCCTTGTAGGTCGTGCGGACGTGGGGTACGGCACAGACCTCGCCGGGGCGACAGGCCGCGACTGGGCGGAAAATCTGTCGGTAGGCGACGACCAGCGCGAGGACGGTCGCGCCGATGAAGTAGGGCCGGAAAGGCTCCAGCGCGGTCAGATTGGCGATCCAGGCGCCGCTGACACCGAGCATCAGCAACACCAGCGGACCGAGGCAGCAGGTCGAGGCCAGAATCGCCGCCAGGCCGCCGGCCAGCAGTGCTCCACGTCCATTCGTTGGCTCGGCCATCAAAAACTCCTTCATCAGAACCGCGACAGGTTAAGCTTAGGACCGTACTTAAGTACGGAGTCAACATCCATGCGTGACACCTCCGGTTCGACGATCGGCGACCTCGCCGCCGCCGCCAACGTAAGCGTCGAGACGATTCGCTTCTATCAGCGGAAGGGCCTCGTACCCGAGCCGACGCGCGCCTACGGACAGATTCGCCGGTACGGTGCGTCGGACGTAGCGCGGGTCAAGTTCGTGAAGTCCGCCCAGCGTTTGGGGTTCAGCCTGGAGGAGGTGGCCGCGCTCCTCCGGCTGGACGATGGGACGCACTGCGACGAGGCGCGGGTGATGGCCGAGCAGAAGTTAGCAGACGTGCGCTCGAAGCTCCGCGACTTGCGTCGCATCGAGTCGGTGCTCAAGACGCTGGTCGCAGACTGCTGCTCGAGTCGAGGCACGGTCACGTGCCCCCTGATCTCGGCGCTGCATTCGCAGTAGCCGCCAGGGGACGCCAGAGATGATGCGCGCGGCGAGGATGCTGAACTGACGGCGCTACACAGCGCCGGCGTGGTTTGGATGTTGGAGAATGAGGGCTTCAATCTCCCTTGCTCCAGCCGATTTGCCGAATCGTGTCAAGGACAGGTATCCTGACATCAGTGCGCGCATTTCGCCGGCACATCGTCGTTCAGGCAGTGGTCTGTTTGCTCCTCACATGGGCGGCAGCAGATCTGCTCGTGCCGCAGCTGTGCAGTGCTGAGCAAGGGACACAGTCGGACTCGCACGGTGGCCAACAGGATCAGGACGATTGTTTCTGCTGCTGCTCGCACGTCGAACGGGCTCGGCCGGTCGAGGTCGCGTTCGCTGAACTGACTCCAGTCGTGCGCCAGACCTTCCCTGCGCAGAGCCTGCCAGTTGGTGCGCCGCGTACGGTGTACCACCCTCCGCTCCTCTCCTAGCTCCTCACGATTCCAATTTCTTGGCACGAGACGGCGCTTGCGCCTCCTCGTGTCGTTGGCGCCCTGCCGCTCGCCCCTCGCGTGCGAATGGCCACGGCTGTTGCACCGCTGCCTGAGCACGGAGCAAGGCCGGCGTCCCCGTGGAGCTATGCACTGGTATGTGGAGAGATTTGCACGTTTCGATTCGTCCCCCGTGTCTTGCGGCGATCTGCGTGGTCGCCTGGTCGGTGGCAGGACCCGCCCCGGCGTTCGGCCAGACATCCATTCCGCCGCGCCTTTCGCTGGCAGAGGCGGTCGCCCTCGCGCAGGCGCGCAATCCGCACATCGTCGCCGCGCGTGCGGGGATCGACGCGGCCGAGGCCGACGGCGTGGCCGCATCCAGGCGACCGAACCCCGCGCTGTCCATTGACTCCGCCGGGTACCCGGCGTTCGAGAGCGCGAAGCCAGGCTACTGGGGTGGGCAGGAGTTCACGGTTCGCATCGATCAAGAACTCGAACTGGCCGGCCGCCGCCGGTTGCGAACCGCGGTGGCCGATGCCGCGCGACAGGCCGCGGTCCTGACGGCGGACGACCAGGCGCGCCAGCTGGCCTTGGACGTCAAGCGCGCGTATCTCGCGGTGGTGCTGGCGCAGGCCGACCGAACGGTGGCGCAGGCTTCGCTCGACGAGATCGATCGGGTCATCGGCTTGAACCAGGCCCGATTCGCCCAAGGCGAGATCTCCGGTGCCGAGGTTCGCCGCCTGCAGGTCGAACGGCTTCGCTTCGTGGAAGACGTCTTCGCAGCCGACCTCGCGGTCCGGAACACCCGCAGCGCGCTGCTGGCGCTGCTCAATGCCCCTCAGCTCGACCAGCCGGTCGAACTGACCGACGGCCTGAAGCTGTCGGCCACTAGCGCAGAGGTGGCGCTTCAGGCCGCCGGACCGGCGCAGGCCCCGGACATCCTGACGCAGGCGATGGCTCAGCGGCCCGACCTGGAAGGCGCGAGGGCAACGCAATCGCAGGCCGAGACCATGACGCGGCTTCAGCGTGCGCTCCGCACGCCGAACCTCACCATTGGCGGTGGCTATCAGAACAACTTCGGTTCGGACGGCGTCGTTGTTGGGCTCACCGTGCCCTTGCCGTTCTTCAACCGCAACGAGGGCGGCATCGCTCGCGCCGACGCCGAGCGGCGTGCGGCCGACGCCCGTCTCACAGCGACCTCGCTGGCGATCCGGCTCGACGTGCAGCGTGCGCTCAACGCCGTCGAGACCAACCGCGCACGCGTCGACTACATCGAACGCGAGTACCTGTCGAACGCGCAGGAGTCCCGCGACATCGTCCTGGCGTCGTATCGGCTCGGCGTTGCCAACCTGATCGACTTCCTGGACGCGCAGCGCGCATTCCGCGACACCCAACGCATCTACAACCGAGCCTTGTTCGATCAGCGCGTGAGTCTCTTCGAACTCGCGGCCGCGGTCGGCCGTCCCGAGGCGCAGCCGTGAGGAGACCGACGATGACATCCATGAGTGAACACCCCTCCACGCCCGCCGGCATCTCGGTCCGCACGCTGGCGCTGGCGATAGCACTGACGGCGGTCCTGACGGGTGCTGGCGCGTGGCTCTGGCTCCGGCCGGGGTCTGATGCGACGACTGCGGCCGACACCCACGCTGACGAGCTGCCATCGGGCGTCGTGGAACTGCCAGTCGATGCCATGAAGAACGCCGGGCTGGCGATCGCCGAGGTCACGGCCCGACGGCTTCCCACCACGATCGACGTCACCGGTACCGTGGCCGCAGAGGACTCCCGCGTCGCGCACATCCGGCCACTCGCGCGCGGCCTCGTCGAGCGCGTCTGGGTGAGCCTCGGCGAACGCGTGAGCCGCGGGCAGCCATTGGCCACCTACGACAACATCCAACTGGGCGAGCTGGTTGGCGAGTATCTCAGCGCCAGGGCGGTCCTGCGACAGGCCGAAGCGGACCTCGAGGTCAAGCGCCGGGTCGTGGCACGCGGTCGGGAGCTCATCAAGCTCGAAGCGATCGCGCGGCAGGAGCTGGACGTTCGCGAGGCGGAGTTGAAGATGGCGGAAGCCTCCGTGGCCCGCGACGAAGCCACCGTCAGCCGTGTCGAGGAGCAACTCCATCGGTTTGGCCTCTCCGACGCGGACTTGACCAAACTGTCACCGACGAGTGGCGAAAGCCCCCACCGGGAGGCGTCACACGCGATTCTCCGGGCACCGTTCGACGGCGTCATCACGAAGTACGACGTCGCGCAGGGTGAGGTCGTAGAACCCGAGCAGGAGCTGTTCACGGTGACGGACCTCAGCCAGGTCTGGGTGCTGGCGGACATCTACGAGAAGGACATCACGAAGGTCCGCGCCGGCACCGATGCCATCGTGCGCGTGGATGCCTACCCCGACCGCGCCTTCAACGGCCGCGTGACGTATATCGCCGACATCATCGACCCGCAGACACGCAGCGCCAAGGCCCGCGTGGTCGTGGCCAACCCCGGCACGGCTTTGAAGCTCGACATGTTCGCGCGCGTGACGGTCCCCACGGCGGACGCCCGAGACGCGCTGCTCGTGCCGGTGGCGGCCGTGCAGACCATCGACAACCAACCGGTGGTGTTCGTGAAGACTGGCGACACGCGATTCGAGCGCCGGATCGTCGAACTGGGCGCCACGGCGGGCGAGCTCGTGGAGATCCGGTCGGGAGTCGCGGTCGGCGATGCCGTCGTGGGCGCCGGAAGTTTCCATCTCAAGACTGCGCTCCTCCGCGAGCGCATCGGCGACGAGCACTAGGCGAGGCGTCCATGCATCGACTCATCGATTTCTCGCTTCGCAACAAGTTCCTCGTCCTGGTCTTCACGGCGGTGCTCGTCGGGTTCGGTGTCCGCGCGATGCTGCGCCTGCCGATCGACGCGGTGCCCGACGTCACGCCCAATCAGGTCCTGGTGCTCACCCGCGCGCCGGGCCTGGGCCCGGTGGAGGTTGAACGGTTCATCACGTTCCCGGTGGAAACGGCGATGAGCGGCCTGCCCGGCATCACCGACATCCGGTCCGTGTCGCGGTTCGGCTTGTCGGCGGTCTACATCTACTTCGAGGAGAACCTCGACCTCTACTTCGTGCGCCGGCTGGTGATGGAGCGCCTGCCGGACGCCCGAGAGGCCATTCCTGCTGGACTTGGCACCCCTTCAATGGGTCCCATCAGCAGCGGCCTGGGAGAAATCTTCCAGTTCGAAGTGCGCGGCGAGGGTCTGTCCTTGATGGACCTGCGCTCGGTGCTGGAGTGGGACATCGCCTTCAAGCTGCGGTCGGTGCCGGGCGTGGTCGAAGTGAACTCGTACGGTGGTGAACTCAAGACCTACGAAGTCCAGATCGATCCCGACAAGCTGGTCTCGTACAACATCAGCCTCGAGTCGGTGTTCGAGGCCCTGGAGGGCAACAACGCGAACGCCGGCGGGGCCTACCTCGAACGGGCGCAGGAACAGTACGTCATTCGCGGCGAGGGTCTAGTGGAGACGATCGCGGACATCGACAACATCGTCGTCGCCGCTCGCAACGGCACACCGATCTATGTCAAGAACCTCGGTAAGACGGTGCTCGCCCCGCAAGTGCGACAGGGCGCTGTCACGCGCGATGGGCGCGGCGAGGTCGTCACCGGTGTGGTGATGATGCTGATGGGCGAGAATGCCCGCGTCGTCGCCGACCGAGTTAAGGCTGAACTCGAGGTGATCAAGGACAGCCTGCCGAAGGGCGTGACGGTCGACGCCTACTACGACCGCACCGACTTGGTCCGGCGGACCATCAACACCGTCGCAAAGAATCTGGTCGAGGGCGGCATCCTCGTCGTGGCGGTGCTCCTCCTGATGCTCGGCAACGTGCGTGGCGGCCTGATGGTTGCTGCCGCAATTCCACTCTCGATGCTCGTGGCCTTCACCGGGATGGTGGCGGCCGGGCTCTCCGGCAATCTCATGAGTCTCGGCGCCATCGACTTCGGGCTGATCGTCGATGGGTCGGTCGTGATGATTGAGAACATCGTCCGGCGGCTCGGCGAGGCGCGCGCGCCTGGACAGTCCAAAGACGACGTCATTCGTGACGCCGGACGCGAGGTGGCACGGCCCGTGTTCTTCGCCGTGCTCATCATCATCATCGTCTACCTGCCGATTCTCACGCTGGAGGGAGTCGAGGGCAAGATGTTCCGTCCGATGGCGCTGACCGTCGTGTTCGCGCTCATCGGGTCGCTCGCGCTGGCGCTGACGCTGATGCCGGTGTTGGCCTCCATCGGGTTCAAGGAGACCACCGGCGAACACGAGCCGCGCCTCGTGCGCTGGCTCAAGGACCGCTACCGTCCGTGGCTGCACCGGACAGTGGCCCGGCCGCTGTACACGGCCAGCATCGCGGCCGCCATCTTTGTGGCGTCGATGGTGCTGGTGCCTTTCATGGGCGGTGAGTTCATCCCCAAGCTGGACGAGGGCTCCGTGGCATTGCAGGCGTGGCGACTGCCGAGCGTGTCGCTCAGCGAGTCACTCAAGAGCACGACACTCATCGAGAGGACACTCAAGCAGTTCCCGGAGGTCGTCACGGTCGTCTCTCGTACGGGGCAGGCGGAGATCCCGACCGACCCGATGGGTGTCGAGACGAGCGACATCTACGTCATCCTCAAGGACCACGGCGAGTGGACGACCGCCGCCACCAAGGAGGGCCTGGTGGCTGCATTCAACGAGGCGCTGGAACGCGAGGTGCCCGGAAACGTGCTGAGCTACTCGCAGCCGATCGAGCTCCGAGTGCAGGAGTTGATCGCGGGCGTCCGGTCAGACCTCGCCATCACGCTCTTTGGCGAAGACTTGGACGAACTGCGCCGTGTCGGGGCCGACATCGCGCGTGTTGTGTCGGCGGTGCCAGGCGCGGCCGACGTCAAGCTGGAGCAGACGACGGGGCTCCCGTTCCTTCGGGTGAAGATCCGGCGAGATGAGATCGCCCGCTATGGCATCAACGCCGCGCAGGTGCTCGACGTGGTGGAGGCCATGGGAGGGCGCACCGTGGGCGAGGTGCTGGAAGGGCAACGCCGCTTCGACATCCAGGTGCGGTTCACACCGGAGTCCCGCAGCGACGTCGAGCGCATTCGCTCCCTGAAGGTCGCGGACCCCCAGGGTCGCATGATTCCCCTCTCGCAGTTGGCGGACATCGTGATCGAGGAGGGGCCGGCGCAGATCACGCGTGAGAACATCCACCGGCGTATTGCCGTCGAGGCCAACGTACGGGGAACGGACCTGGCGAGCTTCGTCGCGGACGTCCAGCGGGCCGTCTCGACACAGGTGACACTGCCGACGGGGTACTACGTCGAGTACGGTGGCCAATTCGAGAACCTGCAGCGCGCCTCGTCACGCCTGCTGCTCGTCGTGCCCGTGGCGCTGTTCCTGATCTTCGTACTGCTCTACACGACGTTCGGGGCCGTCCGACCGGCGCTGCTCATCTACTTCAATATTCCAATCGCGGCGACCGGTGGCATTGTCGCCTTGATGCTGCGCGGCATGCCGTTCAGCATCTCAGCAGCCGTGGGGTTCATTGCGCTGTTTGGTGTGGCCGTCCTCAACGGGGTCGTGATGGTGTCGTACTTCATCGAACTCCGCCGGCACGGCCGCAGTGTGGAGGACGCGGTCCTCGACGGCGCCGAGCTTCGGTTACGGCCGGTCCTGATGACCGCGTTGGTCGCCGGGTTGGGGTTCGTACCGATGGCGTTGTCGTCCGGTGCCGGGGCCGAGGTCCAACGGCCCTTGGCCACGGTTGTGATTGGCGGCCTGGTGACCTCCACGGCGCTGACGCTACTCGTGCTGCCGGCGCTGTATCGCTGGTTCGAGTCCGAACGTATGGAGGTGCGCGGATGAGCCGTCCCAGCACGCGCACGTTCCCGTTGCGCCTCCTCCTGCCGGACCTGCCAGACGCGAAGGATGCCTGCGTCCGGCGCCTCACCGATTTGACCTCCGAGCAGGTCGGCGTCTCACTCGCCCACGCGACCGATGACGGTGCCCTGTGTGTGCATTTCGACCCGTCGCAGACGACGCTGGCCGAGGTGCAGCAGCGCGTCAGGGCCGCCGGCGCGCAGTTGTCCGCGGACTACGGGCATGTGTCCTTCGCGCTCGGCGGCCTGCCGAGTGAAGACGCGGGCCGTCGGCTCGAGAATCTCCTGCGCGCGCAGAAGGGGGTGCTGGAGGTGTCCGCGAGCGTGGCCGCACGCCGCGTGCGCATCGAGTTCGAGCGAGCGCACACCACGGCGGACCGGTTGCGGCTGCTGATCGAGCAGGCTCGATTCTCTGTCGAGCCAGCTGCCCGTCCGAGCCCGGCCGCGCAGTTGACGCGGCTCCTCGCCGACAACCGGGAACTGGTCTGGAGCCTGGCCGCCGCCGTGCTGCTGGGGCTCGGGTGGGCTGGAGAACGCTTTGGGGACTGGCCGGACCGCGTGACGATCCCCCTGTTCCTGGCCGCCTACGCCTTCGGTGCGTGGGACTTGGTGAGCCACACGGCGGCGTCATGGCGCCGTGGTGCGTTCACGTTCGACATCGACTTGCTCATGCTGCTGGCCGCACTTGGGGCAGCCGGCCTCGGCGAGTGGGCCGAGGGTGCGTTCCTCCTGACACTCTTCGCCCTCGCGCACGCGCTGGAGCACTACGCCATGGACCGGGCACGGGGCGCGATTCGTGCGCTCGCAGACATGGCGCCGCCAGTCGCCCTCGTGCGCCGCGATGGGCAGGACGTCGAGGTCCCGGTCGAGACCGTGAAGGTCGACGAGGTGGTGGTCGTCCGACCGGGTGACCGCATTCCCGTCGACGGCATCGTCGCGGGCGGCCAGTCCGCGGTCAATCAGGCCCCTGTCACCGGCGAGTCGGTGCCAGTGGACAAGGCCGCCGGCGATGACGTGTTCGCCGGGACCGTGAATGGCGAGGGGGCGCTGGAGGTGCGCACGACACGAGCCGTGGGCGACCGAACCTTGGACCGCGTGATCCGTCTGGTCGAAGATGCGCAAACCAGCAAAGCGCCGACACAGCAGTTCACCGAACGCTTCGAGCGCGTCTTCGTGCCGCTCGTCCTGGTCTCGGCCGGATTGGTCATGATCGTGCCGCCGCTCGTGGGATGGGCGACGTGGTCGACAGCGGTGTATCGAGCCCTGACCTTGCTGGTGGCAGCCTCGCCGTGTGCGCTGGCCCTCGGCACGCCGTCAGCGGTACTCGCGGGCATCGCGCAGGCCGCCCGTCGTGGCGTGCTCATCAAGGGTGGCGTGCATCTGGAGAACCTTGGCACGCTACGCACGATGACCTTCGACAAGACCGGCACGTTGACGGTGGGCCAGCCGGAGGTGACCGGCGTCACAACCATCGACGCCGAGTCGGCCGATTCACTGCTGCGCATCGCTGCCGCGGTTGAACGACAATCGCAGCATCCACTTGCACAGGCGGTCGTTCGAGCGGCTGCGGCACGACAACTGGCGTTGCCCGAGGCCGGTCCGCTCGACAGCATCACCGCGCGGGGTGTTCGGGCCGATGTCGAAGGGCAGTCGGTCGAGATTGGCAGTGCGAAGCTCTGGACGGATCGCCAGATCGAAGTACCGGTCCTCGTCGACGTCGCGGTCAAGGAACAGCAGGAGGCCGGGCGCAGCGTGATGATCGTGCGTCACGGCTCGCAATGGCTTGGCGTGCTCGGCCTGGCTGACCAGCCACGTCTGGAGGCGCGCGACGTGCTGGTGCGCCTGCGGGAGATCGGACTGCGCCCGTTGGTCATGTTGACGGGTGACAACAGGGGCGTGGCCGACGCCATCGGAAAGACCCTGGGCGTCGATGAGATCAAGGCCGATCTCCTGCCGGAGGACAAGGTGTCCGCCATCCAGGCGCTGATGCAGAAGCACGGGCCGCTTGCCATGATTGGGGACGGCGTGAACGACGCGCCCGCCCTGGCCCAAGCCACCGTGGGCATCGCCATGGGTGGGGCGGGAACCGGGGTGGCCCTCGAAACCGCCGACGTCGCGCTGATGGGTGACGATCTCCGTACGTTGCCGTTCGCGGTGGGGCTGTCGCGGCAGGCCGCGCGCATCATCAGGCAGAATCTGTCGATCTCGATGGCCGTGATCGCGCTCCTGGTCGCCGCCACCCTGCTCGGGTGGGCTGGCATCGGCACGGCCGTCTTGCTCCATGAGGGCAGCACGATGGTGGTCGTGGCCAACTCGCTTCGCCTGCTGGCGTACGCCGAGTAGGCGTGTCTGCGGCGCGGTTTCGGGCGTCCTGAGCAGAGTGACTCCGCCCGTAGGCAGCAACGCAGTACGATGAAGGTCCAATGGCGACGCTCACATCCGCGCTGACGTGCCCGCTGTGCAGCCTTGTGACGGTCGAGCAGATGCCTGCCAACGCCTGCGTGGCCTTCTATGAGTGTCAAGGCTGCCGCACGCTTCTAAGGCCAAAACCCGGCTCGTGCTGTGTGTTTTGTTCCTACGGCGATACGAAATGCCCACCTATGCAGGATGAACACTGCTGTAGCGGCGGCGCTCTCAAGCCTTTGCTTCCACTCTGACCCGTAGCACGTCACGGAGCTGCTGCAACGGAGAGACAGACCGGACGTGGGTATGAGGACTTTGAGAAGACTTCAGCCCGCTGAGGGGTGAGGCGCCGGTCCACCAAGCAGGCCACCCAGAGGCTCCCGACCGTATCGGCGAGCCCCGGCGAGCTTCGCCCGGAGTTCCTCCTCGGACCACGGCGGCAGACAGGCGCTGTTCCAGCTGGCCAACACATCCAGAGCTTCGTCATCACCAAGGGCGAATCCTCGCACGAGCCGGCAGCAGACGCGGAAGGTCGCCGTGTCACCGTGATTGCCCGCGACGGCAGGAGGGATCGTCGCGATGTACCTTCGTGCCCGGTCCAAAACGTCGGACGAATGGCTCGATCGATGATTCGTCGAGTCGGGCGGCGGAAGCGCGCTCGCCGTCTGCTGCAACGGGAAGTCCCGCGGGCTGAACACGCTCCGGCCGGGCGCGTACCCCACGCCGACCATCGGCCCAGGCCGGTACTTGTGGTTGAAGAATCCTGGCATTCGGGTGACCTGAGCGCAGGAGGTCGCCGTCTTGTCGGTGCCGAGTTCGGCGGCCAGCCG
>VFQN01003532.1_pt1 | contig 22163 bp, 29 predicted proteins | sample 3512371 | NCBI WGS metagenome assembly VFQN01 (sample SAMN10412370, study PRJNA504923) | tailings metagenome | isolation source: Replicate 2 from Balatoc abandoned mine | place: Philippines: Itogon, Benguet | collected 2017-08-28
GACAGCCCGCGCGCGATGTCGCAGCACCAGCGGAGCACCTGGGGGAGGCTGTAGGAGACCGACTCTGCGAGGGAGAAGAGACAGGGCACGTGTCAACACCGGGAACCGAGTAGACAGGCTGAGCCCTATGTGCTGGTGCAGCTTGCATTCGGGCCGTGGGCCAGGCGCGATGTTCAACTTGTGCTAGAATGGCTGCAAATGCGCTGGTTACCTGCAGACATAACCCCGCGATCACTCGCACCTGCCTCGGTCCCAACACCCTCCCACTCCTCCGCACCTCCGTATATCGCGTGCCCCAGCGTCATGCCGCACAGCTCCTCCACCAGGAAGGAGGCGCCCGGCTGCAGCGAGCCGCCAAGAAGCTGAACCACGTTGGGGTGACGTACAGACCCCAAGATGGTGATCTCCTGCACAGCGGCACGCAGTGATGCCATGGACCTTCCGCGCACGCACCCAACGTGCAACTGGGTCGAACAATCCTTCGAAAGGCCGCCGTTGGATTTTTGCAACGGTGACCATACCAAAATTACTAGTCTGGCTGCCTTTGGCCGTTCAGCCGCCGGTGCTGTACCGTGGTGTCGTATCTGTACGTCACGCAAGAAGCAGCGCACCTGCACGAGGGTCCGCAGGTGGCGGTTGTAGGCGTGCATGGCCTGGTCCCCCGGCGGCGGGTTGAGCAGCTTGACGGCCACGGGCTGCCAGCCGCCGTCGGGCCGCCGCAGCACGCCGCGACGCACGACGCCCGAGGTGCCTGAGGGACACGGAAAGGGCGGCACGGTATAGCAAACCAGGTATTAGCTGCCGCATGTCACAAGCATCACCTTGGTGCTACATACGACCTGCACGGCAAACGCACTGCGCACTGCACAGACGCTTGTGCAGATCATCCTTGCCCCCTTCCCCATTACTCACCGTGCCCCAGGTAGGTGTTGGGGTCGTCCAGGTCCACCACCACGTCGCGGCCCAGCAGCAGCTCCACGGTAGCAAGCTGCGGCGGCTGCGGGGACCCGCCACCTTCTCTTCCTGGCCCGGACCCCGCCCCTCCGCCCGCCGCCAACGCCGCCGGCGCCAATATCCCGCCCTCAAGGCCTGCACTACCGAGCGCGCTCTCCAGCGGCGTCCGTGCGCCTCCTCTGCTTTCGTCACCGCTGCTTGGGGCAACCGGTTCGGAGCCCGTCGCCGTGCGGCCACCCGTGTTGTCTGTGCCCAATGACGAGGCAGCCGCACGGTTGTTGATTACCGCTTGCCACAACACAGAATGCCCCGCGGCCCCTCCGGCCCCTGGCCGTGCTCCCAACGGGAGGTGCCCGCCTTGCTGCTGCTGCTGCTGGGCTGCTTGGAGAGGCTCTTGTTGGGTGCGGTCAAGGCCCGGGGCCGAGGGTGTGGGCGGCCGCCCGGCGGGCCCTTGCCCGCCACCCAGTTGCCCTGGGGAGGTGCGCCCACTGCTGGGGCCTGCAGGACCTGGGACCTGCCCCTGCTGGCCTGCCCCGAAGGATGACATTGGGGCCAGGTGTCCTGATCGGCCCCCGGGCCCCGGCGTGCCCTGCCAGTTCTGCGGACGGGAAGATGTTGCAGATCGCAAGGCGTGTCCAAGGTTACTCTTCCATGCAAAATAGTCTGCGGCACTCTCAAAGGACAAGGCGGCGAACGACATGGCCCTTCATGCATGTCAAGTACACAGAGCGACACCCGGCCATGACTCACGTAGAACGCCTTGTGGAAGAGCGCCGCATGCACCTGGTGCTGCTGCTGCTCCAACCCTCCGCCTGCTTGCGGCCCTTCTGCCGACACCGGCGCCGCCGCCCCCGCCCCCGCCACTGCCCCCACGTCCGAGCTGCCATCGCCCAGCTGCCCCGCCCCCCGCAGCGACGCGTGCCCCACCAGCCCGGGGGTGCTGCTCCCGGACGGCGTCATCTGCAGCGGCAGCGCCTGACTCAGCCGCAGCTGCTCCCCCATGCGCAGGGCGTCCAGCCCCACCCCCGCCGTGGCCTCCGTGCTGCTGTCCATAGAAAACAAGGACAGCCGGAGGTCCCCCACACGCGAGGGGGATCCCAGCGGCCGGCCGTCGCTCCCCCTAGAAAATCCCCTTTTAACACCGACCACAGCCGCCGGCACCTGCAGCGACCCATGGGTCCCCACGTCCGCCCCCGGCTGCGTGTCCCGCGTATCGCGCGTGTCGCTGCCTTGCAGCTTCACCTCCGCACCCGCAACGCCCGGCGCGGCAACCATCGCTTTGCCTGCAAACAGCGCGTCAGGGCTCACCGGCTGCAGCCGCTGCTCCCCCCCGTCCGAGCCTTGCCCCTGCCGCCGGGACACAATCCCTGAGCCGTCATCTGCGTCGCTGCTGCTGGGCGTGCCGTGACCCAAGGACCCTGACCCTGTGTCCATGGCCGAGGAGCCGGCGCTCCCGCTGTAGTTGGGGGCCGGCGAGGCACCGCCCTGCGGCTCGTCCTTTCTAACGTCCACAACCACCCCCGTGAGCTCCCCACCGCCCGCACCCCCTGCCCCTGCGCCTGCCTCCCCACCGCCTGCCCCGTCGCTAGACACCGGCAGCTCCGCCGCTGCCGCCTTCCTGCCCGCGCCACCACCCCGGCGACTGCACGGCCCGCAGCAGAAGAGCCACGTCAAGCCACCTGCCGCCAGTAGCAGCAGCACCGCCCCTCCCACGCTCACCCCCACAATTACCCCAGAGCGCTCGTCAGCAATGTAGTCGTTGCTGGTGGTGGCGCTCGGCAGGTCAGGCGCGGGGACAGAGCTGGTGTTCAGCCCCGATGGAGGGGGACGCGCGGACTCGGGCGCCAGGGCCGGCAGCGCATCCGGCTCGATTGGCGTGCCCCATACCAGCCTCACCTCCTCCACGTAGTTCCCAGCGTGCACCAGCATGCCCACCAGGTACCCTCCTGGTGGGGCAGTGAAGCTCCAAGGCACGGAGCAGCTGAACGACGAGCCCGTGGGGGGCGCCCACACCCTCCCCGTGCTGGTGTGCACCATTAGCTGCTCCAGCAGCCCCCCGCGGCAGCCCGCGACGCCCGTTATCACCTCCCCGTCCGAAGCGTTCAGGCTAAAGTACCTCCAGCCCGACTGCAGGGACAGGTACCTGTCCATGGGGGAGATGGGGATGTCTGCGGCCGGGGGCTGTACGGCGCCCCAGCTGGCATTGGGGCTGCGGTAGGTGCCGTCCTCGCTGCCCAGCACCACCGGGGGTGAGGCCTGGAAGGCCTTGCCGTTGTTGCTGTTGTTGCTGAACAACAGGCCCAGCTGGCTGTTGCGGGAGCCGTTCTGCGGCATAGGGGTGTAGTACTGCAGCGCCAGCGCGGCGACGGCCTCGTAGGCCATGGGCACGACGTCGGGGTCGACGGAGGCGGACCAGGTGCCAAGGGCGCGCCACGCGATGCTGGCCAGCTGCGTGGCCACGGTGGCGGTGCCGTAGTCCACCAGCTGTGGGGAGCCGAGGGCCCGGACGTCGGCACTCACGATTCGTCTACTTTTAAACTCGAACTAAAGACGTCGATCGTGATATTTCGGTTACCACCATTCCTAACTTTGGGCTCTGTTGTGATCGAGGATCGGACACAGCACGAGGCCCACTGCTACGTGCCGTAGAAAAGAAGAGGGCGTGCGAGGACATTGATGCTGGCAAGGTACTAGCATCTTATCCAGTCCAAATCCAAGCCATGCCGTTGCCGAACGGAACTTAGAAGTAGCATGTTGACGCATTAGCGAGGTTGTGTTGCAGGCAAGCGGACTAGCGTGCATGATCGTGGGTTAGAGAGGCACATAAGTGCCGGGCGGCACGGGGGTGCTTACCACTGCGCCGGGCGCCGGCGCCAGGATGGTCGGTATGCTGCTGAAGCTGCACGAGGGCCCGGAGTTGGGCTCCCTGCCGCCCACGAAAGAGACGGACAGCCGGTGGGGCCCTGGCAGGAAGCAGCAAAGGGAAATCATTGAGAGGGCACCTTGCGAACGGACATCTTCCAGTCCACAACTTAATCACCAGTATGACAATCTACGCATCCATGCCGCGGGCCCCGCCCCTGGGCATCATGCCTGGCTGGCAAGTGCACCGAGGCGAGGCTCGCACAGCAGGGGCATGCCCTCCAGCGGCCGCGCCCTACCTTGCACGAAGCGCAGGACCGTGTCCCCGGTGTCCAGCTGCTCCCCCGTGTCATCCTTGATGCCCGGCCAAACCGCCCTGCAAACCACTTTGGCGGTCACGGAGCAGCTCGACTGCACAGTCCCTGCCTGCGCCTGGCCCTCGTTGACATCCCAAGTCATGCTTTGGCACGTGGAGCCAGAGCCCAGGGAGGAATCCCGACCCCCTCCACCGCCGAGGCCCCCGCCGAAGCCGCCCCAGCCGCCGCCCCCTCCACCGCCGTCGCCTCCCTGCTTCCCGCCGTCGTCCTCGCCGTCCCCAATCGAGCTGGACTGAACCCAGAACAAGCCTGCAAACAAGTAAAGGAGCATGCAGATGTTACGTGACCGTGGACTGAGGGGCGGGGCTTTTCACACCCACGGACGTCGTGCAACACAACAACGTCGCGCAACACATAGCCAGAGCTCAAATGACACTGGTGGTTTAGGAAGCTGCTCACCGCCGTTTAGAGACGCCATGAAGTTGTTGTCGGCCAGCAGGGATGTCTGCAGCGACAGGGCCTCTGCCAAGCCGATGAGCTCCCACCTCAGGCCCAGCCACGTGGCGTTCCTGGGGAGGAGAGCGGTAGCGGGGTTCAGCAAGCAGCACGCGCACAACTGCGCGGTTTCATAACACGCGGCAGCGCTTCATATTCCTAGAGTTAGGTACACGTACGCTGCCAACATTTGAAGCTGGGCACTGTGTACCGACTGCGAAACCCAGCTGCGCGTGCCTGGGCGGCATGCGGAGTCAGGACTGCACCCCAGGCCACAACGCCACTACCGCTGCTCGACGGTTTGTCCTGCGCTCATGACACGCACCTGCACGTGCCAGCCGCGCCAGAGAACTGCACATCGGCAATGGTGCTGTCCAGGGCGTACAGTGCAGAGGCCTGGCGAACGGGCGCCACCGACAGTCCCCCGGGGCGCGCGTCCGGGTCCGGCCCCGGCCAGCGCAGCGGCCGCGCGCCACCCAGCAGCAGCCCTGCCAGCCCCTCGTGCGGCGTAAACTGCACCATCGTGGTATCGTTCTTATCCTTGCAGAACCCGTAGCTGGCGTCGCACGAGCTTATCTGCAAGCAGAAGGGGCATGCGCACGCTTCAGGTACAGTACCTGGCAGGCAGAGAAGCAGCACCGTGGCGGGCCGGTCTTTGATGCAACAACGTCTTCTGCCCGTGCCACCCTTCCTCCCGGAGCGGCTTGCCCGCCGCACGCACAGGCCACCCACCTCGCACTGCGACGGTGCGTCGCCGCACATCCCCACGTGGCCATGCGACGCGCCGCAGCAGAGGTGCGAGGGGCAGGCATACACCTCCTTGCTGCCGTCCCCCCTGCTGCCGTTGCCGCATTCAAGCACCTGATGCAGCAAATGGCCGGCGGGCAGCACTGGCCGAGCCTCGCTGCACTGAGGCGTGGGCACCGCAGGCATGACCTTCGGGGCCACGTACACCAGCCCATCCGGACCCGCGCTGACTGCCTCGCTGCTGCTGCCGTTGGGGCCGCCATCCTGCTCCGGCACAGCCCACACGAAGGCCAACTGCGCGATGCTAGGTCCATCGAACAGGGTGGTGACGTTGATGTCGTCCCCCGGCTCGGGCTTCCGGGGCTTGTAGTACCCCTCCACGGCCGCCAGGTAGCCGCCGGGCGGGGCCTGGAGTTGACACGAACACGGCATGGGCGTTTGCAATTGCCGAGTGCGTTCCGCCAGCATTGTGGGTGCTCGGCTCAGGATTCCGAGCCCATCCGGCACTCAGGTCCATGGCAGCGCGCTTCAAGGGGACAGGCGGGCAGCTGCATCCGGCGTTCCGTCGCACATGCGCAGCGCCAAGCGTGCGATGCCCCGGCTCGTGCATGCGCACGCACACTCGCAGTACGGCGCATTGTACCGCACCAGGGACACGAGCGCGGCCCAAGGCAACCCACCTGCTCCATGAAGGTGCTGGTGCATTCGCCCAGGCCCTGGGAGTAGGTGGCGCCCATGGCCGTGGTCAGCACCAGCCGCTGTACGGACGAATAGCCGCTGCAGCCCTCCACCCGTACGATGTACGACAGGCGCAGGGAGCCGTTGACGCTCTCCCGGAGCAGGGGGTAGGTGGTCCAATGCGCGTCTGCATGACGGCATGTCGCAGCAGCAGCAGCAATAACAATTTTCAAGGCGCTGCCGTTGGACTGTTTCTACAGGATGAGATGAACATGGTCAGGAGCGAAACCATGACCGGCCGACCTCACCTTGGTCTGGGGCGGCGTCCCCAAAGCACCCTTTGACAGGCTCGTCCATCAGCGCCTTGGTCACCTGGTCCCGATCCCCCTCGTCGGCCGCGTACAGCACTGCCAGCGAGTCCAAGCCGCTGTCCAGCCACCTGGCGAGCGACCACGCACGGGAACGCAGCACAGCCGTTGCAATGTGCGCACAAACAGCGTCCACCCACAGCATCCGCTGCGCCCCCATGCAACATCGCTAGCAAAGTTGCAAACATGAAATACATTTGGGCGAAGACACGAGGCCCGGAAGCTCTGATAAAGGCAAAATCGCCCACGAGAGTGCTCTCCTGCCATACCGCCGGCGCCCTCCTTCGCCCAGCTCAGGAGGCCTCAGACCCTTTAGAGAAGACAAAAGCCCAGAGGCTGTCCCTGCCCACCTGCCCACGAAGTTCACTGTTGGGCCCCTGCGCAGGTAGTCCTGGGTCCCGTTGTAGTGCTCCGCCCCCTCCGGCACCCGCTCCGACCCCAGCACCACGCCCGACCGGACCAGCCGGTAGCCCTGGGGCACTGGGGGCTCCGGCCCATCGTCCTTATCGTTGTCGGGTTCGCCAGAACCGCCAGCACCCGAGTCTGGCGCGGGGCTCGTCGACGCTGGCCTCTCCGGCGGGCCGGGAACTGCTACCGGCAGCACCGGCGCGTCGGGTGTCCAGTACAGGTTGTACGGCAACGTGTCCTGGCGGTATCGGACCGGATAGAGGTTCAACCAGTATCGCATATGGGTTGGCAGGCGTGAAACAACGAACAATGCTTGGTGCTCGGCTACAGCTAGGGCAATCCCGAGGGAAGGCGCTGGGCGCCAGCGCGTGGCAGGTACAGTTGAAAGGTGCTGGTTGCGCGTGTTATGCTGACATCGCTGCGTTAGAGTACAACGAGGCTACCCGGAGCTGACGCTTGCCTTTTGTGCATATTCCAGCAAAGTGGCATACTCCATGCAGATGTAGTTCAAGGACCAGCTGCATGGTGCCCTTGTCAACAACAGAGCGCTGTCATCGATGAGTGTGACAGCTCGGCAGCCGCCAAACACATCCAGCACCCATACGCCAGGCCCTCCTGCGGTCAGCAGGAAAGGCAATGTGAGTTCGCTTGCGCCAATTGCGTTGCTGCTACCGCCGAGACCTGCCGGCTGTGCGGGCCGTACCCGTCTCTCCGCTGTCCAGTCCGACCCTGTTCCCCTAGGCTCAATTGGACGTCTTTCCTCACCCTTCCGGTAGACGTCCTGTTGTAGATATGCCTGTGGTTGGGAAGGCAAGGGTGGTTGGTCACCTGGTGGTGGTTGCTGTGGTGGTGGTTGCTGTCACGCGCTGGTGGTGCCTCCAGGGAACATACCAAGCTTGGCAAGGAGCAGCAACCCGGTGTGCAATTGTGCACACAACAATACAGTGTTGTGGGTCGCACACCTGGAAGGCCCCTGGGTTCTGCTTCCGGAGGTCGGTGAGCACCCTTAGCGCGAGTGTGGAGGGCAGCAGCGCGCCACGGGACCTCGGGAACGCAATCGAATTACACCTGGCTGCAGCTTCCCAAGCAGTTGCGTTCCCAGTCCCAAGTTTGCATATTAGACCAGAAGACGACTCGAGCTGAACGTGGTCTGCGCGGGGAGTTACCAATTTTACGGACAGGGGTGCGACCGGGTGAGTCGGGTAAATTCCCGAAAGCCTGAATCTGGGCTTGACATACGACGACTTGGTAATACATGCACAGTTCCAGGGCGGCCCTTTGCGTCTGCTGCCTGCTGCTGTTGGTTTTGCAGCGTGCACCGCACACGGCTCTGACAGCTGCTATCCTCACCAGACTGAGTCTGCGCAAGGGATAGTTGCCATATGACGGCCAGAGTGGCAAGGGCCACATAGAGCTTCCAGGCGCCCATTGGCCCGGCACGTTTCGCAGCCGTGCGCGCTGATGCTTCCTCCCAGCCGCGTTACATCATCGCAATCCTACTACCTTTACTACTTAAAGGATGGGCTGCGACTCGCACCCATCATTCATGACCACTTTGTCAGCAGACTATGAGAGGTGATTGGATGCGGTTAGGACAAAACCTGTTGCTGTAGTAGTGCAGTCATAGTGATGTGTATTATCAAGCGGAAGGGTTGCCGAGCTTGCTCGTGGAGGTTGCTGCTGGTCGGCCCCTGTGTCGTCGTACGCTGACCCTGCTGGACGCATACCGCAGAACCGCACCCCAAACAACTTCATCTCAAAGCTCCCGGCCAGCCTTATTATCACGTTAAGGCTGAAGAAGGCCCAGCAAACTCAGCACTGGAAAGAACCTCTCCTCCCACACACCCACAGAGCCACCAGATGGCTCCCCTGAGAGCCACAGTGGCCAACAGGGCCAGAACCCCACGCTGACCCCACGTGCGGCTTCAACCTTCCAATGCCTCACCACCCTCCGGATGCTCCGGCGCTTCGTCAGTGCATTTCCTCCTACTCAATACCATCTCGACTATGTTCCAGAGAGGCTCTCACCAGGGGCTCCTACGCCCAATGTGGCCTCACAAGCGACTGGCCCAGACTGGCCTCGTACTGCAGGGGCCCCTGTGAGGGCCCCCATACTGCACGGCACTCAGCCATGCCTCATTAGGGCCTATCTGCACAGGTATCAGCCGTCCTGTCAGCCATTGGCAGCGTGTGCAGGGAAGCTTGGCAGAGCCGCCCCTTGGCCACCAACCCCCATCTCCCCCATCGCTGGCGGGGCCCAGCGGCTCCACTCAATTGGATAAGGGCGATGCCAATGCGCCTCCATACCGGCTCATACATCTGGCCTATCCACTACATGTACATGGTTGCTTGATGGGCACGGTGGGAGTGTTAGGCAGATGCATCTTGGTGGCACGTGGGCAAGGGCCTCCTGCTGAGCATCTCCCACACCTCAGCGTACGGAACTAGGCAAGGTGACAAACTGACAAAGGCATAGGCAGCGTTGCAGTAGTTTTATATGCTATGTAGTGTCCTCACAGCAGGACAAGCGTCAAAAGCTTTCCAATGTTACTCCCGACTTTACAAAACAGGTTCGCAAGCCCCAGGTTAGCAAAACCCCAAATCTCATTTGCTATACTGTAACATCAGAAGTCACATTGGTGTTTCCTGGCCAATAACGACCCACGATGGTTCCTCTGTGGTTCTGCAGACCAGCCTTTCGGTCTCGGCAACTGGGTCACTCGAGACACGTTCAGACTGCTGCTTTGTTTGGGTGAGGATGAGCCTATGCCAGGCGCTGCCTACATATATGTTCGGCACTTCCGCGGCACGGCACGTGGCAAGGCATGCTACTCACCAGTTGAGCATCCTCCGCTGTCAACCCGCCGCGCTTCCACACCCTTCTCATGCAGCAAGGAGCAACGGAGCAAAGGACAAGGGTCGACGGTGGGTCCAACTGCGAACGCATGCGCTTACTTCAGCAGCGGTTGAACCTAGGGCACAACAGAGTGCCACCGGTCTGCTTCGCCCTGTCGCACCCTGTCGCCTAACTCTGCTTGCCTACGCCTGTCTAAGGCTTATTATGCCTACATCCCGCACCGCCTTCGCAACACCCCAACGTCGTGACCTGGAGCATATGCTGTACACGTCGTGTTGTTTGTACGGGGCCTTTACGCTTTAGTACTCCTCCTTGCATGACGGAGAATAGAGGGTGATGTTGTGGAAAGCCTTCCAGGGGCCCTAGCAGCACGACGATTACCCTAAGTACCCTATAACCTTGTCGGCACCCTCCCCCATGCCAGAAGGCCAACGACCGCCGGCGGCAGCAGCAGGGGCGCAAGGTTCGGGGTGGGACCGACAGCGGTGGGCTCATGGACTCGGAGGTACCCGTTTATGCAGAGCCGTTTTCCATCGACAAGTGCCTCAACTTGTACGTGAGCTTTTTCAAGTGGCTTGGAGGGAAAAAGTGAGATGAGGCCAGTGCCACCTGCATGGCGGCCTGAGTATTAGGGCCAGACTAAACGAAAGCCGTGTCGGCGTGAATGGGTCTTGGCGTAAAGGAGCCTTGAGTGTATGCAGCGGCAGGGGCCGGAGGGGCCACGAAGCGTGGCAGGTGAGTAGGCAGCAGTGGCAGGGAATCAGAGGGGTGTTGTACTATCTACATCAGCTACATGGTAGCGGCATGGGTGTTGTGTTGTGGCGGTTGCTGGATGCCAGGGATGTGCAGCGTGGACGCGGGGGAGTGCGCAGACCGGCGGAGTTACTTGACGCCTGAGCAGGTCCGCTGACATGTGAGCCGGCATACATGCCTGAAGCACTTCTTACGCGTAGAGTTGAGGGATTGTGCACTGCTGTCTAAGAAGCTACTCCTGAGGTACGGTAACATGTCTGGGTAGGTCTGGGTACCTGGGGGCATGTGAAGCCTTGCTCGCGTGAAGCTCGGCACCATTTGGCCGCTTGGTATCAGTACTGCATGTCTGCCAGATTGGCCTCGCCTGGTCTCGCCGGTTTTCCGGAAAAGACCCGTTCCTGTAATGGCGGACTGCCGTACCTGTGTCGTGGCCAGTTGCCGACCTGTGCTTAGAACGACGTTGGAGGGCGTTGGCGTTAGGAACGGCCCTTGTCTGCAGTGGGCCCCAGAACTGCACTGCATGGGGACGTGAGTGCTTGGTCGTAGCATGCAGGGTGCGTCCCTCCTGTAAAGGGGGACAGTGGCAGCATTTCCATGATGCCTGGACTTGCAGCTCTGCCGGACGGGACCCTGGTAGCGAGACAACAGTGGGCCAGGAGACCAGGACCGCGGCATGCCGCTCACAGGCTTGAGTAGGACGGGGGGTGCCGGCTGCGCAGTGCAGGGCAGTGCAGGGCAGGGCTAGGCACTGCCGGGACGGAGGGTACCGGCTAGGCGACTGCTAGGACGCCTACTTGTCAGGTGGAAAGGGAGGCCGAGCGTAGGGCCGGATAATGGTCCCAGGCTCCCAGCACCTCGCAGGGTTCGTGATGCTGGGGGAATGCGTGGCCCTGCAGCGCACAAGCGTGACACCTGGCTGTTGTAAAGACAACACATGCCGTGCATGTGTTAAGCGAGTTAAGCGAGCACCTTCTGCGAGGTTACAACACCTGTGAAAGCGTACCTTGGTGAAGTTATTTTTCTGACAATGCATGCACGCGACGTCACACCCCCGCCTGCACCCTAAGCCTTTGCCCACCCAAGCCTGCGCCCTGCTTGTGCGCGGGCACGTGGCCTACGTGATCTGCCTGCAATTGCTCGACGACCAAGAGGCGTTTTCTTTCCTTTCTTGCTATTAAGCTCTGTACTTTAGCTTCCGGAGGCTCTGCGTCGTGGTGGGCGATGAAGCAATTACTTTTCAGTTGCACCTGCGCGCACTCACGCATTGTCAGACGCTCATAGCACTGTTGCTAGCCTGCGCCACGCCTGTCAACTTTGCTGAGCTATTTCACGTCTATTTTCATAGCTGACTTTCTATATTCGGACGGACGCAGTTGATACAGGAGGAGGTCTCTCCGGAATTCCCAGAGGCGCACAAGCTGTAGAGTATGCTTCTACCACTGTAAATAGTGACGGCATGGCGTGGAAGGCGCGCCTCGCGGGGCCTGGCAGCGTGGAACTCGACTGAGAGATAATGCGGCCCTGGTGGCCACCATGGTGGAGCGGCCTTGGCAGAATCCTAATAATTCTGCAGCTGCAACTTGCGACAGTGGCAGGGGAAGGGGTTGCGGGAGCAGATGCCCACAGTCCACGTCCTGTGAACAGCCCGCCACCGTTGTCCCAGCTTAAGCTCAAGTCTACTTCTGGATGGAACTTTACGCTAATGACGGAGGCGGCCACGGCCTGGGAGGCTCAGCTGCGGTGCAAACAATTGGGAGAAGGCGGAAGCGACCAGGGGAACGCAGTGCTAGTCCCAGCGTCACTAATGCTTGAGCAGCTCCCAGATATCATTGCAAATAACGCGGAGACCTTGCAGGTGAGCGAGTCGCAGGGGTGGGGCTTGTCAGGCCTAGTGCTCCGCGCTTTCGCGCAGGGGGAACTGTTTGCACCAAACAAGATGCCGCAGCGTTTGCGGGCCACCTGCACGCGGTCAGACGTGGCAAACCCGGTGCACCTGTGGGCGCCTAAGACACGGGGACCGCCTGACTCTCCAACACGACTGCCGTAGCCCCACTTCGCAGCACGCGTGTGTAGCAAGGGGCCCTGGCCTAGCCCATGCCACCGGTTAGCACATACTTCAGGCGCACCAGGAGACCTTTGCATGTGCTGCTGACAGCTGTGTCCACGCGTACAGCTGTCCTCTGCCGTTCGTGATGTGCCTATGCCCTGCCCCCCTCAGACACATCTTGACAACGACCACGGGGCCAACAGCATAGGTAATGCTGCGTTCCGGTGTCTTAGAGATAGCTTGTACCCAAGGAAATTAAATTCCATGTCGCACTGAGCAACTCATGCTATGCAGCATGGGTTTCGTCTGTACACAGCTGCAACGGCTCCCTTTCACTGACACGCAGGCGGGGACAGCCTGTGGGTATTGGATCCCTTTGGTGGCTGTCGCGTCGTGACCCTGCGCGGAGGGGTGCAGCAGTACGCAGGCGCTGTGGACCTTGCGCTGTACCCATGCCAGCTGAAGCTCCAGTTCATGTGCATGAGTTTCGGCGCGGTGGAGCAGCTTCCACCGCAGGTGGGCGTGGTGGCCTGCGGACAGCCAGGAGTGCACCAGAGGCAGCTGGCTTGGAGCTGGCGGATCGGGGTGGCCTGAAAGCTGTCCAAACGGGACGATATGGGTTGCGTTATGTCGAAGGGCTTGGATCGATAAATTGTGTATGCGTGTATTGCTGGGCCGTGCGGCACCGCTAAGGCGGGTTGTGCAGCTGGGCAATGATCATTTCCGGTTTGGCCCCTGCAGGCGGTGCCGTACAACCTTTTCTGGACGCCGGCAACCACATACCTGCCGCCGGGTGTGCCCATGCCCAATGCCACCGACGTCGCGCTGGGGGACAGCACGACTGTGCAGCCGCTCCCAGGCTATAGGCTTGTGGTATCACCGGCGACCATCGGTGCGTGGGAGGGGCTTAATGTGCCCCTCGCGATGCCTTCCGAGCTGTGTCCTTCAGGCTAGCACTCTGTACGTGACAGACCATGACACGGGACCCCGTCGCTATGCAGCCGGCGTTTGCTCACGGTGGTCTGTGCTGCGCGCAGGTGTCGAGAGCGTTCCCGAGGGCTCGGTTCGGTTTTCTGGGTTCCAGAAGTTCCTCCAGTACGGTCCTGTTGTGAATGTCTATGGCAGGTGAGGCAAGGCGCAGGCCAAGGGGTCTGCGCTAGGCCGGCGTTGGGTTCAACCATGGTTGCATCGCGCATGGAGCATGGAGAGCCGCCTTCAACAGCGGGCTTCCTTGAACGGCAGTCTAAGCGAAAGCCGTGCCGTCGCTTGGCGGAACTTGGTCTCGATGGAGGTGTGGACATGTCCGTCTCCGGCAGGGAGAACATGTATGCCGGCACGCCGTCCTCCCGTCGCTCCTGTGCTGCAGGTGGACCCCTGCAGGCCTCCAGGCGCTGCGTACGGTATTCGCACGGGAGGACCCCAGCAGCATTGGCTCAGAGCCATCCGACGCCGATGGTGACCCACACACCAGCGCAACGGGTTAGTCACAGTGTCAGTCACAGTCACAGTCGCAGTCAAACTGCGGTTACAGCTTGCTTAGTTCGCAAGTTGACACACAGAGGAATGGCTATGCATCAGATGTTTGGGTGTTACACGATGCGCACTTGGTTACGCGGCATACTGCGGATCACAGAAGTGGATGCAGACACGGAAAATCTGAGCTTCCGTGCGGGAATAGGCTAACCATGCGTCTAACCATGCGCACCTGCCCGCACCCATGACGGCAGGTGCTGCCTGGGCCAACTCGGGCTTTCCCCGCGAAGACCCCGCCCATGCCGAGACCCTCCACTTGTCGTACATCGTACGGGTGGAGGGCTGCAGCGGACCCGCGTCCGTGCAGCGGCTGCAGCTGTGGACCGCTGCGGGCGCCACGCACGCGCAGGGCATGGGGATGTGCGTGGCGACGTGGGCGCAGGAGGTGAGCTTGGCAGCAATGCCGCACGCACATGCACGCTTCGCGCTCCAGGGCAACAGGTCGCTCTGCAAGGTACAATAGACCCCTGACCATGGGCCAATCCTACGGCAAACCCCGCTGACCACAGCCCGCTCGTACCCCATGCAGGCCCCTCCCGGCGGCTACCTGGCCTACATGCAGGGGTACAACCTGCACCCCTACCCCCGCGACCTGCAGCCCACCAACGGCCAGGACAACTCCACGACACCCCCCCTCGCGGGACCCAGCATCCTGCAGCTGCAGCTGGTGTGGGCCGTGCCCGCCAACTTCACCACGCCGCAGCCGTCCGACGGCTTGTACGGCAGCGGCGGGGTGCGGAGCGTGGGTCCCAGCCTCATGCCGGTGGTGCCCGACACGCGGTGTTCGGACGCACGGGAGCTGCTGCCCGCCGGCCTGCCGCGGGCTGGCGCCGAGTGCGGGCTGTACAGCCCGGAGGGCTACTCCTGCCCCTCGTACATGTGCTGCGGCACGGCCCGCGGGCACGTGGGCACGTGCGGCGTGGGGCCCTCGCAGTGCATGGTGAGCTTGAGCGCGTGCAGCGATTAGGCAAATGCAGTCGCAGGAATGGCGCTTGCATTCAGCCCCCACACTTTGACTGTCGTCTGCTGCCTGCATGCGGTGTAGGCATGCCCCATGGCGCACTGGGCTTACCCAAAGCACAAGCGCAGCAGCAGAGCACAGGAGCGGGGGGGCAACGTGCACATGCGTGTCTGACCCTGCGGCCCTTTCCCCTGCCCTCGCAGCTGTCCTCCTGCGACCCCAACTACGGCCTGTGCAAGGAGGTGCCCGGCGAGACCTTCGAGGTATCTGCGCACGAGGGCCTGGCGGAGCTGACCCCGGCGGGCAAGCCACGCACGCGCTGGCGGCTGCGGCCGCGCCTGTGCAACCCGCGCAACGACCCACGGGACGACTCGTGGACCGTTGACCTGGTCAACGGCACGGGCAGCTGCGTGTCCGTGGCGCCCGTGCACGAGGCGGCGGTGGTGTACATGCTCAACAAGACGGCCATGCTCACGTACGACGAGGCGGAGCAGGCGTGCAGGTGCGCACCGCTGCACTCTGCTGGATGGCCGCTTCCGTACCCTGCCGCAGCAGCTGTGGCGCAGCATACAAGTGTACTGGTACACGCTTTCGGGCGCTGCGTCGGTTCCATAGGAACTCAACACGCCTATGACTGCCTGCCGGTAGCCTCTGTCATCCGCGAATGCCGTGTGCTGGCAATGCAGGTCGCTGACGCTGCTGGACATGTCCTGGGAGCTGATCCAGCTGGTGGACGCGCTCGGCTTCGAGGTGTCGCTGCTGGGCCGCAGTAGCTTCCTGGACCAGCTGCCAGCGAGTAAGTTGGCAGCGTACACGCCCGCTTGTGCACGTCTACAGACGTAAATGGCGGCACAGAGGCAGACACCGATGGGCCCCATGACCTGCGTGTGTACAAGGGGGCTGTTCCATGTTGTTCCCAGCGTAGCCCACATCCTTGCACAACAATCGGCCTTGCGGGCGGATGCGTAGCTTCCGCAGTGTCGAGGGATTGATTATGGGTGCAGCTATGCCCTTGAGCTCCGAGCGTCACCTTGCCTACGCGGTCAGTAACGAAACGCTACATGCTGCCTTGGCCACCTGTTGCTGTGCGCAGGGCTGGTGTGGATGCGGCCGTCCAGGGGGAGCGGCATCTTCCATGCACGCGACGACAAGTGCCTCAGTGTGGCCTGGGAGCGCGACGCAGCGACCGTCAAGCTGGTGGCGGCGCAGGCCGTGGACTGCACCAACAGCGCACGGGTCATCTGCAAGGCGTCATGGCCCGGGGCAGGAGGACGCCCGGGACCTGGGGGGAACAATCCCATGCTCTCGTGGGCTGGTGGAGCGTATGGCTCGCATTGGCACGAGCGGCCTCAGCCTGACGGCTTTGTCAGTGACGTCGGTGTAGGGGGCGGCGAAGGAGCGCCCGCTGGCGCGCCGTGGGGTGACAGGCCGCCGGGCCCCGCACCCGCTACCGCCGCCCCGGCCGCCAACAGCGGCAGCGGCTCCGTTATCTCTCGCTTCATTCCAGGTGCGCATTTTGCCTCCCCCTGTTGCTTTCTTGATGTGCGCCCTGCGCCATCCGCTTGTGCTCATCCGGTACCTCGACAGGCGGAGGCTCTTATCTTCACACCTTTTCCGGGTTTGCTGCACACTAGGCTGCACGTGACCGGTGGGGCTCGCCCTCGCGCCAACAATTGCTGCCTGCTGCTGCCTTTGTGGATGCGTAGGTGTGCACCAGCTCAGCATGGCTTCGGTCAACCCCTCAGCCGGCCGCTCAAGCTGCGTGTACAGCAGCTTCGAGTCGCTCGTGACCGCCGCAGAACGACACAACCTGGTGGGTTTCGGGGCGGAGGAGGCCTGGCTGTCGGTGTGTTCCTGGAGTGTTTCTCACGTCGCTTCGATCCACATGTTGCCGCTGGCCCGGAGCTTTGCGCATGCACGGAAAGCATGCCCCTTGGCGTGCATCCATGTCTGCATAAAACCCAATTGACAAACCCCGTACATCTGTCCTTTATTGCAATGCAGCTGCACGCCATGGATGCCTTGATGCGAGACCCGGGCTCGGTGCGCCCCCGGAGCGCCCGGAACCGGACCAGCGACGGCACCGAGCCCGACGGCGACGGAACCGATGGCGCGGGTTTCGGAGACACATCCAACGAGGAGTTTGCTGACCAGGACCAGGACGACGCGTACCCAGACGAAGGCGGCATGGCTCCTATCGAAGAGAACAGCGACAGCCCGCCTCGGCCCCCGCGCCCGCCACGTGCGCTACATGACGGGCCGGGGCCCACCACCTCCCTGCCTAACGTGACCATCAAGTCCCAGCTGAGTGGCATTGCCTGGCGGCCGCTGCTGGCTTGGTCCGCTGTCTCCACGGAGCTGCCGAACGCGTACGAGCTGATTGCCGCGTTGGCGTTACAGTACAGCCACCCGGAGGGTTACGTCGTTGTGGGAGATGGCGACGGCGACAGCGACGACCTCGGATACTTCGGTTCCCCGCCCGAAGGCGGGCCACAGAGGCGGCGGTCGCTGGCACAGACAAACGTGACCCGCATGTTCCTCGGCAGCCCGGTGGTGCTGGGCAGCTTGGACGGCACCTACCTCAGCAGGAACAACACCTGGGACGCGACTGCGCCCCCCGCGGAAGAGACGGGCATCGCAGGGATCGGGAGGTACCTGTCGGAGAATGCCGGGTGGCGGTCGCTGCAGCTGGACCTGGCGGGCGGGGAGGTGATTACAGGCGTGGCTGGCTGCCGCGGTGGGCTGCTGGAGCAGCTGGTCGTGTACACCAGCAGGGGGAGGGTGTGGGCGCCGGAGACGGGCGCGGGGTTCAGCTGCTCCGTGCCGTGGAGCCTGACGGCGCCGCCGGGCGGCTACCTGGTGGCCATGCAGGTGGGGGCACGGGGGAGCGAGCCAGGCCACGATGTACCGGCACTGGTAACTGTATCGATCAGCATGTTGCACTGCTGATGACCTATTGCTTGATGACATGCATGGTTTCGCTGCATGTTCAGTTACGGGGCCGCATCATCGGCAAACATGTGGTCAGTAACAAGATCGGCATTGCTACCTGCAGGTCCGCGCAGGGCGCTACGTCCACGACCTGCAGCTGGTGTGGGGCACACCTGTTTCGGTGCTGGATTCCCAACGGCCCCCAGCCCCCAGCCTGCCGCTGACACCAGACGCAAACGCCACCCTAGCCCAGCCCCCGGCGGCGGGGCAAGACGGCCGCCCGCCGCCGCCGGAGGGGCCTGCGCCTACCTCGGTTAACCAGGAACCGGGAGCAGGGCAGCCGGGCACGAACAAGACGGAGTATGAGCTGCGTGCTGCCATCATCGCGGTCAGCGTGTCAGTGGCGGTCATCGTGCTTATTGCGGGGGCGATCGCCATGTGGATGTACCGCAGGGGGCAGTGTCAGAGGCCGGTGTTGGCTGCTGGGGCCCGGGAGGACGCGTGCGAAGGTGCTGCGGAGGAGGAGCCAAAGGGTGCGCCGGAGCCGGCGTGCGGGGAGGGCGGCGACAGCGGCAGCGGCAGCAGCAGCAGCAGCAACGGAGGGGATGACGGGATGGGGGGCGCCCCCGGGAGCCGGCTGGCGGAGGGGGCTGCAGTGGCCGTGGTGGCCGCCGGGTGTCTGTCCGGGGGTGAGTGGGTTCCCGATGTCGGCATGCAACGTTGCAGTCTGCTTGTTATGTACTGCACAATGCGGTGCGTCTGTACCTGTGCGCTTTGCTTAGCGTTATGGAGTGGGAATGGCCCTTGAGCCTTGTTCTGTTTGTTTGAACTCACCGTTGTTTGTGGCCCTTGGCTCTGCAGAGCCTGCGGAGTCTCCCACACAGCGAAGCGGGCTGGCGGCCCCAGCGGGCACACCCGCAGCGCAAGGAGCGGCCGCCGGTGCGGCGAGCTCCGCGCCCAGTACGCCGGCGGCAGCCGCGCAGCAGTTGGTCGTGGCGGCTACTTTTTCAGCGGTGGCAGCCGCAGCCGCGGCATCAACCGTGGAAGCAGGTCTACTGGGGCCACGGCCCGATCCTGCGCCAGCAGAGATCACTACATCTCCTCTGGGGCGCGAGGGCAGTGCCGCTGCTGCTGCTGCGGGTGCAGCGGCGGGTGACCCCCTTGCACCGCCCGCCCTTCCAACGCTGACCCTGACCTTGACACCGCTGCCTGTGTCACCGCCCCAGCGGCTACAGTACTGCCAGTCTATGCCTGCGGCTTCTGCCATGTCACCCGCCGCTGCAGCAGCCGGGTTGGCTCTGAGCGACCCCGCGGTCGACACGGCTACAAAACCAGGGGCGGCAGCAGCAGCCGCATCCTTGGGCGCTGGGGCCTCAGGGCTGCACCCCGTACTCGTGCGCGTGCCAAGCCGCGCTGCCCGCAGCACCGACGCGCCGGCAGACGCCGCCCTGCACGTGTCACTGCTGTCGGCCGCGCTCACCGCCCGTGCGGGCAGCATGCCCCACGACGCTGGCGCATACCTTGCTTCCCCGACGCAGCTGGGTGCAACGGGGGCGGCTCCATCTACTGGCCGGAGTCGTCTGAGCAGCGAGGGGCGTCCGCCCGTGTCCCATGCAGACGCTGGCCTCAGCGGAACCGGCGGCGCCGCCACCCCTATGCGCTCCCCCGGGTACCACAGCATGCTGTCCGCCAGTCCAGGCGGTACGTACGGCACCACGCTTGGTAGCAGCGGCGCGGTAGCTTCGCCCCTCGTGCTGCGTGCGCTACCTGACACGGCGTTTGCAGCTGTTGCGGCCTGGCCGCATGCGGCGGCGGCTGCGTCACCCGTGGCGGGCGCAGGGGCGGGGCCTGTGGGTGCCGCAGCGGTGGGGCCAGGATCAGGGACTTCGGGGGCGTCAGGGGCATCAGGACTGCCGCCGTTTTCCCACGGCGGCCTGCCGTCAAGCTTGCGGGCGCAGCTGGCTGGGGTTTCCGAGCAGGGCGTGGGGGGTGCCCCGCTGCAGCAGATGGAGCCGGCTTCAGCGGCGGCGGCGGCGCTGGTGGCGGCGGGCGCGGCGGCGGGGCATCCGGCCTCGTCTAGGGGCTCGTCGGAGGCCGTGGCGGCGGCGGCGGCCTCGCCCGCTGCAGCTGCAGTTGCCGCCGTTGGGGGTGGAGGGAGCGGGGGTCCGACGGGGTCTGGCGGACCAGGGACCGCATGGGAACAGCAGCTGCACGCAGTCCTGTTCCAGAAGGCCCTCTACGTGAGTTTTGTCCGGATGCATGCGTACGGACGTCGCCAACTTCATGTGCATGCGTGTCTGTGTTCGCGTCACGCTTGTTTGTCTGTACCTCACTGCATAGCTCGTACCGTTGACAAGTGATATTGCATGCTCCTGTACTGCAGAACTGGCCGCTACTGCATCATCCCGGGTCTGGGATGACACCGGTGGGCTCAGCCACACCTGCGCCCAGCTCCCAGACTCAGGTCAGCAACAACGGCAGCGGGCTGGGCAGCGGGACCGGCACCAGCAACGGGACCGGCACGGGCAGGGGTGCAGCGCAGCGGGAAGCGGCGACCAACCACGCAAACACAACCGCCTCCGTGTGTGCAAGCCCACTGGAGAACACCACCACCCTCGCGACCACCATGACGCACCACTCCAGCTCTTCACCGTCCACCGAGGCACCTGGGCGGCCCCGTTCCGCAACCAACGCAACCGCAGACGGCAAGTACATTCCGCAAGGCAGCGGCGTGCCCCCTCACGGAGCTTCTAGGCCCTCGTCCAACGCCGAGGGCAGTGGGCATACTGGCACTGACGGATCAGAACGGCACCGGAAGCTTTCCACCCGGGCAGGCGCAGGCTACTGGCAGCCGGGGACACCCACTGCTGTCGGCCAGGCCGCCTCACCCCTGGCCTTAGCACCGCGTGTAGCTAGTGGCTACTCCGGGGCCCAGCTAGGCCTGCCGCCGGGCTCGCCGCTCCCCCGTTCGGGCGACCCGTCAACGCACGGGGCGCGAGCGCTGCTGCCGGGCTCGGCCCCGCCAGGGTCCCCACCTGTGTTCGCCACGCCCTTGGCAGAAACGCCGACCTCTCTTGCTGCAGCTGCAGCTAGGGTGGCGAGTGTGGCGGCTGCGGCAGAGCCCGGCGCGGTGCCGCCGGGGGGTTCCACGGAAGCGCAGGAGCAGGAGGCGGGCAGTAGTGCGCGGGAACGAGCAGGCAGCATGGGAGGGGCCGGCGGGGTTAGTGGTGCGGACCAGTCGTCTGTGGCGCAGCGAGGCCTGGAGCCGTATGGGCCGTCGTCTGCTGTGGAGCTGCTGCTGGGCCGTGACGTGGTGGTAGACCTGGACGACCCCAACACCTACCTGGGGCACGGTGGGTTGAGGGGAAGGGGCAAGGATGATCTGCACAAGCGCCTTGGCAGTGCGCACTGCGTTTGCCATTCAGGCCGTATGTAGCACCAAGGTAATGCTTGTGACATGCGGCAGCTAATTCATGGTCCTCCATACCGTGCCGCCCTTTCCGTGTCCCTCAGGCACCTCGGGCGTCGTGCGTCGCGGCGTGCTGCGGCGGCCCGACGGCGGCTGGCAGCCCGTGGCCGTCAAGCTGCTCAACCCGCCGCCGGAGGACCAGGCGCGCGACGCGTATTGGCGCCACGTCAAGACCCTGGTGCAGGTGCGCTGCGACGCCCAGCGAGCCACCAGAACGGGTTATGCAACAGCTTTGCGTTTGCATTCGCTTGGCTCAAAGTGTTCGCATGACGGTGTCGTATGCACATGGTTTCCTTTCGGTCCCTGCAGGAGATCACCATCCTGGGACACAACATCGTGCAGCTGCTGTGCTGCTGGTACACCACCGCTCCTCAATAACATGTCCCTCCCTTGCTTGTCCACCCGCCCCGTGCAGGAGATTACCATCCTGGGCTCGCTGAACCACCCCAACATCGTGCGGCTTCTTGGCGGCTCGCTGCAGCCGGGCGCCTCCTTCCTGGTGGAGGAGCTGTGCGGCATGACGCTGGGGCACGCGATATACGGAGGTGCGGGGGAGTGGAGGCGTTTCGGCGTTTCGCACGTGGCTGCATCTGACAGGCAGCCCTGGCTCAGGATCATGCCGCGCACATGACCCCTGCTTGCAGCCCGTCCCTGCTTACGCTGTTCACGCCTAAGCACTCACTACTTCCAACGCGTTTCGGTGGCTCCCCACCCCGCAGGTGCCACGCCCTACAGCCTCCCCCAGGTGCTCCGCTGGTGCTGCGACATCGCGCGCGGGCTGTC
>VFQN01003533.1_pt1 | contig 22157 bp, 20 predicted proteins | sample 3512371 | NCBI WGS metagenome assembly VFQN01 (sample SAMN10412370, study PRJNA504923) | tailings metagenome | isolation source: Replicate 2 from Balatoc abandoned mine | place: Philippines: Itogon, Benguet | collected 2017-08-28
AGCCGGTGCTGGCCGAGACGCGCCGCAACCTCTACGACGGCGTGCCGATCGACGAAGTGCACAAGGCAGCCATCCTGGCGGCGCGCACCCTCATCGAGAAGGACCCGGGCTACACGCGGGCGACCGCACGGCTGCTGCTGCACACCATCCGCCGCGAGATCCTCGGCGAAGAGGTGACGCACGCGGAGATGCACACGCGCTACGCCGACTACTTCCCGGGCTTCATCAAGAAGGGTGTCCAGGCCGAACTGCTCGACGAGAAACTGCTGCAGTTCGACCTCGCCAAGCTCGGAGCAGCGCTCAAGGCCGACCGTGACCTGCAGTTCGACTACCTCGGCCTGCAGACCCTGTTCGACCGCTACTTCCTGCACGTCGACGAGGTCCGCATCGAGCTGCCCCAGGCCTTCTTCATGCGCGTGGCGATGGGGCTGGCGCTCAACGAGATCGACCGCGAGGCGCGCGCCATCGAGTTCTACGAGGTGCTGTCGACCTTCGACTTCATGAGCTCGACGCCGACGCTCTTCAACTCGGGCACGCGCCGTTCGCAGCTGTCGAGCTGCTACCTGACCACCGTGTCCGACGACCTCGACGGCATCTACGAGGCCCTGAAGGAGAACGCGCTGCTGTCCAAGTTCGCCGGCGGCCTCGGCAACGACTGGACCAACGTGCGCGCGCTGGGCAGCCACATCAAGGGCACCAACGGCAAGAGCCAGGGTGTGGTGCCGTTCCTGAAGGTGGTCAACGACACCGCCGTGGCCGTGAACCAGGGCGGCAAGCGCAAGGGCGCGGTCTGCGCGTACCTGGAGAGCTGGCACCTCGACCTGGAGGAGTTCCTCGAGCTGCGCAAGAACACCGGCGACGACCGCCGCCGCACGCACGACATGAACACGGCGAACTGGATTCCCGACCTGTTCATGAAGCGCGTCGTCGAAGGTGGCGAATGGACGCTGTTCTCGCCGTCGACCTGTCCGGACCTGCACGACAAGTTCGGCAAGGCCTTCGAGGAGGCCTACCAGCGCTACGAGGCCAAGACGGCAACCGGCGAGATCAAGCTGTTCAAGAAGGTGCCGGCCAAGGATCTGTGGCGCAAGATGCTCACGATGCTGTTCGAGACCGGGCATCCCTGGATCACCTTCAAGGACGCCTGCAACGTGCGCTCGCCGCAGCAGCATGTCGGCGTGGTGCACTCGAGCAACCTGTGCACCGAGATCACGCTGAACACCAGCGAGACCGAGATCGCAGTCTGCAACCTCGGTTCGGTGAATCTGGCCCACCACCTCAAGGACGGCCAGATCGACCAGGAGAAGCTGAAGAAGACGGTGTCGACGGCCATGCGCATGCTCGACAACGTCATCGACATCAATTACTACGCCGTCAAGAAGGCGCGCGACTCGAATCTGAAGCACCGCCCGGTCGGCCTGGGCATCATGGGCTTCCAGGACGCGCTGCACGAACTGCGCGTGCCCTATGCCTCGCAGGCGGCGGTGGAGTTCGCCGACCGCTCGATGGAGGCGGTGTGCTACCACGCCTACTGGGCCTCGACCGAACTCGCCCGCGAGCGCGGCCGCTACTCCAGCTACCGCGGCTCGCTGTGGGATCGCGGCGTCCTGCCGCTGGACTCGCTGAACCTGCTCGAGGAGCAGCGCGGCGGCTATGTCGAGGTCGATCGCAGCACCTCGATGGACTGGGATGCGCTGCGTTCGCGCATCGCGGAGCACGGCATGCGCAACTCCAACTGCGTGGCCATCGCCCCGACCGCGACGATCTCCAACATCATCGGCGTCAGTGCCTCGATCGAGCCGTCGTTCGGCAACCTGTCGGTGAAGTCCAACCTGTCTGGCGAGTTCACGGTGCTCAACGAGTACCTGGTGCGCGACCTGAAGAAGCTCGGCCTGTGGGATGACGTGATGGTCATGGATCTCAAGCACTTCGACGGTTCGCTGCGCCGCATCGACCGCGTGCCGGCGGATCTGAAGTCGCTGTACGCCACGGCCTTCGAGATCGAGACGCAGTGGCTGGTCGAGGCCGCCGCACGCCGCCAGAAGTGGATCGACCAGGCGCAGTCACTGAACATCTACATGGCCGGTGCCTCGGGCAAGAAGCTCGACGAGACCTACAAGCTCGCCTGGCTGCGCGGACTGAAGACAACGTACTACCTGCGCACCATCGGTGCCACGCATGCGGAGAAGTCCACCATCAAGGCGGGCCAGCTCAACGCGGTGGCGAGCCATGTCGACAGCGGATCGCAGATGAGCGCTGCTGCCATCTCGGAGCCGGCGACGGAAGTGAAGTTCTGCTCGCTGGACGACCCGACCTGCGAAGCGTGCCAATGAATTCGGGCTCGCAGTTCGATGCGAGCGTGCAACAACCAGACGCGCCGAATGTCAAGAAGTGCTTGGTGTTCCGGCGCAACACTCGGATAATTTCCAGAATCGGGAAGCAAACATGCTTGTCTGGGACGACGAAGTAAGAACCACGAAAACGCACAGCGTGCACCAGCCCCTGGTCGGGCAGGAGCAGTCGCCTTCTCTTCGCTTGGCGGAGCACGAGTTTCAGCAGGCCTCTGCCGCGGTTGCCGAATCGACGCCGTCGGTCAGCCAGCGCCGCGTGAAGGCTGCGGACAAGCGGATCATCAACGGTCAGACCGACGTCAACCAACTGGTGCCGTTCAAGTACAAGTGGGCATGGGAGAAGTACCTGGCCACCTGTGCTAATCACTGGATGCCGCAGGAGATCAACATGTCGCGGGACATCGCGACGTGGAAGGACCCCAACGGCCTGACCGAGGACGAGCGTCGCATCATCAAGCGCAACCTCGGCTTCTTCGTTACCGCCGACTCGCTGGCGGCGAACAACATCGTCCTCGGCAGCTATCGCCACATCACGGCGCCGGAGTGCCGGCAGTTCCTCCTGCGCCAGGCGTTCGAGGAGGCGATCCATACCCACGCGTACCAGTACATCGTGGAGTCGCTGGGGCTGGACGAGAGCGAGATCTTCAACGCCTACCACGAGGTCCAGTCGATCCGTGACAAGGACGAGTTCCTGCTGCCCTTCATCGAGCAGATCATGGATCCGTCGTTCCGGACGGGCACGCCGGAGAACGACCAGCGCCTGCTGAAGTCGCTGATCGTCTTCGCCTGCCTGATGGAGGGGCTCTTCTTCTACGTGGGCTTCACGCAGATTCTCGCGCTGGGTCGTCAGAACAAGATGACCGGTGCGGCCGAGCAGTACCAATACATCCTGCGCGACGAGTCGATGCACTGCAACTTCGGCATCGACCTGATCAACCAGATCAAACTGGAGAATCCTCACCTCTGGACGGCGACCTTCAAGGCAGAAGTCAAGTCGCTGTTCCTGAAGGCCGTGGAACTGGAGTATCGGTACGCCGAAGACACCATGCCTCGCGGTGTGCTGGGCATGAACGCATCGATGTTCAAGGGCTATCTGCGCTACATCGCGAACCGCCGCGCCACGCAGATCGGACTGGAGGAGTTGTTCCCCAACGAGGAGAACCCCTTCCCCTGGATGAGCGAGATGATCGACCTGAAGAAGGAACGCAACTTCTTCGAGACCCGCGTGATCGAGTACCAGTCGGGTGGGGCGTTGTCGTGGGACTGAGGGGTCCATGGACAGACGCCTAGGTCAGTGCGAGAGATCAAGATTCGCGGATCGTGAATGACTGACACAGAAGCAGCATTGCGGTCCGGCATGGATTCATCGGATCGGGGCGTCCCTCCTGGACATGTCTCGGACGGTGAATGGCTGCAGCACGAAGGTCGACCGGCCACGGGCTGCAGTGTCTTTCAACTTGATCAAGGAGAAGTGTGATGGCAACTGCGAAGAAAGCTGCGGCGAAGAAGGCCCCGGCCAAGAAGGCTGCCGCGAAGAAGGCCCCGGCCAAGAAGGCGGCCGCGAAGAAGGCGCCGGCCAAGAAGGCCCCGGCCAAGAAGGCTGCCGCGAAGAAGGCCCCGGCCAAGAAGGCGGCCGCGAAGAAGGCGCCGGCCAAGAAGGCCGCCGCGAAGAAGGCGCCGGCGAAGAAGGCGGCAGCCAAGAAGCCTGCAGCGAAGAAGGCGGCCAAGAAGCCTGCGGCCAAGAAGGCTTCCGCCCCTGCCCCTGCTGCGGCGCCTCCTGCGAAGACGGCATTGAGCCCGCAGGCCGCTTGGCCTTTCCCGACCGGAACGAAGCCCTGACCGGCGCCGTTTCTTGAGACTTGGGGCTCCGGAAGCGGAGCCCCATTTCTTTGCATTCTGGTCGGCCGATAGCCGCTTGGCATGTCTCGATGACGCGCGGCGCCGAGCGCGGCTCAGGCGGAGAGTGCGGGCGTGATGATTCCGCGAGCGTGGCCGCATGCCCGGTGCGGTGGTCGTGAATGCGCCTCGGGATGAGCGATCTGGGTTGCCGCAACGAGTTGTCGAGAGTGTCGGCTGGCGGACCGTCGTGGAGGTCGCCACCTACAATCGCGCAATTAGACATCCGGAGAAGGCAGTGACCGTCCCACCCAGTCTCGTCGGCGTCGTGATGGGCTCCAGCAGCGACTGGGAGACCATGAAGATCGCCAGCGAGATCCTCCACGAGTTCGGAGTGCCGCACGAGGCCAGAGTCGTATCGGCGCATCGCATGCCCGACGAGATGTTCGCGTACGCCGAGGCGGCCGCACCGCGCGGGCTGCGAGCGATCATCGCCGGTGCCGGGGGCGCCGCCCATCTACCAGGCATGCTGGCTGCGAAGACGGTCGTGCCGGTGCTGGGGGTGCCGGTGGCGAGCCGGCATCTCCAGGGCGTCGATTCGCTGCACTCGATCGTCCAGATGCCCAAGGGGATCCCGGTGGCCACGTTTGCCATCGGCACGGCGGGAGCGGCCAATGCCGCGCTGTTCGCGATCGCGATGCTCGCCGTGACCGACCCGGAACTGAAGCAGCGACTCGAGACCTACCGAGGGCGTCAGACCGAAAGCGCCCGAGCCATGACCAGCGAGCTGAAGTGAGCGGCAGCATGTCTTCCACGTCGCGCTTCATTCCTCCTGGTGCCACTCTCGGCGTGATGGGCGGTGGCCAGCTCGGCCGCATGTTCGTGCACGCAGCGCAGCAGATGGGCTACTTCACTGCGGTGCTGGACCCCGATCCGGCCAGCCCCGCCGGACTCGTCGCCCACTATCACCTGCAGGCTGAGTATCTGGACGAACAGGGGCTCGCGCAGCTGATGCAGCGCAGCGCCGCGATCACCACCGAGTTCGAGAACGTGCCGGCCCAGGCGCTGGTCACGCTGGGGGCCCACCGGCCCGTGACGCCCGGTGCGGATGCCGTTGCCATCTGCCAGGACCGTGCGCGCGAGAAGCTGCACTTCAAGCGCTGTGGCGTACCCTGCGCCGCTCATGCCGTGATCGAGAACGACCAGCAGTTGGCCGCGGTCGAAGAGAACCTGTTGCCCGGCATCCTCAAGACCAACCGCCTCGGCTACGACGGAAAGGGTCAGGCGAGGGTGGCGGATCGTGCCGAGCTGAACGCGGCCTGGGTGGCCATGCAAGGGGTGCCCTGCATCCTCGAGCAGAAGCTGAGCCTGGCGGCGGAGATCAGCGTGATCGTCGCACGTGGCGCTGGTGGACAGATGGTTCACCTTCCGGTCCAGCGCAACCTGCATCGTGACGGCATTCTTGCCGTCACCTCGGTCCCCGCCGGCCTCGACCCCGGCATCGAGGCGCAGGCGATCGCGAACACCGCACGCATTGCCGAATCGATGGAATACGTGGGCGTGCTCTGCGTCGAATTCTTCGTGCTCACCGACGGTTCGATCGTTGCCAATGAGATGGCGCCGCGCCCGCACAACTCGGGCCACTACAGCATCGATGCCTGCGATGTGTCGCAATTCGAACTCCAGGTTCGCGCGCTGACGGGCGCGCCGCTGCCGCCACCGCGGCTTCATTCGCCGGCAGTGATGCTCAACCTGCTGGGTGATCTCTGGTTCGACACCTCCGGCGCGGTGATCGAGCCCGACTGGGCGGCTGTGCTTGCGTTGCCGGGCGTGCACCTGCATCTGTATGGGAAGGCACAGCCTCGTCGTGGCCGAAAGATGGGCCATGTCACCGTGACCGGAACGACAGCCGAAGGTGTTCGTCAGGTGGCCCTCGAAGCCGCCGGGCTGCTCGGTATCGAGGCGTTCTGACCGTGCTGCTGCCGGGGGACGACGTCGAGGCGATCGAGCGTGCCGCCGACGCTCTCGCAGCAGGGCGGCTGGTGGCTTTCCCGACCGAGACGGTCTACGGCCTCGGCGCGCGTGCCGACGACGACCGCGCCGTGGCCGGCATCTTCAGCCTGAAGGGACGGCCTGCCGATCACCCGCTGATCGTCCATGTGGTCGATGCCAACGGCGCGCTCGACTTCGCCCGTGATCTGGGCGAGTACGCTCAGCGGCTCGTCGACGCCTTCTGGCCCGGCCCGCTGACGATCATCGTTCCTCGAGCGCCCGGTATCGCAGCGGCCGCCGCAGGCGGTCAGGACACGATCGGCCTGCGTTGCCCGGCGCATCCCGTGGCCCGCGCGCTGCTCGCTGCGGCCCGTGCGCGCGGCGTGCGCGGTGTCGCCGCGCCCAGTGCCAATCGGTTCGGGCGCATCAGTCCGACACGCGCTCAGCACGTGGTCGCCGAGTTCGGCGACGAACTCATCGTGCTCGACGGCGGCGACTGCGAGGTCGGCATCGAGTCGTCGATCGTCGACTGTTCCGGTGCCGCGCCGGCGTTGCTGCGGCCTGGGCAGATTTCGCGCGATCGCATCGAGGCGGTGCTCGGTCGACCGCTGGTGGCGCCGGCTGCGGAGTCCCCGCGCGCCTCGGGCACACTCGAGGCGCACTATGCGCCGCGCGCCAAACTGCGCCTGATGCCCGCCGCGATGCTGAACACGGCGTTGCAGATGCTCGGCAACGGCGACCTGAAGCTGGCGCTATATTCGCGCACCCTGGAGTTGCCGCCCGGATCTCGCCTGAGGCGCCGCGCCATGCCCGACGATCCGGACCGTGCCGCCCACGAACTCTTTGCCACCTTGCGCGAACTCGATGCCGAAGGCGTCGATCTCATCTGGGTGGAGGAAGTGCCACCCGATCCCGCGTGGGAAGGTGTCCGTGACCGGCTGGCCCGGGCAGCGGCAGCTTGATGCCTTCCAGACCACGCTTGCAGGATCTTCCACTGGAGCCCCGATGATTTCCTTCGCCACTGCCACTCGTCGCATCGCCGCGGCCCTTGCTCTCGGCGCCTCGGCGCTGCTTGCCGCTTGCGGAGGAGGAGATCCGGTGGTGCCTTTCGAGCCGACGCGCGTGCTCGCCTTCGGTGACGAGAACAGCCTCATCACGGCCGATGGGCGCAAGTACACGGTCAACGCCCTGTCGACCGATGCCAATGGGGTCAAGACCATCAGATGCGCGTCGAACCCGCTGTGGGTGCAGCAGCTGGCGAGCAGTTATGGCATGGTGTTTCCGGACTGCAATCCTGACGGGGTGGTCGATCCGGCCAGCCGCATCTATGCGACCAACGGGGCGCGGGTGAGTGACCTGATCTCGCAGATCGACCAGCACCTGGCTGCCGACAGCTTTTCCGCCAAGGATCTGGTCACGCTGTTCGTCGGCCAGCACGACGTGCTCGCTCAATATGCGCTGTATCCGAACACGCCGACCGAGCAGTTGGTGGCTGCCGCGCGCAACGCCGGCGTCACTTTGGCGGGTCAGGTCAGCCGGATCGCCGATGCCGGGGGCAAGGTGCTCGTCTCCACGGCGCCTGCCCTGTGGCTGTCGCCTTTCGCCGCGGCGCAGGACGCCGCGGCGGGGGACAACTCGCGCAGTGCGCTGCTCGCCGCACTCGTCGTCAGCTTCAACGAAGGCTTGCGCGTGGGCATCGCCAAGGAGAACGGTTCCGAAGTGGCGATCATGCTGACCGACGAACTGATGCAGACGATGTACAAGTTCCCGGCCAGTTTCGCCGGCATGAGCAATGTCACGGCAGCCGCTTGCGACAAGACCCTGGCCGCCACCGTCGTCGACTGCACCGCCGACACCCTGGTCAGCGGAGCGACCTCGACCAGCCACCTCTGGGCCGACGACACCCACCTCAGCCCCAACGGCCACAACTACGTCGGTTCGCTGGCGGCATCCAGGGCTCGCGCCAACCCGTTCTGACCCGGGAAAGCCCCGGTCCGGGCGGGCGGGTTTCTCCTGCAGCGCAGGGGTTCGCCGCGCACCTATAGTGGGGCCCGCAAAAGCGAACGGTCGTTCGTTTTCAGACGAGTCTCCACGAGGTGTTCATGAAGCTGTTCCGATCCCTGGCGCCGCTGGCACTGGCGGCTGCCCTGCTCGCAGCCTGTGGCGGGGGTGACCCCGACGTTCCCGGCAGTGGCTCGCCCTCGGGCGCGCCGACCACCCCGGGCAACTTCACGGCCTTCATCACCTTCGGCGACAGCCTTAGCGACGTCGGAACCTACTCGCCGTTCCCCGCGGCCTTCGGCATCCAGGGGGGCAAGTTCACCACCAATGGACCGGCGGGCACGGTGTGGGTCGAGAACGTGGCTGCGGAACTCGGGTTGCCGGTCACGCCGGCGGAAGTCGGCTTCAACGGGCAGTCGGAGAAGTGTCCCTCTGCACGGCTGAGCACCGTACCGGCGATCCAGCGCTCGTGCACGGCCTATGGTCAGGGCGGTGCGCGTGTCACCGATCCCAATGGCATCGGGCGCGACCCTGCCACCGGCGCGGGCGCGCTCACGGTGCCGGTGGTCACGCAGATTGCCAACCACCTCGCCAATCCGGCCTTCGGCGGACGCTTCGCCGAGACCGACCTGATCATGGTCTACGCCGGCAACAACGACGTGTTCGTGCAGTTCGGCACCTTTGCTGCCAAGGCCGGGCAGATCCAGGCGCAGGCTCTCGCCGGTGACATCACCAGCGATCAGGCCAATGCGCTGCTGTTCCAGGCTCAGACCGAGGCGCAGGAGGGGATGAAGACCGCGGCCATCGAACTGGCCACGCTGGTGAAGACGCAGATCCTCGCCAAGGGCGGCAAGTATGTGGCCGTGATGACGCTCAGCGACATCGCCGACACGCCGTTCGGCAACTCGCCGCAGGTGGCGCCGGCGCGCACGGTGTTGACCGACCTGTCGCGCATCTTCAACCTGTGGCTGCGCGAATCGCTCACCGGCCAGCCGGTGAAGATCATCGACACCTTTGCCCGGTTCAAGGATCTCGTGAACGACCCGGCGTCGCAGGGCATCACGAACACGACGGTGCCGGCATGCGACGCCGTGAAGATCGCCGCTGCCACCACGACGGACCCGCAGCTGCCGGGAGGCCCGATCACCGATGGTTCCTCGCTGTTCTGCGGCCCGGATCAGCTGCGCGACACGCCGCCGGCGAGCGCGACGACCTGGTTCTTCGCCGATTCGGTGCACCCGAGCACGGGTGGCCACCGCGCGATCAGCGAGGGCATCCTCGCCGACCTGCGCTCCTTTGGCTGGATCTGACGCGACGACAGCGGAGACACAACGATGAAGTTCCGGAACCAAATGCTGGCCGCCTTCGTGACGGTCGCTGCCTTGGGCACCGCCCAGGCCCAGCAGAACGTCTTCAAGATCGGTGCAATCCAGTACACGACGAACTCGAAGACCAGCGGCATCCAGGGCATCGGCGTGCCGCCCGGCGCGGACGCCGAGACCGGCGATGCCACCACGCTGCTGCTCACCTACGAGCGCCTGTTCACGCCGAATATCGGCGTCGAGCTGGTGATCGGCATCCCACCGAAGATCAAGGCCAAGGCCACCGGCACGGTCGCCTTCCTCGGCGACGACATCCTCTCGGCGCGCAACGTCGCGCCGACGCTGATCGTCAACTATCACTTCGGCAGCGAGGGCGACCGCTTCCGGCCCTACCTCGGCGCGGGCATCAACTACACCAAGTTCACCGACGTGAAGTCGCGCCTGGCCCCGGACGTGAAGCTCGGCGACTCGACCGGCCTCGTGGTCCAGGCCGGGCTGGACTACGCGATCGACAGCAAGTGGGGCCTGTTCGGCAGCATCGCGCGCGTCGACACCAAGTCCAAGCTCGTGGCCGCCGGCAGCACGGTGCTGACCACCGAGATCGACTTCCGCCCGGTGACCTACTCGTTCGGCCTGTCCTACAAGTTCTGAGCGGAAGGCGCGGCGGCGCTCAGCCGCCGCGTCGCCCGAGCACGATCTTCATCGCCAGGATGGCCGCTGCCAGCGCCAGCGTGATGGCGTTGGCGACGATCACCGGCCACGCGCCGAGCATCACCCCGTAGACCAGCCACAGCGCCACGCCGAGCGTGAAGGCGCTGTACATGCCCAGCGAGATGCCGCGCACGTCGCGCGTGCGGAAGGTGTGCCACGCCTGCGGCACGAAGGACAGGGTGGTCAGCGTGGCGGCAGCGTAGCCCATCCACTCGGTGGCGCTGAATGCGGATGACATCGGGCGAGGGAGGCTCAGTTCGTCGGCTCGGCGGATGCCAGCGGCGCGCTGCCGTCCTGCACCACCCATTGCACCAGCGCGTCGATGGCCGGCCGCGCCGCGTTGGCGTTCGGGTGGTTGACGATGGCGACGACGACGTAGCGGCGCCCGCTGCCGGCGAGCACGTAGCCGGCCACGCCGGCCACGTCGCGCAGCGAGCCGGTCTTGAGATGGGCACGGCCGGGCGGGGCCTTGGAGCGGATCAACGTGCCGTCGATGCCGGAAACGGGCAGAGACGCCACCAGCTCCGGCATCACCGCGCTGCCCCAGGCCGACTGCAGCAGCCGGCCGAGCTGCTGCGCGCTCAGCCGCGTCTCGCGCGAGAGTCCCGAGCCGTTGTCGATCACGGCGCCTTCGGCATGCCGGCCGATGCGCTCGGCCAGCCAGCGCTGCAGCACCTCGCGCGACGCCTCGGGCGTGCCCTTGCCGCCGCGCGCCAGGCCCAGCGTGAGGAAGAGCTGCTGCGCCATCACGTTGTTGCTGAACTTGTTGATTTCGCGGATCACCTCCGACAGCGCCGGAGAGACGCTGGTGAAGGTGGGCGGCGTGGCCGGCGCGGCGCCGTCGCGCACGCTGCCGCCGAGCCTGCCGCCCATCTCGCGCCACAGGCCGGCGAGCATGCGTTCGTCGTAGCGGCGCGGCTCCGCATAGGCGATCGGCCAGGTCTTCTCGCCGCAGGCGGCGGGAAAGCTGCCGCCCAGGCGCAGCCGCGCCGGGTCGGCGAAGTCGGCTTTCAGCTCGGCGCGCCAGTCGTTGCAGGCCGTGGTCGACAGCGGCACGCTGCGGTCGACATCGACGCCGGCCAGCGGCGGATCGACGCTGACCAGCGCGACGCCGCGCGCCGCATCCGGCGTGAAGCCGATCAGCACCGAGCGATAGGCCAGCAGCAGGGCGTCGGCGCGCACGTTGTAGGGGCGCAGTGCCTCGCCGTCGAAGTCGGCCGGGTTCTGCTCGGGCACCGCGAAGGCGCTGCGGTCGAGCACGATGTCGCCGCGGATCTCGCGCACGCCGAGCTGCTGCACGCGGCGCAACAGCAGCCACAGCCGCTCGGGCACCAGCTTCGGATCGCCGCTGCCCTTGATGACGAGGTTGCCTTCGAGCACGCCGTCGCGCACCGTGCCGTCCAGCCACACCGGCGTGCTCCAGGTCCAGGCCGGGCCGAGCAGGTCCAGCGCCGCGTAGGTGGTCAGCAGCTTGGTCAGCGAGGCCGGGTTCACCGCGGCGTCTGCGCGCCAGGCCAGCCGGTTGCGCGGGCTGCCGACCTCCTGCACGAGCACGACGACGGCGTCCGCAGGCACCTTGGCGCGGTCCAGTGCGCTGTAGACCTCGCCCGGCAGGCGGGCCGCGGCGCTGCCGCCGGCCGTGACGAACAACAGGAGGGCCGCGAGGCGCAGGATCGGGGCGAACAGCATGGGCCGAGATGATCGCACGCGCGCCGGCGCGGCGAGGGCCTTGACCTACACTCGCCCGCATGACCTGCCTGCTGGCCATCGACAGCTCCACCGAGGTGATGTCCATCGCGCTGAGCCGCGACGGCGTGACCTGGGTGTTCGAGGGTGACGGCGGGGCGCAGGCCTCGCAGCGGCTGCTGCCCGAAGTGCTCGCGCTGCTGCAGCGCGCCGGCGGCGCGCTGACCGACGTGGATGCGGTCGGCTTCGGCCGCGGCCCGGGGGCGTTCACCGGCCTGCGCAGTGCCTGTTCGGTGGCCCAGGGCCTGGCGCTGGGCGCCGGCAAGCCGGTGCTGGCGCTGGACAGCCTGCTGCTGGTGGCGCAGGACGCGCTCGACGAACTCGGCGAGGCCGCCGCCGATTGCTGGGTGGCGATGGACGCGCGCATGGACGAGGTCTATGCGGCGCACTACCGCTTCGAGCAGGGCCGCTGGACGGTGCTCGCGAGCCCGATGCTGTGTCGCCCCGACGTGCTCGAAGCCCGATGGGGCGACGAGCCGCCGCGCTGCGTGGCTGGTTCGGGCCTGGCCGTCTTCGGCGAGCGCTGGAACACCGGCCCCGCGCTGCGGCGCCCGGCCACGCGCTCGCGGGCGGCGGCGCTGGCCCGCCTCGCCGAAGCAGCGTGGCACGAAGGCGCCGCCATCGACGCCGCACTCGCCCTGCCGGTGTACCTGCGCGACAAGGTCGCCCAGACCACCGCCGAGCGCGAGGCGGCCCGGCGCGCCAAGGCCGAAGCATGAGCGCCGTGCCGCAGCCGCGGCAGCGCACGCTGCTGCCCATGCACGCCGCGCACCTCGATGCGGTGATGGCCATCGAGGCCGGCGCCTACGCCTTCCCGTGGAGCCGCGGCAACTTCGTCGATTCGCTGGCCGCCGGCTACGACGCGCGCGTGCTGTACGACGAGCTGGGCGAGATCGTGGGCTACTTCGTCGCCATGGCCGGCGTCGACGAGATGCACCTGCTCAACATCACCGTGGCCCCATCCGCCTGGCACCAGGGCCATGCCCGGTTCATGCTCGGCGCGCTGGCCGATCTGTGCCGCCGGCGCGGCGCGCGTCAGCTCTGGCTGGAAGTACGTGAGAGCAACGACCGCGCCCGCGCCATCTACCGCCGACACGACTTTGCCGAGGTCGGGAAGCGCAAGGGCTACTACCCGGCGGCCCATGGCCGGCGCGAAGATGCCGTGGTGATGAGCCTGGCGATCGAGGGGGCGGACGGTGGCCTGGACTGAGCGCCAGAGGGCGATGCTCGATGCCATGGGGATCCGCTTGTGGATTCCTGACGGCACCCCCCGGCCCCCCGCCGGGCGGGGGGAGGGCGCGGTGGTCGCCGCGCCGGAGCCTGCGGCGCGCGGGCCGGCGCCGGTGTCTGCGCCCGCGCCCGCTGTCGTGCGGGATCGCGCCGTCGGCGTCGAAGGCATGGGTTGGGACGCACTGCGCGAGGCCGTGGCCGCATGCCGCGCCTGCAAGCTGTGCGACGGCCGGCGGCAGACCGTCTTCGGCGTCGGCCACACCAGTGCGCACTGGATGATCGTCGGCGAGGCGCCGGGAGAGCAGGAAGACCGCCAGGGCGAGCCCTTCGTCGGCAAGTCGGGCCAGCTGCTCGACAACATGCTGCGCGCCATCGGCCTGACGCGCGGCGAGGCGGATGCGGTGCAGCAGGTCTACATCGCCAACACGCTGAAGTGCCGCCCGCCGGGCAACCGCAATCCCGAACCCGAGGAACTCGCACAATGCGAGCCCTTCCTGATCCGCCAGGTCGAGCTGGTGCGCCCGCGCATCATCCTGGCCATGGGACGTTTCGCGGTGCAAAGTCTCTTGCGCAGCCACGAGCCGATCGGCAAGCTGCGCGGGCGCGTCCACCACTACCAGGGCGTGCCGCTGATCGTGACCTACCACCCCGCCTACCTGCTGCGCAACCTCGAGGACAAGGCCAAGGCCTGGGACGACCTCTGCCTGGCCGTGCAGACACTGCGGTCGGTACCGGCGTGAAGGCTCGGCGCGTCTCAGCCAACGCCGACGCGGCGGCCTGGGACGCCCTGCCGGGCATGGTGCTGCTGCTCGACGGGCAGGGCAGCGCGCTGCACGTCAATGCGGGGTTCGCGGCGTTTGCCCGGCGTCCACCGGAGCGCCTGCTCGGCCGGGCCTGGCAGGAACTGCTGGACGCCGGCAGCCGCCGCGAGCTGATGGCCCGGCTGGCGCAGGCCGAAGACTTCTCGATGGCCCTGTTCGTCTCCGACAGCGCTGCGGGCCAAGGCGCGGCCTGGGTGGAGTGGAAGGCACGCTGGAACGCGCGGCGGCGCCAGTGGCTGTGCCTGTTGCACGACGCCAGCGACGCCAAGCGATCCGAGGCCGAGGCGCGCGCGCAAGCCGGCCTGTTCCGCCTGCTGGCCGACAACGTGCCGGTGCTGATCGCCTACTACCGTGCCAGTGATTTCAAGTGCCAGTTCGCCAACAAGGCCTACGCACGCACCTTCGGCAGCGACGAGCGCGACATCGTCGGCAAGACCTTCGCCGAGGTGATCGGCGACGACGCCGCAACGCAGATCCAGTCGCGCGTCGAGCAGGTGCTGCGCCACCAGCAGGCGGCGTCCTACGAGCGGCAGCTGCCGCAGCGCGACGGCAGCCTGCGCTTCATCGAGGTCAACCTGCTGCCGCACGTGGGCGAGCACGGCGCCACGGTTGGCAGCTTCGTGCTGATCACCGACATCACCAAGCATCGGCTGGCCGAGCGCGCCGTGCGCGAGAGCGAGGAGCGGCTGGCCAAGTTCATGCAGGCCAGCGCCGAGGGCATCGTCTTCCACAAGGACGGCTTCATCACCGACGCCAACCCGCCGCTGTGCGCGCTGATGGGATACACGCTCGACGAGCTGCGCGGCCGCTCGGTGCTGGAGTTCATCGCGCCCGACCAGGTCACCCGCGTCGCTGCCGTGATGCACGCCGGCCAGGAGATCGCGTACGAGAGCGCGGTGATCCACAAGTCGGGCCGGCGCGTGCCGGTGGAGTTCATCGTGCGCACCATGGTGCGCAACGACGAACGCATGCGCATGACCATCGTGCGCGACATCCGCGACCGCCAGGCGGCGCAGGCGCGCATCCACCACCTCGCCCACCACGATGCGCTGACTGGCCTGCCCAACCGCATGTCGTTCATGGAGCAGCTGCAGACCCACATGGCGGCGGCCGAGGCCGAGGGCACGCGGCTGGCGCTGCTGTTCATCGACCTCGACCACTTCAAGCGCGTCAACGACTCGCTCGGGCACCTGGTCGGCGACACGCTGCTGCGCACGGTGTCGGCGCGCATCCTCGCCAGCCTGCGCGCGACCGACCTGGTGGCGCGCTTCGGCGGCGACGAGTTCATGGTGCTGCTGCACGGCCGCTCCTCGCGCGAGGCACACCACGATGACGTCGACGAGGTGGCGCGCAAGCTGCTGGCCGCCATCGAGGTGCCGGTGACGGCCGAAGGGCGGCCGATCTCGGTCACGCCGTCGATCGGCGTGGCCTTCTTTCCCGGCGACGCGAACACGCCCGACGAGCTGATCAAGAACGCCGACAGCGCGATGTACCTGGCCAAGTCCAAGGGGCGCGCCAACCACCAGTTCTTCGACCGCGGCATGGCCGACAGCGCCTACGCCGCGCTGGTGCTCGAAGGACAGCTCGCCCACGCGCTGGAGCGCGGCGAGTTCGAGCTCTACTTCCAGCCGCAGCTGCGGCTGCGCGACGGCGTGCTGGTCAGCTGCGAGGCGCTGCTGCGCTGGAACCACCCCGAGCGCGGCCTGCTGATGCCCGACCAGTTCATCCCGGTGGCCGAGCGGCAGCGGCTGATGCTGGCCATCGGCCAGTGGGCGCTGACCGAGGCGGCGCGTTGCGCCTCGCGCTGGCACGCCGACGGCCTCGGCATCGCGCCGGTGGCGGTGAACCTGTCGACGGTGCAGTTCCAGTCGGTCGGCTTCGTCGAGGCGGTGGCCCAGGTACTGGCCGACGACGGGGATGCGCGGCGTGCGGCCGGGCTGATCGAGCTGGAGCTCACCGAGCGCATGCTGATGGACGACCTCGGCGAGGTGAAGCACCGCCTGCTGCGCCTGAAGGCGATGGGGCTGGGCATCGCGGTCGACGACTTCGGCACCGGCTATTCCTCCCTCGGCCACCTGAAGGAGCTGCCGATCGACAAGATCAAGATCGACCGCTCCTTCGTCCACGACCTGCCGGACAACCGCGACTCGGCAGCGATCACGCGGGCCATCGTGCAGCTCGGCCTCAACCTGGGCATGACGGTCACCGCCGAAGGCGTGGAGACCGAGGCGCAGCGGGCCTTCCTCGCCCGCCAGGGCTGCGAGCAGATCCAGGGTCTGCTCGTGGGCGCACCGATGCCGGCGGCTGCCTTCGAAGCCTGGGTGCGCGAGCGCCGCGCCGCAGAGCGCGGCGCGGCCGCGGCGGCTACTTCTTCGCCTTGACCGGGCGCGTCCAGCCGGCCAGCGACACCGCCTTGGCACGGGCCACGGTGAGCTGGCCGGCAGGGGCGTCCTTCGAGACCGTCGAGCCCGCGCCGATGGTGGCGCCCGCGCCGACGGTGATCGGCGCCACCAGCACGCAGTTGCTGCCCACGTGCACGTCGTCGCCCAGCACGGTGCGGTGCTTGTAGGCGCCGTCGTAGTTGGCCGTGATGCTGCCGGCGCCGTAGTTGACGCGCTCGCCCACGGTGGCGTCGCCGAGGTAGGCGAGGTGGTTGGCCTTGGCGCCCTTGGCCAGCGTGGAGTTCTTCACCTCGACGAAGTTGCCGATGTGCACGTCTTCACCCAGGTCGGCCCCGGGACGAAGCCGCGCGAACGGTCCCACCTCCGCGCCGCGGCCGATCCGCGCGCCGGCCTGTTCGCCGTCGACGTGCGTGAACGAACGCACCAGGGCGTTGTCCTCGATGCGGCAGTTGCGGATGACGCAGTGCGAGGCGATGCGCACGTTGTCGCCCAGCTCGACGCGACCCTCGAAGACGCAGTTGACGTCGATCTCCACGTCCTGGCCGCACACCAGTTCGCCGCGCACGTCGAGGCGGTCCGGGTCGGCCAGGCGCACGCCGGCCTCCATCAGCGCGTCGGCGATGCGGCGCTGGTGGCGGCGCTCGAGCTCGGCCAGCTGCGCCGGGCTGTTGATGCCCAGTACCTCGGTCTCGTCCTGGGCATGGGTGGCGACCACGCGCACGCGGTCGGCCACGGCCATGGCCACCACGTCGGTCAGGTAGTACTCCTTCTGCGCGTTGTCGTTCTTCAGCGCGGCCAGCCAGCGCTTGAGATGCGCCGTGGGTGCCGCCATCACGCCGGTGTAGACCTCCTGGATGCGGCGCTGCGCCGGCGTCGCGTCCTTGTGCTCGACGACACCTTCAACAGTGCCGCCGACCGGGTCGCCGCTGCGGATGATGCGGCCGTAGCCGGTGGGGTCGTCGAGCACCACGGTCAGCAGCGCGAGCGCCTTGCCGTCGCAGGCCTGCACCAGCTGCTGCAGCGTGCGGGCCCCGATCAGCGGCACGTCGCCGTTGAGGATCAGGGTCGTGCCCTCGTCGTGCAACTGCGGCACGGCCTGCTGCACGGCATGGCCGGTGCCGAGCTGGGGCTCCTGGCGCACGAAGGCCAGTCCGGCGCCCGCGAACGCCGCCTCGACCTGCTCGGCGCCATGCCCGGTGATCACCACGGTGCGGTCGGCCTTCAGCCCTGAGGCCGTGTCGACGACATGCTGAAGTAGACTGCGCCCGGCCAGCCGGTGCATCGCCTTGGGCCGGGCCGACTTCATGCGGGTGCCCTTGCCCGCGGCCATGATCACGATGTCCAGAGCCATGACGCTGTTGTTCTTGCGGAACGTGGTGACGAGACTGCGCATTATCGTGGCGCTGCTGCTCGCCTCCGTCGTGCTGGCGGGCTGCAGTGCGGTGCGCTTCGGCTACAACCAAGCGCCCGAGCTGCTCTTCTGGTGGCTGGACGGCTACGCCGACTTCGACGACACGCAGGCACGGCAGGTGCGCAGCCGCCTGGGCGAATGGTTTGCCTGGCACCGCCGCACCCAGCTGCCCGACTACGCCGAGTTGCTGGCCCGCGCGCAGGCCGAGGTGCTGGTCGACACCACGCCCGACCGCGCCTGCCGCTGGTTCGCCGACGTGCGCCAGCGCGGCGAGATTGCCGCCGAGCAGGCCCTGCCGTACGCCGCCGAGGTGATCGCGACGCTCAAGCCGGCGCAGATCCAGCACATCGAGCGGCGCTATGCGCGCGTCAACGAAGAGTTCCGCCGCGACTTCCTCGACAAGGAGCCGGCACGCCGGCTCGAGCGCTCGGTCGATCGCGCCACCGAGCGGATCGAATTCCTGTACGGCACGCTCGACGAGCGCCAGCGTGCCCTGGTGGAGCGGCTGGTGGCGGCCTCGCCCTTCGACGCCGAGGCCTGGTTCGGCGAGCGCGTGCAGCGCCAGCAGGAGGCGCTGCAGATGATCCGCCGGCTGGCCGGCAACGGCGTCGACCGCGACACCGCCGTCGCCACGATGCGCGCCTACGGCGAGCGCATGGCGCGCTCACCGCGCGAGGGTTACCGGCGCTACCAGGAGAAGCTCGAGGCCTACAACTGTGCTTTCGCGGCCACGCTGCACAACGCAACCACGCCGGCGCAGCGCCAGGCCGCGGCGAACCGGTTCAAGGGCTGGGAGGCCGACTTCCGCGCGCTGGCGACCTCGCCCGACTGAATCAGGGCGGCGTGATCTCGGTGGTCACTCGGCGCGGTGTGACGCTGCCGGCCGGGAAGTCCTTCATCGCCGCCTCGAACATCGCCGGCAGCAGTGACTTCATGCCCGGCGAACTGCCGTCGCTGCTGGCCCGCGTCTCGTACAGCGGCTGGCCGCTCTTGCGGTCGCGGATCAGCATGGCCACCTCGCGCTCGTAGTTGACCGTGGGCACGCCCATGCCGAGGCCGAAGCCGTAGTACGGCCAGGGCCGCGAGAAGCGGTGGTAGTACAGGCCGCCGCGCCACCAGAACGGGTCGTCGTAGTAGGCCTCGGTGGCGCTGACGCGCGCCCCGAGCTGCACCACGTATTCGCTGGGCTGGCCTTCGGCCGCAGGCTTGAAGCCGGCGCCTTCGAGCGCGCGGCGGGCGCTGTCTTCCAGCAGTTGCTGCTGCTCGGCGCGGGCCTGCTGAGAGGGCAGGCGCTCGAAGGCATAGGTGCCGGCCTGGCGGTCCGCCGGCCAGGCGCTGTAGCTCGAGACCTCGCTGGTCACGGTGTTCAGCGCGGCGCAGCCGGTGAGCAGCGCGGTGGCGGTCAGCAGGGTGAGGGTGCGGATCATGGCGGGCTCCTCCTGCGACGGGAGATGTCAGTCGTCGCGATGGATGCGGATCGGCTGCGCGGCGGGGCTCGCGCAGTCCTCGTCGTCATCGAACGCGCGGTCACCTTCCGGGTTGACCACACCGGTCGTCTTCAGCGACGTGAACGGATAGAGCTTGCGATCCATCAGGTGCGACAGCGTGATGTTGCCCATCGCGGTGAAGATGTTGTCCAGCCGGCCGGGGTGCTGGCGCTCCCACTCGCGCAGCATCTTCTTCATCTGCACGCGCTGCAGGTTCTCCTGGCTGCCGCACAGCGTGCACGGGATGATCGGGAACTGGCGGTGGGCGGCCCAGCGCTCCAGGTCGGTCTCGGCCACGTAGGCCAGGGGGCGGATGACGATGTTCTTGCCGTCGTCGCTGACCAGCTTGGGCGGCATGCCCTTGAGGCGGCTGCCGAAGAACATGTTCATGAACAGGGTCTGCAGCATGTCGTCGCGGTGGTGGCCGAGCGCGATCTTGGTCGCGCCGAGTTCGCCCGCCACGCGGTAGAGGATGCCGCGGCGCAGCCGCGAGCACAGGCTGCACATGGTCTGTCCCTCGGGCACCAGGCGCTTGACGATCGAGTAGGTGTCCTGGTTCTCGATGTGGAAGGGGATGTCGCGGCTCTTCAGGTACCCGGGCAGCACGTGCTCCGGGAAGCCGGGCTGCTTCTGGTCGAGGTTGACGGCGACCAGGTCGAACTTCACCGGCGCGCGCTGGCGCAGGTTGATCAGGATGTCCAGCAGCGCGTAGCTGTCCTTGCCGCCGGACACGCAGACCATCACCTTGTCGCCGTCCTCGATCATGTTGAAGTCGGCGATGGCCTGGCCCACCAGGCGGTGCAGCCGCTTGGACAGCTTGTTGGTTTCGTGCGCCTGCTTCGCAGCGGCCTTCGGGTCGTCGAGTACCGCGCTCATGCCGGCTCCTTGATCGCAAACACTTCACAGCCGACCGCGTCGCAGTCGGGGTACACGTCGGGCTTCTCGCTGGACACGCGCGCGGCGCGCACCTTGGGGTGGGCCATCATCAGCGCCAGCACATCGTCGCACAGCGTTTCCTGCAGGTGCACGTGGCCGCGGGCGATGCGCGCGACGATGCTGCGGCGGATGAAGTCGTAGTCGACCACCTCGTCGAGCTCGTCGTGCCGGGGCGTCGACAGTTCCAGCGGCACGTACAGGTCGACGTTGATCAGCACGCGCTGCTCGCCGCGCTTCTCGAAGTCGTGCACGCCGATGTTCATGCGCACCTCGTAGTCGCGCAGGAAGAGGCGGCGGCAATCCCGCAGGCTGGCGTGATGGAGAAGGCTGTGCATGGTCAGTGGGGGCGGACGAGGAAGGCGACGTCGCGAGGCTGCGCGGCCAGGTGCTGGCCGCCGTCGACGAGCAGGGTGGTGCCCGTCACCGCCTCGGCGCCGATCAGGTAGCGCACCGCCTGCGCGATGTCGGCCGGCTTGGACGAGCGGCGCAGCGGCGTCATGCGGTGCGCGGCCTCGAAGTCGGCGTCGCTCATGTCGCCGGACAGCAGCGTCACGCCCGGCGACACGCCGCACACCCGCAGCCGCGGCGCGAGAGCCTGGGCGAGCATCACCGTGGCGCTGTCCAGCGCGGCCTTGGACAGCGTGTACGACAGGTAGTCGGGGTTCGGGTTGGCGAGCTTCTGGTCGAGCAGGTTGACCACGCAGCCTGTCGCGTCGCGCGCTGCGAGGTGTGCGTGCAGGGCGTGGGCCAGCAGGATCGGCGCCGCGGTGTTGACGCGCCAGTGCGCCTCCATCTCGGCGTGGCCGAAGCTCCCCGCATCGTCGTAGGCGAAGCGCGAGGCGTTGTTGACCACCGCATCGAGGCGGCCGAAGGTCTCGACGACGGCCGGCACGAGCGCGCGGCAGCCGGCTTCGTCGGCGAGGTCGGCGGCGAACGCTTCGGCACGCACGCCGAGGGCGCGCAACTCGGCCAGAGTGGATGCCGACTCCGCCGACGCCTTGTGGCAATGCAGCGCCACGTCGTACCCATGGGTCGCCAGGTCGAGCGCGATCGCCCGCCCGATGCGACGGGCGGCGCCGGTGACCAGCACGACGGGGCGGGAGGACATGGCTTCCTACAATGCGGCAATGCAACAGAACGAGGGCAACAGTGTATCGGCGGGCCTCGCGCACCGCATTCGCGAGGCCATCGACGCCGCCGGTGGATGGATCGCCTTCGACCGCTTCATGGCGATGGCCCTGTACGAGCCCGGCCTGGGCTACTACAGCCACGGCAGCCGCAAGTTCGGCATGCTGCCCGGCTCGGGCAGCGATTTCGTCACCGCGCCGGAGTTCTCGCCGCTGTTTGGCCGCGCACTCGCCCGCCAGGTGGCGCAGGCGCTGGACGCCGCCGGCAGCACCGAACTGTGGGAGTTCGGTGCCGGCTCCGGCGCGCTGGCGGCGCAGCTGCTCGAGGCGCTGGGCGATCGGGTGTCGCGCTACACCATCGTCGACCTGTCCGGCTCGCTGCGCGAGCGACAGCGCGAGCGCCTGGTGGCCTTCGGCGACAAGGTGCAGTGGGCGAGCCAGCTGCCCGAAGCGATCACCGGCGTGGTGGTCGGCAACGAGGTGCTCGACGCGATGCCGGTGCAGCTGCTGCACTTCGACGGCGCTCTGTGGCTCGAGCGCGGTGTGTCGGTGCAGGGTGATCGCTTCGTCTGGGCCGACCGGCCGACCGACCTGCGCCCGCCGGTGGAGGGCCCCTTCGTGCCCGGCACTGTCACCGAGATCCATCCGCAGGCGCAGGCTTTCGTCGCCACGCTGGCCGGCAAGCTCGTGCGCGGTGCGGCCTTCTTCATCGACTACGGCTTTCCGGAAGCCGAGTACTGGCATCCGCAGCGCCGCGGCGGCACGCTGATGTGCCACCGCGCCC
>VFQN01003534.1_pt1 | contig 22156 bp, 17 predicted proteins | sample 3512371 | NCBI WGS metagenome assembly VFQN01 (sample SAMN10412370, study PRJNA504923) | tailings metagenome | isolation source: Replicate 2 from Balatoc abandoned mine | place: Philippines: Itogon, Benguet | collected 2017-08-28
AGGGCTCCTGAAACAGGGAAAGGGAAACCATCTACCAGCTGATGCCCAACCATCATCCACTGATAGCCACCAACCACCGACACGCCTTCCCCATGGGTCCGGGCAGACCGCACGAGTGGAGACATGGTCTTCCCTGACGCCATACGCACCGCAGCTTCTGAGTGGGCTCTTTGCCACAGGGGAGGTAGCAAGGATCACAGGAGGGTCAGGGGAGGGGTATGCAACTCGCCGGCCAACGGCCGTAACTGCCTGCACGGGACCCAAAAACAGAAATGAAAAGCATGTCAGGCAGTCAGAAAGGACCCCTGGAAAGGACCTAACGAGCCGAGGGCTTGGAAAGCAGCTGCCGCACCAGACTTAGAGCGGAGCGTGCGCTGCAATTCCTGTTCTATTATGCGTGGAGGGGAAGCAGGTGAGCTAGTGGGGTTGCAGGGGGCGGAGCCTTCGTTGAAATACCGTGCCAGGGGAGCTCCCCTGTTACCCACCAGGGGAGCTCCCCACATAACAACTGTGTGCCCTGCAAGCATCTTGCCGTTGAGATACTGTGTGCATGTTCATTCAGCAGATACGCGCTAGAACTCTGCTGCCTGTGCGCAGTCACGTTGGACTGCACGTTGGATATGGGCGGACACTTTCTCCTCACCCACACGGATGGAAGTCTGTCATGTGTGGGTGAATAGTGTTTGCTTGTATACCTAATCATCTAGGGGCCTCTGTACTCCATATAGGGGAGCGACCCCCGACCCGCGACCTGTTCGCCGCCGATGTCATTCGGCGCGCACTACACGATTGTTACACGTCGTCACACGTCGCCGCTGACTCAATAGGGCATTGGTAAAAGCCTACCTGCCTCCTTACCTCGAGCACATCCAAGATAACATACTTTCTCCCCTGCCCTGGATATCAAACAGTTGAACCATCAAAATACCCATTTCCCAAGCCTCACACACCTGCCCTTTACGTCCCAGACCAGTATACACACATCACACATTGTACTTATAACGTAGCTCGGTCGGTGCCTGCTTGGCATACTAGGAATGCTATCAGCGGCTCTCCGGGGTCCGCCCGCGCCTGCGGCCGGGCCAAGCTCCATAGGTCTTGTTGGAACCCTTCCACGACCTGTGCTAAGGCCTCAAGCCGAGCAAACAAAGCAGCCGCTGGGCAGCAGTATAAATAGCCTAAAAGAGGAGGACTGCATCTTTTGCGACAGCCCAAGGGCACAGCCGGCTGTAATGCGGAACGGCCAACACGTTGATAGTGACGACGAGGATGCACCAGAGGGCCATGACGAGGTGTTCTGCATGGAGCAGCCCTGCATGGAGCCCGATAGCAGCGCCAGCAGCCAAACGACGCCCATGTTGTCAGCTTTTCACAGCTACAATACACCCAGCAGTCACCCTGCGCTGTCGGCTGCCGTGGAGCCATCTCCGGAGTGAGTCGACGAGCCGGGGGAATTCGGGTTTAGGGCAGGTGGCCGAGTCGCTTGTATGCGCTAAGGGCTCTCGTCTCCAACCCTAAAGGAAAAATGTGAAAGCTGATCTCCCGCCAAGGCGACAGTCCCACGCTCCTTTTCGTCGTGGTCGCCGCTGTGTGAGGAGCGCGTTCTGGGGATACTCCGCGGCCCTTGCACTCGCCCCACCAGCACGAATGGCCCCATTGGCCAACTCTTTGGCCAGTCTAACACGACACTGACCTATCTATTGAACGCGTCTAGTGCGCTTCCGTTCCGCCCTGCAGCTTCGCCATCGGCAGGGCTGCTCTGGCTGGCTCTCGCGGCAGCAGTCACTTGGAGCTCAGCGAGCTCGAGCACCACACACATGGCGCGGCTCGTGGCTCACGGCCTATTGTCATCCCCCGTCGCGACCTCATGTCGTCCACATACCACCCCACCGCCGGCGCGTTCATGCCGGCCTTCGTGCCCCCACACGAGCTCGCCGCTGCGTCGCTTCACGGCACAGAGCCCATGGTAAGGCTTCCCGGACCCAGCAATAGTGATCGGATATTACTCGGGCCCTGCAAAACTAGTGGGTGCAGTGCACAGTTTCTCCACCTCGCAGCATGCTTTGACTGCCGGCTGCTACGCCCAAGGCTGACATTGCTTGTTCCATCGTGGCCTTACGAACCCCAGGTGCACAGCCACCGGCACAAGAGCACAGCCGACCGGCTCCGCACCGCCGTCTTCGAGCAGACGGGTTTCATGAGCGTAACCACAGCTGCTGCGTTCCTGCACAGCGGGGCACCCCCCCAGCGCAACAAGCCGTAAGCAGGCCTCGTGCTTCGGGCCTCCCGTTTTCGGCAAGTTCAAGCAGATGCTGTTTTACGACAACAGAATGAGACTTTGTTTCTTGGTCAAGTGGGCTCGATGGGGGTAGCTTCAAGTCAGCGGTAGCCGACTGGTGTATGATTCCTGTGGGGAACACTTGATTTTAACGCTCGGTGGCGTGCATCCCTGTACTGATGTCCGGAGGGATTCCTTCCACATGCGCCCGTGTGTTTAGCTTGGGTGTGGAAGTGATATCACAGTGTGAACTTCGTAGCCTGCTATGGCACAAGGTACGCCGTAATATCCTAGCAAGCGCAGATGATGGCGCCTGCTGTTGACCGCATTGTGCCATGCACCTTAGACAGCCGTCCATTCTCAAGATTACCTGCATCAAGCAAACACCGGGTGCTCGTAGAGGGGCGTTGATTTTGCATTGAGGATCTTACGGGCACACAGCCCATAGCTGCCCTGCTGTGTACAAGAGGGAGGGAGGGCTGCGTGGGGTATCGAGCAACACCTCTAGCCTTGACGTGACGTCTCTACGCTCTTTATGAGCGGCCTGACCTGAGGCGCTGTACGTGCTAAGCCCATGCCAACGGTGTACGATAGCAGATTGGCCCGTCCGGACTGCTGTGCTTGCCTGCCAGCGTGTGCATTAGCGTCTAGGGTTGCCTTGGGCGTGTTTTGCATTGCCTGGATGCTGCACGCTGGCGGGCGGGCGGAGGCCCGACTAAGATGTATGCATAGTGTTTGAGGGATGCTTCTGTTGCGAAGCTCTATGGCGAATGCGAAGGCTTGTACTTGGCGCAATTGTGTTGTTTGATGCTCGTACTCTGCGGTGACCATGTCTCGCAGCGGGCGCAGTGTGGTGGGAGTGGTTAAGAGGAACGGAGGGTTAGCTCTGAAGAGCTTGTGTAGACACCCTGTGACGTCGAGTCTGGAGTGGATGGAAGGAAGAGATCCCGCGAGGTTGGCCGGTGCTGCACCGTGCGCCTCGCCAATCGATGGAGGAGTAGCTAGTCGTGCACGCCACCGAATTAATTGAGTGGTTGCGTGCCTCTGCCCCAGTGACAGCAAGTGCTGTGCGGGCCATTGGGCATCACGTGAGTCGAGGGCTGTTGTTAGTGGAGATCTGCGCCGCTACGAGTGTGGTCCTGGAATCGGGCTGGTTGTACTGTACGTTCTCAAGCTGCTTGCCTGCGGCTCCTTATTGTTTGCAGTCGCCTCTTACACTGCGGGGGACTGGGTTTGCTGTTGGGACGGGCGCCCCACGTGGCAGAGCGCCGGGACCAATGCAAAGCGCAGTCGTTTAGGGCTTTCTGATTTGCTTCTTTCACTTTTGACAATTCCTTTGGACCGCACATGAATGGTGTGGTCCGTTGCCTTGCGTGACATGCAAGTTGTTTGCTTGTGCTCTACATTTTGGGAGTATGGTTGTCGTGGTTCCGGGTATGGCTGAATGATTGGAGGGCACTGTTGGTCTGCCCTGACTCGTTGGGAAACGGTGGACACATTTGCTTTGTTATAGGGCATCCATGCATGCGCTGGGGGCGTATGGTACTTGTCTCCTGGTGAACCGCTAACCATGGATGGTGAACCGCTAACCATGGATGGTGAACCGCTCAAGCTCAGACCAAGTGTTATTGGCCTGATGTCTAACGCGCTCCAACGCCGTGTAAAGGCGCACCTGTCCAAACCCAAACCTTGCCTCAGCGCTCAGGTTGCATAGGTGAGGGCAGCGAGCAATCGTCCCACGGCCGGAGGAGGAAACTGCTCACTATTCTTTGCCATAGCTACAATTTTCAGCCGCTGATCAACCACAGGTACAGGGACGGCTTCGTACCCTAAAGCACTGGCGCGCGCCCTGTGGCCTTCCACGTTCCACCTAATCCTTGAGGCTGCCCAACGGTGCCTGTGAAGGCAATTATGCTTGTTGTCCGCAACACCACTCCAAGACTTGCATAACGTCCGCGGATGGGGAAGTGAGGACTTGCCTCCAACGCCCCGCAGCGGTCTACGTCGCCCAAGTGAGTGCACTGGGCTCGTTTGGCTCGGGCCTGCCCATCTGGGGCGGGCCTTGCCCATCTGGGGTGAGGAGCGTGGATGGCGCCGTGTTTCCACCACCAACTGTTGTCAGCGCTCCCCTTGCTTAACCAGTAACTAGCCTAGCTCACTGCTGATAGGTGCCTGTCAGGAGCACTACCGGCGTACTAAACCCAAAAGCAACGGTTCAATAATCTGTAGCCCTGACCGCCGCCATACCATCTCCACCGCCACCGCTTCCTACCGCCTATCCCCACCCCCAGCAGCATCCACCAGGAATGTGCACGCTTCAGTTCCAGTCCCCTCCCCCAAGACAATACCCGCAAACATCACCTGCCCTCAGGCCGCTACCCAACACGCCCTTAGCAAGCAATGCCAGCGCCCGCCTCCGCCACCGCCGCCGCCACCCCCGCAAGCTGCAGCTCGCTGGCAGCCGAGCAGCCGCCCAGCACCAGCCCCCAGTGCAGCGCCTGACTCCGCACTTCCCACGCCCCCTGTCCACCCACACCCCCCGCCCCCGCCCCAGCCGCCATCAGCGCCCCATGCACCCGCGCCGCCATCCGCCCCAGCACCAGCCTCTGCCTCAGCCGCAGCCCGTCGTCCCCCTCCTCCCCCTCCGCCCCCACCAGCCCCTCCGCACCCTCCCCTGCTCCTGCACCACCCGCTGCCGCCTGCAGCACACCCACACCCGCACCAGCTCCACCCACGGCCCCGGCCTCCAGCTCCATCTGCGCCTCCTGCACTTGCCGCGCAAAGCCCAACAGCTCCGCCAGCTCCACACCACCACCACTACCCACACCCGCCCCTGCTGCACCTCCCTGCTGCAGCTGCCGCCCAAACAGCGCCAGGTACGCGCCGTACAGGCCGCCGCCGGTGGGCCAGCCCGCCAGGCCGGCGGCGGCGGGCTCCAGCTCCGAAACCAGCTCCGCCAGCTTGCCCCACGCGCCCGCCAGGAACAGCCCCGGCGCCACGTGGCACGCGAACACGGCGTGCGCGGCGGCGGCGCGGCCGGCCGCCAGCAGGGCGGCGCAGCGGGCGGGCGCGTCGCGCGTGTACTGCAGCCACGTGGCGGCGGCCTCCGCGAGAAGGTGGCGCGGCAGGCGCAGGGTGGACGTGAGGAAGGTCGTCCGGGCCCTGCATGGGTAACGGTACCACGATTACGGGGGTGCCAATTAGCGCCTGTTGAGGGGTGCACTGCTTAATGTCTTGCAGGACAGACAACAGAGGTCCGGCCGGTGGAGGGCAGGACAACGCGATTGACAGAAGCAGAGCAAGTGGACCACCAGCCCTGCCTTGCCACACCCTGTCTCCTAATCCTGTATGCCTGTCTCACTGTACACTGTATTCGGCTCATTTTGCCTACATCCCGCACCGCACCCGCTACACAGCGGGTGTGTAGTGACAAGCTGCCGCTCCCGTCGCACGGCTCTGGTCTGCACACCGTAGCCCAACCCGACTTCATGCTCCCACTCACTCGTCCTCCATCCACTCGGGCGCCGTGGCCGCCAGCAGCTCCCGTACAAGGCGCCGCCGTACGGCGCCCGCCGGGCCCAGCTGCGGCAGGTCGGGCACGTGCAGCGCCGCGTAGACCGCCCACTCGCACAGCCCGCCCGCCATGTGCAGCTGCGACACGAACTCGATGGCAGCTGCCAGCAGCTCCTTGTCGTGCGGGGGCAGCTCCGGGTCGTGGGAGGCGGGCGCGGTGCCGGGGTACGGCAGCACGTCGGCGGCCTGGGGGGGATTGTGTAGGCGACGGGCGCAAACGTCACTCCTGCTGAGCCGGCAGTACTCAGTAACATGTCCTGCATGCCCACACCGTGCGAAGGTGGAAGTCCAGTTACGGGCAGTGCGCATCACGTAGGCACACGGCACGCACCCGGCATCTTGTTTGTACAAAAGCAATCTATGCGACGGACATGTTATCCCAAAAAGCATCTTGCACCGCAAGGCACACGCACACGCACGGACGCCGCCCCGCCCCACCTGCAGCGCCGTCATGATGTGCCACGCCAGGCTGTGGTCCAGCGGGTTGGGGCTGTACCCCGCAACACGCAGCAGCCGCCCGCAGCCGCCGCCGCCCAGCCACTCCCGCCGCGCGTTCGCCGCCGCCGCCGTCACCCCCGCCGCCGTCGCCAGCGTGCCCGTCTCCATGCAGTCCGCCGCCGCCGCCGACGGCGTCGTCGCCCACAGCCTCATCAGCTCCCACTGCACGTCCGTCGCGCCGCCGGCCGCCGCCACCCCCGCGCCCGCCACCGCGCCCGTCGCCGACGGCTCCAGGCCTTCCACATGGTACGGCGCCGGGTGCGGCACCGTGCCCGGCTCCACGTGGCAGTCCACCACGTACTGCCGTACGGCGGCCATCGGGGATGCCGTACTCGGGGTGCCGTACCACAGGTTCAGGCCCAGCATGCGACGCCAGTCTAGGGCCAGCAAGCGCTGGGCCTCCAGCACCTGGCCGGCGAGCAGGTGGTATGCGGCCAGGCGCTCTGCGGCCATGTGCTCTGTGAAGCCCGAGCGCTTCCACAGGGACAGCTGCTGGTTGATGAGGTCGCGGGCGGAGGTGCGGGTGCCGGCCTGCGGGTGGGGGGCGCCAGCAAGCAGTGTGGGCGGATCAGTGGGCGGGACCGACGTGAAAGGTGGTGAGGTTGACCTACACTGTGGGCAGGACGAGGGTCCTGTCCTGTGATCACCAACGCAAATCTCTTTAAAACAGTGCCCATCCAAGGCAGATGATCTTGGGATTCACTTCCAAGGACGCCGGGAATGCTCATGTCGCTATTTTCGAAGTCAGCCATGTAACTACTTCGCGTCCACGGACTGTCGTACGCATATATGCCAAATCAGCACACTCCCTACCTTGGCAATCAGCACCGCCAGCCGGGTGTCGCCAATGGCCGCAGCGGCGCCCGCTGCCGCCGCCAGCTGGTGCGCCGCCAGCAGCTGCAATACTACTGTCGCCGCCGAGCCGCCACCGGCCCCCTGGCCCGCCGCCGCCAGGTCAGACTCCACCCGCCGCTTAGCCTGCCGCTGCAGCCACCCGCTCAGCGCCGAACGCCGCTGCAGCGCCGCCAGTAGCAGCCTCGACGGCGCCGCCGCTGCCGCCGAGCCGTCGTCACCTCCGCCAGGCGACCCCACCGCCGCCGTCCCAGGCTGCGTCGGCGTCGCCGTCGGTGTTGACATGACCATGGGGTCATCCCCTGCTCCAGCCGCCGCCGCACCCCTGCTCTCTGCGTCCGGGCCGTCCTCTGGAGTCTCCCCGTCAATGCGGGCAAACAGGACCTCGACCAGCCGCCACGTGTCAACCTCGTGGCGCAGGCGCGCCACCTCCGGGTCGCCGCCGTCGGCGTCGGCGCCGCCTGCCGCTGCGCCGCCGCCGCGGTCGCCCGCCGCAAGCGCCGCCAGCTGCCGCTCGCAGACCTTCACATACCTGCACAAGTCACAGCGCGACACGTGCAATGAGGTGGAAGCGCCAAAAAGACGAGCGACGGCAGGACAGCACGACAGTAAGATCAATGCCGCACGTTCCTTAAGCGCTGGCAACTGTAATACGCATGATCAAGCCGCTCTCTGGCGCTGTCGCACCTGTCCACAAGGACCGGCAGCTCCCGTCCGTCCACGCACAGGCGCCACTGGGGCACCTCTGCCGCGTCGTCGTTGCCATCGGCAGCCTCACCGTCCGCCGCTTCGGCCTGCGTCGTTGCACATTCGAGGAAGGATTAAACCATGCGGAAAGATCTCATTGTCCTATGGAAACTAGCAGGGAGCAGGGAGGGGCTGGCGCCCCACCCACACTATAGCACTATGGCCATGGAACCCCAATAGAAGTCTTTGCATCTTCCACTGCGCGCTTAGGACCGGGTACCCACCCTGGCAGGCACGGGCTTGCTGGCGGCCAGGTGCACCTCCAGCGCCGCCCGCAGCCGCTCCCGCAGCTCCTCCACGCCCTCGTCCGCTCCGGAACCCCCCGCCCCCGGGCTGCCGTACATGTCGCCGTACGCCGCCGCCTCGCCCTCCACGCGCACGCGGGTAAGGCAGATCTCCGTGGCACTTGCCGCGTCGGCGGCGCCTGCGCACATGCAAGCCCCGCACAACTTTGCACTATTTGGCCATCCATTACGAACACGTTGGAGGTGCGTGCGCGAAGGTGCAGCTGCGAGCATTTGTACCCAGGCAATGGCATACCCGTCGCCGCAGGACGCACACGTTCGCTGAAAATCAAGCCAGACAGTACATGAATGTGGGCGCTGTTTTGGAGACCCCCTCCCTTGCGCTTCACGTGTGCCATTTGAGAGGAATGGGAACGCAGTTCCCTGCCACCCACATCATGCGCGGCCCTGTGCTCACCCGGCACCACCAGCACGCCGCCCGGGCCCCAGCCCACGCGGAAGGACCGGCCCATGGCCAGACCCGCATCCGTCAGGTAGCCCGCGGTGCGCACGTCCTGCACAGGGAATAAGGCAGCATGAGCGGTAAATGTAGAAAGGTTGCCGTGTAGCAGATGGCTTGGAAGCATAGCCGTGCTGGTGTCCGTACTTCGCACGCTGATGAGACAGCAAAAGCAGAAGCCTGGGATACCACACCGGTGCGTAACACTCAACGACCCACCCGCAGGGGCAGCGCGGCCGCCGACGCGTCGTCTGGGTCAGGGGTGGCGGCGGCCGGGCGCGCCGCCACTGGCCGCGCCAGCGCCAGGCTGATGGGCGAGCCCACGCCCAGCAGCAGCGCCGAGGGGGCGGCGGAGGCGCCGTCCGGGCCGGCAGATAAGGCCGCGCCGCGGCCCACCACAGAAGCTGCGCGCACGAGGGGTGTAATGAGGGCAAGCGCTGTTTAGAGCGCATGTCACGACGACGCGCACTGCAGACTGCCCCGCGCCCGATAACAGTGGAGAGCTAGCAGCAACGCCAGCGTGTATGCACGGCGTAGGCAGCGGCGACAAAGCAGATCGGGGCAGCAAGCTTTTAAGCTGCCTCGCGTGCTGCAACCCACGCACCACCACACACCGCCCACCTGGTGCACCCGGCGTGAGGGCCGGCGTGGCCCTGCGCCAGTTAGTTGCTCCAACCGTCGTCAGGCCGCTGCTGACCGCTGCCCCCCGCGGGGCCTCCCGGCCGCCCAGACCCGCCATGCTCACCACCGAGGCCGCCGCCGCCAGCTGCCCCTGGCCCTGCCCCTGCCCGCCCATCCCCAGGAAGCCGGCTGCAAGGCCGCCCCCAGCCAGCGCCGCCGCCGCCGCGCCGCCGGCTCCCACGCCCCCAAAGAAGGCGTCATGCAGCGCCCTGATGCGCACGGGGTCGTGCGCGAGCGAGGTAGCCAAGCTGTGCTGGAGCGGCGCCGCCGGGGGTGCGAAGTCGCCGACAGCGTCCTCGCCGCCGAGGGCGAGGGACCCAGCGGCGAGCGAGCCGCCGATGCTGCCGCCGCCGGCTGCGGCGGCAGCGGCCCGGGCTGCGGCGGCGGTGCCGCCAACGGTGGCGGCGGGGCCAACGACGCCGCCAGAGATCTCCCCGTCCAGGGCGTCGTCACCGAAGCGCAGCTGAGCGCGGGCCTCGCTCATGGCTTGGTCGCCGGCCACTGCGTGGTGTTATGGCGGCGGGGTGTCGGGGACAGGTGGGCGAGGTGAGGAAGGAGAGTGTGTGTGTGTTGGGGCTAGACGCGGTGCGGAGCGTTCCGCATATGGTAAGTCTGTAAAGAAGGGTCCATGCCGTGATCGATTCTAATCTCGGAGCTGCGGGCCAAGACTTGCTTGCTGCTGCAGTTAGCAGTTTATTTGATCTCCCCTATCACAAAATCAGGACCGGCTTACATGGAGAGCTGGTCGGTCTGTGAGCTATGCACGATGCATGGAGACGACACAGGAAAGCGAGAGCGGTTCATGTCCTTGTTAGAGGCAGTCGTGTGTATGCTGCCATGAGACAGAGACCCTTGGGCCCTGCGGCATGCATTGGCGCATACGCGGCATACCCTGTAACCATGTTTCAGATAACACCGCTACATCGGTGCGTGGAACAAGCCACGCCAATCCCAAGATAAGCGATCCTAGTTCAACTTGGTTGAAGGTTCAGCCACAGCCAGCCAGCCAGCCACACCCTAAACAGAGTGTCGTACGCAGCCCTGCAAAGCCAATAGCGAAACCCCTGCCGATCTAAGCCGAAGCAGCAACCTTGCGAGCGACCAACTCACAAGCAAGGACAGCTTACAGCCTCGACAACCTATCGGTACAGCAAAACCCTGCGTACCAGACATTGCCAAGTCCTACGCTGTCCTCAACCACAAAATCCCCCGCTTGCAACGCTTCAGGAGGCACAGCAACGGCCGCAATGAACAATACTGCGCAATTAGCTGCTTGTTCTTTCGTGCGGGTTCCTGTGCCTCTGTTCCGCCTTTGCTGACTTCCTTCCATTACTAACGCCTTGCTGCAATGCCTTGCTACCGGTCCGCTCGCTCGCCAACTTGCCCGGCCTGGCGGACCGTCCCGTGTCATCGGTTTGCATGACCTGCGCACCCCAGGGCGGGTGGCAGGCAAGCACACAGACCACCAGGCCGGACAAGTCAGCGAGCAGCTTTTGAAAGCGACGGCACGAACGAGGGCTTATACGGAGACAATGGCCTTTTAGGTGTTTACATGATGATAGTACTCGTGCAACGTGCTGTTCATACAACTGCCAACTTGTGGCTAGGGAGCAACAGAATGGTGTTGGTATTGTTGGTGCTGGTGCCAGCGACAGGTGCAAAATGTGAGTGCGAGAAGTCGATGCGCACGCAATGGCCCAGCTAGGTGTGTAACGCTTAGTGCAGGTGTGCGTGGTGGGATATCGCTATTGTGATACAGAAGGACGTGCGAATGCTCACTGCTTGGTGCCCAACCGCGTGACTAGACGGCCAGTTGGCCGCCGCTGTATGGTGCTGGTGTACGAACCCTTACGAACATGTTCCACAACACTGCCGTTCATGCAATACTGCAAATGCCTGCAGCCGTGTGGCTCTCAATCTTGCTGTCATCGGCTGGGCTTGGAATTCTGAATCTCAGCCCCAGCTAAAATGCTGGCAATTCGGCATCAGGTGTTGACGCCTTGCAGGTCTCTCATCGCCCTCCTTTCCCTCCCTCTTGTTGCAACCGCGTACACGGCTCTCATCGGCACGCGGACTCCTCCAGGGGCCCCGCCGCCCCTCCCCCACGCACTGCCACCACCTTTCAGCATCACCACCGCACGCCCCGCCCCGCGCGCGGCCCACCTGCTCCCGCTCCTCCGCTCTCCGAGCCGGCCCCATCCGCCTCCCGCTGCCCAGGGCCCACCGACGGCTCCATGCCCGAGTCCTCCGCCACCGCCAGCAGCTGCCCGCCCGCCGCACTCGCCGCCGGACCGCCCACCAGGCCCAGCCGCAGCCCGCCAGCCAGCCCACGGCCCAGCATCAGAGGATGCGCGATCGCCAGCGCAGCCGCCGCCGCCGCCGGCGGCGCCGCGGCCGCCGGCTCCTCCTCCAGACCCCCATCCGCCAGCCCGAACCTGCGGGCGCCAGGAGCCTCACCAACGCCCTCCGCCGCCGCCGCCGCATCCGCCCCCGCGCCGTCATCGTCGTCAATGTCCATCAAACCGTAGCGGCTGAAGTGCTCCACCTCGAACTTCCAAACCCCGCCGTCCAGCTTGTACGACACGAACTTGGCGCCCATCTTGCCGCACATCTGCCGCAGCGCCTTCTCATACGCTTGCGCCTTAGGGCCGTCCTTAATGGGCGCCCCCGTCTCCTTGTCCTTTCGGTACACGCCGTACAGCGTGAGCTCGGCGGGGCGGTTGAGGCCAGTGCCCTGGGGCGGCTTCGTGGTGGGGTCCGGGTAGCAGACCACCTCGCCAAAGGAGATGGACACGATGTTGGCCAGCGCCAAGCCGCGCACGTCCACAGGCACCACCCAGCGCACCTGTCCCACCCCAGCGCGTGACACGGTGAAGTTGGACACCGAGGCCAGGTTGGCGGGGTTCTGGCTGTGCAGCAGGCGCAGCTCGTCCAGGCTGGGGCTGAAGGTGTAGCCCTCCGAAACCAGGCGGCCCAGGCGGGGCAGGTGCGGCTCGGAGCCGGCAGGGGCGTCCGCGAAGGCGCCGCCACGGCCGCCGCTTGCGGCGGCGGCAGCGGAGCCGCCGGTGCGGCCGTTGGCGTAGCCGTTGAGGTCGGCAGCGCCGGCGCCGTTGGGGGTGGCGGCGGCGGTGTCGTACCCATCGTCGGCGGTGGCGCCGGTGTGGGGCCCGTCGGGGGTACCGTCGCGGCCGCGCACAGAGACGGGGCGCACGGGGGACAGGAACGCCGCGCCGCTGCTGGCAGCCTCCGTAGACGGCGGCGGCGCCGTGATGAAGAGCCGGTGCGGGTTGTGCCGCACAGGCAGCAGCCCGCCTGCGCCGCCGGAGGCGGCGACGGCGCCAGCGGCGCCGCCGGCCGGCGGGACGCGCGTCAGCAAGTCCGAGAACCCACCAGCAGGGGTGCCGGTAGAGGCGGGCAGCATGCCGGTGGGGGTCAGGCCGCTCACTAGGCCCAGAGCCGTGGGCTGGTCGGCCTTGGGGCGCACCGAGGCGCCGTAGCGCACCGGGCCCTGCCGCATGGACAGCAGCGGGCTGGCCTTGCTGCCGGTGCTGATGCTGGTCGGCCTGGCGGCGCGCGCTGTGATGCCCACCTTGGCCTCCGGCACGGCCGGCAGGGCGTTAAAGCTGCCGTACGCCGGCTGTGCAACGGTTGGCGGTTGGACCGGGGCCGCCGCGGGGGCGGCGTTGCCGAAGAGGCCACCACCTGCGGCCGGTGCGGTGTTGCCAAAGAGCCCGCCGGTGCCGAAGGAGAGGCCGGTGGAGGCCGTGGTGGGTCCGAAGAGTGAGGGGCTGGAGGCTGCCGGGGTGGAGCTGAAGTTGAAGGCTGTGCCGGTGTTGCCGAAGAGGCCGCCGGTCGCGGCGGGCTGCGTCTGTCCGAACAGGCCGCCGGTGGTGCCGAAGGGAGTCGCTGGCTTTGCAGCGGTCGCGCCAAACGCACCGAACGTGCTGGTCCCTGCAGGCATTTAACAGGTGGAAAATTGAACGCTTGAGCAACCAAGGCACCAGTAGCGTGAGAACGCTTCTTGCTCATTACACCAAGCAGTATTCATTATGGCTGTTGTACTAGCACATTGCCGCTGCAGCAGTACAAGCGCTACGTAGCAGTCAAGTACGCGAACGCTTACCGAAGGCGGATGCAGATGAGGCTGCCCCAAACGGCGATCCCACGGCGCCCAGGGCGGGTGCAGCAGGCTGACCGAAGGCCCCAGTGGCGGGGGACGAGGCCGCCCCGAACAGCGAGGTGGTGGCCGGGGCCGACGCCTGGCCGAACATGGATGGGGTGCTGCTCAGGTTGAAGCCCGCGGCAGAGGAGGCACCTGCAAAGGGGGCACCAGGAGGAGGGGTTTCGGGGGCAGAGGGCACATTGTCAACACAGCCGTTGCTGGTCGGCAGGAACCTTGCAGCTCCGGGCAAAGGCGTAGCAGCACAGGTAGAAGCAATCTCCGTTGTGTCCTCTGCAACCCTGGAGGCAGCCCCGCAAGCACGCCCAGACCTACCTCCGAAGGGCGTGGTCGACCCGAAGGTGGTGCCGAAGCCCGTCGTGGCGGTGGTCGCGCCAAACATGGACGGCGCCGAAGCCGCGGCCTGCGTCGCCCCGAAACCGCCAAAACCGGGCGTCGAGGCCGCCCCGAAAAGGCCCGGGCTGGCCGCGGGAGCCGGGCTGGTCCCAAACAGCGACGGCTGCGCCGCTGGGGTCGTGGCCCCGAAAGCAGGGGTCGTGCCAAACGCCGGGGCGCTCGCGGGCGCACCGAAGGGGTTGGGGGTTGCCGCGGCGCCGAAACCGGTGGCGGGCTGCGCCGCAGGCTGGGCGCCGCCGCCAAAGGAGAAGCCTCCCGCTGCGGGCGCTCCGAAGCCGGTCGGGGCGGCAGGGGGCGGCCCCGCGCTCTGGTTCTTAACGCCCGCCTGGTAGTCCTCCCAGCGCAGCTCCTCGTGGGAGCGGATGCTGGTGGTGGGGCCGTTGTTGGGCGGCGTGAAATTGCTCATGGCCGAAATCGACATGAGAAACGGCGGCGGGGCCGAGCCCGCCGGGGCGTCCGGGTCCTTGGTCTTAGTGTACGGCACATTGCGCGTGCCGGTGGTGGGCGTCGCGCCAGCGGCGGGCGCGCCGAAGCCGCCAAAGCCGCTGGCAGCGGGCTGGGCGGTGGCCCCGAAGGGCGAGGGAGCCGCTGGGGTGCCGAAGAGGTTGCCCGTGGTAGACGCACCTGATAAGGGACAGCAAACATAGGGAGGGACAAAATAAGCACTTTGCCAACGTGAATATTACACAAAATACCGGCCCCATGGCACGGCTTTACCTGAGGCTGGACTAAAAGACCAAACACAGTACTTCCCAGCACAACACCTCACACGAAAGCACTGGGCTGCCGGTCCCACAAGACGCTGCACAGCACACTCACCGAAAGCGGGCGCAGCCGCAGGAGCCCCAAAGCCAGTCGTGGTCGTGGCCGTGCTCGCGCCAAAGGCTGGGGCGGTTGCGCCAAACCCCGTGGTGGGTGCGGCGCCGAAGGGGTTGGCCGGGGCCGCCGCCGCCTGGCCGAATGCCGGCGTGCTTGCAGCGGTGCCGAAACCGCCGAACGCGGGGGTCGCGGCAGGAGCGCCAAAAGCGGGAGTAGTGCTCGCGCCAAAGGCTGGGGTGTTCCCAAAGGAGGGGGCTGTGCCCAGACCACCGAAGGCCGGGGCTGACTGCTGCGCTGGCGCTCCGAAGGCGGGGGCCTGTGCGGCAGGCAAAGCGGCACGGCAAGGACGGTTGTCAGGGCAAAGGATCTGCCGTGTGGAGGCACGTGCGACGGGCGATGGTACAGTGCAAGTACTGATGCTGCTCAATGGCTAGGAAGCAATCCCAGGGAGGTTTGCATGTATGCGAGCATGCCTACCGGAGACGGCGCCCCAAACGGGTTGGGAGCAGTTGTGGTGCCAAATCCCCCAAACCCGGCTGGCTTGGCCGCAGCCTGCGTGACGCACACGAGAACGCGCACATGAGATCTTGCCTAGCTGCTTTTGTGTGCATTCAGGGCGGGCTTGGGAATCGGATTCCACGCTCGACCAGCCCGATCCGGGTACTTACCCCGAAGCCCGTCGCTCCAAACCCAGTGGCGCCAGTCGTGGCGCCAAAAGCAGGCGCGGCTGCTGGTGCTGCTTGTCCGAAAGCGGGTGCAGGGCTCTGCAAGAAACGTAGGGAGTAGGAAGGCGCCAGGTTTGGATGCACGGGTCGCTTACCTTGCACAAAGCAAGGGGGGCAGGCAAGAGCGGTGCTGCAGAGTGGAGCCAGGGAGTAGGTCCTACCTGAGCTCCAAACAGTGGCGTCGCTGTGGTGGCTGCTCCGAAAGGGTTAGCAGCAGGTTGAGCCGGCTGACCAAAAGTGCTTCCTCCAAACGGGCTCGCCGCGGGCGCACCGAACGCGGGCGCAGCCGGCTGCTGCTGGGCTGGCTGGCCGAAGCCACCGCCTGCAAGAACGCGATTGTGCTTGGCATGAGACAAGTTCATGCCGCTTGTAGATGAGTCAGCTTCAGTAGCTCTCCATGCGCGCTTACCGAAAGCGGTGCCCCCAAACATTCCTCAGATCCCTTTAACGAGGCGGGGCCTTGTCGTTGGCCTTTTGAAGTAAACTAAGCTTCCAGCATCGAGTGCTGAGTACAGAAAGCAAGGGGCAGGCCACGCGCGAAGCAGGTGGAGGGAAGCACTTGGCGCGCTTGTCTACGTGAGTCTCGGGCCCCCGGATGCCAGGTGGATATCTTATTGCTTTAGTTGTATCACGTCCGTAAAGAAGTACACTTGAAAGTTGGTGCGCCCAGACAGCAGGCAGCAGGGAGAGCGAACATCGGAGCCACGGCCATCGGCCCTGCCTGGAGCTGGCACAGGCTGGGACTCCCTGTGAGCCTAACTTCCTGCAATTGCCGATAGGTGCTGCTGCGAACAAAATGTCTGCATTGCATCAACATCCGCCGCGCCTTGCACCCTCGCGCAACCGAGTGTTGCGGCCTTTCTTAGCCGCTGCTCGCTGCCCAAATCGCCAGCTTACTCTACGGATCAACTGTAAAGCCCAACATGAAAGGCACGAGGTAGGCAGTCGATCTTCGTTGAACTCTTTGTCGTGCACGCTTGTCGCGCATGGGTCCCACCAACGCGACGCACGCCCCCTTGCCGCTTCAGGGCAGCAAAGCATCGTGCGCTGCAGCGCTGCGGATGGCCACCGCGGGTGTATTGGCGTCAGGGCTCTTGTGGTTGACCCCGATGGAGCCGGCACACGCGGACGTTCAGGTAAGTTTGTGGGCCTGGAGGCATCACATGCATGGTGTGCTGTCAGCGGGACACCGCGCAACCTCTGAACGGGGTCTCCTCGTGCCCACGTACACACAGACGGTGCCAGCTCAAATGGTGACCCAAATGGCACGCCCGTTGCCAAAGCAAACGGTGGACAAGGGCAAGGTGTGGACCGTCTTCATCGGCGGCGCCGTGGTGCTCTTCCTGGGGACTCTGGCAGTTGAGAACAATCCCAATTTCTTCCCAGCCATTTCAAGGGCCAACCAGGCCATGAAGATGGCCACCAAGCGCATGCAGGTGCGGGGACGGGGACGGGGACGGGGACGGGCGTGTCCTGCACATGGCAGCAGCAGCAGCAAGCACGTCACGCCCGCGAGGCCCCTCTTGCCCAAACCAGCTCAACGAACAAAACTGCCCGTATAGTACTCGAAAGCGCACATCATTCCAGCACCACGTATGACTGGCATGCCGGTAGCGACGGAGTGAGGGAGTAGCTGCAGCTGGCGGGCCTTGCGCGCATGAGTTGAAACCCAAGTGCGCGCCCCCGGCTGCACAGGAGGCGGAGGAGCGCGAAAAGAAGGAGGCGGAGCTGCTGAAGCTGCGGCAGGAGCAGTACGACACGGAGCAGCGGCAGCTGGCGGCGGTGCAGCAGGGCCTGAAGCAGGCCAAGCAGAAGGTGCTGGCGTCGGCGCCAGCGCAGGCACCCGCGGCGCCGGCGGCGGCGGCCACGCCCGTGCCCGTGCCATCCCCTCCAGGCGCCAGCACGAGTGCACCCAGTGCGCCCGCCGCACCCAGTGTGGTGCCCCCCGTCCTGGAGGCGCCGGCGGCACCTGTGGCGGCAGCAGCAACGGCGGCGGCGGCGGCGGGCGCGGGTGCGGAGCAGGGGCCGGCGGCCGCACATGCGGCGGCAGGAGCGCCGGTCGCCCATGCCAGCAGCAACGGGACAGAGGCGACGGAGCCGGAGGCGGGGGCGGGCTCTTCCGCGCCCTACGTGGTGGTGCAGGAGGCGGTGCCGGACATGGGGGCGGTGGCGTGGTCCAGCGGGGCGGGCGCTGGCAGCGGCAGCAGCAGCGGGCAAGGCGGGGCAGTGCCAAGCGATGCGGAGGCGCAGGAGGCGCTGGCGCGGGCCGCTCGGCTGCAGAGCTTTGTCTCTGAGACGGTGGCCGGCAGTAAGAGTGCGCTGGAGGCCCTCAAGGCGAAGCGGCAATAGGCGGCCTGGTGGGGACTGGCAGGGGTGGCCAGGAGTGGCAGTGGCTCTGGGCGCGAAGCGTTCAATAGGCCAAGCGGCCTTGTGGGCTGCGGTGGCGCATGTGTGCTCTCACATGTGCTGAATTGGTTCGCGGGGTGGTGTGGAAACAGGGACCCCGCGGGGATGGGGAACGGGTTCCTGGCGGCGCTCGTGCTGTCGCATTGGCCGGCCGTTGAACTGTGGAGGACACGTTCACAGGCAGCTGAGTTAAGGTACAGCCCGTAGGCCATGGGCTTCCGGCTCCACGGGACACAAGAGTTTTTGGGTATGCTGGGCAGGCAGGTTCGGCAAGCTCGGGTGGTCGGCCGTGGTAGCCAATTCAACTGTCGATGTTGCCTTCGGACGAGACTGGCTCCTTGTCCACGAGAGTGTGTGGCCGATTGCCGAGTGTGGTGGTGTGCAGCGGCTCTGGGAGGCGTCATAGCGAAGCACACTGTCAGTTGGCCAAGTGTTGCCTTGGCGACTTCAGGTCGCCGTCATATGCTGTTGGGGACGAGCGTCGGGTCTGATCAGGTGCATCATGGAACCCTAGCTGAATACCTGACAACGTAACGTACCGTTCAAGGCATCAGATATCCCCATGTACCCCGGACACACAGTTCTCTGATGAGACGTGCGGTGAAGGGCTGGAGACTGGAGCGGGAAAGGCGCCCCTGGTGAAGCAAAGCCCTCTGTAACACAGAAGATGATGCAGCTAAATGTTTTAGCCGAACGTTGCGGAATGCGCGTGAGGACAGCGGCTCGGTCAAGGGTACAAGAGTGTGCAGTACATGCATCAAAACGCTTAGTCGCCGGGTTGCCTCTGGGGTTGCCTCTGGCCCATATGGGTGATGACGTGACAAGACTTCAGCCACTCAGGGGTCACCTCTCGTACGCCGCACTCCATTTCCCTGACTGAATTCAGTACTGAACGCGTTTCGTAACATCAGCAGCAGCCTTGAACAGCGACACAATCAAATCCACTAGGCAACACGGCCTCGTGGCCGTAGCTGGTTGCAGCCCACCCGTGTAGTCAAAATACCAGGACGCAGGCACCCTGGAAACACGCCAGCACCAAGGAACGAAGCCCCAACCCGCCACCCAAAACACCCACGAGACGACAACGTCAGCCCTAGCTAAGAGCCATGCAAGACGCTACCCTGCCGCCTCCTTCTCCTTCTTTTCTTTCTTTTCTTTCTTCTTCTCCTTTTTGTCCTTGTCCTTCTTCTCCTTCTTGTCCGACTTATCCCGCTTCTTGTCTTTGAACTCGCCGGCCTGCGACCCCGGGTCCCGCTGCCCTTCGTCCGTCGGTGTCAACCCGCCGTTTGCCGCCGGAGTCACCGCCGGGGTATGCGGCACCGCTGCACCCGCTGTCAACGGAGTGGCCGCTGCATCCGCCGAGCCTCCCGTGGACTTTGACTTCTTTTTGCTCTTTTTCTTGGAGCCCTCAGCGCCCGCTGGCGCCCCTGCCGCGGCCCCAGCCGCTGCATCTGCCCCTGCCCCTGCCGCCGCCGCCCCCGCCGCCGCGTGCCCATTCGCAACAGGCACCGTCCCGTCCGCCGCTGCCCCTGACGCTCCCTCCCCCTTGCCGCTCTTGCGTCGCTTCTTGGCCGACTTGTGCCCACCGTCCTCCACCACCGCCGCCGCCTCCTGCTGCTGCTGCTGTTGCTGCGGCTGCTGCACCGCAGCTTCCTCCTCCGCCTCCCCCTTCTTGCGCTTCTTGCCCTTTTCCCCTTTGGACTTCTTGCCCGTATCGGGCCCTTGCCCCCCAGCTGCTGCTGGTGACGCCACCGCCTCCGCCGCTGCTGCTGCCGCTGGTGTCCCCTGCGCCGCCTCCTGCGGACCCTTCCCCTTGCCCTTGCCCGACGCCTTGCCCTTGCTCTTGTGGGCGCTTGGCGGCTCCGGCCCAGCCCCTGCTCCCGCCCCCGCCGCCGCCCCCGCGCCCGCCGCCGCTCCCGCCTCCGCCATATCGATGTCCGCGGTCACGGCCGCCCCGGCGCTTGCGCCACCGGTCAAGTAGTCTGCAAGTGACCCCAAAAAACATGGAGGACGAATGCTAAGCAACGTTCTTTTGTCCGTTGCGTCTCGATTTCGCTAACACACGCCTGGTACGTGGTACGCCATGCCCTACACCAGTCACACAATGACGCATTGGCAGTGGGCGATTGGCACACCTGCGTGTTACCGTGCTCACGCAGGCCCACCAACTGATCAATGCGCAGCGCGTTGCTCCCAGGGCGCCCCCAGCGCGCTCCCAGGGTCCGCAGCTGCCCGCCCACCTGTCCACTCCTTGTGCTGCTCCTTGGGCAGCTCAATGCCGGGGAACAGGAACTCCGCCGCGCCGGTGTCCCCGTCACGCATGTGCCCCGTGAGCTGAAAGTAGCCATTCGTTTCCCGGGCCCTGGGGCAGCAGCAGCAGCAGCAGCAGCAGCGAGCGCACAAGCATCAGCGCCAGCATCACCACGGTCAAAAGCAGCGGCAGAAGCGGGCCATGGGGTCAGGTGGCATTGCCATGAGATGCGCGTCCGCCTGGCGCCTGCCATTGTCGCCAGTGGCACAGGAGAGTGCCAGGACCCGAACGCCAATCCCAAACACCAACCCCCGAGTGGAACCACCCCTTGGCAGACTATCGCTGGAACGAGTCCCGTCCAGCACTGACAGCTAATCGTACTCACTCCTCCACTTTAAACACGATGTAGCTGTCCACGGCGATCACGTGGTCCGTGTGCTCCATGTGCATCCACTTGGACTCCTGCGGGCGGCGCAGGGAGGCTGAGCCGTGTGTGCATGCACAACGGGCAGGTCCGCGGTCCTGCAAGGGTCCTTGTGCGCACGGGCATCCCAACGCCCCGCAAATGACCAGCACCCAAAGACGGCCGCACCGCCGCTACCGGTGCAGTACGGTCCCTCCAACTACCGCCGGGCAGGCTGCCGTACAGCCGCTCGCAGAGTTTCCTTGCCCCGTACTCCCTCACTGTAGCCCCCTGCCTCCTCCCGCGCGGGGGCCCTCCCCGCTGTTCCCTGTCACACCCCAGCCCTGTGGAGGTGCCTCCCCACCTCGCGGAAGAATTGCATGTCCCGCATCACGTTGCGGGCGGGGATGGTGACGTTGAGCACGCCCAGCACCAGGGCGCTGATGTAGTCGTCCCCCAGCAGGTTCACCCGGGCAACTGCAGGCAGCGGAAAGAACCCAGGCCCCCCAGGGGTGACGATTGGAACCTCCCCCCGACATAGGGGTTACAGAGGCTGCATTGGTGGGCTTGCGTTCTGGGGGCAATACTCACCCAGCTTCATGCCGGGGCTCGGCTTGAACACGAGCACGTCAGCCTCCACATCGAGGTGGAAATACGGAAAGTAGGGGTGGATGATAGGCTGCAAGTAGATGATAATTGTTATGTCAGCTGTCCTGCTGCTGCGGGGCGGCGGTGGGCGGCGCCTGCATGCTGCGCTTCTGAGCGCGCGACCGCACCTGCTTTGTTGCAATTTTGAGATTTGCGTAGGCGAGAAGGACTCCCCCGAACTCCTCCACATATCTGCGGCAAATCAGCGCTCCGACTGAGTCGCCAGCAGTCGTCGCCCAACGCCGGGGCCCTCGCGCACGTCTGGCGCAATAGCCCACCTTATCAAGTGGGTGTTGAGTTGGTCACGTACGCCTGCTTCTACATTTGCTACGGTGCTTGGATGTAACTCTACAGCGAACTTAGTCCGAGACTTCACGAGCCCATGTGCGCTCAGCGCGGCGGCACTACTCATTCCTAGCCAATGTGGACTACCAGAAGGCGAGTAGAGGCTCCATGGCCAAGTATGAAGTCTAAGCGGAGCCAGCGCGTGGGCGCAGTTGGGAAGGGTAAAGTGTATTGAAACAGGTTATGCAGCAATGGCACCGGACGAATTGTAAAGGTGCTACATGTGATGTAGTAGCATTCCTTGTGACTGCTGAAGGCGCAGACGGCAAGCATGGCAAACAAATGGCAGTTATGGTTCCGGCGCTAGGTCCTGCCCGCTCTTACCTCTTACCTCTGCTCCCCTTTGGGCATATATAGCACCCCCCCCAAGGGGCGCGAAGCCCCTTTGACGTTGCCCCGAAGGGGCAATTAGTGCTTTGAGTCAGGTATCGGTTGCACAATATTTCAGCTCAGCGGAAGGCACGCCCCTGGCCTTATTTATTTATTTATTTTATTTTATTTGTATTTATTTTATGTTACAATCCAGGTGGTGTGGCCACACGATCCTTACTGGTCCCGACCACACCTATCAGGAAAGGCGAAGCAACGGAGTCGTATAATGTGAGTAGCA
>VFQN01003535.1_pt1 | contig 22155 bp, 22 predicted proteins | sample 3512371 | NCBI WGS metagenome assembly VFQN01 (sample SAMN10412370, study PRJNA504923) | tailings metagenome | isolation source: Replicate 2 from Balatoc abandoned mine | place: Philippines: Itogon, Benguet | collected 2017-08-28
TGTCGATCATGCGGTCGGCCGCGAACATCACGGCCGGGTCGTGCTCCACCACCACGAGCGTGTTGCCCGCGTCGCGCAGGCGCTGCATGGCCGTGATGATGCGGCCCATATCGCGCGGGTGCAGGCCGATGCTCGGCTCGTCCAGCACGAACAGGGTGTTGACCAGCGAGGTTCCCAACGCGGTGGTGAGGTTGATGCGCTGCACCTCGCCGCCGGAGAGCGTGCGGCTCTGCCGGTCGAGCGTGAGGTAGCCGATGCCGACCTCGGCCAGGTACTTCAACCGTGTGGTGATTTCCTCGTGCAGCAGGGCCAGCGCCTGTTCCTCGCCCGCGGCGGCGGCGTGCTGCGTGGTCTCGATGGATTCGAAGAAGCGCCGCAGCCGGTCGATGGGCAGCAGCATGAGGTCATGCAGGCACAGGCCCGGCAAGGCTTCCAGTTGCTCGCGCGACCACTTCACGCCGCGCGGCATGAACCGCTTCGACGGTTCGAGGACGGCGTCGGCAGCCTGCTTGCCGCCGATGCGCCAGAGCAGGCTGTCGGTCTTCAGGCGCGCGCCGCCGCATACCTCGCACGGCGTGTAGCTGCGGTACTTGGACAGCAGCACGCGGATGTGCATCTTGTAGGCCTTGCTCTCCAGGTAGGCGAAGAAGCGGCGGATGCCATACCACTGCTTGTTCCAGTTGCCTTCCTTGAAGTTGGGCGTGCCCTCGATGACCCAGCGCTTGTGTTCCTCGGTGAGCTTGTTCCAGGGCGTGTCGCGCGGGATGCCGGCCGCCTCGGCGTGGCGCATGAGATCGTCCTGCGCCTCCGCCCAGGCGGGTGTCTGGATGGTCTTGATGGCGCCCGCGCGCAGCGTGAGTTTCTCGTTGGGCACCACCAGTGCCCAGTCCACGCCGATCACGCGGCCGAATCCGCGGCATGTCTCGCAGGCGCCGGCGGGCGAGTTGAACGAGAACATCGAGGGCACGGGCTCGGCGTAGCGCAGGTCGCTGTCGGGGCAGTGCAGGCCGGTGGAGAACCTCCACAACACGGCCTCTTGATCTTCCTGGACGACGTACACGTTCAGCCGCCCGCTGCCGCGCTTGAGCGCCGTCTCGATGGCCTCAACGACGCGGATGCGCTCGGCCGACGAGAAGCGGAAGCGGTCGGCCACGACATCGAGCACCTTGCGGGGCCCTGTGGGCGTGGCTACCTCGCGCTCAGCCTGCACACGGGTGAAGCCGCTGGCGGACAGCCATTGTTCGACCTCTTCGGGCGTGGTGCTGGCAGGCAATTCGACCGGAAACGTGAGCACCAGGCGCGGCTCGCCCGCTCCGAACCCCTTGACCCGCTCCTGGATCTGCGCATAGATCGTGTCCGGCGAATCGTGCCGCACGGGCTGCGCCGTTTCGCGGTCGAACAACGCGGCCGCGCGCGCAAAAAGCAGCTTGAGGTGGTCGTTGAGCTCGGTCATCGTGCCCACGGTGGAGCGCGACGAACGCACGGGGTTGGTCTGGTCGATGGCGATGGCCGGCGGCACGCCTTCGACGCGATCCACCGCGGGCTTGTCCATGCGGTCGAGGAACTGGCGCGCATAGGCGCTGAACGTCTCGACGTAGCGGCGCTGGCCTTCGGCGTACAGGGTGTCGAACACCAGGCTGGACTTGCCCGACCCGCTGGGGCCCGTGACCACCGTCAGCTCGCCGGTGCGGATGTCGAGATCGAGGTTCTTGAGGTTGTGCTGGCGCGCTCCGCGGATGCGGATGGTTCCCTGTGTCATGTACGGCTTTCCGGGGTGAGGCCGAACATTCTAGGCAGCCGCAATGACACGCCGCGTCACGCGGTCTTGCAAATGCAACCGGGTGCGCCGGGCGGGATCAGGTGTCGCCGTCGGGTGGCGGGAACCGGCGTTCCAGCCGGTTCATCGTGGCCGCATAGGCCACGCAGATGGCCAGGTAGACCAGCAGGCTGCCCTGCACCGACATCCAGTACGAGAACGACCAGCCGAACAGCCGGAAATCGAGCGAGCGTGCCAGTGCCGGAATGGCGAAGCTGACCACGAACCAGGCCAGCAGCAAGGCCAGCGTCACGGTGCGTGCCCGCCGCCGGGCAACGCGGGCCGCGCCCGCGTCGGCAGCAGGCCGCCGGGTTGCGGCTTCCATGGATGGTCAGCCCTCGCCGCGCAGGGCGGCGGCCAGTGGCACGAACTTGTCGGCACCCACCGCGTCGCGGATCTTCGGTGCGACTTCGAGCAGCTCCTCGTAGCTGCCCGCCGCCTCGACGGCCAGGTTGAGCCGGAAGCCGCGCAGTCCCAACGAAGCAGTGAGTTTGGTGGCCAGCGGATAGGCCGACTGGTAGCGGCGGCGGCCTTCTTCCTGCGGCACGGGCTCGAACGACAGCGACGAGGTGCGCGATCCGCCCGCGGGCTCCAGCGACGCCGGCCGGGACGACCGCCCCAGCGGCATGGGCCGGGATTCCAGCGGCATGGGACGGGACAGCGTGCTGGGCGGCGGCTGGGTCAGCGGTCCGCGCGAGGTGCCCGTGCCCTCGGGCGTGCCCTCGAGCAGGCCCATCTCCAGCATGTGGATGACGTCCTCGGGGGTGACGCCCAGGCCCGACGTCGCCTCGAGCACCTCGGAAAGGCTGCGGCGGCCGTCGAACAGGATGAAAGCCGAGCGCTGGCGAGGGGTGAGCGGAACCGAACGGTCCTTGAAGGTGCGCTGCCCGATCTCCGTCTTGCTGTAAGCCATGGACCCCTCGAGATTTTTTCTTGCGCGAATCTTACTGGCCGCCCGGCCGCCCGCTACCGGAAAGACCCTGCCGGGGCCGGGCCACGGGCACCATCAGGGTGCGCTGGCCGCCGGCGCCGGCACGGGCGCGGCCGGTGCCACCCCCGCAGCCGGGGCCGAGGCGGCCGGTTTGGCATGGATGTCACCGCTGTGTTTCTCGCCGCCCATCTCGATCTTGTCACCCGCCTGGGAGATGAAATACAGGGCAGCAGCCGCGAAGATGACAAAGCCGACAGCGATTTTCCACATGAAACGCACTCCTTGATGAAAGCAGGGGTGGCACGACACGCACCCCTCATGAAAAAGGCCTCATGCCCGAAGGCATGAGGCCTGTGGGACCGTGGGGCCCGCCACCCGGCGGCGGCAGGCCGGCGCGGTACGGGATCAGTCGTTGGCGTAGATGTCCACGTCCTTGGTCTCGCGCACGAACAACGTGCCCATCACCAGCGTCATGCCGGCGATGATGATCGGGTACCAGAGGCCGTTGTACATGTTGCCGGTGGAGGCCACGATGGCGAACGCCGTGGTCGGCAGCAGGCCGCCGAACCAGCCGTTGCCGATGTGATACGGCAGGCTCATCGAGGTGTAGCGGATGCGCGTGGGGAACAGTTCCACCAGCATCGCGGCGATCGGGCCGTACACCATGGTCACCAGCAGCACCAGATAGAACAGGATGGCGATCATCAGCACCTTGTTCATCTTGGCCGGATCGGCCTTGGCGGGATAGCCGGCCAGCTTCAGGTCGTCGGCCACTTCCTTCTTGAAGGCGGCGATGGCGGCGGCCGAGGCGGCGTCGAACTTCAGGTCGACCACGTTGCCGGTGGGCGCCGTGACGGTCTTGTCGCCGATCTTCACCACGGCCGGCGAGCCCGCCGGACCAGCGGCGTTTTCATAGCTCACCGAGTTCTGCACTAGGTAGCGCTTGGCGATGTCGCACGAGCTGCGGAAATCGATCTCGCGCGCCACCGGATTGCCCTGGAACGAGCAGGTGGCCGGGTCGGCCGTCACCACCACGCCGGCCGTGGCCTGCGCACGGGCCAGGTCGGGGTTGGCGGCCGAGGTGAGCGCCTTGAACACCGGGAAGTACGTCAGCACCGCCAGCAGGCAGCCGGCCATGATGATGGGCTTGCGGCCGATCTTGTCGGACAACGTGCCGAACACGATGAAGAACGGCGTGCCCAGCAGCAGCGCGGCGGCGATCATCAGGTTGGCGGTGGTCGCGTCGACCTTCAGCTGCTGCGTCAGGAAGAACAGCGCGTAGAACTGGCCCGTGTACCAGACCACGGCCTGGCCGGCCGTCAGGCCCACCAGCGCCAGGATCACGATCTTGAGGTTCTTCCACTGGCCGAACGATTCGGCCAGCGGCGCCTTCGAGGTCTTGCCTTCGGCCTTCATGCGCTGGAAGGCGGGCGATTCGCTCAGAGACAGGCGGATCCACACCGAGATGCCCAGCAGCAGGATCGACACCAGGAACGGAATGCGCCAGCCCCAGTCGGCGAAGGCCTGCTCACCCAGCCAGGTGCGCACGCCCAGGATCACCAGCAGCGACAGGAACAGGCCCAGCGTCGCCGTGGTCTGGATCCACGAGGTGTAGGCGCCACGCTTGCCGTGCGGCGCGTGCTCGGCCACGTAGGTGGCCGCGCCGCCGTACTCGCCGCCCAGTGCCAGGCCCTGCAGCATGCGCAGGATGATCAGGATGACCGGCGCGGCCACGCCGATGGTGGCGTAGGTCGGCAGCAGGCCCACGATGAACGTGGACAGGCCCATGATCAGGATGGTGACGAGGAAGGTGTACTTGCGTCCGATCATGTCGCCCAGGCGGCCGAACACGATGGCGCCGAACGGGCGCACCAGGAAGCCGGCGGCGAACGCCAGCAGCGCGAAGATGAACGCGGCACCCGCGTCCAGCCCGCTGAAGAACTGGCGCGCGATGATCGCGGCCAGCGAACCGTAGAGGTAGAAGTCGTACCACTCGAACACGGTGCCCAGCGACGAGGCGAAGATGACTTTCTTCTCCTCGGGCGACATGGGCCTGTTTTCAGCAGTTGCCATGGGTTGTCTCCAGTTTGGTTATGCGGCGCGCCCGCAAGGCACGGGTAGCCTGGGAGCATTCTTGGAGACAGCACTGACCGCGTTCTGACGCGAATCCAACAGGGGCTGACGAATTAGGGTGAAACCCGCGGCAGCGCTTTCACGATGTGGAGAATCGCCGGTCCGCTCGGGCCGTCAGGCCTCGATGATGTGCACTTCCTCGATCCGGTAGACAGCGAACGGGGCCAGCAGCGGATCCGCGTGGACCATGGCGTGGCCGGCCGGCGTGGCCAGCGCGGCGCGCAGGGCCTGCGCATCGTCGAACCACATCTCTGACATCGTCTCGACATACGCCGCATCGCCCGCCGGCACGCCGGCCTGCACCGGATGGCTGCGGTCGATCACGAAGTTCTGCACCCAGCGCCCGGCGCCGGGCAGGCGGGCGGGCGCGCGGCCGACCTCCTGCAGCCAGCGTCCGCGAAGGTCCCCGGCCGGCACCTCCGGACGGCGTGCGGACAGCCACACGAGCTTGGCACCGGCCGAACGCCGCTCGCCTCCTTCGGCCTGCACGACCCGGGGCGGCGGCGCTTCGACGACTTGATCGGCCTTCAGCACCAGGATCGTGATGCCACCCTGGAACAGGGGGATGTCGGCCTTGGCCAGCGCGTACTGGTCCGAGGCATCGGATCGCTCCATCGCGCCGATGTCGTCGAACGCCAGCTGGGAGATGCCGTCGATGGATTGCACCGGTGCCATGGCGTCCTCGAAGAAGCGCTCGGCGATGTGGTTCTGCCGGTACGTGCCGACGCCGGGCAGCCCGGCTGCGATGGCGCCGTGCACGCGGATCCAGTGCTTGCGGAACTGCGTTTCGGTCAGGCCGGGGCGGCGATTGATGAGGGCGCTGCGGTAGATGGTCATGTGTCGCCTCGTGCGAAGGCCATGTCAGGGAATGAGCCGCAGTTGGCGCAGCTCGTCGAACCGCATGCGCAGCGCGGCCTCCGAGTCCACGCTGGCGTGGAAGCCCGCGCGGCGCAGCTTGCCCAGCTCGAACAGCACGTCGTTGGCGAAGGCTGTCTTGAACATGTAGTCGGCCCAGCGCCAGTCGACCAGTGCATGGATGTCGTGCTGGACCAGTCCATGCCTGCGCGCCAGCACCTCCCAGTGCGGCGCCATGGCCTCGGCCAGCTGTGTCAGCGGGACCGGCAGCGGATCGCCTGCCGCCACGTCGAAGTGGGCGGCGATGGCGGGCCAGAGGTGGCACCAGCGTCCGGGGTCGCCATTGGCGACATTGAAGATCTCTCCTGCGGCGGCCGGACTGACGGCGGCCCAGGCCGCGGCCTCGGCGATCTGGCTGGCGTCTGCCAGGTGATGCAGGGCCTGCCAGGCCGCGGCCGGACCAGGAAAGCGCAGCAGCGCGCCCTGCTCGCGCGCCAGCGTGGCCAGCACGGCGATCGCCATCACCAGGTTCATCGGCGCCCGCGTGGAGAAGCCCGTGACGTACGGCGGGACGAGATGGGTCCAGCTCCAGCGCGCTCCCTGCGCACGCTGCTGCAGGTGGTCATGTTGCTGGTAGTAGAAGTTGGGGCCCAGGTGACGCGGGTCGGTCTCGCGCGCCGGCGTCTTGATCGCGCCCCACTGCAGGCCGTAGTACTTTCCGCCGGTGACCAGCACCACGCGCGACAGCGCATCGCCCGTGGCCTCCGCCAGGTCGACCGCATGGCGCAGCAGGGCAAGGTTGGGCTCGATTTCCTCGGTGCGCGACGGGCGCGGCTGGTATCCCGCGAAGAAGACGTGCGTGACGGGCGCGAGACCGCGTGCAGCCGCGGCCACCGCCCGCTCTTCGAGCAGGTCCACCGCCACACCCGCGGCCGTGCCGACGGCCGTGCCCGCGCGCGAGACGCAACTCACGCGCCATTCGCCGTCCAGCGCCAGGTGGCGGGCGATCCCGCCACCGATCACGCCGGTGGCACCGATGACCAGCGCGTGCTTCACGATGCCGGGTCCAGCCAGCGCGCATCTGGCGCGCGCCCTGCGCCGCCAGCCGGAAACGCCGTACCTGCCGGCAGCGGGTCGATCCGCAGCCGCGACAGCCGCAGGAAAGCCATCTTCCACTGGCCCTCTTCCCGCACGTATTCCTCCTCGTAGTGCCCGGAGCCGACGAAGCCCGTTGCGTCCGGCAGCTCGCGCAGGACGATGGCGTGCGGCCACTGCAGGTGGTCCTGCATGGCCCAGACGCCGCGTGCGCGTGTCGGCGTCAGCAACACGATCTCGGGGGTGTGGCAGTGGTGCGTCGACACCGCCTGCGCCAGCCGGCTGGACACGCCGGCGACGAAGGCGTCGGCATCCGAGCCATCCGGCGCGGACCCGAAGCCCTCGAATCGCGCGCCGCTGGAGAACAGCCCCCGCAGCGCCTGCCACTGCTTGGTGTCGATGAAGCGGCAATAGCGCGCCTTGAGCGTGCGGATCTGCTCCAGCGCCTCGAGACGTTCGAGCGGTGGAAGGTCACTGGCGGTCATGGTGTTCCAGGAGCGGGACGAGGCTGCGGGACAACCGCGCCGCGCCGGGTTTCAGGGAGTGCTGGCGACGCGTCGCCGGCGCGGAGTCGATGACGACGAGGCGCCGGAAACCAGCGCGTCGTCCGTGCCGTCGGTGCCAGCCTGCTGCGCGACGATGCGTTCGGTGATGCGCGCCGCCGCCTCGAGGATGAGCTTGCGCAACCGGTTGAAGTCGGTCTCGGCCCATTGCCGCTCGGAGACGACGAACGTGATGCTGCCCAGGATCTTGCGCTCGCCGTCGAAGATGGGGGCCGAAATGCCGCCGGTACCTGCCACCATCTCCGAGCGCGTGATGGCGTAGCCCTGCCGCGCCAGCTCGCTCATGTGGGAGCGGAACTCGCTCCAGTTCGAGCCGAGCCCGGCGGCGCGTATCTCGTCGGCGTAGTTGAGCACCATGTTCTTGAGCTGGTAGGGCGAGAGATGCGCGAGGATGATCTTCGCCATCGCGCCCTTGAACAGCGACATCGGGCGCCCGCGCTCGAAGTTGGCCGGGATGTCGGCGTCGGGCCAGGCAATATCCACGCACATGATGCTGTCGCGGTAGAAACTCGCCAGCATCATGTTCAGCTTGCGCCGCGCGCTGACCTCGTGCATCACGCGGCTGCCTTCCACCAGCAGCGGGTCGCTGATGCGCATGAGCCGGTCGAGCTCCACGATGCGCGGCCCCAGGACGTACACCCCTCCGGCCGTGGGAGCGAGCAGCCCGGCGTCGCACAGCGTCCCCAGATACCGGTAGGTGGTGGCGCGCGACGTGCCCAGCGCCTGGACGATGTCTTCGAGGTGCGCGCTGATGCGCCCCTCGCGGAAGAATTCCAGAATGCTCAGACCCTTGGCGAAACTGCTGTTCACGGTGTGGCGACCTCGTGGTTGTTGGCACTGATGCGCGGCACCCGGTCAGCCTCCCAGCCAGCGGGCCGGCACGGTGACCAGCCAGGGGCAGAACACCAGCAGCAGCACCACGCCGAACTGCGCACACATGAACGGAACCACGCCCTTCGTGACCTGATCCATGGACATGCGCCCGACCCCGGCCACGACGTTGAGCACTGTACCAACAGGCGGCGTGACCAGGCCGATGGCGTTGTTCATGATGAACAGCACGCCGAAGTACACCGGATCGATGCCCGCCGCCTTGACCACCGGCACCAGGATGGGCGTGAGGATCAGGATCGTGGGCGTCATGTCCATGGCCGTGCCCACCGCGATCACCAGCAGCATGATGGCCAGCAGCAGCAGCGTGGGATATTCCAGCAGCGGCTCGAGCAGACGCGTGATCTCGTTGGGAATGTCGGCCACGGTGATCAGCCAGGCCGAGACCATGGCGGCCGCGATCAGGAACATCACCACCGCCGTCGTCCTGGCGGCCGAGGCGAACACTTCGTAGAGCTGGCGCCACGAGAGTTCACGGTAGACCAGCGTGGCCACCAGGAACGAGTACACCGCCGCCACGCCGGCCGCCTCGGTGGGCGTGAACACCCCCATCTTCAGGCCCACCAGCACGATCGCGGGCAGCGCCAGCGCCCACAGCGAATCGCGCAGCGCGACCAGCTGCTCGCGCCGGGAAGCGCGCGGGGGCAGCGGCACGTTCTCGCGCCGGCTGACCCAGGCCCAGGCGCCGGCGATGGCCACCCCCATGAGAACGCCGGGCACGATGCCGGCCATGAAGAGCTTGCTGACCGAGACGTTGCCGGCCACGCCGAAGATGATGAATGCAATGGAGGGCGGAATCACCGGCGCGATGACGCTGGCCGAGGCGATGAGGCCGCCCGCACGCGCCGGATCGTGGCCGGCGCGCACCATCATCGGCAGCAGCATGGCCGACAGCGCTGCGGCGTCGGCCACGGCCGAGCCCGACAGTGCCGCCATCAGGCAGGCCGCCACCACCGCCACATAGCCCAGCCCGCCGCGACGGTGGCCCACCAGGGTCATCGCCAGCGCCAGGATGCGGCGCGACAGGCCGCCAGCGTTCATCAGTTCGCCCGCCAGCATGAACAGCGGCACGGCCAGGAGCGGGAAGCTGTCGGCGCCGTTGATCAGGTTCTGCGCCAGGATCTGGGTGTCGAACATGTCCAGGTGCCACATCAGCGCCACGCCGCTGACCAGCAACGAATAAGCGATCGGGATGCCGATGAGCATGGCGGCCAGCAGCGCGCCGAGGAAGATCACGATGGTCATTCATTACCCCTGTGGACGGGCGCATGCGGCTCGTCCTCGGACTCGCGCACGGCAATCAGGTCTTCGGTCGAGACGCGGCCCGAGAGCATGCAGAGCAGTTGCCAGCCGAGGATGGCGAGCGCCGACAGGCCGAACACCACGCCCGCGGCATAGAACACCGCCACCGGCGTGGAGCTCACGGGCGCGAGCACGTCCACGTTCAACCGCGCCTGGGTGAGGCTTCCATCGGTGAGCAGCCAGGTGACGTAGATCATGATGGCGTAGGCCAGCGTCATGCACGCCATGCGGCCGTGGCGGCCCAGCCGCCGCACCAGCAGATCGGTGCCCAGGTGGGCGCGCTCGCGCAGCGCCACGATGGCGCCCAGGAAGGTGAGCCACACGAAGAACCAGCGCGAGAGCTCTTCCGAGATCAGGATGCCGGAGTTGAAGCCGTAGCGCAGCACCACGTTGCCGAACACCAGCACCACGATGGCCAGCAACAGCAGCGCGCTCAGTGCGTCGAGACAGCGGCAGTAGAAGTCGATGCAGCGCTGCATGGCGGCTCCGTCGGGCGGTGCGTGCTCAGCGCACGGTTTCGTGGATGCGCTTCATCTCCGCGTTGTAGAGCTGCACCAGCTTCGGGTCATAGCTGGCCGCGAACTTCTGCGCCACCGGCGCCGTGGCGGCTCGCATCGCGGCGATCACGGGCGCGGGGACGTCGTTGATCTTCATGCCCTTGGCTTCGAGCTCGCGGCGCGCCTTGTCGGCCGCATCGCGGCTGACCTGCAGCTGGTAGGCGCCGGCTTCCCTGGCGGCATCGGCGAGGATCTTCTGCTCGGTGGCCGAGAGCTTGTCCCAGAAGCGCTTGCTGACCATGAAGATGTTCGCCGTGTAGACGTGGTTGGTCACGCTCATGAACTTCTGCACTTCGTTGAACTTGCTCGTCAGCACGATGCTGTACGGGTTCTCCTGCGCATCGAGCGCGCGCGATTCGAGCGCGCCGTAGAGCTCGCCGAACGCCATGGGCACGGGATTGGTTCCCAGGGCCTGGAACGACTCCAGGAACAGCGGATTGCCCATCACGCGGATCTTCAGCCCGCGCACGTCGTCGACCGAGGTGATGGGCTTGCGGCTGTTGGTGATGTTGCGGAAGCCCGTTTCCCAGTAACCGAGGGCGACGATGCCCTTCTCCGGCAGTTTCTGCGCCACCGCCTCGCCGAACGGGCCCTGCAGCAGGGCGTCGACCTGCCGCGCGCTGGAGAACGAGAAAGGCGTGTCGATCAGGCTCATCTCCTTGACCAGCGAGGCCGCGGACGTGGTGGCCGGAAGGAAGATTTCCTGCACCCCGCCCTGCACGGCGCCCACCTGCTGGGATTCGCTGCCGAGCACCGAAGCACCGTATTCGCGCACCTTGAGCTTGCCCCCCGACTTGGCGGCCACGATCTCGGCGAACTTCTGCGTGCCCAGCGCGATCGGGTGGCCCGGCTGCACGAGATGGCCGAATTTGATCGTTCGTTCCTGGATGTCCTGCGTGGACGCGGTGACAGCAGCAAGGGCCAGGCCGGCGACGAGACAGAGTTGGCGGAGTTTCATGGTGGGTCCCCAAGAGTGGATGTGAGGGGCCCCGTCAACTGCCGCGCCCCGGACTGATGAGGTGCGCAGCTTAGTCTTGAGGCCCGTCAAAGATTCATAAGGTTTTCCCGTATATTGCTATTTTTCGTTTATCTCTTTTAATGAGAATTCTTTAAATAAGAGATTATTCGATTGACGGGCCGCGCCGGTCCCAGCGACTGGCGCGGTGCATCGACTCCACTTTTCCGCAGGAAGTCACCCACCATGCCCACCACTCCCGGACTCGCTGGCGAGCACGCCCTCGACCCCCTGGCCTCCCGCTACGTCCACGTCGACGCCTTGCCGTGGAAGCCCACGCCAACGCCCGGCATCGACATGAAGGTTCTGCTCGAAGACCCGGATTCGGGCCTGCTCACCGCCCTCTTCCGCTGGCAGCCCGGCACGGCGCTCGACCTGCACGAGCACGTCGAGGTGGAGCAGACGTACGTGCTGGAGGGCAGCATCGTCGACGACGAAGGCGAGGTCCGCGCGGGCGACTATGTCTGGCGGCCCAAGGGCAACCGTCACCTGGCCCGCTCGCCGGGGGGCGCCCTGGTGCTGTCGTTCTTCCTCAAGCCCAACAAGTTCGTGGGCGGCGCGCTCGCCGGCCAGGAACTCAAGTAGGACGGTGCGGCAGCCCGGAAGGCAGCGCAGCCGCCCGCGCCCACGCGCCGCTTTCGAACCACGCATCGCCCGTGAGCGCGGCGCGCAGCATCGGCAGGGCGTCCAGGCCCCAGAAATGGCGGCCGTCGGCCACCAGCATCGGCACGCCGAAGATGCCCTGGGCGAGCGCTGCATCCGTGTTGGCGCGCAACTGGTCCTTGACCTCGGCGCTGCCCACGTCGCGCGCGGGAGCGAGGCGCCCGGCCAGCACGGCCAGGCGCGCCGGATCGACAGCGTCGCCGCCGCCGTTCCAGACGTGGCGGAAGATCGTCTCGCAGACGTGGCGGTTGGCGGCTCCATCCTGGCCGCACGCGATGGCCAGCCGCAGCAGCGGCAGCGGATTGAAGGGGTGGGCGGCCGGCAGGTCCAGGGCGATGCCATGCGTGTGGGCCAGCCATTGCACGTGGCGATACGTCCAGTCGCGCTTGTGGGCGGTCTCGGCCGGGCCGGGCACCTGGCCGGCCGCCAGCAGCGCGCCCAGCAGCACCGGCCGGTATTCAACGCTGTGGCTCACGCCTTGCAGCACGTGCGGCAGCCGCTCGAACGCCAGCATGGCGTAGGGCGACAGGAAGTCGAGGTGGAAGACGATGTGCTTCATGGCGCAGGCGGTGAAGTGGCCGGAGTGGAAAACGTGCCGGCGGCGCGCGCGGCCACGCGTTGCCAGATGACGCGGCGCAGCGCATCGTCGGCGCGGCTCCAGCCGGCAATCTCGTCGATGCTGCGCAGGCAGCCCGCGCACAGGCCAAGCGCATCGTCCATGCGGCAGACGGAAACGCAGGGCGACGGCAGGTCGCTCGCATCGACGGCGCTGACGATCATGCGCGCACGCAGCATCAGGCGCCGCCGCGTGCCGGCCAGCGCCGAGTCCGCCGCAGCGGGCAGCAGACGACCTCCGCCTTCGGCTGCGGCGCGAGCGCCTTCGGGCGGCCGGGCGGCGCTCACCGGCCAACCTCCGCCTTCGGCTGCGGCGCGAGCGCCTTCGGGCGGCCGGGCGGCGCTCACCGGCCAACCTCCGCCTTCGGCTGCGGCGCGAGCGCCTTCGGGCGGCCGGGCGGCGCTCATGTCGCAAGCTCCTGTGTGACGTTGGCGAAGGCCGCGCCGGTGAGGCGCTCGAGATCGGCCGGTGCCAGCCGGAACACGCCGTGCGGATGGCCGGCCGCGGCCCACACTTCGCCGAAGCGCAGGAGCTCGCGGTCGATCAGCGTGACGGGCTTGTGCGTGTGGGCCACGGGCGAGACGCCGCCGATGGCGAACCCGGTGCGACCGCGCACGAAATCCGCATCGGCCCGGCCCAGCGCGCCCACCAGCGCGGCCACCTTCTTCTCGTCGACGCGGCGGTCGCCCGACGTGATCACCAGCACGGCGGCCTCGTCGCTCTTGCGGCGGAAGATGATGCTCTTGGCGATCTGCCCCAGCTGCACGCCCAGCGCATCGGCCGCCTCCTGCGCGGTGCGCGCGGCACCGTCGAGCATGACGGGTGCGTGCGGATGGCCCAGCTGTTCCAGCTCGCGCGCCACGCGTTGCACGCTCTCGGGCAGGGTCTTGAGTTCGGCTCCACACATGGCGACACGGTGCTGATGAAAGGGCCGATTCTCGCCTGACCGGGTCAGGCCGAGCGTTGGTTGAGCATCGCGGTCGCCGCGCGCGAGTTGGGCTTGCGCTGCAGGAAGTCGCTGATGTAGCGGCCGGCATCGATCAGCCTGTCCAGGTCGATGCCGGTATCGATGCCCATGCCGCGCAGCATGTACACCACGTCTTCGGTGGCCACGTTACCCGTGGCGCCCTTCGCATAGGGACAGCCGCCCAGCCCGGCACTGGACGCGTCGTACTGCCAGACGCCCAGCTCCAGCGACGCCAGCGTGTTGGCAAGTGCCTGGCCATAGGTGTCGTGGAAGTGGCCGGCCAGCAGGTCGAGCGGGTAGTGGCGCAGCGCGGCCTCCATGGCGGCCTGCACCTTGCGCGGCGTGCCGACGCCGATGGTGTCGGCCACGTAGAGCTCGTCGACGCCGATGTCCTTCATCAGGCGCGCCACAAGCTCCACACGCGAGGGCGGTACCTCGCCTTCGTAGGGGCAGCCCACGGCGCACGAGATGGCACCGCGCACGCGGATGCCCTTGTCGTGCGCGGCCGCCACCACGGGCGCGAAGCGCTCGATGCTCTCGGCAATCGAGCAGTTGATGTTCTTCTGGCTGAACGCTTCGCTGGCCGCGCCGAACACCACGATCTCGTCAGGCCACAGCGAGCGGTCGGGCGCCACCGCGGCCTCGAAGCCCTTCATGTTGGGCGTAAGCACCGAGTAGCGCACGCCAGGCCGGCGCTCGATGCCGGCCATCACCTCGGCGGCATCGGCCATCTGCGGCACCCACTTCGGACTCACGAAACTCGTGGCTTCGATGCTCTGGACGCCGGCGTCCTGCAGGCGGTGCACCAGGCCGATCTTGACCGCGGCAGGCACATTGCCCTTCTCGTTCTGCAGTCCGTCGCGCGGGCCGACGTCGGTGATCTTCACGCGGGTGGGCAGGGTTGCCATGGGGTGTCTCCGTCCTGTGTTGTTGGGTGTTCAGTAGCCGCGCGCCGCATCCACGACGCCGGTGATGGGCTGGCCCTGGCCGAGCGTCCGGATCTTGCCCGCGATCTGGGTCACGCATTCGCGCACCAGGCTGCGGGCGGAGGTGTGCGGCGTCACCGTCACCTTCGGGTGATGCCAGAACGCATGGCCGGCAGGCAGCGGCTCGGTGCGGAACACGTCGAGCGTGGCGCCCGCCAGGCGCCCTTCGTCCAGCAGCGCGATCAGGTCGTCATCGACCAGGTGGGCGCCGCGCGCGACGTTGATGAGGTAGCCGCCCGGCCGCAGCTTCGAGAGCGTGCGGCGATCGAGGATGCCTTCGGTCTCCGCCGTGAGCGGCAGCAGGCACACGAGGATGCGCGTGGCCGCGAGGAATTCGTCGAACCCTTCGGGGCCCGCGTAGGTGCGCACGCCGGCCAGCTGGTGCGGCGTGCGGCTCCAGCCCGCCACCGGGAATTCGAACGCCGCCACCGCACGCGCCACGCGCGCGCCGAGCACGCCCAGGCCGAGCACCCCCACGGGAAAGTCTTCGCGCGGCAGCGGATCGCGGTCTTCCCACACGCCCCGCGCCTGGTCGGCCTGGAACCGTTCGAAGCCGCGGTAGTGGCGGATGACGGCATGCGTCACGTACTCGGCCATCTGTACGCCCATGCCCGCGTCTTCCACACGCACCATCGGCACGCCAGGCGGCAGGCGCAGGCCGACGAGGGCATCGACGCCCGCGCCGATGTTGAACACCGCGCGCAGGCCCGAGTGCGCATCGACGAAAGCCTGCGGCGGGCGCCACACCACGGCGTAGTCGGCCGGGCGCGGCGGATCGCCGGGCTGCCAGGCGAAGAGGTTGGCCTCGGGCAGCGCCTGGCGGAAGGCGGCCATCCAGGTGTCGGGTGCGAAGCCCGTGAAGCAGAAGGCGATGTTCACGGGCACGAGTCTGACAGCGTTGATGCAGCCCCGGGAGAGGGTCGGACTTACCGCCGTGCGTTCACGCGGACTGAAGCCGCAGCAGCGCCGCGCCCTCGGCCACCTGGTCGCCCGGAGCGTAGAGCAGTTCCTCGACCTCGCCGTCGGCCGGTGCGGCGATGGTGTGTTCCATCTTCATCGCCTCCATCACCGCCAGTGGCTGGCCCTTGGCCACCTTGTCGCCGGCCTTCACGGCGAACGACACCACCTTGCCCGGCATGGGCGCGGTGAGCTGTCCGCCTTCGGCATGCGATGCGCCCGCGCGTGCCAGCGGATCGACCACCGCCAGCTGGGCCGCGCCGGCCGGCGTGAACACGTGCAGCACCTGGCCTTGCGCGTCGGCGCCCGCGTGAACATGCGCCACGGTGCGCTGGCCGGCGAAGTCCACGCGCAGCGCGCCATGGGCGGCGGGCGCGAAGGCCAGCGGCTGCGGCGCTGCGTCGCCCACGGCCAGGGTGAGCGCGCTGCCGTCGGCCAGCGTGCGGCCGTAGTGCAGCGTGGCGCGCACGGGCTCGCCCGCCACCTCGAAGCTGAAGCCGCGCTGCGCCACGGCGTGCGAATGGAAGCCGTCGCGCGCAGCCCACGGGTCGGCCCAGCCGGCCGCGGCCGGCGCCTGCTCGCCATGCAGCCGGTGCGCCACGGCCACGGCCACCGCCTGGTCGGGCGCCACGGGCTGCTGTCTGAACAGCGCCTCGCGGTCGCGCTGGATCAGCGCGGTGTCCAGGTCGGCCCGCGCGAACGCACCGCCCGGCCGCACCACGCGGCGCAGGAACTGCACGTTGGTGGCCAGGCCCACGATGCGCACCTGTGCCAGCGCGGCGTCGAGCCGGGCCAGCGCCTGTTCGCGCGTGTCGCCGTGCACGATGAGCTTGGCGATCATCGAGTCGTAATGCGGCGAGATCGCATCGCCCTGCTCCACGCCGTCGTCGATGCGCACGTCGCCCACGGCGAAGGCCGTGGCGGGCGGGCGGGCATAGATGGCCAGCATGCCGGTGGCGGGCAGGAAATCGTTGTCGGGGCTTTCGGCGCAGATGCGCGCCTCGATGGCGTGGCCGTGGATCTTCAACTGCTCCTGCGCCAGCGGCAGCGGCTGGCCGGCGGCCACGCGCAACTGCCATTCGACGAGATCGAGCCCGGTGATGGCTTCGGTCACCGGATGCTCCACCTGCAGCCGCGTGTTCATCTCCATGAAGTAGAAGACCCCCACGCTCCCCACTGCGTGTGGTTCGCTGCCCCCCGAGGGGGCGCTCGCGCCTTGGGGCGGCCCGGCGGCGCTCAAGGCGCCGGCCGGGTCCTTTTGCGCCTCGCCTTGCTCCACGATGAACTCCACCGTGCCCGCGCCCACGTAACCCACGGCCTGGGCCGCCGCCACGGCGGCTTCGCCCATCTGGCGGCGCAGGGCGTCGGTCATGCCGGGGGCAGGCGCTTCCTCCAGCACCTTCTGGTGGCGCCGCTGCACCGAGCAGTCGCGCTCGAACAGGTAGACCGCATTGCCGTGCGTGTCGGCAAACACCTGGATCTCGATGTGGCGCGGGCGCTTGACGTATTTCTCGACCAGCACGGCCTGGTCGCCGAAGCTGTTGGCCGCCTCGCGCTGGCACGAGGCGAGCGCGGCGGCGAAGTCGCCGGCCTGTTCCACCACGCGCATGCCCTTGCCGCCGCCGCCCGCGCTGGCCTTGATGAGCACGGGATAGCCGATGCGGGCAGCCTCGCGCTCGAGCAGCGCGGCGTCCTGATCGGCGCCGTGGTAGCCCGGCACCAGGGGCACGCCGGCGCGCTCCATCAGCCGCTTGGATTCGGCCTTCAGGCCCATCGCCTCGATGGCCGCAGGCGGCGGGCCGATGAACACCAGGCCGGCATCGGCGCAGGCCTGGGCAAAGGCCTCGTTCTCGCTGAGGAAGCCGTAGCCCGGGTGGATGGCCTGCGCACCCGTGGCCTGGGCCGCATCGAGGATGCGCTGCCACTGCAGGTAGCTCTCGCGCGGCGCGCTGCCGCCGATGTGCACGGCCTCGTCGCAGGCGGCCACGTGCTTGGCATGGGCGTCGGCATCGGAATAGACGGCCACCGTCTTGATGCCGAGGCGACGCGCCGTGGCGGCCACGCGACAGGCGATTTCACCGCGGTTGGCGATCAGGATTTTTTCGAACATGTCTCACACCACTTCTTTTGCAGGACCAGAAGAAACCAGAGCGCCCAGCCGCCGCAGCACGGCGCGTGCGAACCTGAACAGCACCACCAGCAGCAGCACCGACACCGCGAGCACCAGCGCCAGTGCCACGGCGAACACCAGCGGGTGCTGGGTGGCCAGCCACACCATGAAAACCACCAGGCCATCCTCGAAGAACGACAGCAGCCAGTTGGAGAACGGCTCGGGCGAGGTGTTGGCCGCCGCCCGCGCCGTCATCTTGGTGGCCAGCGCCGTGGCCGACAGCGAGCCGCCCATCAACGCGGCCAGCAGCGTCATCACGCCGCCGTCGAGCCCGAACACGCCCGCCGCCAGCAGCGCGCCGGCCGGCACGCGGATGAAGGCGTGCAACGCGTCCCACAGGCTGTCGAGCCAGGGCAGCTTGTCGGCGAAGAACTCCACGCACAGCATCACGCCGCTGCCCACCAGCACGGCCGGGTGCTGCAGCAGCGTCAGGCCCGGCGGCAACGGCAGCCAGCCCAGCCAGCCCATCGCGCCCACAATGAACACCACGGCGTACAGGCGCACGCCGCTGGCCCAGCCGAGCGCGGCGGCCAGTGCGGCGAGTGCGGGCAGATCGAGCGATTGCATGCGGGCGAGCTTCCGGGGGAAGCGGATCAGTCGAGCCAGTTGGGCCGGCGCTTGTGCAGGAAGGACTGCACGCCTTCCTTGCCTTCGTCGCTGGCGCGGATGTCGGCGATGCGCTTGGCGGTGTCGGCGCGCAGCTCGGCCGACAGCGGCTCGGCCGCGACGTGGCGCACCAGCTTCTTGCTGGCGCGCACCGCCTTCGGGCCGTTGGCGCAGATCGTGGCAACGACTTCGGCCACCTTGGCGTCCAGCGCCTCGGGCGCCACCAGCTCATGCACGAAACCCAAGGCCCTGGCATCGGCCGCGCTGAAGCGCTCGGCCGTCGTCATGTAGCGGCGCGAGGCCTGCTCGCCCAGGGCGCGCACCACGTAGGGGCTGATGGTGGCGGGCAGCAGGCCCAGGCGAGCCTCGGACAGGCAGAAGGTGACGCCCTCGGCGGCCACCAGCACGTCGCACACCGCCGCCAGGCCCATGCCGCCCGCGTAGCAGTCGCCCTGCACGCGGCCCACCACCGGCACGGGACAGCGCCACAGCGCCCACAGCATGTCGGCGAGGCGGCCGGCGTCGGCGCGGTTCTGCTCCCAGCTGAAATCGGCCATGGCGCGCATCCAGTTGAGATCGGCGCCAGCGCAGAACGCCTTGCCATGCGCGGCCAGCACCACCACGCGCAGCTCGTCGTCTTCGGCCAGCTCGGTGAAGGTGCGCGTGAGCAGGGCGATGACTTCTTCGTTGAAGGCGTTGCGCACGTCGGGCCGGTTGAGCCATACCTCGGCCACGTGGGCCGAGGGGCGGCGCAGCTCGACGGGCGGCGGCGGGGGCTCGGCCTCGCCCGGCGTCCTGGGTGTGACGTCGATGACGACGTCGGCGTTCTTCTTCTTGCCGAGGATGTTCATGTGGTTGTGCTCGCGTGTCGAAGTGAAGGATTGGCCGGGCCCGCGCGCCTCACATGCGGAACACGCCGAACGCGGTCGGCTCGGTGGGCGCGTTGAGTGCCGCCGACAGGCCCAGCGCCAGCACGCGGCGCGTGTCGGCCGGATCGATGATGCCGTCGTCCCAGAGGCGCGCGCTGGCGTAGTAGGGATGGCCCTGCTCCTCGTATTGCTGGCGGATGGGCGCCTTGAACGCCTCTTCCTCGGCCGCCGTCCACTGGCCGCCCTTGCCCTCGATGCCGTCGCGCCGCACGGTGGCCAGCACGCTGGCCGCCTGCTCGCCGCCCATCACGCTGATGCGCGCGTTGGGCCACATCCAGAGAAAGCGCGGCGAATAGGCGCGGCCGCACATGCCGTAATTGCCCGCGCCGAAGCTGCCGCCGATGATGACCGTGAACTTGGGTACGCTGGCGCAGGCCACGGCCGTCACCATCTTGGCGCCGTTGCGCGCGATGCCCTCGTTCTCGTACTTGCGGCCCACCATGAAGCCGGTGATGTTCTGCAGGAACACCAGCGGGATGTTGCGCTGGCAGCACAACTCGATGAAGTGCGCGCCCTTGAGCGCGCTCTCGCTGAACAGGATGCCGTTGTTGGCGATGAGGCCTACCGGCATGCCCTCGATGCGCGCGAAGCCCGTCACCAGCGTGGTGCCGTAGCGCGCCTTGAACTCGTCGAACTCGCTGCCGTCCACGATGCGCGCGATCACCTCGCGCACGTCGAAGGGCTTGCGCGTGTCGACCGGAATCACGCCGTGCAGCTCGGCCGGCGCGTGGCGCGGCGGCACGGGCGCGGCCAGATCCATGAGGGCGGGTTGCTTCCTGCGGTTGAGCCGCGCCACGGCCTGGCGGGCCAGCGCGATGGCGTGCAGGTCGTCCTCGGCCAGGTGGTCCGCCACGCCCGACAGGCGCGTGTGCACGTCGCCGCCGCCCAGGTCTTCGGCCGTCACCACCTCGCCCGTGGCGGCCTTCACCAGCGGCGGGCCGCCCAGGAAGATGGTGCCCTGGTTCTTCACGATGATGGATTCGTCGCTCATGGCGGGCACGTAGGCACCGCCCGCCGTGCACGAACCCATCACCACGGCGATCTGCGCGATGCCGCGCGCGCTGAGGTTGGCCTGGTTGTAGAAGATGCGGCCGAAGTGGTCGCGATCGGGAAAGACCTCGTCCTGCTGCGGCAGGTTGGCACCGCCGCTGTCCACCAGGTAGATGCAGGGCAGGTGGTTCTGGCCTGCCACTTCCTGCGCGCGCAGATGCTTCTTGACGGTGAGCGGGTAATAGGTGCCGCCCTTCACCGTGGCGTCGTTGCACACGATCATGCAGTCCACCCCGCTCACACGGCCGATGCCCGCCACCAGCCCGGCCGACGGCGCATCGCCACCGTACATGCCGTGCGCGGCCAGCGGCGCGAGCTCGAGGAAGGGCGTGCCCGGATCCAGCAATTGCGCCACGCGGTCGCGCGGCAACAGCTTGCCGCGGCCTGTGTGGCGGGCGCGCGCCACCTCGCCACCGCCCTGCCGGGCCTGGGCCAGTTGCGCGGCCAGGTCGTCCACCAGCGTGCGCATGGCGGCCGCGTTGGCCTGGAAATCCGCCGAGCGCGGATTGAGCCGGGTGTCGAGAACAGGCATGGGTCTCCTCATCACGGAATCGGGGCGCGCGCGGCAAACCGGACGAATCAACGGCCAGGCCGGACACCGCAGACAGCGGGCCGACCCCACGCGGCAGGCAAGGCCACAGCTTACCCAGCCCGGGGCCGCCCTGCACGCCTCGCAGGTTGCAGATCGTGCCATGCAACGGCACACTGGCCGCCATGGTTACTCCACCCCGTCGCCGCACCCTGGCCACACCGCAGGCGCTCACCCCCATCACGTTTGCCCACGACATCGTGCAGGCGTACGCCCAGGCCGGGCGCGACCCCGCGCACGCACTGGCGGCGGCACAGATCATGCCATCCCTGCTGAAGAAACCCGGTGCCCGCATCACCGCGCCGCAGCTCGAAACCCTGAGCGCCCACGCCATGCGCGAACTGGACGACGAAGCCCTGGGCTGGTTCAGCCGCCGCCTGCCCTGGGGCAGCTACGGCATGCTGGCGCGCGCATCGCTCACCGCGCCCACCTTGGGCGTGGCCCTGGCGCGCTGGTGCCGTCATCACGCCCTGCTGACCGACGACATCGCGCTGCGCCTGAACGCGCCGCCCGAGGGCGACGCCACCGGCAGCGCCATCCTCGCGCTCGAAGAACACCGCGACCTCTCCGCCCACGGCCGCCTGCGCGAGTTCTGCCACGTCACGCTGCTGCGCAACGCGCTGGGCCTGGCCAGCTGGTACATCGATTCACGCATCGCGCTGCAACAGGCCCACTTCGCCTTCGCCGCGCCCCCGCACGCCGCCACCTATGCCGCCGTGCTCTTCCCCGCGCCCCAGGTCTCATTCGGCCATGCGCGCACCGAAGTGCGCTTCGCCGCCGCCTACCTGGCCCAACCCCTGCGCCGCGACGAAGCCGCCCTGCGCCAGATGCTGCGCAGCCGCGCCCTCTCGCTCATCGTGCTGCCACACAGGCGCGACCGCCTGCTGGTGCAGCAGGTGCGCCAGCTGATCGCCGCCGATCCCGCGCAACCGCACAGCGCCGACAGCCTGGCCGAACGGCTGCACCTCTCGGCGCGCACGCTGCACCGGCAGTTGAAGGAAGAAGGGGCGTCGCTGCAGCAGTTGAAGGACGAGGTGCGCTGCGAGAAGGCCAAGGAGTTGCTGCTGCGCACGAAGAAGCCGGTGAAGCAGGTGGCGGCTGCGGTGGGGTTCGGGAACGAGAAGAGTTTTGTGCGGGCGTTCGGGGGATGGGTGGGGGTGGGGCCGGGTGAATACCGGAAGACAGACAACACAACCATCCCAAGTCACAGAGATTCAAGAGATAAACGCGCAATAAGCGACTTACCCTCCTGAAGAGAAAGTTGGCTAGCAATAAATGAACTGGTATCAACCAGCTTGCGAACGTGTAACAAAACATCCATCATGCTCGGAAATCGCGAGGAGTCGAATGTCTGAAAGAAGCCAGTTCAACGTGCTAAGTCTCGATGGAGGTGGATCCAAGGGCGTGTATGTGTGGATCTGCCTCAAAGTGCGCCGCTGTTTCCGTGATCGCGTGACCTCTGCT
>VFQN01003536.1_pt1 | contig 22136 bp, 20 predicted proteins | sample 3512371 | NCBI WGS metagenome assembly VFQN01 (sample SAMN10412370, study PRJNA504923) | tailings metagenome | isolation source: Replicate 2 from Balatoc abandoned mine | place: Philippines: Itogon, Benguet | collected 2017-08-28
ATGGGTTGGCCAGCACGTAGCGCTGCTCGATGAGCCAGCGGTACAGGGCGTTGAGTACCGACAGCGCGAAGGCAGCGGAACGCGCTGAGAGGTCACCCGCGAAGGGACGCCACGCCGGCGACGACCTCGGCTGCGGCGAGCCGACCCAGCGCGCGCGAGGGCTCGGATGACGCAGAAATGCACGGTAGGCAATGGCGTCCTCGGTGGTCAGCGACGACAACGCCCGCCCGCGCTCGACGATCGCCCACAGGATCAACCGTTCGGCCTCCTTGCGGTAGGCACGCTGGGTCGCTGCCGACTCATGCAGCGACAGCCACGCGTTCACGGCCTGGTAGTCGTTGCTGGCGTCGAGCGCGCAACTGGCCCGCGGGGCCCGGAAGGTGCCCCGCGAGCCATCGACGTCTTCGGGGACGACCAGTCGCTCCCAGGGAACCAGTTCTTGGGCCTGTGCCACCGTCACCAGCGCACGAGCGCGTTCAGTCAGCGCGGGATGCTGGGCGAAGAAGGCCTCGATGTGGCGGGCGCCCGCCGGCCCGAGTCCCTCGATGCCGGCCCACCACCGCCGGCGCCTGGGCACGCGCAGCGTCAGATCGGCCAGTGTGCGGATCCCCGCCGCGTGCAGCACGCCCGCCAGTCGCATGGGTAGCCAGCGCCGGACGGCGTCGCCGATGAGGGGCTGCGGCAGCGGCATCCCTCGCAGCGTCTCGATAGCGGCTGCAACTGCCTTGGCGAGTTTCCGATCGGATGGTCGGGCTGCCGCCAAAGTGGCGGCCAGGTCCGCGTGCGCGCGGCTCGTCGCGAACGCCACCAGCTGGCGCTTCACCCGCCCGATCACCGAGCGCGCCGATGCGCCGGCAGCGCGGCGATCGGACAGATAGAGATCGACTGCGGCGCGGCTGGGCACGCCTTGAAGCCAGGCGCGGAATGCGGCCAGCTCAGCCTCGTTTGGCCAAGACGGTTCTGCGGGCAAGCGGGGTGGCGCTGACAGCGCGTTTTCCATGCATGCCAGTTTAGTTTCTTGGTGCGTATGCCAAGCTAATGTTGTTTATCTTGGCACTACTGCTGATGAACATGCTTGCCAGCGAGCTCTCACCGCGGTGAGAGTCTTGGCAGACTCAACACGGGGTGCCGTTGCACGCCGAGGTGGTCGGGATAAGCCTCGAGTTCGATGTCCGGGAGGTGGGTTCAGCCCAATTGAGGCTCCAGGAAGCTGCCGCTCGCGGAGACCAGCCATCGGCCACAACCGGTCCTTCCCGACGCGCTCTCAAGTCCTGTTAACGAGCACCTTCGAGCGACAGGTTTCAGGCGACGAATCTGAAGCCTTCGTTGGCTCGACTCGGCCACGAGCAGGCATCGGCGAACGGCAGCTTCATTGACACCTGCTCGAGGACCGCCACCGGCAGCCGCGGCGGCATCGAGGCGAGATTCGGGGAGAGAGTTGGTCATCCGAAGTCTTGCGCACGCAAATCAGCGCATGAACTGGTACACGAGGGCAGTGACCTTGCCGCGCCAGTAGGGACGCCTGCCTTCGGGCGTCAACCACGCCACCTCGCCGCTCATCGGCACCATGATCCCGCCTTGTTCGGCGTAGTCCGACCAGCGCCCCTCCCAGGGCGTCATCACGACAGCCTCGCCGACGGTGCGACCGCGCGCCCCGGCATGCACCGTGTCGATCAGCCCGGTACCCGGATCAAAGCGCAGCAGCAGCGACGTCACCACGGCGCCATCGGCGAGTGCCACCTGCGCCGAATGTTCGTCGACGGCGGCCCAACGGGCGCCCTGGCTGGGCAGCAGGGCGGTCGGATACCAGGCGGCCTCGGCCACGAAGCGCATGAACTCGCCATGTGCCACGCCGCCGGGCTCCGGGCTCGTGCCGCGCAGTTCGGTCAGCGAGATCAGACCCAGCACGGCCGGATGCAGGATGCCTTCGCCCGCGACGTAAGCGTCGTGCACGTGCACCGTGAGACCCGGTGCCATCGCCATGCGGGCGTTCCAGATGAAGCCCGGCCGTCGCGTCGTGACGCGTTGTGTCGACGTGAAGGGGACCCACCGGTCCGGTCCCTCGGCGGGCAGATTGAACGTGCCGCGATGCTCCAGGCTCGCCGCTGCGACGAGGGGGGTTCCGTCGGCCAGCGCGGCCCGGAAGAAGCGCTGCACCGCGGGCGGAAGGCCGGCGAGATCACGCTCGGCGTCGAAGCGCGACGGTGGCGCGTCGCGCCGCGCCGCCTCGAGCCGTTCCATCAGGCCGCGTGTGCCGGCGTTCCAGCGCCAGGCACCGAAGGCGGACAGGAACGCGAAGACGGCCAGCAGCACGGCGGCCACCACGGCTACCCACTTGATCCAGATCACCACGGCACGCTCCTCATGGCGGGTTTGTCGATCGCAGCCATCCGACGATGGCGTCGCGCACCGCCTCGTCGCGGCCCACCAGCAGGTGCCCGCCGTCGTCGTAGCCGATGAACCTGGCACCCGGGATGCGGCTGGCCGAGTACTCGGCGCCGGCGTAGGTGCCGAAGCCATCGTCGCGCGCGCTGATGACCAGCGTCGGCACTTGGATCGTCTCCAGCGCCGCAGCCCCGAGGTGCTTGCCCAGCCGCGTGTCGTCGCGCAGGCCCAGCGCGCGCTGCGACACGGGCAGCACGCGATCGGCCATGGCGTTGACGCGCGCCTGCTCTTGCAGGCTCGCGGCATGGATCAGTTCGGGGGGTGTGGCCAGTACATGGCGGAAGACCGGATCGCGCGCGACCCACAGGCCGGTCCAGTACAGGAAGTCGGAGCCGAGCAGCCGCAACAGCCAGGCGTCCTTCTCGTCCGAAACCGGCGGCGCCGAGTCGACGACGCTGCCCGGTTTCCAGGCGATCGGTACCACCATCACCAGCGCGCTGATGCGGTCCGGATGGCGCAACGCCATCTGCAGTGCCGAAGCCGCACCCGCCGAGACGCCCACCACCGCGGCCTTGCCGATACCGAGCGCGTCCAGCAGGCAGACATGGGCATCGGCCTGCGCCTCGGGTGAGGCGTCGGCCGGGCGCGGCGTGCGCAGATAGCCGAAACGCGACATCGCGATCACACGCATGCCCTGCCGCGCCAATGGCCGGGCCCAGTCCATGCCCTGGTCGTGGCCCCCGCCGCTGCCGTGCACCATCAGCAGCGGCAGGCCAGCGCCGGCCTGCTGCGCTTCGATCGGACCACAACGGGTCGTCAGCACTTCGCTGCCTTGTGCGGCACGTGCGGTGGCCGATTCGAGATCGCGGCCGAACTGCCAACGAACGAAGGCGGCACAAACCGCCGCGACGAACAGCCCGCCCCAGAGCAACCACCTCGCGCGCCTGGTCATGCCGCGATGTGCCTAGACCGGCACCGCCTGCAGCGGCCGCCGCAGCGACGGTGGCAGCGTCGCGGTCCGCGGCCAAAGCGAATGACAACATCAGGCTGCCCAGCCAGGCCGGCAGCGAGGGATTGCCGGACGACGCGCCATACAGGCCGTCGCCCAGCCGTACCGCGTCGCTCGCGGAAAACCTGACCCGGGCCTCGAGCTCGTCGACGAAGGCGGGGTTGCTCTGCACACCCGTGAACCAGCGCAGGCGCACGCACAGCCATCGATGCAGTACCGAATTGCCTTCGTGTGATCATGTCGGACGGCCTGAGGCGAAACCCGGTTTCGCGCGCGGCAGACCTCGATGCCGTTGATGCCTGCATCCTGAGTCGCTGTGACCAGGCTGCATTGATCCTTGTCAATCCAGGCGGCGGGCAACGGGCGTCGGGCCTGACTCACAGCGACTTCTTCGCCACGGGCATCGCCTGCAACCGCAATCTCGATGACTGCTTCGCGGCGCGCCATCCAGACATGCAAACGCCCGGATTGGGTCGGCCACTGCCGACCGCGGACGTCGGCTATCCGGTCGCTCAACTTGGGCGTCAGCTTTCCGGCGGTGAGATCGCGCATCCGACCGGCGCTGGCCGCGCGCGAGCGCCGCGCGGCTTGTACCTGCGCCTATCGCATCGGGACGGTGCTGCGCTGCCCCTTGTCCACGATGACGAACTCCAGAAACACCAACTGCTCCGTCGTGCTGGCATTGCGATGCGCGTGAACCATCCCCGGGCGCACGTGCAGGCTTTCGCCTGGTTTGAGCGTCACCGGATCCTTTCCTTCCTCCTGCCACACGCCCGATCCCTCGAGCACGTAAAACACGACGTGCGAGGGATGGTAATGCTTCGGGTTCTGACCACCGGGCGCGTAGGTGGTGTGTAGAACACGGAACTCCTTTCCCGGCATGGTCGCGTCGTCAAACACATGGCGCGCTGCCGCCGTAATGCCGGACCGCACTCCGTTCGCGCCGGCGAGGGATTGGCTACCTACCACGGTGGGCGCCATCAGGACGGCGAATAGGGTGAGCAACTTGTTCATCACGCTTCCTTTGCGGTGGTCTGCCTGCAAGAGCCGTACATTACGCACTTTGCTATGCTTCCGGTATCGCATTTGTCGATCTTGGTATCAACATTCTGTTATATCGATGGACACTTTAGAGTTGGTGCTCAGGCGAGTGACGTTGCGTGAGTTGCGGCTGCTGCAGGCAGTGGCGCGATCGGGCAGCATCCTGAAGGCCGCGAGCGAGATCGGCCTGACGCAGCCTGCCCTGTCGAAGTCCATTCGGGAGCTCGAGGCTACGTTCGGGGTCCGGCTATTCGATCGCAACAACCGCGGCGTCAGCGTGACGCCGCAGGGCGAGATCCTGCTGCGACGCGCCACGGGTGTTTTCGAAGAACTCCGTCAAGCTGTGGACGAACTGCAGTCCCTGGCCGATGCAGCCCGCGGCGAACTGCGTCTAGGCGGCACGCCGGCGGTGTGCGCTGGACTCTTGCCGCACGCGATAGGTGCGGTTCGGAGTAACCGCCCTGGATTCCGCTTTCATGTCGCCGAACTGGATTCAGGCAAGTTGGCAAGCGAAGTCGCGGGTCGATCCGTTGATTTCGGGATAGGACGCGAGCACGTTGAGGGAAGCGGCGGCGACCTGACGTTCGAGCGGCTGTTCGATGATCACCTTTTCATCGTCGCGGGCGCGCAGCATCCCTTAGCCAGTAGAAGGTCTGTCAGTCTGGAGGAGACTGGGCTCCACCCCTGGGTGCTGCCATCGGCGAACGGGGCCGTCACAGCGCAACTCGAGGCACAGTTCCGCCTGCAGGGCCTGAGCCTGCCAGACTCTGCGGTCACAACGATGTCTATGCTGGTCCGCAGTGAGTTGGTTGCGACCCATTCATTCCTCACCGTGATGTACGGCTCGATCCTGCGATTCGGCAACTTTCCCGCGTCCTTCCGCGTTCTCCCGATCGATCTGCCGTCGGGGATTCCCGTCGGCATGTTTCGCGTGAGGGGTCGCACGCTTGCGCCCAGCACCGAGGTGTTCATGCAAACGCTGCGCGACGTCATCCGGCCCATGCAGTCGTTGAGGGCAAAGCACTTACGGGGAAAGAGCCTCTGACGCCGACGATCGCATGGGTGCGAGCCATAAACATCAGGAAGCATGATGTCTGCTTCTGGCCGAGTGTGTGAGATCACGAACGGCCGCTTCGTAGAAGCGAAACATGAAAAGCGATGGCTCGCCGTCCGGCTGCTTCGGAGCAACCCGGCTGGCAGGTTTGGGTCGGACTCGATCTTAGGATTCGCGACGCGAACGTCTGGTACATCCACGAAGCTGACTACCAGGGCCGAGCGTCACTCATGCAGCGCATCGCTGCCCCTTGGCTCCCCTTATCCACCAGCGCTGGACGCCCACGAGTCGCCGCGCGCTTACCACGAGTCGTCCTTCGTCGACGTTTCAGACGGCGGACCTCCAAAGCTCAGTGGGCGATGAATGTGGAGGCCGACGTTGCCTTGTCGCCGCCGGCCTCGGAACTCCCGATCACTTCGACCCTGATCGGAACAGCGACGACGCTGCCGAATCTTTGCGCCTGGGTTGCGTCCATGCGCAAGGAGACCACTGACGTGGACGTGCCGGCCGGCTCCACAACCACCGCAGCGGAATGCTCTGCGAGGAGTCGGATGCCGTCCGCACCCTCGACGAAGGCGTGGACGTCCAGACGTCGCGGTACCAAGCTCGCATTCATCACCCGAAGCCGGTAGACGTTCTCGATGCCTCCATCGGGCAACTGCCTGGACATCACGCTGCGGTCGCGGATCACGTTGAGACGAAGTTCCGGCCTGGCGAGGAAGGCGACGATCACCCCCACGCCCACCAGCGCCAGGCCCGCTCCGTACGCGAGCACGCGACCCCGGCGGTGCGCTGGACGTTCGCCAGCGCTCGACAAGGCCTGAAAACTGATGAGTCCACGTGGCGCCTTCATCTTGTCCATGACCCCGTTGCAAGCGTCGATGCACAGCCCACAACTGATGCACTCCGCCTGCAAGCCCTTCCGGATGTCAATCCCGACCGGGCAGACCTGAACACACAGGGTGCAGTCAATGCAATCGCCTTGCCCAATCGTGCGTGCATCGGAACCGCGGGTACGCGAGCCGCGCGGCTCGCCGCGTGCGACGTCGTAGGTGATGACGCGCGAGGCCGAATCGAGCATCGAGCCCTGGAAGCGGCCGTACGGGCAGGCGTGCTGGCAGATCTTTTCCTTCAACACGCCTGCATGGAGGTACGTCGCCGCGGCATAGAAGAGGATCCAGAAGCCCTCCCAGGGGCCGAGGGCGAACGCCGGAACCGCAGCGGCGAGCGCACGAACGGGCGTAAACCAACCCACCAGCGAAAAGCCGGTCAACAAGGCGATGCCACCCCACGCGAGATGTTTGGTGCCGCGGCGCGCGATCTTCTGCATGGACCATGGCGCGTCATCAAGGCGCATGCGGGCAAGCCGGTCACCCTCAGTCCGGTGTTCGACCCAGGCAAAGATTTCGGTGTAGACCGTCTGTGGGCAAGCAAAACCGCACCACACTCGACCGTACAGGGCGGTCGCTGCGAAAAGGAGCAGCGCGCTGAACACCAGCACGCCGGTGAGAAGGACCAGATCCTGCGGGAAGAGAACGGTCCCAAAGATGTAGAAGCGACGGCCTTCAAGGTCGAAGAGCACCGCCTGTCGCCCGTGCCAGTTCAACCAGGGCATGCCGTAGAACCACAGCTGAGTTGCCCACACCATCGCCCAACGCCAGCGCGCGAACACGCCATTCACGGCCCGAGGCTGGATATTGCGGCTCGCCTCGATCCCGGGCAGGCCGGCCGCAGGAAGGATGGGGATGACGGAGTGGGTGCGCGACATGTCGAAACCGACCTCATGCCGGCCCGCGCGGGCGATACCTTGATCGTGGACAAACGCAGACTGAACGCCAAGGCTCAGCGAAACATCATTTCGTGCGTATCAGTTTGGCCGCCAAGGTGGCTGGTTACCCCGCATTCGGCCCCGACTGAACCGGTCTGCACCCGGCCTGCGGCCCGACAATCACCTGCTCACCAACCGGCGATCTCGATGACGCCGCGCCCATGCCCCCCTCGACCACCGCCTTGTCCCCAAGCTCCGCTCACGCTCAGGCGTCCCTCGACAACCTGAAGGGGATAGGCTGGATGGTGGCGGCGATGGCCGCGTTCGCGCTCGAAGACGCCTTCGTGAAGGCGGCCGCTCGGCACCTTCCGATCGGCGAGGTGCTGATGCTCTTTGGTCTAGGCGGGATGCTGGTGTTCGCGGCGTTTCCGAACCGTGGAGGCGCGCCCTTGTTCCATCGGGCAGCGGTCTCGGCGCCAATGCTGGTGCGCGCCGCGTTCGAATTCGTGGGGCGGCTCTTCTACGTGCTGGCGGTTGCCCTAACACCGTTGTCCTCGGCCACAGCCATCTTGCAGGCCACGCCGGTACTGGTGGTGCTCGGCGCGAGCGTCTACTTTCGGGAACGGGTGGGCTGGCGCCGCTGGACCGCGGTGGTGGTCGGCTTGCTCGGCGTGCTGGTGGTGCTCCGCCCCGCTGCTTCGGACTTCTCCGTGCTGTCGCTGCTGACGCTCATCGGCATGGTCGGATTCGCCGGCCGCGACCTCGCAAGCCGTGCCGTCCCGAAGGTTCTCGGCACGAGGCATCTGGGCTTCTACGGATTTCTCACCGTGGTCCTTGCTGGTGCGCTGTATGGCGCGTGGGACGGGCGAGCATTCGTGCAACCCGCTGCCGGGCCGGCTGCAGCGCTGGCCGGTGCAGTGGCGATTGGTGTGCTGGCGTATGCCTGCCTGATGAAGGCCATGCGCACCGGCGATGTATCGACGGTCACGCCCTTCCGCTACACCCGGCTGCTCTTCGGCGTTGCGCTCGGTGTCGCCGTGTTCGACGAACGCATCGATGGTCCGATGCTTGCCGGCTGCGCCATCATCGTCGGTGCCGGACTGGCGATCGCCTGGGATGGCCGGCGCCGTCGCGCCTGAGCCGCTGCACGCAGTTCGTGGCTACGCCATCGAAGCGGCCATTTCGCCCAGCTGACGCACCGCGCCATCGATGCGTGGGTCACCAGGGTGACCCACGTTCAGCCGCAGGTGATGGGTAAAGCGTCTATCGGCTGAGAACAGGACGCCGGGCGCGGAACTGATGCCAGCAGCCATGGCGCGGTGGTGCAACGCCAGCGCGTCGACCGTCGGGGGGAGTTCGAGCCAAAGGAAGTAGCCGCCGCGCGGTTGCGTCACCCGGGTGCTGGCTGGAAAGTGCCGCAACACCAGTCGCCGGACCCGTTGCTGCTCGTCGGCCAGCAAAGCGCGCAGTTGACGCAGGTGGCGGTCGTAGGCCCCTTGGCCGAGATAGTCCGCGATTGCAAGCTGTGGTGGCAAGGACGTCGCCAGCGAACTCATCATCTTCAAGCGTTGCACATCGCGCGCGAAGCGGCCGGCCGCCGCCCAGCCGACCCGGTAGCCCGGCGACAGGCATTTGGAAAAGGACGAGCAGTGCAGCACACCACCAGTCGTATCGAAGGCCTTCGCCGGCGGCGGTCGCCGCAGGTCGGCGTACAACTCACCGTACACATCGTCTTCGATCAACGGCACGCCGTGGTGGGCCAGCAGATCCACCAGCGCGCGCTTCCGGGCGACCGGCATCAAGGCGCCGAGCGGATTCTGGAAGTTCGGCATCAACCAGCAGGCCGCCACCCGCTCCCGCGTGAGGACCGCAGCCAGCGCGTCGAGGTCGACTCCCTCGACAGGATCCGTGGCGATTTCGACAGCGCGGAGCTTCAGCCGTTCGAGCACCTGCAGCGCTGCGTAGAAGGTGGGCGACTCGATGGCGACCACATCGCCTGGCTGGGTGACCGCCTGCAGGCAGAGGTTGAGGGCCTCCAGTGCGCCGTTGGTGACCACCAGTTCGTCTGAGGCGAGCGGCACCCCCTGCAACGCGTAGCGCTTGCGCAGGGCCTGTCGAAGTGTCTCGTCGCCGGCTGTCAGCGCGCTCGTGACCTGCTCCGGCTTCAGCCGTCGCATCGCGCGGGCGCCGCTTCGTGCCAGGGCGTCGACCGGAAAGAGACTTCCCCTTGGAAACGCAGAGCCGAGCGGCACCACCGCCGGATCGCGAGTCGACTCAAGCAGATCGAACGCGAGGGCACTCACCGCCACTTCGGTCGCCTCAGGACGCGGCACCGCGGGCTGGAGGCTTGCGCGCAGGCTCCGCTTGGGCGCCGAGACGTAGAAGCCGGACCTCGGGCGTACCTCCACCAGGCCTCGCGTTTCAAGCAGGCCATAGGCCTGGAAGACGGTGGACGGACTCACGCCGCGTCGATGACAGGTCTCGCGCACCGACGGCAGCCGCTCACCCGGCTTCAGCAGGCCATCGCTCATCGCCTGCGTCATGTCATCGGCGAGTTGCTCGTAGCGTGTCGGGTGCTGGGGCATCGGCCGGCGCCTGCCTGATCCGGTTGACGTTGGGAGTTTCTGCATCTTACCGATCAGAGTCATCGGCGCGACCATTCCGGGATGGAATCCGATACTGCGATCCGCTCCCGCTCCGTCGTCCGCGCTGGCTCCGACGCGCTTCGGCTCGTCAGCGACTCGGGCATGCTCCGACTGGGTGTGCCCGCGGAATACGGCGGGGCAGGCGGCGATCTCTCGGCTCTCGTGCAGGCGGCGCGCGGCCTGGCGAAGCGCGACCTGGCCGCCGCTTGGGTGTTCCGCGCGCAGCGGACCGCAATCGAGCTGCTCCTGCGTGCGGACAACGTGGGCCTTCGAGAGCACCTGCTGCCACAGTTGCTGGCTGGAGACCGCGCCGGGACCTTGCCCGTCGGGCCGGAACCGATGCCGCTGGTTGCGATGGAGGCCGGCACTGCATGCCGGCTGTACGGCAGGTACATGCGGGTGCCGAACCTGCAGTGGTTTGGCTTTTCCATCGTCGCGCCGGTTCGATTGAGCGACTCGGTCGAGTGGATCATCGTCCGCGGCGAGGAACAAGGATTGGGCGTCGGCATCGACGAGGGTGCGCCGTGCCCGCATGGCAGTCGCACCGCGAGTGTGACCTTCGACGACGTGTTCTTCCGCATGGACGAGTGGCTTGGCGGTGCCGCGCTGTGGGGGCGTTGCGCTCCAGTCGCCGACGCCCTTGCCGTTGCCGTGCCGATCCCGGGCGCTTAGGGTCGCAGTGGCGCTCCGCCTCAGCGGGAGCGCAGAACGTCTAACGGTGTTGACGCCGACCGAAAATTGACCCACCTGCAGCCATAGTGCCGATCCAAATTTGACCCGGGTGTTCAACCTACCCTGCCTTCTTTTTGAGCAGGGGAAGAGGAGTGATCACCATGGCCATGATTGGCAAGGTTCGGCGGATGTACTTCCGCCAAGGCAAGTCCGTGCGAGAGATCGTGCGGCTGACGAGTTTGTCGCGCAACACGGTGCGCAAGTGGCTGAAGGCGCCGCTGGAGGGCGAGCCGCGGTATCGACGCAGCGAGCGGCCTGGCAAGTTGAGCGCCTTCCACGAAGCGCTGCAACTGGCGCTGAAGGCCGATGCGCACCGCCCGCGCTACGAGCGGCGCACGGCACGTGCACTGCACGCGCAGATTCGCGGCGACGGCTACGACGGCAGCTACAGCCGCGTCACCGACTTCGTGCGTGCGTGGCGGCAGGGCGAAGGCCAGTCGGTGTCCGCCAACGCGTTCGTTCCGCTGCTGTTCGAGCTCGGCGAGGCGTACCAGTTCGACTGGAGCGAAGAGGGCCCGGTGGTCGGCGGCATCTACTACCGCATGCAGGTCGCGCAGCTCAAGCTGTGCGCGTCGAGGGCCTTCTGGCTGGTGGCCTACCCGAGCCAGGGCCACGAGATGCTGTTCGATGCCCACACCCGGTCCTTCGCGGCCATGGGCGGCATTGCCCGGCGCGGTATCTACGACAACATGAAGACGGCGGTGGACAAGGTCAGGAAGGGCAAGGGCCGCACCGTCAACAAGCGCTTTGCGGCCATGTGCGCGCACTACCTGGTCGACGCCGACTTCTGCAACGTGGCGTCCGGCTGGGAGAAGGGCGTCATCGAGAAGAACGTGCAGGACAGCCGCCGGCGCATCTGGATCGAGGCGGCCAAGCTGCGCTTCGGCTCCTTCGTCGAGCTCAACGCCTGGCTGGCAGACCGCTGCCGCGCGCTGTGGGCCGAGATCCGCCACCCCGAGCACGACCAGTTCAGTGTGGCCGAGATGCTCGAACACGAGAGGCCGCACCTGATGCCCATGCCAGAGCCCTTCGACGGCTACGTGGAGAACCCGGCGCGCGTGAGCAGCACCTGTCTCGTCACGGTGGCCAGGAACCGGTACTCGGTGCCTTGCGAGCTGGCCGGGCAGATGCTCAGCACGCGGCTGTACCCGGGCCGGATCGTTGTCGTGGCCGACGACAAGAAGGTGGCCAGCCATGAACGGCTCAGCGACCGGGGCCAGACCCGCTACGACTGGCAGCACTACATCCCGCTCGTCGAGCGCAAGCCCGGCGCCCTGCGCAACGGCGCGCCGTTCGCTGACATGCCCGAGCCGCTGCAGCAGCTTCGCTGGGCGTTGCTGCGCGACCCGGGTGGCGACCGCGTGATGGCGCAGGTGCTGTCCATCGTGCCGACCGCCGGCCTGGATGCGGTGCTGGTGGCGGTGGAACTGGCACTGGAAGGCGCACCGCGCGGCAGGATCGGCGCCGAGCACGTGCTCAACGTCATCGCCCGGCTGAATGCGGCACCGGCGCCGCAGAACGCGGCCACGGGGCTGCAGGTGGCCGACAAGCCACTGGCCAACACCGGGCGCTACGACAGCCTGCGCGGTCAGGCCAGCGCCGAGGAGGTCGACCATGCGTGAGCTTGCCGTCGAACTCAAGCAACTGCGTATGCACGGCATGGCCAGCGCCTGGAGCGATCTCATGGAGCAAGGCGGCAGCGCTGCGCTGGAGAGCTCGCGCTGGCTGCTGGAACACCTGCTGCAGGCCGAGACCACCGACCGCGCGATGCGCTCGATCAGCCACCAGATGCACACGGCCAAGTTCCCGGTGCATCGTGACCTGGCGGGCTTCGACTTCGATGTCTCGCCGGTGGACCGCAAGCTGATCCACACCTTGGCGGAGATGGCGTTCACCGACGCGGCGCACAACGCGGTGCTGGTGGGCGGGCCGGGCACGGGCAAGACGCACCTCGCCACGGCCATCGGCGTGGCCGGGATCACGCGGCACGGACGGCGGGTACGGTTCTACTCGACCGTGGACCTGGTCAACGCGCTGGAGCAGGAGAAGGCGCAAGGCAAGGCCGGGCGCATCGCGGCGAGCCTGCTGCGCATGGACTTGGTGATCCTGGACGAATTGGGCTATCTGCCGTTCAGCCAGGCCGGCGGAGCCTTGCTGTTCCACCTGCTGTCCAAGCTGTACGAGCACACCAGCGTGATGATCACGACCAACCTGGACTTCGCCGAGTGGTCCAGCGTGTTCGGCGACGCGAAGATGACCACGGCGCTGCTGGACCGGCTCACGCACCACTGCCACATCGTGGAGACGGGCAACGAGAGCCATCGCTTCCTGCACAGCTCGGCGGTGGCAAAGAAGCGCATCAAGGCGCGAGAGCAAGCGCGCAAGGCGGACAAGCAGGACAAGCCACCGCCAGCCGACGACATCTGAGGGTCGGCCGCGCGGGGGAATCCGCTACGGGCTACGCCCTTCGCGTCTTCCCCCGCGCGAACATCAATGCATCGTGGAGGTCAACGAACCAGCGATCGACCTACACTTATCCACAGCTGACCGCCTCGCGGTCGGTGTCCATCCCCGGGTCAATATTGGATCGGCAGGGTGGGTCAAAATTCGGTCGGCGCGGACACCCTTATGCTCAGTACAGCTGTGCTTTGGTCCGCGAAGCAATGATGACCTTGGCCGATGACTCAGGCTCCCCGATTGTTCTCCTGCGAAGCGCCGCAGACGGCGGCCGCGCAACCGTCTACTGCGCCGCCTTGGCCGCATGCTTGCGAGGCGGTGAGCGCAACCGATGCCTAGGTGTAGGCCGCATGCCATGCGCGACGGTCCTCCGAACAGCTCATGCCGTTTCGGCCGGACGAGCGCATACCCGCGCGGTCAGCCCTGACCTCCTACAAAACAAGGTGCTGCTTCGCTAGGCGACCAAGCCACCCGCATGCATTGCCATTCTCATGAGCCACGCAGCCAACACAAGGGCGCCGACGCTGCAGGCCCAGATACCAACAAGCCAAGCAATCCGAACAAGCCAGTTCGGTCGTCGCGGCGCTGTCCAAGGCGCTTGCATCAGTGGTAGCCCTCGCCGTGCCTCACCTTGCCACGGAACACCCAGTACCCCCAAGCGGTGTACATCAGGATGAGAGGAATGATGAGCAAGGCCCCAACAAGAGCGAAACCCAAGCTTTGAGGAGGGCCGGCCGCGTCCCAAATGGAGGTCGACGGCGGGATGACGTTGGGCCACAGACTGATGCCAAGGCCGCTGTAGCCGAGGAATACCAGGGCGAGGGTCAGGACGAACGGCATGGCATGACTTGTTTCATCAGCCAGGGCGCGTCTCAGCCACCACATCGCACCAGCTACCAGGAGGGGAACCGGTGCGAACCAGAAGATGTTCGGCAGGGAGAACCAACGCTCAGAGATGGCTGGATGCGCCAACGGCGTCCATAGGCTGATGATGGCGATGACCCCCAACAACACCCAAGACAGTCGGCGAGAAGCTCGACGCATGCGGCCCTGCAACGGGCCCTCGGTCTTCATCACCAGCCAAGTGCTTCCGAGCAACGCGTAGGTGAACACCAGCGAGATACCGACGAATACCGAGAACGGCGTCAGCCAGTCGAGTGGGCCCCCAGCGTACGCACCGTCCTTCATGGGAATGCCATCAAGGAAAGCGCCGAGGGTGACACCTTGGAAGAACGTCGCCAGGAGCGACCCGCCGGCGAAGGACTTGTCCCAAACCCGGCGCTTGCCAGCGGGCACCTTGAAGCGGAACTCGAAAGCCACGCCACGGAAAATGAGACCAACGAGCATGAGGATGAGCGGCAGATAGAAGGCGCTCAGCACCACGGCGTATGCAACGGGGAACGCCACCAGCAGGCCGGCGCCTCCGAGCACGAGCCACGTTTCGTTCCCGTCCCAAACCGGCGCGACGGTGTTCATCATCACGTCGCGGTCTTCCTTGCCATCGACCGCGGTGAAGAGGATGCCGATGCCGAGGTCGAAGCCGTCCATGACCACGTACATCATCACCCCGAAGAGGATGATGATGGCCCAGATGAGAGGCAGGTCGATGCCCATTTCAGTGCCCTCCTGATGGAGTTGCCGGTTCGACGTCAAGGCGCTCCGGCGCTCCCGACAGTGGTCGCATCGGCTGCCGCATCTCGCCCGGACCCCCGTCAACTGGGTGGGCGCTCTCACCGGTCAGAGGACCCTTGCCGATGATGCGCAACAGATAGACCGTACCCGCACCGAACACAAGGAAGTAGACAACCACGAAGATTGCAAGCGTCAGGGCGACCTGGTCCAAGCTGTGAGCAGAGACTGCATCAGCGGTGCGCATCACGCCGTAGACCACCCAGGGCTGCCGACCGACCTCCGTCGTAATCCAACCGGCCAGGATGGCCACGAGCCCCGCGGGGCCCATCGCCAACGCGTACCGCAACAGGGGCTTCGACGTGAAAAGCCTCTTGCGAAGATGCGCTATCAACGCCGAGACGCCGAGAAGAATCATCAACAGTCCTAGGCCGACCATGACGCGGAAGCTCCAGAAGACAACTGCGGATGGAGGTCGGTCTTCGCGCGGGAATTCCTTCAGCCCCGGAAACTGTCCGTCCCAGGAGTGCGTCAGCAGGAGGCTGCCGAGCTTCGGCACCTCGAGGGCGAAGCGAGTCGTCTCGCTCTCCATGTCGGGCCAGCCGAACAGGATGAGCGGCACCGCTTCACCCGGCTTGTTCTCCCAGTGGCCCTCGATAGCCGCAAGTTTGGCTGGCTGGTGTTCGAGCGTGTTCAGTCCGTGCAGGTCACCAATGAATGCCTGGATTGGAGCAGTGACAAGCACCATCCCCATCGCCATCGCCAACATCGTGCGCACCGGCGCGTTGTCTCGGCCTCTTAAAAGGTGCCAAGCCGCACTAGCGCCTACAACCAGCGCTGTCGACAAGAACGCTGCGACCACCATGTGGGCCAAACGATATGGGAAGGATGGATTGAAGATGACGGCCAGCCAATCCACGGGTACGACGCGCCCGTCGATGATTTCGTGGCCTTGAGGTGTTTGCATCCAGCTGTTCGACGCAAGAATCCACGTGGCTGAGATGAGCGTCCCAACGGCCACCATGACGGTGGACAGAAAGTGAAGACCCGGGCCTACCCGCTGCAGGCCGAAGAGCATTACGCCGAGGAATCCAGCCTCCAGGAAGAAAGCAGTCAGCACCTCATAGGCAAGCAAGGGGCCGGTGACGCCGCCGGCAAACTTCGAGAAGCCACTCCAGTTGGTGCCGAACTGGTAGGCCATCACAAGGCCGGAGACGACACCCATCCCGAACGCGACCGCAAACGCCTTGACCCAGAAGTGGTACAGGTCCAAGTAGACCTGGCGTTTCGTCTTGAGCCACAACCCTTCCAGAACCGCGAGGTAGCTCGCCAGGCCGATGGTCAGCGCTGGGAAGATGATGTGGAACGATATCGTGAACGCAAACTGGATGCGTGCAAGAAGGAGGGCGTCGACGTCCATTGTGTTTCTCCGTAAGGCACGCTGCTATGCCACCGCCATCCCCGTTGACGGCACACAGGCGCTTGCGCCTTGCAAGCCGGCCAGGAGCGCCTCCAAGGCAACTCTGGGCCCACGGTCGAGTCGGTCTTGCGTCACAGCACGGCCAGCGGCTCCAAGGTGGCTGTCAATAGTGGACACGAGGCCATTGCTCTCGCCGTCGTTCACGACTCGGCGCAGAGCGCCCGCGACAAGTGCAGCCTTCATCGACTCGGACAAAACCGTCAGTCGTTCAACAGCACTCTTTCCGTCCGAGAACAGGATTTCGTCTTCACGCAAGAAGACGTTCCGCAGTTCAAGTGCGACGCCCGAGCACCCCTGCGATGCATCATCGCGCTGGACGATACCATCTTCTTCGCTCTTGAGCAGCACCAACGCATAAGGCGTTCCAGTGCCAAAGGCCACTGGCACTGAGACTACGAACCAGTCGCGGTCCAGGTTCGGAAGCGCTGCGAAGCGGCCGGACATCCGCCAACCGCGCCCAGTGTCCCGGGCGTCGGCCAACGAGACGGCAGATTCACTCGGCCAGGATGCTGCACAGTTTCCACCGATGTGACCTTCGAGCAGGTCCGGCAACTGGTACTCCATGACGCCAATGTTCTCTGCCTGCAGGAGAGCCTCGATGAGCAACCGCTGTGACGCCAACAGAACGCCACTCTTCGGGTGCCTCTTGGCTACCGCCGCGACCGCGCGAATCACATCCTCCTTGGTGCCACCGTGGCCCCCAAGCGAACGTGGCACTCCCAGCCTGAACAGACCCTCCTTGCCCAGCTGGCGACGCAGGGTGGCGGTCGTCGGAGCAGGAAGTTCACTTGACATGAAGTACATCCAAGGAGGACACGGGAGCAGCAGAGTTGCCCCATGACTGGCGAATGAACGTGCTCACCGCCGCGATTTCGTCGTTGTTCAGCACTTGGCCGAATGGCGGCATGCCAAAGGGCTCAGGGTTGCCCGCTGTCGTCGGCATGAAGCCACCCTGTCGAATGACCTGCACCAAGTTGTTGTGTGAGGACAGGGTCACGGCTCGATTCCCGGCGAGGGCCGGATAGATGCCGGCTACGCCTTGGCCTTTGTCCCCGTGGCACGAGGCGCAGTGCTGGTCATACAGCTTCCCGCCTCTGGCAAAGACATCACCCTCTGCCCGCTTCACCTCGCGCGGCTCGTTGTCTCGCAGGGGGATGGACGCGAGGTAGCGAGCCATTGCGTCAAGGTCCGCGCCGCTCAGATACTGCGTGCTGGTGAAGACGACCTCTGCCATGGGTCCCGAGACGGAGGCGTGAGACACGACGCCGTCCTTCAACAGCTTCACCACCTCATCGCGCTGCCACGTTTGAACGCCAGCTTCCCTCGGGGTGGCCAAAGAAGGTGCGTACCACGTGGCGTCGGGCATCAGCCCTCCGGCGAATTGGGCATTCAGGCTCGTTCCACCGAGGAAGTTCCGGCCCGAGTGGCAAGCCGCGCAATGGCCGAGCCCTTGAACGAGGTACCTCCCGCGGTTCCATTCCGCAGGTTGCTCCGCCTGCGGCTCAAACGCGCCGGCGCGGAAGTACAGCGCTCGCCAGACCGCAAGCGCTGCCTGGGTGTTGTACGGGAAGCCCAGACGGTGAGGCTGGTTCGGCCGTTCCACGGCAGGCGTTGACTTCAGGAACGCGTAGAGCGCGTCGGAGTCTTCGCGTGTGACGTAGGTGAAGCTGGGATACGGGAATGCCGGGTACAGGAGCCGACCGTCCTTGGACCGACCGTGGTGCATCGCCCGCCAGAACTCGCTTGCCGACCAACTGCCGATTCCGGTCTTGACATCCGACGTGATGTTGGGCGCGACGACGACGCCGAACGGGGTATCGACACCACGGCCGCCAGCAAACGCTGCACCGCCGGTCGTCGTGTGGCATCCGATGCAATTGCCCGCGCGAGCAAGGTAGGCGCCGCGCTCTATCACCGAGGCCGACGCCGGCACGTTGGCAGGCCCCGGCTCTACAGGCGCCTCACCTCGCACATTCAACCAGGCTACCAGGGCAGTCAGCAGGACGACAAGGCCCAAGAGGCCGGCGAGCAGCGGGCGGAGCCAAGACCGTTGCTTGTTCGCGTTCGTCATTCGCCGCTCCCGCAGCGAATTGGAAGCGGCTCGCCGGAGCCGGCCTGAGGCTTGGTGTCTGTGGGCAGCGTTTGGGCCGAGAGCCAACGTGACACCGCGCCGACCTCTTCTGGCGTCAGCCGCTTGGCCACCTCTGCCATGCAGTCAGGCGCGATGGCCTTGCGAGAACCTGTGCGCCAGGCCCCGAGCTGCCCAATGAGGTAGTCCGCAGGCAGTGTCAGGAGCCCTGGCATCGCAGGCTGCCGTCCAGCCATGCTCGAGCCGTGGCATGACACACAAGCAGGCACGTTCCGCTCGGGCGCGCCCTTGAAGACTAGCTGCTCGGCAAGCTGGACTTGTTGGGCCGTCAGGCCGTGCGCTTGTACCGCAGGGTAGGGGAGGTTCAACTCGGCAAAGTACTTGGCGATGTCCTTCAGGTAGTCGTCCGACATGTGCTGCATCAGGTGGTTCATCGCCTGGTTGCGGCGACGTCCCTCGCGGAAATTCTTCAGCTGATTGAACAGGTACCCCTGCGGCTTCCCGGCGATGCGCGGAAAGTAGCCCGCGTTTGTCGCTCGGCCTTCCTTGCCGTGGCACATCACGCACGCCTGCATTCGCTGGGCCATGCTGTTTTGCACGGTTGCAGCCGCCGAGGCCGCCTGCGGGGCAGCTGTTTGCGAATAGGCGCCGAAGGCGATGAGCCCAAGGGCGGCGGCGGTGAGAGTCCGAGAGACGTTCATGTTGGCACTACGCAGGCGTAACCCCGTTGTGGGGCAATCCGGGCTCCTAATTGCCAAGCAAGTGGACGGCAACGTTCGCGAGCGTCCACAGCGTAAGACCGAAAACCGCAGCCAGTACCAGCGCGACGGCAACCAGGACCAGCGGTTTGACCTTCGCCAGCTCCTCACCCGCAGCCGCCCGACGGCGAATGCCGAAGAAGCTCCACAGCACCATCTGGATGTAGCTCAACGTTCCCATAGCAGCAGCACCTCTCTTTCCGCAATGAACTGTGCCAAACCAGCCGGGAAAATCCTAGGCTCAGTTCCGTGAAAAAAGTGCGTAGCAGATGCTCGTCACAGGGTGATTTGCCCAGTAGGTGGCAGCATTGCAGTACAGTAGTCAACCAAGCCGATAGGCCCATATCAGATGCATTCCGACTCTCCGACAACTGCACTGGTATGAAGCGCTACGAAGCTCTTGCACACAAGATGGCGGAGTCCATCGCCAGCGGTCAGCTTCGACCTGGTGACCGGGTGCAGTCGGTTCGTGAGGCGAGCCGCAGTCACGGCGTCAGCCCGTCGACTGTCTTTGAGGCGTACTACCTGCTCGAAGCCCGCGGGCTCATTGAGGCGAGGCCTCGTTCGGGCTACTTCGTGAGCCATGCCGCGACGAAGCAGGCGGAGCCCGACGCTTCGGCGCCGCACGCGGACGGGCGCCAAGTCGAGGTCTCCGAGTTGGTGTTTCAGGTCCTTGGACATGCCAAGAACAGAACGATGGCGCCGCTGGGGTCTGCGTTCCCGAGCCCGACCCTGTTCCCATTGCCGAAGCTCGCGCTTTCGCTCGGTAAAGCGCTGCGCCGTCTTGACCCGTGGCGAACAGTCGAAGACCTCTCACCAGGTAGCGCCGCTCTACGGCGGCAGATTGGTCTTCGGTACCTGGCAATGAGCTGCGGGGTCGACACGGAAGAGCTGGTCATCACCAACGGTGCGATGGAGGCTTTGAACCTCTGCTTGGAAGCGGTTACGAAGCCGGGAGACCTCGTCGCCGTCGAATCGCCGACCTTCTATGCAGCGCTGCAGGCGCTGGAGCGGCGCGGGCTTCGAGCTGTCGAAGTTGCGACTCATCCCCGCACCGGCGTAGACGTCAACGCGCTTGCGTCAGTTCTCGAGCGGCACCCGGTCAAGGCGTGCTGGTTCATGCCCAACTTCCAGAACCCGCTAGGGAGCCTGATGCCCGACAGCGCCAAGCAAAACCTGGTGGAGTTGCTGGCCAAGCATCAGGTCCCTCTCATCGAAGACGACGTCTATGGTGAGCTCTACTTCGGCAGCCAGAAGCCCAAGCCGGCGAAGGCATGGGACGGCGATGGGCTGGTTATGCACTGCAGCTCGTTTTCAAAGACCTTGGCGCCGGGGTACCGAGTTGGGTGGACAGCTGCCGGTCGCTTCACACAGGACGTCGCCAAACGCAAGCTGATGAGCTCGCTCGCGGCGCCGCTGCCCTCACAGGAGGGTCTGAACGAATACCTTCAGCATGGCGGCTACGACAGGCACCTGCGTCAACTGCGCGCGAAGCTGGCGAAGCAGCGGCATGTCGCGCTTCGTGGCATCGCCAAGTGTTTCCCTGCAGGAACCCGGGTGACTCAACCCGAAGGCGGCTACTTCGTGTGGGTGGAACTGCCGAAGTCGGTCGACGCCCTTGAGCTTCACCGCCTTGCGCTGTCTCACGACATCAGCCTCGCTCCCGGGCATCTTTTTTCAGCAGACCACCGCTACGAACACCACGTCCGCATCAACTTCGGTCACCCCGACGACGGCAAGTTCGAGGCGGCGCTGAAGACAGTCGGTGCGATTGCGAAGGCTCTTGTATAGGGGGCTGGTCAGCGTTCCGGCATTGCCATGGGTCTGACAAACACTATCGGAACTGCCAGAACGTCAGAGATTGTGCGCTCCTCAGCGGAACGCGGGGATTTTCGAGCAACTGCACTGAGTGAAGCACGTTGGCAAGCAAGGCTGAGTGCAAGCCCGTCACTTGGGGGGTACTTGAGCACGTCGAACGGTGCCGGGTCACATCTCTTGCGCAGTATCGTCAAGGCGATGACGATGAGTCATGCCTGAACATGACACTGGCATATGGCACAGGTGCTATACGAGGTGCACTCGTGTACTGCCAACACGGGGCTGGAAGCTCACTCACTGAACCGTGCTGGGGGCTGCGTGCGTCATGCCAGGCTTCTGATCGAAATCAGGCCGGGCTGGTGAGCGCAGGGCGCGTCACGACGCAGAGGTCGTGGTCGGCGCATGCGAGGAGGGGCCACGACACGGGGTCATGGCCGGCTCCTGGTTTCGGATCCGGATGGATCTGAATCGGCCCGGCACACGGAGGTGCCGGACAGGACACAAGGCAGGTAACGACTACGACGCCAGCTGGGCCGGACTTCAGGGCGACAGTAGCCACCATGAAGGCTGAGCAGACGCGATGTCCGCAGGAAGCCGGGTCAGTATGGGACGGGGTCCCTCGGTCGGCAACAGGTCCGAGGTCTCTTCGTGGCAATGCCCGCCCAAGCGACCGGCTCGGCCAACGCTTGGGAGGGCAGTTGAATCCGAGTCCTCCACGTCGATGGCCCGGAATGCGTCGCCGCCCGCTTGCAGGGCGTGCAGGTCGGCAGTCGGTTCGTATAGTGGGTGGATCAAGACCTCCAGCAGACCGGCTCCGCACTGTCCATGACCGTCGAGCGCTATGCCTTCACTGACTGCGAAGCAACCACGGCGGCTGGGGTGCCGCTGCGCATTCCTGCTGGCGTTCACCACGTCGAGCGGCGATCGCTGGTGTTCCGCGTGCGCCTGGGTGGCCGCGAGCTCGATCTGACCCTGGCCGAGTGGGAACGCCTGCTGCACGCGGGCTGTGTCGGGCCGGTTGTCGCCGCCGCTGATCCACCGGGGACCGGCGAAACCCATCCTGGGTGAAACACGCGAGGTGGCGAAGGCAGACTGGAACGTCTATGCGAGAGCGCTGGTCGCCGGACCCCGGCGACCACGGCAGTTGTGCTGCTGGAGTGGGCCAGCGACGTGGCGATGAGTGTCTACACAGCGGCCCTACACAAGTACCCGGACTCGGCCAGGAGCGGTCTCAACGGCGACTGCCACAAAGCGGTCGGTCGCGTTCAAGA
>VFQN01003537.1_pt1 | contig 22129 bp, 28 predicted proteins | sample 3512371 | NCBI WGS metagenome assembly VFQN01 (sample SAMN10412370, study PRJNA504923) | tailings metagenome | isolation source: Replicate 2 from Balatoc abandoned mine | place: Philippines: Itogon, Benguet | collected 2017-08-28
ACAAGTGCTTGCCAAGCACCGAATTCCTAGCCCCTGTAACCTTCTCACGAAGAAAAACAAAATGGTTAGACACATGGCGGCACATTGTGGGTAACGGAAGCTCCTCTGCGAATGTGCGAAGCGGGCCTGTAGAAGCGTCTGCATCGCAAGCGGGAGCCGTCCGCCAAACCACACCCGCCTGAAATCAATCAGGTGCACTTTACTGCACCGACGGCGGCGGTGCCACCGGCGCACACCTCTGCGCACTCCCGTGTGCCATGACAGCCCCTGGGCTGGCCAGAACACTCCTGTACACGCCAAGACGAGTATGCCAGTGCGCGAGCCTGTCCAAAGCACCGTGCGTACCGGTAACTAGACATCGGCTCGCTCTCCTTCCACCAATATCAACATAGACACACCAAGTTTCAGCCCGAGGCGCATGTTTACACCATTCCATCTGATTCCATGCACCACGGCACGCACCTGCACGCGATACTCTAGGGTGCACTCACAGCCGTAACACAGCCTTCGGCTAAGGGCTGCAATGCCTTGGACCCCCGCAACTCAACAGCCTTCGGCCCCCGTCCCGAATCCCAGCTGAGTGACCCGCTGCGTGAATCTATGCCACCCACTTGCACATGCGAGCCAGCAAGCGCTCCACCCCACGCGCCACCCCACGCGCCGTCCTACGGCACGTGTCAGTCCAGCTTGAGCCGCCGCGTGTCCACCGACAGCCGGAACGCCCTGAACCAGGCGTTGATGGGCACGGCCTGCACGTTGCCCAGCCCGGCCCGGCGGCACGCGTCCAGCAGCGCCACCTCCGCGCAGTTGAGCTTGAGGTACACATCGTGCAGGCCCGCCTGCCGGCAGTGGGTTAGCGCCGTTTTCAGCAGGGCGTCCAGCGCTGCGTCGGCGTCGGGGGCGCCGGGGCTGCGTGTGCAGGAGCGTGGTCGGGAGGGGGAAGAGGTGTTGGGAATGGGAGAGAGAGAGCGGGTGTTGGGGTCACAGGAAGAGAACTGCTTGTGGTACTGGTGGGAGCGTGAGTGGGGTGTACGACGGGTGTGGAGCTGTGGGCCGGGAGCAGAACTGGGTGCTGCAACTTGTGCGAGGGACGGTGCTATGCCCTGGTCCTGCAGCTGCCGATGGGCTAGGTGATGGAGATGGCACCACCGACTACCCCTCTTCGGCAACTGCTTACCAGCTGCCAGCTCCCTGTCACGCAAGATCCCCAAGGCTGTCATGCAGGGAGGGTTTGGGGTGTCGTGTGGGGACCCTAAGTGCAACCCATGCACAGGCCTGCTAGCTATTGCACCTTGGCCTGTTGCATTTTGAGCTCACGGCGAGCCTGCCCCTAGGGCCGGTCTAGGTTGTGTGCTCGCACGTCCCACTCCTTGCTGCCTGGCCGCACACTATAAGACGGTCCTGCGCGCGAGACCCGTTCACAATAACCCTTCGCCCCTGCACGTTAGCCACGCTGCCTGGCTGCGCAACACTTGGAGCCCATGAGTCCGACAATAGCCCTGCATCATGGTGCCCTGCATCATGGTAGCCCTGCATGCGCACCTGACAGCCATGTACATGAGCTCCGCGCTCCCGTGCTTCCTGTTGCGCACGCCGACGCAGCACAGCGCCTGACCGCTGCCGCCCCCGGGCCCGCCTCCACTGCTGCTGCCGCCCTCCCCGTCCGGCCCCGCCGCCCGCCGTGCCACGAAGAAGCGGGAGCCACTGCCCCAGCCCGCGTCGCTGTAGTAGGGCGCCAGGCGGGGGCCCAGGTCCACCTTCATGGCCTTCTTTATAATGATCTGGTAATGCAGATCAGGGATGGTGGCCATACCATATAGAAGAAGCACACGGATTTGCGTTCTTGACATGGCCAAACTACAGAAGGTTGTTATGAAATGTGGTGTTTTGGTGTGGCCCGGGAGTAAGGTTGGTTGAGTCAGGGCTTTGGGGACAGTCCTTCTAAGCGGTTGCGGCCTAGCAGACAGCGGACGTGGAAGACGCTGATCGTATGTGTGAGGCAGTTGGATTATTGCACAGATGATTAAGGCCAGCGGCTGTTCTGGTGCGCTGGCGCAAGCAATTTGTGGATTATGGGTCGGGGTTTGGCAAGCAGCCTGAAAGAGCAGCCCCTGCCTGCACCCTACGCCTTACGCAACGCCCTACCCTACATAGCGTGTGTATTCACAACACCGCAGGACACTTCCATGCCTACCACTAGCTGGAGGTATACGAAGACCGCCACGATGAAAGGCACAGCAGCTAATGTGCACGCCGCTGCGACGTAGGGCACCCACGGCTCGCTGGCCTCCCTTGTCAGGTACGCCGCGCCAATCGGCAACAGAGCAGCTCTAGCCCATAGTGAAGACGGCGTGATAATGGCTGACCTAATGATTGAAGGTCCTAGGCTGAGGATATGGCGTCGGTAAAGCGGCAACACGACGTGCTCCCCATCGGCCTCGGTCGAGATAGCGGACACAGTGAACCCCTTCGAAGCTTTCCCCATTGTTGCCCTCTTGTCAGGTGTGTCAGGCAAAGCACGCAAGCGGTGTTTATGTACGCTTTATTGGCCTAGGCGGTTTCACGTTGAAAGAGCGTAACCGTCATAACCAATGGGTTTCCGGTCAACACGCAGCAGCAGCCCCCAGAACAGTTGGGCCCTTAAATCATACAGATTATTGGTTGTATAGAAATGACTTAACAGCAATGGACCTGGCCTGGCTCGCGCTTGGGGTCGTCGTTCCGAGTGCGCTTTTTGGATACCTTGCAGGGGCTCGCTTGACAGGCGTGGGACTACTGCGTCAACGCGTAAGCATCTATTAGCTCTGGCATGGTGCAGTGGAGTGGAGGGGCACAAGGGCTATGCCTGGCTGCCTGGCATGTAGCGACGAGAGCTACACCCACATGGTTCCGTGTCCTTAACACATACTTCAGGAGCAAACAGCAGCCACTTTTAATCGGACCTCGTCTTGGGCTGTTATCGGCACTCTTAGGTAAGCTGTCAAGAGGCATTTAGCGCTGTGACGGCATCTGTTGCCTTGCAAGCTTCCACGCCACTAACATACCACGCTGGTACATGACAGGCTGATTTTGCTGGTGGTGTCGCTGTCCCGGCTGAAACCATTTGCCTACTCTGGTAAGTACCCGGGAGCTCACAAGAAGTCGGCGGGACACTTCGCAGCGTGCAGCTTGCCTTTGGCTGGATACCCCGAAACAGTCCTCATGGCCACTGCTTCTGCTGTTTGTCCCCCCCATGCGCTCGGTGCGCTGCTGCTTTACTACCGGTATGCAACATACCGGTTCCGTCCTCCTCATACGGCAAACGGCCCAGTGCTCTTCCTTGACCCCCCTGCCTCTCGATCCCACCGCTAATATCTGCCGTCATTGCTGAAACATTCCTCAAATTCATGCCCTGCTGCAGGCTCCACTGTAGGCCAGCTGCTTGGCCTTACCGGATGTGCAGCTGAGGCTGTAGTGCATGGCGCCGCCATACTGTGCCTAGCCCATGGCTTCAGGGGAACCTACGCAGCGTTCACATGGAGGGCTACACTAGCGCAGATAGCATGCATAGCCGTCCAAAGCGCGGGGCACTTGGCAGAGGTGCTAGCTATCACCCATGCGCCGGGCCACAGCGGGTCAACCGCTGCGGGGGCAGCACCCCAGGCTGCATTCAGCCTCGTCTTTCCGTATTTGCTACATGGCCTCGTGCTCTCCGTGCAGCAGGCAAGCGTCAACATCAGTTGCCGGACTTTGCTCTTGGCCGCGTTCAGGATGACCCAAATAGTACAGGGGTCATGCATGCCATCTGGGTCGGCCAAGGGCAGGTGGCGCATGCTTTGTTGTATGCAGCAGCCGTTCCGGCATTGCAGAGCATCTGCCACCAACACGCTGACAGTAGCCACTACTGCTGGGAGTATGCTGATCTGGGTTAGCGCCAAGCATTGCTTTTGCGCTGCCTTCAATCTGTACTGAACTGCCCTTACCGATCTGGGTCGCTGCAGGACTGGCCCAGGCGGTTCACCTACCAGCTGGCAGCAGTCAGCGTGTACTGGCCACTGCATGCGGCTGTTGCAGCCCTCACAGCCACGTCTGGCATGCCATCAGGCTTGGCAACGGCTTGCGAGCCATCGGGCCAGTGTTGCCTGTCGCCGGGTGACGCCGGCGTGAGCGACGCAGATTACCAGCAGCGGCAGCAGCAGCATGCGCTCACAGACAATTCGCCATTGTACTTCTTCACGTTCTTTCACCTGTTCATGGTGGGGCAAGCATGCTACGTGGCGTTCTTCGACCCAGATCGGCAGCTGGAGGGCACCTGCAGCAGCAAGGGCCAGCCACTACTGCGTCGGCGTCGGAGCCGCAGACAGCTCTACAGCCAACATGGCGAACAGCGGCCCACATTCTGGAAAGTTGAAGGCGCCCAGATGGCCAGTGGGCCGACGGTGTCTGCAGACACACAAGCTGCAGCGGCAACAGCAGCCGCGCAAACGCCGGACTCAGGGGGGCTACCCATCCGAGGGAGGGACTGGGCAACGCCTCCGCAGGAGCGACACCCGCTACACAGCCGGCCAGAGGCGCTGCAGCTCAATGCTGCTGGTGTGGCCCAGCACCGCGAGGGACCACACGTCCATGGGGAGCATGGACCAGCATGTACGGCAATGCCACCCGCCTTGTACCCCACGTGCCTATCGCCGCAGCATGCTCTCCGGGACGGTGGTCTCCAGGAGTCCAGCTCACCGTTAACGGCGAATGACGCCGGCGTGCCGCCGCGGACCCTGCTGCACGGACACGGCCGCGTCTCCCAGGTGCTCCCCGCCGCTCGGCCCGACAGCAGCTCTGCTGCCCACCTGCCTTCAAGCACTACGCCGGCACCATCCCAGCCGCGGCCGGCACCAAGTTCCAAACAAGGCAGGCTCAGCCGGGCTCTCTCCCTCCCTCGCGCATCGCTATCGGCGTGGGTCCTGCCGCCCAGCGACATCCAGCAGCACGACCTGTGGCAGCTCAGACAGGGGCTTTCCAGCCTAATGGCGTGTGGGGTGCTCGCGGCGCAGGCAGCAGCAGCCGTAACCGCAAGCGGCGCGGCGGGGCTGAGCGCTTGGCGGCTACTTCCGTCCCTTCTTCTCACCGCCGCTCTCATACTCGCCAACGCTAGTGTAGGTGGGGGCCTGTTGTTGCAGCAGCTGGGGCCTGGGCATGCCTGGGCGAGAGCGCTTTGCGGGTTGTGCGCCGGTCCCCGCCTGGCTGTGGTGCTGCGGGTGCAGCAGCTGCTGCGAAGCGTGCGGCCCTGCGGGCTCGTCCTGCTGCTCCCGCCCCAGCTGCGTGGCCTCTTCGCCTTCCGTGCCTACGCCATCGCCGCGGTGCAGTCGCTCAGCACCCCTCAGCAGAGCCTCACTAGCTCGCTAGTATACCATATGGCGCTAGCACTGCTCGCCCGCACCACCCAGCTGCTTACAGACCCTTCTATCCTAGCCATTGCCGGCGCCGGAGCTGCTTCAGCCACCAGTGCCCAGGCCTGGGCATGGCGGCTGTTACAGCAGCACCTGGATTTGCAGCACGTGCTCCCGGAGTACCTCCTGGCAGCTGCAGCCGTCTTCGCGCTGCACACCCTCCTCTGCCGCTACTCCCCGCCCGCAACGGCAGCAGACCCAGATGGCGTTTGTAGCGAAACGACTTACAGCCAACTGCAGTTTGCGCACCTGCAAGCCGCGGGAGGAAAGGGCAGTGCTGGCGGAAGCTCCCTGCACAGCAGCGGAGGCCGTGCGGCAGGGGAGCGTGGCCAGCAGCCGTCGTGGCCAGGCCGCACGAGCCTGGCGTTTCCAGGCTTGCGCAGTGGCGGTGACATCCCCAGCCCTGCATTTGGGTCAGGCGGCATCGTCGGCAGCAGCACTCCTGGGCCTGGGCCCTCAGTAAGGCTTCTCGCTAGCCCCACGCGAGTCGTGCCGGACGGGGCTGCTACTCACGGTACAGCGGCAGGGCACGCCGCCGCCCTGGGGCCCTTTGGGTCGCTCATCGGCCGGCAGAGCTTCCGGACCACCTCGGCCCTGACCTTCAACTCGACGTCCTCGCCGCCGCTGCAGGAGCACGGGCAGCGACCATCCACCTCGGTGTGCGTCCCACGGCACAGCATGCTGGTATCCGAGCAAATCGAGGCCATACTGGACCTGAAGCGGGTCAGCGCTCCACAGCCCAGCGCAGGAGCGCCGCTCGACTTTCCGGGGCCGGGCCAGGACCACACGTCCTCACAGCCTTCGGCCGGCGTCTCCAATCGCCTCATGAACGCACAGCGCCGGCGGCGCCGCGGCAGCAACGTCAGCATGGACCTGCCCACCTACTACACAGCCTCACGGCTGGCCAATTTGGACTTGCGCCCCCCTGCGCCGTCCGCCTCCGCCAGCGTCTCCCACTCGGAGGACGACGGCAACACTCCCCGCGGACCTCGCCGCCTCGCCCACGGCCGCAGCGTGGCGTGGCGAACCCTCGTGGTTGCCAATGCCCCAGCCAACGCCGGCGGCGCGGCTGGCGGCATGCCCAGTCCCGGCAGCCCCCGGTCGGACTCCAGCCTCCGCCGCCTGGCCTCCCTGCCCAGCCGCCTGCGCACCACAGGGGCGGCAGCCGCGGCCGCAGCAGCGGAGCGGGCGGTGCGGGAGGTGGACGGCCTCGGCCCCAGCGGTTTTGGCGAGCTGCCGTGTCCCCCCGCGCCTAACCTCGCTGACGTGACCCCGTTCCAGCCGCCCTGCCTCGCCCAGATGCTAAGGCGCGGCCTGGGCGGAGCCGGCTGGCGGCAGACCGCCAGCGCCGGGGGTGCGCCTCCGCCCCCCGCGTTCGACGACACGGCGGCGGGCACCTCGCGCGCAACCGCCATCGGCTTGCCCTCGTGCGAGGTCTTCACCGGTGGCACCACCAGCAGGGCCACCGTGACTGCGGGCATGCTCACCGCAAGTCATCTGCACGCACATGACGCAGCTGCGGCCGCGGAGGGCGGCCGCCGCGCCAGCGGCCTGTCGCCGCTAGGCGGCGGCGGCGGCGGCCCGGCGACCGCAGCCCTGGACCCCGACCTAAGGAAGGAAGCCCTGCGTCAAATGGTCATGGCCCGCTGGCGAGCTTCCATGGCATCAGAGGCCACGGCGGCTTCCGGAGGCGCCGCTGGCCCAAGCCCGCCCCGACTCCCTGGCGGCGCGGCCGCCCGCGCAGTCTCCCCGGCCGCAGCCGCTCTGCCGGAGGCCGCGGGTCACACCCGTCCGCGCAGCAGCCGCATCAGCTTCATTGGCGAGCTGCAGCACAGCAAGCCCCACAGCCGTACCAGCAGCCGGCGGCTGCTCATGGACACGGGGGTGTCCGCCACTGAGGCCAACGATGCCGAGTACGACGACGCAGCCTCCATGTACACCGCTGACGACCTGGGGCCCTGGCCGGGCCCCGAGTACGGCCTGGACCTCCACGCCCTGCCACGCTCCACCGCGGCCGCAGCTGCGGCTCTGGCCGCGGTGGCTGCCCTGGCCGAGGACCTCACAGCGTCCTCCCAGAGGTCCGCAAGCTGCCTTGGGGGCGGTGGGCTCGCGTCCGGTGTGGCGTCGGGTGCGGCCACGGCGCTCACCGGCAACTCGCGGCGCAGCCTGGCGGCGTACAGCAGCCGCAACACCAGCATGAAGGCCGGGCCGCTGTCCCACAGCACCTCGCTGGACCTGGGGCAGCTGCAGCAGCTGGAGTCCGGCCCCGGGGCTAGGCTGCGCGCGGTCTTGGCCTGGGTGCAGAGCAGCTCGTCAGGTGCAGGGGTGTTGCTGGTGGGTGGCGGACATGGGCAACAGGCGGCGGTGGTGCTGCTGCATGCTGCAGTGTGCACCTGCAGGGACCTGAGTGTGTCGGGCTGGCTGCAGCTGGCTGCCAGGCCGGTACACGCAGCAGCTACGCGGCAGCTGATCCTGGTGCTGACCGCGTGGGTGCTGGCGGCCGCTGCGCCGCTGCTCCTGGCCCTGGCACATGCGGCTGCCGTTGCCACGGGCCGTGTGCCCCTGCGGCTTAGCAACACGCTCTGGGTGGCTCGCATCGCCATTGGGCAGCTGCTGCAGAGGGCGGCGTTGCCAGCGCTCGGGCTGCAAGCAGCATGGGGGCCACAAACCACCCTGTGGCACGTGGGCTACTACGCAGCGGCAGCGCCGCTCACAGACACCCAGTACGCAGGACTGGTGCTCGTGCTGTCCTTTGGATTCGCAATGGTAACTGCCATTGGAGGCCTGTGGCAGCAGGGCGCAGCTGTGCTGGGCGCGACCCTGGGCAGCACGGGCGCACCGGCAGCAGCAGCAGCAGCAGCATCCGTGGCGACATCAATTGTGGCGTCACTCCTGGTGCCCCTCCTGCGCCATGCTGCGCTCCTGCTGGCCTGCGCCATGGCAGGCGCAGCTGCGGGCCTGGCGGTGGCGCGCAAGGCCCCCCAGGCAGCATGCAGCGCGCTCAGCCAATGGGCCCGGCGCCGGCTGCCGGTCCAGCTAGGCATGCAGGTCACCAGCCTTGCCGCGTACGCTCTAGGCGACCCAGAGGCGCCGTCGTTGGTGCCCTTCGTCCTGCTGCTCGTGGCACAATGGCCAATACGCACCGTGTGGAGCTTTGCTACCAGCCTCGCTGCATTCCCCTTCCGCCAACAAGCTTCGCACATGGGTGCCACACCCGTCTCAGCGCTGACCAGCCCTGGCCTCGTACCAGGCATCCCAGCCGCTGGCGTGCCCGCAGCGCTACCGCACAGCCCGGCAGCTATGCAGCAGGCGCAGGTTGCTGCTGCATCTGCTGCCGTGCTGCTGCTCCTGCTGCTCCTCCTCAGTGGCGCGCAGACTATGCTGCTCAGCTGGCTTACTGGCGACCGCCGCCGCACGGAGCGCTACTCCGACCTGCAATCCCAGCTGCTGGTGCTTAAGACACAGCTCATGGCGGCACCGACGGTCCTGGAGCTGCTGGGGTCGCTGACGGCGGGCTGCGAGCAGATGCTGCCCGGTTGCAGTGCCTGGGCGGTGGTCGTACCCAGCAGCAGCATGGAGGGCGGTGAGGAGCAGCAGCTGCTGGAGTTGCAGCACGTGTCTGGGGTGCTGGTGGAGCTGCGAGCGCAGGCGGATCTGCAGCCCTGGCCAAGCGCGTGCCAGGGAAGTACGCGGATGACAGCAGAACCAGCAGCAGCAGCAGCAGCCCCTGCAGGAGCTGCAGCGCCAGGGGATTGGGACGACGGCGGCATGCAGGACGGGCCAGTGGAGATGGGCAGAGTTAACGAGGAGATCAGTTGTAGGGGCTTCAGCACCAACTTTACGGTCGGCTTGCAGGGGCTGGGGCAGCATGAGGAGGGCCTGGGTGTGCCAGGCGGTGATGCAGAGCACAGCAGCGGCGAGGTCTCCATCTCTGCGGTAGCTGGCACGGAGCCGGGGCAGGAGGGCGGTGCAGCCGTGTCGGCGGCCGCTGTCATCTTTGCGCCTGTGGGACAGAGCCCGCAGCTCGCTGTAGACAACGAGACACAGGAGGGGAAGTCTCCAGACCTGGACTTCCTGAAGGCTAGGCCCGGTGGCGACACCACCGGCGTTGACAGCCCCATCGGCCTCCGCAGCCGCAGCGGCCTCCTGCCTCCCGTCCGCAGCCTGGACCCTCCAGCGCCTCGAAGCCCGCCCGCAGAGCCGATCGACCCGCGCCGTCCCAGCGACAGCGCCCAGGCCCAGCGCAACAGCATCCCTGGCCAGCCCCCCGGCGCGGCTCCGTCCATCCCCCTGGCCGAGTACCCCTCCCTGGGGCTCGCGCTGGTTCACCGCGTGGTGTGGGCTGTGCACGGCCACACCGCACGTGCCTACAGCTCCGCCGCGGCGCTGTCCGACTCGGTGCTGGCGACGCAGCCCACGCCGTCCGACCTGGCTCGGCTGTGTGCTGGTGTAGGAGCCGCGGGCCTGCTGGTGGTGCCGCTGGAGTGCCTGGCGCAGCCGTACGGGCTGCTGGTCGTCGCGTGCCCGACGCCGGTACGTAGCAGCAGGCTGTTATCCTCACCTGCAACCGCGCCTTCCAGTGGCATGTAGGCTGTATAGAATGTATCCTGGCTTGTAACGGACTAGTTGGCGAGACACATCGGGTATAAACACGTGGTACGCTCACTTGCTGAAATTTGCCGTGCGTTGTACTTCACCGCGCAGGCCGACGTGGACCGCCACCTGCGGCTGCTGTGCCTGGGCCTGGCCGACGGGCTGGCGCAGGCGCTGTACCTGAAGCAGATGCAGGCCGAGGTGGCAGCCAGCGAGATGGTCATGCAGGTGGGCGTGCAGCTGGCGCTGCTGTTGCTCCAGTACCACTGTCCCTGTACCGTTACAACCATAACAACACCAGGCAATGATTGCGGCAACACCGGCATTGGCTGTGCCGACTTGGGGAGTGTGCGATATGGCCTAGGAGGTGTAGAGCTGCTCATACTAATCCACGGCGGCAGCGGGACCTTGATGACCCCTGACCTGTGCTTGCTTGGCCGTGCCGCAGGACATCTACCCCTCCCATGCAGTCGAGGTGCTTAAGCGCCGCTTCCACGCCCAGGGCGGTGCAGCTGCAGGCCTGGCTGGCTCCGGGCCGTCCTGCGGCGCTCGGAACGTCCCCATCCCCCATGCGCCTGGGACCGCACCCCCCACCCCACTGCCGTACACCAACACCGGCGCTGCAGCAGACGCCTCCACCATGCCTGGAGAGACCGACGAGCCCAAGCCCGACACCACCTCGTGGCCCGTTCTTGGGCTGCAGCAGAGCACCCTGCGGACGCCATCACACTCATTGAGCGGGGCGGAGCACGTGGCTCAGGCGCTGGCGGGTGCGGGCGCCCGCAGCCCGCTGAAGTTCGGCCAGGCAGTAGCCCTTGGAGACAGCCGCATGACACCGAGCAACAGCATCGGCTCCATTGGTCCAGGCATCACTGTCAGGACGGCGCGCGGCCGTCTCACTTCGGCGTCTGGCGGTTCCCCTTTCCACTGCGCTACGGGGCCACTCAGCCGGCTAGCCTCTGTGGACCAAGGCACACTCGGTGCGCTTGCAGCAGGCCTTGGCCCTGGCCTCGGTCTCACATTGCCGCTTGTCAACACCGTCGCTGATGCGGATGCAGCTGCGCTAGCGCAAGCCTGGGGAGCCAGCAACAGCGGGGGGCTGGGGAGCCTGGGCGTGAGCAGCAGCGGCTACGTGAACGCATCCAGCCCGGGGGTCTTCTCGCCGGCAGCGGCGGCAGTGGCGTCCGCGTTGCTGCGCATGGAGGCGGGGCGCGCAACCAGCCCAAGCGCGGCTGCCGGTGGCGGCCAGCCGGGCCACGTGGCGAGCACGGGCTCCAATGCCGGGGCCTGGGACTCGGCGCATGCGGCAACGGGTGCGTCGCCGCTGAACTCGGACGTCATCACAGGCACGGCCCACTCCCTGGGCATGCCGAATGATGTGCCTTATGCCAGGTGGCACCAACACGTCAGGTGAGCAGCTGATGAGGGGTGCTGTTCTAACCTCTCGGCTGAGTGTTACTCCCGGCGTGTTTCAGCTGTGTTGTCTGCTGTGGAGGCGCGTGCATGTGCACTATGGCGGCTTCTGTACCGTGCGGTACGGTGCGGTGGAGTACGGTTTTAGGCCTGCCGTGCGATGCCAAGTGTCATTTCAGGACTTCGTATCAAGCAGACTGCTTGATGTGATCACGTCCTTGCACCGCTGTGCATGATCTGTTCGTGCCTCTCAACACACGCAGTGTCCTCTTCGCGGACATCGTGGGCTACACGTCCACCAGCCAGGCGCTGGAGCCCGAGCAGGTGCGCTACAACAAATTGCCCTGCTCCTGGTACTTCGGAGCCGCACTGCGACGTTGGCAATGACCACGAGGATCTAGGACGACCAAAACGACCAATGGAGTTCTGTTCCAGTGGCCACGGGGTTCCGTTGTTGCGTCACACACCGTGAGGTGACATGTGTGTCGCTGCCGCCCTGCCGCCTCGTAGGTCATGGCTCTGCTGCACTCGCTCTTCTGCAAGTACGACGCGCTACTGACCAAGTACGGCGTATACAAAGGTGGGTTGCTCGGGCTACATGCCGTGCAGTCATGCCTGGTGCTGCTTCCGCGCGCTCGTCACTGCAGGCGGTGGGTTAGACAGCTTGCCATCATCTCCCCGACGGTCCATGCCCCAGGGCCTGTAAGCTTCGAAATTGCATACTCACCGGGCAAACCCATGTGACGTGTATTTCGCAGTGGAGACGATTGGCGACTGCTTCATGGCCGCCACGGGCCTGGTCAACGAGACACCGCTGCACGCCCTGGACCTGGTGCGCTTCGGCCGCGCCATGATTGCTGCAGCCGCAGAGGTGGGTTGCTTGTGGCCTAAACCCCGGCTGCCGCGCCTGCAAGGGCTTGCCAGCTGGCACAGCGTTGAATCAATCGCATCAAGGAGGCCAGGGGTTAGGGCTGCCACTTGCGTTGCGCCCTGGGATCACGACAAAGAACATTATGGGAGGCCCCTCAGCATGTCTTAGTTGCTGTAACATGGGACTGCGGTAGCCCGAATGCTGATGAAGGTTACGCCCCTCCTTCCGCCCTCTGCCCAGGTCGCCAACCCGGTCACAGGCGAGCCGCTGCAAATCCGTGTGGGCATCAACTCGGGGCGCGTCATGAGCGGCATCGTGGGCTCCTGCCGCGCGCGCTACTGCCTGTTCGGGGACACCGTCAACAGCGCCAGCCGCATGGAGTCCACGGGCGTGCCGGGGCGCATACAGGCAAGCATGGCGCGACGAAGCTTGCCCGCGCTTGTGCGCACAGTTGCGTCCGACACCGGTGCCGCTTGTCGTTACACGTTGACCACGTTCCATTGGGTTGCGGTCGCAAGGCGCAGGGAAGCTTGCGCGCGGTCGTGCACGTGCTCTTGAGGCCCCTGCAGCATCTGTGGGACTTGACAATAAAGCTTGCAAGCGCTCGTGTGCACAGTTGCTTCCGACGCCGGTGCGGCTTCTGTGACCATGGGACTAGGTTCCATTGCGTTGCGGTCTAACCTACTTGTACGGACTAGGGTGATTGACTCAATTCTTCTTGCTGGCTGCTCAACTGCCCTCACAGATTAGCGAGGAGACTTACGCTGCGCTGCCGGAGGAGGAGCGCAAGGCGTGGGAGTGCCGCGGGTACGTGGAGTGCAAGGGCAAGGGCCTCATGAAGACCTACCTACACATGGCGGGCGAGCCGTGAGACACCGGCTGTGCTTGCACGTGTGCGACCTGTATAGACAGTGTGAGCCGCCTTGCCTCGTGGTGGCAGCGGTAGGCTGAGAGCCGCCGGGATCGCTGTGGTTGGGTACCATGGTATCATACGTTGCTGGCCGTCTCTGTAATGCTACAGGATGAGTGTTGTGTTTGGTGTAGGGTTTCGGAGGCTTCTTTTTGACGTAGACAACTGCAAGCGCTGTGTTTTCTGCCGTGTTGGGTGGGCTGCGTAGGCAACCTTATTTTTGGACAATAAGCGCACCCCTGAAGCGCACGAGGTACGAGCGTACGACATGCCCCAAGGCACTTCGCCTGTTCTGCGGCACATTGCCGACCTTTCTGGCATGCATAGTTGTACTGGTGAAATTGTGGTAACGGGTTGTGATCTTCACCACTTGCTGAACCTGGCTGAACGCTGAACCTTGGGTACCTGCTTACGGTATGCTGAGAACCCCTGCCGCGAACACTCTGTTGCTCAACTGGAGCATCGTATAATTGTAGCACTTGCCTAGCTGAAGCGTGCGTTAGTCAGGACTCTGGCGCCTGGGGCCTTTCCGGCCAATGTGGGTTGCCTCGTGATGTAGTGATCGCTGTGTTTCTTAACAACCACGAATCGCGAATGGCCAGGGCGGTCCCAAGCGCAAACGCTCCTCATAACCTGAGCGTTACACCACGACTTGCAGTGGCCAAGGCAACGCCTGTCGTACAGTGCACTGCCTTCTGGTGCACTGTGGTGGTTCGTGGCTACATGCAGTGCCCCCACGTAAGCCACATCAGGGCGTACTTTGTAAATATGCGCGCATGCAACCACAATATAATTCCTAATGTACAGCACGATGCCAGCGGTCTGTCCACCTGCTGCGACGCTCCGCAGTTCCCAGCACCTACGTCTGCCTTCACAGCACCTGGCCTCCTCACACCTGCTTCCCACACACATAGAGCATCCCCAGAATGGCGTTCGCCATGTTGCAGCTACAAAGGATAACCCCTATCCCAGAACCCAAATCGATCACCCAGCCGCGACAAGGTCCCCAAGACGCGTCACTCGTAGTACAGCCCGTACACCTGGCAGACGCAGTACATGGACTCGTTCTCGTAGTATTCGGACGCGAAGTTGTCCGTCTGGGTGTCCCACAAACACCGAGACACAATCCGCATGGCCTGGCCCTGCTTCTGCCCCACGGTGACCTGGATGACCAGCTTGTACCTGCAACATGCATGTTGAGGAGGTGTAGGTTAATGGTTGACAGGCATTGGATGGGGATGGGTTTGCCACTTCCCTGACCAGTTGCAAGCTGATGGCAACCCACAGTGTTTATTCCATGTGACAAGCCAAGTGCGTTTGAGCGGGTCTGAAACACGCTCTGGTGAGGCTCGTTGCTTCGAGCGGCCTGTTAGGTATGTGCCTAAGTGCACAGCCAGCATGAGCAGGTGGGAGCACGGGCGGTCTCCCGTACCCCGAGCCAAAGGGAGGCTGCGATTGGGCGTGCGTAGTAACTGGGGTGGACCAGTCATTCAATGCACCCTGCGTCTCAAAAGCCATCCGTCGGGACTGGAGAATGCCCGTCCTTGTGTATGCCGCAGGGTCTGGGCCCTGCCTCAGCACTGAGGGTCCTGGGCAGTGCAAAAGCAGTGGTGGTGATATGCCCCCAAGCCCAGCCCGGCCGCGTCCCGCCCCCACCACTGCAGGTCCCGGCCCGCAACCCGCACCTGTCGTAACCCAACGCCTTGACCTTTTCTCTTAGGTCATCTGATAGCTGCTTTGAGATTTGTGCCCCCTTGACAGGGTCGTATTTCTGCTTCTCGATGCGCTCCTTCAGCACCTGCTTCAGCACCGCCTGGACCTTATGCCGCTCGAACTTCGTGTTTGGTCCATAGCCCTCGGGTTCAGTGATAAATGTATTCTCATACACAACCTCCTTCATGCCTCCGGACTGCCCAAATGGCAAGTCCATGGCTGTTGACTTCAGCTACAATAGGACTAGGTTGTTGTGATTCCTGCTGACTGGTCAAGACGTGAAGCTTGCAGCAAACGCGAGGGCGCTGCGTATACTTCTGTCCAAGATGTTCACGCGTGCAGAACTGTGGTACTTCGAGTGATACTTTGTAAGTCGTCCTGTTATAACAATCTGTCTGCACGTAAGCACATGTGTTTACACGGATTTGTGCCACTAGCATACTTAGCGCGCCACCGACACCGTACTCGTGCATTCCACAACCACCCCACCGACCCCCAGGGTGACCTCCCGGCACCATATGCTTCTAGCGAAGCCTGCCCCTGTTCCAGCCAAATACGCGCAAGCAGCACGAAAATCCTACCCACTCTTTGATTGGCACACGTCACTGCGTGCTGTGTTCCCACCTCCCAAGGTACCATCCTCGATCCTTTCCACACACCAAAGGTGAAACCGCTATGCCCCCTCCATGACACCGTTCTCTAGGCTTCCCCCTCCATGACATCGGTCTATAGTCTCTAGTCCAGTTCATTGACACCCTATCTGAAGGTGGCGCTGTCAGCCGCGCTCAGTACCCCGGCAGACCGCCTGAACCACTTCGGCCTTCCTTTCAGAGCCACTGCTCACGCCGCTGCTTACATCTTCCATAGAAGAACAGCTGTTCGCCCGCCAACGTAGATGTACAGCAAGTTCCGCACCTGCACATGGGCACGTGTGCACACGTAAGAGCGGTGCAGTATCAGATGTTACCAGCCCAAGTCCAAGTACAGCGAGGGCCTCCGCCAGTGCATGCATGTCGTTTAACTTCTGTTAGATACCATTGGCAACTTGTCATTAACGGGTTGCGTCTAGTCAGATGCCGTTGGCGCACACGGACTGCCACAGTCATGTCGTACAATCCGGTGACCTACCTCGTACGTGATCTCGTAGGAGAACCCTTTCCCCACCACCACATGCCACGGCGCGCCAAACTTCTTGTCCATCTGGTCCTTGATCATCTGCGTACAGTGTAAGTGCCGTTAGTTCCGGAAGGAGGCGTTGCTTTGCGCAGGATGTGAGCACCTGCACGTGCACATGCACCTGCACCACCCAGGTGCTACCCCGCTGGGCACCTCGTTGGCTGGCTGGACTGAGAGTGATAGCGGGCACGACGTGTTGTCCCCAAGCTGTACGTGCTTGGAACGTTCAGGCTGTCCCTGACTATGTCTGTGACTCTGTATGCGCGTAGACTGTGGCTTTGGGGCGGCGTTCGAACCCACGGTGCACGGGGCGGGGTGGCGTAGGGTTGCCGCATATCACTGGTGTGGACAGCGCTCAGCATACTCTCTGCATGCCCCACACACCTGTGTGCACTTCTCCGCATCGCTGGGATACTTCTCCACTGCTGTGATGCAGATATCCATTGCCTCCTCCTTCATTTCCGCGTGCATGTCCGTGTACTTGACCAGGGTGTACTGGGGAGCAGTAGTGTTATACAATTATGTAGGTGTGTTGAGGGTACTGATGAGCACCATTCAAACAGCAGCGCTATGGAAGACGTCTTCTTTCCGCGGCATGGCACACCTTCGCCACCCGCAAGAACGCTTCCATATCTTCAAATTGTTCCGCCATCCTGTCTCTTGTAGCCAATAAGCTATCTGATTATGAAGAAGGCCCGCGGGTAGCACGCGGCAGAACCCTTTGCCCAAGCTGACAGCTTAGCCTAACGTCGACGGCATCGATCAATTGTTCTTTATATATATCGAGAAATGCTTGAGGTGTTGATGAAGGAAATAATCAAAGGATTTGACTGGATGGGGCCCAGCTTGTTCGTGTCTGTAGGTAGTTATCTGCTTGTGATATACTGAGCTGTCAGTACTGTAGGGCGCACAGCTAGGGTAAGCCTGACAGCAAGCAGGGGCGCGCTGTCTCGCCAGTAACCGACAACTCCCGGTGCTAACCGAACCAGAACCGAGACTGATGGGCCAAGCGGGGCTCCTCGGTCCTCCGCCGCAGCTATACGTCATGTCCAGCCATCGAATCTGTAGACTGCTTACTAGCCACACTGCGATAGCGTGTGTGTCGTGGTCCCGGCGCACAATCTTCCCGCCGCCGAGTTTCCAGGTGCAGGCGCTGCATAACACATTTATACCACCAGCGATGTCGCCAGATGTGCAAAACCTTGCATCAGCTCATGGTACCCTCCTCCCTCTTCACGTGCACAGGGTCTTCACGGCCTGCGGTGCGCCAGCAGTCCCGCCAAGCACGGATACGCAGTAGCTCGCAGGCCCTTCTCAACGCGTCTGGAAGCTGAGCGTCAGGGCGCAGCTGTTACGGACGTAAGGCGCTATGGCGGATGCAGCTGTTTTCGGACGCCCTGTCAACGCGTATTGTAGTTGACCCACAATGCCAGCGTTAGGAGGCGGGGGGGAACGCTGGTGTGCCGTGCTGCCGCCACGTACCGCACGTGTCGCGCAGAGGTCATATCCGTACATCCCATACCGCGCCACATGAGTACGCCTTGCAATTATACATGCCGTGGTGCAGAACACTGCGGAGCCTGCTAACCCCGGCATGGCGACCATGATTGTGGAGAGGTACGGTGGGCGCTGGCAGTGGCGGATGGCGGCTGGGTGTGGGGTTGGGTGGTCTTCGTGGGTTACAGCGGCATGTTGGGCCTGCAGGGACGCAGGGTTGCTTACTGCAGCACGCCGTGTTTTTCACAACGCCGGGGATTCTCTTTCCTCCTCATTCCGTGATGGTCAGCCACATAGTAGATTGCGCTCTTGCACACAGCCCAGGTCACAGCCAAAAGGACGTCGTCACGACTCAGCAGCCCGGCTGTGTGCTGCTGCACCCACACCCCGTCCCGTGCGCTGTACTCCAATCCTGCCATGCTGTATGCAGTGACTGGGAGGCTCTGGGCAGGCACCTGGCCTCCTATGATGAGCAGCGAGAGATGGTCATCAAGAAGTGCCGAGGTGGGTGCGCGTGAGCTTCCACAGTGCTGGAAGTGCAGCTCTGTCATTACAGCAATCGCCAGAAGCTACGCCTTCTGCCTCCTTGCACCGGCCTGCACCGGCTGGCGTGTCACCCTTGTATCAATCTGGGCGCGATGCAAACAGCGGCAGACGGGTGCAAGGACGCTGCTTTCTGTCGTGTCCCGTGTGCTTTGCGCCCCCAGACGTCCAGAAGCTAGCCAAGAACGCTGTCTACTCCCTGCACCGCGGGGAGGGCAACAAGGCCGCAGACCAGCTCACGAAAGCAGGTGGGGCGGTAACCCCCCAAACAGCTGCCTTGCCTGCATCCTCTCTAGCTTAGAGTGCCTCTGCCGCCCTGTTTGCTACCGGTTGCTCCCATAGCTTGTGGTTGACTGGTTCGCCGCTCCACGCGGCGGTCTGGGTTCCACGAGTTGGTGGTTCGCTCAGCCTTTCGTCCTTGCCGCATGTACACCATGCACGTCGTGACTTACACCATGTGCTAGTGCTTGGCATGCAGCATGTACAGTTCCCAGCCTTTTGTCCCGTGTGCCCGCGTGTGTGCCGGTGCCGGCATCTGCAGAGGCCCTGGCTCGCGAGCTGCTGCCCGCCCTGACCCGCTACCCTGCGCTGAGGCAGGGGTCCTTCTCGGCCGCCGTGGAGGAGGTACGTGAGTCGCCAGGGTGGCGTGGCCCGTGGCCCGTGGGTGAACCGCCGTGACTCGGGGCCACGTGCCGAGGGAGTCAGCCCCTGACCGCGGGCCAGCCTCAGATGCCATACATGCTACATGCATACAGCTCGCTCCTACAGGAGCACAACATGCGTTGCGCTTTGGCGCCCTCGGCCGACATCCTTACTCGTACTGGCGACGTCTGAGAGCAGCAGCAGCTGCCATGGACAGGCTGAATAGTAAACTCGGGCAGTTGCTGCCTGTCGCCAAGCCGCTGCGGCAGCCGTGCTGGGTAACGGCATCCGGCTCCGTCCCCGGTTCCCCGGGCCCCTGCCTTTCTGGCTGCAGTACGTGTTGTATCCCTGTCCCCATGGTTAACACACCTGCTTATCCCTGGCTGCAGTACGTGGAGGCGCGCGCCTTCGCGGTGTTCCTAAAGGAGGGCCGCCTCATCCGCACAGACGAGCTGACACTGGCGGAGCCCGAGGAGTGAGTACTCGTGAATACCCATCGCGGAGACAACTCACACGCATGGTGCAGTGCGCTTGGAGCGGCCCCATCGCGTGCCCGCCAGTAAAACTCCGTGCGTCGCGCCTTGATCAGGCAATGGCAGCTACCCAGCTGCTGCAGAATAGTGTCCTGTCACAGCTTGCCCCTGACCCCGGCCCTGACCCTGGCCCCCTGGCCCAGGTTCCTGGGCGGCGTGTTGGACTTCACAGGGGAGCTCAACCGCTACGCCATCGCCCGCGCCACGCAGCGCGACAAGGAGGCGGTGGCGCGATGCAGGGACCTGGTAGATGCGCTCATGGGCCGCTTCCTGCAGGTGGGGGTAAAACGCGTAGCAGAGTAAGATGGGTTGGTGGTGAAGTTGTGCTTCGAGGACAGATGATGGACGCCCTCACGAACTGCTTCCTGCATGTAGAGGATATCATAAGTCAAGGAAGTAATAGTATAGTGTACCGGTATATCACTTTCCTATATTAGGGATAACGCAACTGGAAACGCGTTGCAGGGACCTTGAGGACGCCCTCATGGGACATTCCTTAGAGGCGGGGAGTGACCTGGGGGCGCAGCAGCAGCAGGAAGGCAGCAACTAATAGCATGTAAGCCTCCGCTTGCCCCATGCAGAGGGCATGTCGAGCGCAGCAGCACGGCAGCGGAGAACCGTGCTAGGGTTGAAACAGCTACTGGTAGAGTTCCTAGGACTGTGTCCCTCACGCGCCCCTCGCCTTCCTGCAGTTTGACCTGCGGAACGGGGCCCTGCGCAAGAAGTACGACGCGCTCAAGTACACGCTCAAGAAGATGGAGGTGCGTGGGGTTAACCCGTGGGGGCAGTGGGTTGGGAGTTTTCAGCGTTGCGCAGCTCCGGGCGAGGACACGCACAGCGCACCGTGTGCGCTCTTGCAGTGCTCTTACGGCAGCTCAGGCAGGGCCTGTTGACAGGGCCCTTGCGATCCAAAGTGGTTGCTGCTGAGTGCAGACTTAAAGGGCGGCGAACGCCTTCCCTTTTTTCTACTGCTCGCCGTGCGGTTCTTGAGCTGTGCTGCTCTGGCTCAAGCTATTCCAGGCCACTAGCTGGTCTCATTAGTAGCTTCCAGTAGAAAAACATCTCTGACGCCCCAACGCCGTTCCACACGCCGCTCCCCCCGCACTCCCCTGTCCCACGCCCAGAGCACGCTGTACGAGCTGTCCCTGACGGAGGCCATGGGGTTCAAGATGACCAGCGACGCCGCCATGGTGGTGAGCCGGGATGGACATTGTCATTCTGACAGTACGCGGAGAAGCAACGTGTCTCCGCCAGGCCCCTGTTGTACGACGAGCACCGTACGGCGTACCGCGCCCAAGGGCAGTACACCAACGCCAAGGCAGTGTGTCCCAGTGTCCGAGTATTATGGTGTCGTCAACCGGTATTCATCTCGTGACTCACCACTTGTGCGCCCGGCCCCCCTTGTTCCCCTTCAGGAGCCCGAGGCAGCTGCAGGAGGCGAGGGCGGCGAGGAGGCAGCGTAGGCGCCAGCCCTGGTACTCGCTCGCGCGCCGTGACCTTGTCGCAAGATGCACAGTCGTCGGTCATGTTGCAGTTACGCGGGGTGGCCGGTCCGGCGCGTTTAGGTAGCAAGGTGCCTCGCACCCAAGAAGCACGAAAGCCCAGTGGAAGCCCGGGCTGTTTGAGGCCTCTGCCTCGTCCAATGATTTGCAGCTGCACCGCACTGCCGCCGGCACCGTTTAATGTCTACTTTGTCGGAGGTTACAGGGGATGGGCTTGACAAGACGCGCTTCGGCGCTAAGGGCGGCTCGGTGCTGACCAAGTGACCATGACATTTTAGGGTGGGCTAGGCAAAGGTTATGCCAGGTGTCAGGACCGTTGCAATCTGTTCTTCTGTTGCAGTCCATGCAGATTCGTGATAGGCCTCACAGTATGACTGGAGCAGGGGAACTGGAGCTCCCCTGCTGCAAAGGGCGCTGGGAGGGTCCATTTTTTCGTGCAATCTGGTGCAATTAATTGTGCCTTCGCCTCGCATCAAGCCGAGGGGCGAGCACGGGACACGTTGCCCATTCGGTGTCCTCTGCCATGTAAAAGGCACCACGCGCCTCCCGGTGTCCGCTGGCCCTGCCTTCGTTCTGAACACGACCGCAGTCGCACGATTTTAGTGCCAATACATGCAGCCCCAAGCCTGAGTTGCCGCCACTGCCAGACCCCACACAACCACCTGTCCGCCTGCCCAACAGCGCCACCAATATGTACCCGCAATCAAAGGGAAGCAACCAACACCAACACCAGCACCATCAAACAGCCTGCTCCAACGCGAGCACCAGAGAACGCAACATCACAGACATGTCCGTTGGCCTGCAGCCCGCCTCCGTGTGCTGCCTAGCAAGCCACCGCTAGGCATGACCCGCCCATGCGCCCAACCACGAACTGGAACCACGTGCTACCTCACGGTGCTATCCCACCGCCCTAAGACTCAACACCAGGACCTGGCCGGCTGCCGTATCAGCAGCACACCGCAACGGGGACGGAACCGCAAACGCCACGGCTCGTAACCCCACGCAGCACGCTGTAATATAAGTTTGCAGAGCGAAGTTGACTCACGCCAGGCGCACGCCGCCTTGCGCCCCACATACACCGAAGGGGGCACTGCAGCCACAGTGTCAACGCCACAACGAGCCACGTCAACACCACGGCACGAGGGAGCCGACGCCAAGGCAACCAAGGGCTGCACGTGGCTAGGTCCATGGCTATCGTCCTATGCCCTAGGGCTTGTGCGCCTCCAGGGCCTTCTTGTTGGCCCTCAGCACGGATCCCGGCGCGGGGTAGGGGCGGCTCTGGAACAGCGGCCCGCCCGCCGTGGTGTCTGCGG
>VFQN01003538.1_pt1 | contig 22128 bp, 19 predicted proteins | sample 3512371 | NCBI WGS metagenome assembly VFQN01 (sample SAMN10412370, study PRJNA504923) | tailings metagenome | isolation source: Replicate 2 from Balatoc abandoned mine | place: Philippines: Itogon, Benguet | collected 2017-08-28
CGAGCTGGTCGAGCAGCGCCTTCACGCCGGAGGACTCGAACAGCGCCCGGGGCGCGGTCGTCTTGGCGGGCATGTCCATCTCGTCGTCCTCCGGTGGGGTGGGGTCGGCCGGGCTCAGTAGCGCGCGCCTTCGGGACGCTGCGCAACCGCGTAGCTCTCGATGCTGTAGCGGATGCTGCGCCCGGGCTCCTCGCTGCGGATGAGCCGGAAGCCGGGCTCGTCCTTCGGCCGGTTGACGATGAACGACAGCACCACCGACTCCACGCCGTGCGTCGAATCGAACGCGGTGACCCGAATGTAGTGGTTCGGGTAGGTCTTGCGGCAGTCGTTGATCTCCATGAGGATGCCGGCCGGATCCTTCAGGTCGAACATCGGGTTGCCATGCATCTCCCAGTAGGTGTTGCGCGGGTGCGGGTCGTCGGTGTACTCGATGCCGACCGCCCAGCCCTTGTCGAGGCAGTACTCGATCTGCTTGGTGATCTGCGCGTCGGTGAGGTCGGGCAGGAAGGAGAAGGTGCCTTGGGTGATTCGCATGTCGGTGCTCCTCAGGCGACGGCCGGGGTCGGAACGTAGTCCGAGGTGTCCGTCGAGGTGTAGTTGAAGGTGATGTCGCCCCAGGTGTCTAGCGCCGCGGCCAGCGGCTTGCACCACTTGGCGGCGTCGCGCAGGATCTGCGGGCCCTCTTCCTTGATGTTGCGGCCCTCGTTGCGCGCCAGCACCATCGCTTCCAGCGCCACGCGGTTGGCGGTGGCGCCGGCCTGGATGCCCTGCGGGTGGCCGATCGTGCCGCCGCCGAACTGCAGCACCACGTCGTCGCCGAACAGGTCGATCAGCTGGTGCATCTGGCCGGCGTGGATGCCGCCCGAGGCCACCGGCATCACCTTCTTCAGCGCGCCCCAGTCCTGGTCGAAGTACACGCCGCGCGGCAGGTCGATCTTGGTGTGGGTGTCGCGGCAGATGTTGTAGTAGCCCTGCACCGTCATCGGGTCGCCTTCGAGCTTGCCCACCGCCGTGCCGGCGTGGATGTGGTCCACGCCCGCCAGGCGCATCCACTTCGCGATCACGCGGAAGCTGACGCCGTGGCTCTTCTGCCGCGTGTAGGTGCCGTGGCCCGCGCGGTGCAGGTGCAGGATCATGTCGTTCTGGCGGCACCAGTGCGACAGGCTCTGGATGCCGGTGTAGCCGACGACCAGGTCGACCATGATGATCACCGAGCCGAGCGACTTGGCGAACTCGGCGCGGCGGTACATCTCCTCCATCGTGCCGGCGGTCACGTTGAGGTAGCTGCCCTTGACCTCGCCGGTGGCGGCGCTGGCCTTGTTGACGGCGTCCATCACGAACAGGAAGCGGTCGCGCCAGTGCATGAAGGGCTGCGAGTTGATGTTCTCGTCGTCCTTCATGAAGTCCAGGCCGCCCTTCAGGCCCTCGTAGACCACGCGGCCGTAGTTGCGGCCCGACAGGCCCAGCTTCGGCTTGGTGGTGGCGCCCAGCAGCGGGCGGCCGAACTTGTCCAGGCGCTCGCGCTCGACCACGATGCCGGTCGGCGGGCCGGCGAAGGTCTTCACGTAGGCAACCGGGAACTTCATGTCCTCCAGGCGCGCCGCGCGCAAAGGCTTGAAGCTGAACACGTTGCCGATGATCGAGGCGGCCACGTTGGTGATCGAGCCTTCCTCGAAGAGACTCAGGTCGTAGGCGATGTAGGCGAAGTACTGGCCCGGGTTGTTGGGCACCGGCTCGACCCGGTAGCACTTGGCGCGGTACATGTCGCAGGCGGTCAGGCGGTCGGTCCAGACCACCGTCCAGGTGGCGGTGCTCGACTCGCCGGCCACGGCGGCACCGGCCTCGACCGGATCCACCCCGTCCTGCGGGGTGATGCGGAACAGTGCGAGGATGTCGGTGTCCTTGGGCTGGTAGTCGGAATCCCAGTAGCCCATCTGCGCGTACTTCAGCACGCCGGCCGAGTAGCGCTTCTTGGCATCGGTGATCTGCTGGACGTCCTTCATGTGGCCCATCGGAAGCTCCTGGTGTGTGGCGGATGGCCTCAATGTAGGCAGGGGAAAGAAATAAGAAAAATTAAATCTTTTGACCTACACATCTGCTTTATCTAATATCGCGCCGTGCCGCTGACCAAGAACGCCACCTTCCGCCAGCTCGCCACCTTCCACGCGGTGGCGCGGCTGGGCAGCGTGTCGGCGGCGGCCGACGAGATGCACCTCACCCAGCCGGCGGTGTCGCTGCAGATCGCCGCGCTGGAAGAGTCGGCGATGACGCCGCTCCTGCAGCGCACCGGCCGCGGCATCCGGCTGACCGAAGCCGGCGAACTGCTCGACAGCTACGCGCTGCGCATCCTCGAGCTGTGGCGCGAGGCCGGCGAGGAGATGGCCACGCTGCAGGGCGTGTTCTCCGGCACGCTGCGCGTGGGCGCGATCACCACCGCCGAGTACCTGCTGCCGCCGATGCTGGTGACCTTCGCCAACGAGCACCCGCAGGTCAAGCTCAAGCTGCAGGTGGGCAACCGCGACGAGATCGTGCGCATGCTCAGCGCCCAGGAGATCGACCTGGCCATCATGGGCCGGCCGCCGGCCGAGCTGAAGACGGTGTCGATGGCCTTCGCCAAGCACCCGATGGCCTTCCTGGTGTCGCCGAAACATGCGCTGATGAAGGCCGCCCTGGAGCGCCCGGTCACGATGGAAGAGCTCTCGCAGCAGCGCATCCTGGTGCGCGAGCGCGGCTCGGGCACGCGCTCGACCATCGAGCGCCTGTTCAAGGACGCCGGGCTGCCGCTGCGCATCGGCTCCGAGCTGTCGAGCAACGAGGCGATCAAGCACATGTGCGCCGCCGGCTTCGGCGTGGCCTTCCTGTCGATGCACACCTGCGTGCTCGAGATGGAGGCCGGCGTGCTGGCGCTGCTGCCGATGGAACGCAACCCGATCGAACGCGACTGGTACGTGATGCACCTGGCCGCGCGGCAGCTGCCGCAGGTGGCGCTGGCCTTCGAGCGCTTCCTCGTCGAGCGCGGGCAGGCGGAGATCGACCGCCAGCTCGGCCAGAAGCCGCCGATCCCGCCGGCTCGGCGCCGCAAGCGCAGCCCCGCGGCCGCCTGAGCCATGGCCGCCCTGCCGCTGACCCACCACGAGATCATGGCGCTGGCCGCGCCCTTCGCGCGGCAGGGGCGCCAGGTCGACCTGGCCGGCAGCGACCGCATGGCGCGCCGGCTCGCTTTCCGCCCGCGGCCGCTGGCCGATGAACCTTCGCTCAGCGAGCGCCTGCGGCTGGAAGACGGCGAGCGCACCCGCCACCGCCTGCTGCGCGAGATCGCCCTGCCCGGTGGCGCCACGGCCGAGCTGCGCGCCGACGGCGACGACCTGGCGCAGCTGCTGGCGCTGATCGAGGCCGTGCCGACCTCGGCGCAATGGCGCCGCGGCGAAGGCTGGGAGATGGCGATCGGGCAGCGCGCTACACGGGCCAACGACGGCGGCGTGCGCGTGGTGGTGGCCTGGATCGAGGCCCGCGTGGCCGGCGTGCGACTGCGCCTGACGCTGCCTGCCGTCGCCGGCATCACCGCCGAGCTCGAGCTCGAGGCGCCGGAACTGGCCGAACTGCCCGACGACCTGCTGGCCGTGCTTGGCGGCGGCTGGAGCACGCTGTGGCGCCTCGGCGATCGCTGGCGCGGGCACTTCCGCGCACCGCGCCGCGAACCCCGGCGCAGCGAGGCCGCGCTCGGACAGATGCTGCGCGCCGTCGAGCACCTGGCCCGCACCCTGGCCGAGCCGCCGGCGCGCTTTCACGAACGTCTGGCCGCAGCGCGCTGGCGCGTGGCGGTGCGGCGCTGCGTGCCGCTGCTGGCCGCGCTGGGCCTGATCGCCCTGTCCTTCGTCGTCACCAGCATGGATTTCGCGCGCGATTCGGTCTGGCGCATGCTGATCTTCAACGCACCGCCGATCCTGCTGGCGCTGGGCGTGAGCTTGCAGGAGCTGCCTCGTTTCGAGTGGCCCCGCTGGCCGCGTGCCTCCGAAGCGGCGTCGTGGCACGCCGCAGCCCCGAACCCACCCGCGAGCTGAGCCATGCTGGGCAACCCGATGAACATCCCGCCGATCTCGATCGCCGCCGCCAAGGCGGCGCTGATCGAGCAATACGCCGCGCCGGCGCTGCGCCACCGCGCCACCATGCTGTGGGGCACGCGCGGCGTCGGCAAGTCGTCGATCGTGCGGCAGGTGGCGCAGCACTTCGGCGTGCCGCTGGTCGACCTGCGGCTGACCACCATCGAACCGGTGGACCTGCGCGGCGCGATCTTCGCCGACGACACCCAGGCGAAGACGGTGTGGTTCCCGCCGGAGTTCCTGCCCACCACCGACGAGCCGGCCGGCATCCTCTTCCTCGACGAGCTCACCGCCGCCGACCAGCGGCTGCAGATCTCCGCCTACTCGCTGATCCTCGATCGGCGCGTCGGCAACTACCGTCTCCCGGACGGCTGGCAGGTGGTGGCCGCCGGCAACGCCAGCTTCCACGGCGCGGTAAGCCACGACATGGGCACGGCGCTGGCCGACCGCATGTTCCACCTGCACGTGCAGACGGCCATCGACGCCTTCCTCGCTCACGCGATGGCTCACGACTTCGCGCCGGAAGTCATGGCCTACCTCAAGGTGCGGCCCGACAAGCTCGACGACACGGCGGCGCAGCTGGCCAACGATCACCTCGTCGGCGCCAGCCCGCGCGGCTGGGAGGACATCTCCAACGTGCTGCGCTCGGGCGTCTCGGAATCGGCGCGGCGCGTGTTCGTGCAGGGCCGCATCGGCGCGGCCAACGCGGCCGAGTTCTTCGGCGTGCTGCGCGAGCTGCAGGCGGCGGTCGACGTGGTGAAGCTGCTCGACGCCAAGCCCGGAGCGGAGACACTCGCGCTGCTGCCGCGCAGCCTCGACGGCCTGTACGGCATGGTCTACGGGCTGCTGGCCGCCTGCCGCGACGCGGCGACGATGCAGCGTGCGCTGGAGATCGTCGAGCAGTTGCCCGAGCTCGGCGCGGGTTCCGGCCTGCCGCTGCGCGAGGGCCAGACGCTGGCGATGGAGCTGCTGCTGCAGCGCGCGCTGGAAGGCGGCCTGGAATCGGCGGTGCTCGACAGCCCCGCCTACCAGCGCTACAGCGAGCGGCGCCGTGCCGAGGGCCTCGGTGGCTGACCGGCTCGGGCACCGCGGTACGCGCGCGGTGCAGCGCATGGTGGAGTACGCCCCCTCCACCGGCGGCCTGGCACTGTGGGTGCATCACCGCGACCTGCCCGCCGATGCGGAGCAGGCCTGCCCGGTGGCCACCGACGGCAGCACGCTGCTGTACAGCGCAGCGTTCGACGAACTCGACCTGAAAGAGCAGGCCGGCTGGGTGGCGCACGAGGTGCTGCACATCGCGCTGCGCCACGTGCAGCGCTTCGCCGAACTGCGCCAGCTCGTCGGCGAGGCCGACCGCGCCCTCTTCAACACCTGCGCCGACGCCATCGTCAACAGCACGCTCGGCCACCTCGGCTGGCTGAGCCTGCCGGCCGACGCCGTCACGCTCGATGCGCTGCTGCGCACCGGGCTGGGCATCGTGCAGCCGGTGGAGGTGTCGCTGCTCGAATGGGACGTGGAGCGCCTCTACCGCGAGCTGGCGCGCCAGCGCGACGGCGACGGCCGCGACCAGGCCCAGCGGGCCCAGGCCGAGCGCTCGCTGGAGCGCGCCGACCATGCCGACCTGCTGGAAGCCCCCGGCGGCGAGGAACAGGCGCCCGAACGCGAGGCCGAGGCGGCCCGCGAGTGGGCCGCGCGCATCGCCCGCGCCCATGCCGGCGACGGGCCGCACTCCATGCTGCGCACCCTGCTGGCCGACCTGCCGCGCGTGCGCACGCCCTGGGAGCAGGTGCTGCGCCGTCAGCTGGCACGCGGCCTCGCACCGCTGCCCGAGCTGTCGTGGTCGCGGCCGTCGCGTTCCTACCTCGCCAACCAGGGCCGGCGCGGCAGCCGCCGCCCGCCCTTCGAGCCCGGCCACGGCGCCACACGGCGCGTCCCGAAGCTGGCGGTGATCGTCGACGTCTCCGGCTCGATCGACGATGCGCTGCTCGCGCGCTTCAGCCGCGAGATCGAGGCCATCGCAAGGCGCAGCGGCGCCGGCCTCAGCCTGATCGTCGGCGACGACCGCGTGCAGCGCGTCGAGCGCTTCGCCCCCGGCCGCGTCAGCCTGCGCGACCTCGCCTTCGACGGCCGTGGCGGCACCGACTTCACGCCGCTGCTCGAAGAGGCCGACACGCACGACCCCGACATCGCCGTCGTGCTGACCGATCTCGATGGACCGGCTCGGCACCGCCCGCGCTGCCCGGTGATCTGGGCAGTGACCGAGACCCATGCGCGCGCCGAGCCGCCCTTTGGCCGCAAGCTGGTGCTGGCCTGACCATCCCCGCATGGACGCCGCGCCGCTCACGCACCACGAGCTGCTCGCGCTGGCCGAGCCCTTCGTGCGGCGCGGCATCGCGGTCGACCTGGCCGCGAGCGACCGCATCGCCCGCCGCATCGCCTTTCGCAGCCGCGAGATCGATGCCTCGGCCGATGGCCTGGGCGCGCTGCGCGAGGTGCTGTCGCTGGAGAGCCTGCCTACCGGCACGCTGAGGCTCGTGCGGACGCTGAAGGGCGCCGACGGCCCCGAGGCCAGCGTCGAGGCGATGGGCGTGAACGGCACCGAGCTGCTCGATCGCGTGATGGCCGTGCCGCCTCCGGCGCTGCTGCGCCGCGGCGAGGGCTTCTGGCTGGCGCGGCACCCGGTGGTGCACGCCACCGGCCGGGTGTTCGCCCGTGGCGTGGTGCGGCTCGATGGCCTGGAGCTCACCATGACCGTCTCGCCGGTGCGCGGCGTGGCCGCCGAGTTGCGCCTGGTCGAAACCGGCATGGTCTCGTTCGCGCTCCCCGAGGACCTGCTGGCCGTGCTCGGCTGGGACTGGACGCGGCTGCTGCGCGAACGCGGCGGCTGGCGCACGCGGCTGCGGCTGCGCGGCGGCAGCGAGCGGCGCACGCGCACCGCTGAGGCGGCGCTCGACCGCGCCGCGGAGCACCTGGCGCGCACGCTGGCCGAGCCGCCGGCGCGCTTTCACGAGCGCCACCGTGGCGCGCGGCTGTTCGCGATGTTCCGCCGCTCGATCCCGCTGCTCACGCCGGTGGCGTTGGTGATCGCGGTGCTCGCACTGCCGCGCTTCGACGTCGAGGCCAGTCCGCTGTGGGTGCTGATGTACCACGTGCCGACGCTGCTGATCGCGCTGGCCTTCCTGCTGCAGGAGCTGCCGGCGTTCGAGATCCCGCCTTGGCCGCGCGCGCGGCGCGCGCCGTCGTGGCAGCTCAGCCCGGGCGACTCGGCACGACGGTGAGCCTCAGACCCGGCGCGACCGCGGCATCCTCACGCCCGCAGCACGAAGGGTTCGCTGCTGCCGTCTCGCAGTCCCAGCCAGGCGATGAACTCGTCGGCGGGCATCGGGCGGCCGAACAGCCAGCCCTGCATGTAGTTCACGCCCAGCGACTCGAGCCGCGCGCGCTGCGTCGCGGTCTCCACGCCCTCGGCCACCACCTCGAGGCCGAATCGACGCGCCACGTCGACCGTGGCCTTGATCAGCACCTCGCCGCCGCCGGGCACGTCCTTGACGAACGACTGGTCGATCTTCACCAGGCTGACCGGCTGCTTCATCAGCGAACTGAGCGACGAGTAGCCCGTGCCGAAGTCGTCCAGCGCCAGCTGCACGCCCATCGCGCGCAGGTCGGACAGGGTCTGCGACACACCCTCGCTGCGCGCCATCGGCAGGCTCTCGGTCAGCTCGATCACCAGGCGCTGCGGCGGCAGCTTGGCGGCGGCCAGGGCCTCGCGCACCTGCGACACCAGCTTGCCCGAGCTGACCTGCGCGGCCGACACGTTGACGCTCACCTTCGGCGGGTTCGCGCCCGGCCAGCGCGCGGCGTCCAGGCAGGCCTGGCGCAGCACCCAGCGGCCCATGGCGTGGATCTGGCCGTTGCGCTCGGCCACCTCGATGAACTCGCCGGGCGACACCGGGCCCCAGGTCGGGTGCGGCCAGCGCGCCAGTGCCTCGACGTGGCTGGCCGTGCCGTCCAGCGCATTCACGATCGGCTGGTAGGCCACCGCCAGCTGGTTGCGCTCCAGCGCGCCGGGCAGGGCCTGGGCGATCTGGTGCTGCCGCTGCGCCTTCTTGGCCATCGCGATGTCGAACACGCGAATGCGGTCCTTGTCCTCGGTCTTGGCCGCGTAGACGGCCTGGTCGGCGGCGATGATCAGCGCCTCCGGGGTGTGGCCGTGGTACGGCGCCAGCGCGATGCCGACGCTGCAGCCCACGCGCACCGTGCCGTCTTCCAGGCGGATCGGCACCAGCAGCTCGGCGCGGACCTTCTCGGCCACCATGCGCACCTGCTCGATGCGGCCGAGGCCGGGCAGCACGACGATGAACTCGTCGCCGCCCCAGCGCGCCGGGAAGGCCGAGCGCGGCAGGCACTCGCGCAGCCGCTCGGCGACGACACGCAGCACGGCGTCGCCGGCCAGGTGACCGAGCTGGTCGTTGATCTCCTTGAACTTGTCGAGGTCGAGGAACAGCAGCGCCAGCTCGGCCTCGCTGCCCGGCCGCGACATCGGTGCGAGCAGCTCGACCAGGTGCTCGTTGATGCCCTTGCGGTTGGGCAGCAGGGTCAGCGGGTCGGTCACCGCCTCGCGCGCGAGCTCCAGCGAACGCTTCTCCAGGTCGATGTTGCGCTGCTCGGCCGATTGCGCCTGGCTGGCCCGGGCGATCGCCGCGCGGGCCTCCATGTCCGCCTGGGCCGCGGCCAGCGCCGCGCCGGTGCGGGCGAGTTCCGCCTCCAGCCGCTGGATGCGCTCCGACTGCGCCGCCTCGGCGCCGCCCAGGCGCCGAGCCTCCTGCTCGGCGGCCATCAGCGCGTGCAGTTGGCGATCACGAGACAGGCACAAGCGCGACAGCAGGACCAGCGCGACGACGATGCTCACGACGCCCAGCCAGGCCGGGCGCTCTCCCATCGCCAGCAGCCAGAATCCCGCCGGCGCCATCACCGTCACGGCCTGGGCGATGGCCACCCTCGACATCGCGCGCAGCGCAAGGCTCTCCGCCAGCGCGGCGGCGAGCATCGCGCAGGCGGCGGCGGTGCGGGCGGCCGGCTCGGCGCCGGCGAAGGCGATCCAGGGCAAGGCTGCCCACCACAGGGCGGTGACGGCCACGCCGGCGAGGTACTGCGGAACCCAGCGCGCCGCATCGGGTGGCGGCATGCGCGACCGCGCGACCGTGACGTGCGCCAGGCGAAGCGCCAGCAGCAGCAGCGCAACGCCGAGGGCGATCTTGAGCGGCGCCGGCGCATCGCTCCACCCGCCCAGGCCGAGCACAGTGGCGACCACCAGCACCGCCAGCGACCCGACCACCAGCGGCGCCGCGCGCAGCGCGCCGCGCATCGCGCGCTCGGGCAGCGAATCCTCCATCGGACCTGCGGGCGGCGACGCTGCCGGCGCTGGCGCGGCAACGTCGTCGGTGGAGGCCGGCACGGAGGTCAGCATGGCGTCGGCGCGAAGAGGTCTGCCGCAGGCGGCGTTCAGAGAGTCATGAAGTGATGGGCAGGTGCCAGCGAGGCTACTGCACCGGTCATCTCTTCGGCACGAACCGTCACACCTGAAGGGCAGCGAGCGTGACTTCGGTCCGTGGCATGCGCCACGCGGCGCCACCGCGGCCCGGACGGACGTCAGGCTGGCCGCGGCGCCGCGGACCGCCGCCGCCAGCGCCGATGCAGCGCCAGCGCGTGCGACGTCAGCAGCAACAGGGCGGCCAGCGCCGCCAGCGGCACGCGCAGGTCACCTCGCACCGGCACCGGCCGGGCGGTGGCCGGATCGCGCAACGCGCGCGACAGTCCGGCGGCGTCACGCAGCCGGTGGTAGGCCAGGCCGTTCTCGCCGGCGAGCAGCTTCAGGTAGGGCTCGCGCAGGCCGGACAGGTGCTCGGTGCCCGGCGTGGCGCCGAGGCCGGCGGCCGGCGGCGCGCTGCCCTCCTCGACCATCGCCTCCTGGCCGACGCTGCCGCCGCGGCCGAGGCTGCGCGGATCCACCTGCGCCACCTCGTCGGCGGCCCAGAAGCCCAGCCGCCGGCCGAGCGGGTCGAGCTTCGGGATCGGCGAGGGCTTGGTCTCGCCGACGCCGACCACCACGCCGGCGACCTCGCCCGGCTTGTCGTCGAAGCGGGGCCGGTGGCGCGGGTTCAGCGGCGGCGACTCGTGGCCGTCGGTCACGAACACCACCGAGGGCCGCGACGGCAAGGCCTTGGCCACCACGATGCTGCTGTGCAGGCCCTTGGCGATCTCGCTGTTGCCCGACCAGGCCATGCGCCCGTCGATGCCGGCCAGCGAGGCACGCAGCTCGGCGCGGTTGGCGCACACCTCCACCGGCGTGTACAGCAGGTAGGTGCGGTACTCGGTGAAGATCGCCCAGCCCAGCCGGGAGCCGCAGGGCAGCTCGCCCAGCGCCTCGTGCAGCATGCGCTTGGCGAAGGCCAGCCGCGAGGCCGGCTTGCCGTCGAGCGAGGTGTCCTCGACGTTCATGCTCTGGGTCACGTCGAGCACCACCACGTGCTCGTAGAGCGAGCGCTTCCAGGGCAGCGTGGGCTGCGCGAACGCGATGAGCAGCAGCAGCGCGGCCAGCAGCGGCGCCAGCGTCTCGCGGTGCAGCCAGCGAAAGATCACGGCAGCCCCGGCGAATAGCCGCGCATCGTGGTCGCGGCGCGCTCGGCGCTGCGCCGCGCCTCGGGAGGCTCCTCGTCCACGCCCTCGGGGTCGGGCACGAGCCGCTGGGCACGCTCGAGGTTGTAGCGCGCCGCCCAGTCGCCAGCGTCGTGGCGCAGCACCTCGCGGTAGCCCTCCTTGGCCAGCTCGATCAGCGCCAGCGCCTGGCCGGGCTGCGAACTGGCGCGCAGCGCCATGCCCTGGCGCAGCAGCAGGTTCGCGCCGTTGTAGCGCGCCGCCTGGCCCACGGGCGTGTCGGCATGCAGCGCGCCGTAGCGCGTCAGCGCCGCTTCGTGGGCACCGCTGGCGGCCTGCGCGGCGGCATGCGCGAAGCGCAGTTCGGGTGGCGCGGAAGCGTCCTCCGGCGGCAGCGTGCCGGCAGCGATCTGCGCATTGAGCCGTTCGGCCTGCATCACCTGCCAGCCGTCGAACACCGCGAGCACGGCCAGCGCGCCGAGCGCAGCCCACGCCAGACGAACCATCGTGCGGCGCTTCAGGCCCATCGGCGGATCTCCATCGAGCGCGCCGCCAGCAGCAGCGCCACGGCCAGCAGCGCCAGCGCGTGGGCCCAGGGCGCCAGGTCGCGCCGCGGCACCAGTTCGTCGTAGGTGATGGGCAGCTTCTCCTGGCGGTTGACGTCGTCGATGGCGCGCTGCAGTGCGCCGGAGTCGCTGGCCTCGTAGGCGCGGTAGGGCGTCTCCAGCGAGTTGAAGAAGGCGTGCAGCAGCAGTTCGGGCACGCTGTCGGCAGCGGCGTCGGAATCGCCGGCGGCCAGCGTCAGCCCCGGGCTGTTGGCCGAGCGCAGGTAGATCCAGTAGATCGATACGCGCTGCTTGCGCGCCAGGTGCGACAGGCGCTCGCGCGTCTCCGGGTCCATGCGGTCGCCGCCGTCGGACACCAGCAGGATGATGCGCGAGCCGTTGTAGGGCCGCCCCTCGAACATCTCCAGCCCGACCTCCAACGCGCGGCCGATGTTGGTCTCCGACAGGCCGCGGCCGATGTTGCCGGCCTCGATGGCCGCCTGGATGACCTCGCGCTTGGCGGTGAAGTCGAGCACACGCATCGGCAGCGTGCTGAAAGCCACCAGCGCGAAGCGGTCGTCGGGCCGCTGTGCGGTGAACTCGGCGAGCAGCCGGCGCGCGACCTGGCCCTTGGGCTCGCGCAGCCGCGCCGGCGCCTGGCTGAAGTAGTAGTCGAGCGCCTGCGGGCTGTTCGGGCTGATGCCGGCGGGCAGGCCGCCGCCGGGTGCGAAGCCCTGGTCCATGCTGCGGCTGCGGTCGAGCAGCAGCACGATCTCGGCGCCCTGCCCCACGCGTTCGACGTGGAACTCCGGCCGGTGCGGCCCGGCCAGCGCGAACACCAGCGCGGCCAGCGCCAGCGTGGTGGCGCCGCGCAGCAGCCAGCCGATCGCCTCCGACGCACGGTCGCGCGGCGCGAAACGCAGCCAGCCGTTGGACAGAGGCGTGTCCGAGGCCACGAACAGGGGGATCAGTGCCAGCGGCAGCAGCCACAGCACCCAGGCGTCGTCGAAGGCCAGGCCGATCACTGGACGACCCTCCGCGCTGCGCGCTGCGGGATTCGCGCTTGGGAGCGGCCCAGCGCGCTCATGCGAGGCCCCGCTCCGCATCGCGGCAGCGCCGTGCCAGCGACAGCAGCCAGCGGCCGTCGCCGGGCTCGCGGGTGGCGCCGCCGAAGAACTGCGCGCTCGTCATGCGCAGAAAGCGCTGCAGGTCGTCGCGCAGCGGCGCGAAGCCGGCCTGGCGCTGCACGAAGTCGTCGATCCCGCGCTCGAACAGCACCTCGCCGGCGCTGCGGTTGAGAGCCTCGTGCAGGGTCACGCAGGCCTGCCGCCAGCGTGCGTCGTCGGGCTGCGCCGGCAGGCCGCGCAACTGCCGCCAGGCCCGGCCGAACGGCCGGTTGCGCGCCGCGCGCCACGGCGGGCCGAGGTAGGCCAGCAGCAGCCCGGCCGCCAGCAGCGCGGCCAGCACGGCGTAGACGGCGAGCCGCGCTCGCGGCGCCGCGGTGTCGACGAGCAGCGGCGGCCGGTCGGGCTGCATCTCGCCGAGGCCGCGGCGCGTCGGCGCGTCGACCTGGACCAGGGGCGCGATGGTCACCGGCCAGGCTTCGATCAGCGCCTCTTCGACCCGGCCGGCCACCGCGAAGCGCAGCCGGTGCGCGCCGATCTCCACCGTGCGCGGCGCGGCCGGCGCGAGGAAGACCTGGTAGTCGAGGTCGAGCTGCAGGCGCTGGCCGCCGATGACCGTCTCGACCGAGCGCTGCACGGCACGAAGCTCCAGCGCGAGCCCGCGCCCTCCGGGCTTGGGCAGCGAGGTCTCGTCGAGCGTCCAGCCCGCGGGCACGTGCACGACGACGCGGCGCTGCAGGTGGTCGCCCACCTGGTAGCCATAGGCGCGCGGCTCCTCGGCCTCGACGCGAAGCACGGTTTCGTCGGCCGCCTGCGCGGCGGCGGCGAGCGTCAGCACGAGGGCGAGCAGCGTGCGCTTCATGCGAGGAAATGCCGCGTCACCGCGTCGGCGTCGAATGCACCCTCGATGAACAGCGGCGCGAGACGCCGCGCGCGCAGCCGAGCCAGCAGCGCCTCGCGGCGCGCGGCATGCGCGGCCTGCCAGCGCTCAGCCAGCGCCGGCCGCCACCACAGCCAGCGCACCGCGCCGCTCTCCGGTTCGCGCACCTGGGCCAGGCCGCGCGGTGCCGACAGGCCGAATTCGCCGCGCTGCCACAGCACCACCGGCACGATGTCGTGCGGCGCCAGGCTGTCGAGCACGGCCTCGATTTCGTCGAGGTCGAGGTGGAAGTCGGAGACGAGGAACACCAGCCCGCGCTGGCGCGGCAGGTGGCGGTGCGCCTGGCGCAGCGCGGCGGCCGAGCGCCCCTCGGGCTGCAGGGCGCGCAACCCCTCGGCCAGGGCGATGCCGGCGCCGCGCGTGCGCGTCTGCGGCTGGGTGAAGTCGGGGCGCACGCGCTCGTCGCAGCCGACGAAGCCGAAGCTGTCACCGGTGCGCCAGGCCGACCAGGCCAGGCTCTCGGTGAAGTCGGCCAGCACGTCGAGCTTGCGCTGCGCGCCCGCGAAGCCCATCGAGGCGGAGAGATCGGCCACCACCATCACCGGGATCGACTTGCGTTCGCTGTGCAGCCGCACGATCCAGTTGCCGAAAGGGTCGCGCAGGCTGGCGTGCAGGTCGAGGCGGCGGGCGTCGGGCGCATCCTGCAGCGCCGCATGGCCGCGGAACTCGAAGCCGGCGTCGCCGCTGCGGCTGCGATGCGCGCCGGGGAACAGCCCGGTGGCCGCGCCGGCGATGCGGTAGTGCAGTTCCCGAATCCGGACCATTTCGGTTCAGGGCGCTGCCACCGCCGCGAGGATGGCCGCCATGAGCCGCGGCGAGATCTCGTGGCGGTGCAGTTCGTACACCGGCTGGTAGCACAGCCGGTGCGCGATGGTCTCGACGAACACCGCCTGCACGTCTTCCGGCGTGACGTAGCTGCGCCCTTCCAGCCAGGCGGCCACGCGCGAAGCACGCAGCAGCAGGCTCATGCCGCGCGGGCTGGCGCCGGCGAGCATCAGCTGCGACACGTCGAGGTCGGGCAGCGTCACGCCGAAGGCCTGCGGCTCGGCGGTGGCGCGCCACAGGCGCAGCGCGTAATCCTGCAGCGCATCGCTGGCCTGCACGCTGCGCTGGATGGCCTCGGCCACGCCGTTGAGCTCGCGGTGCTCGACCATCGCCGGCTGCAGCGCGCCCACCAGCCGGTCGGTGTCGTGGAAACGCGGGTCGAACATCAGCGCGCGCCGCATCGCGTCGTCGGCCGGCGGCTCGATGGTGATCTCCATCATGAAGCGGTCGCGCGCGGCGGAGCTGATCTCGAAGGTCTCCTCGCGCTCGACGCGGTTGCGGTCGGCGAATACCAGCAGGTGCGGGAAGCGGAACTCGCGGTTGAAGGCCGACACGCTGCGCTCGGCCATCACCCGCAGCAGCAGCGCATGAACCTGCGGCCGGGCGCGGTTGATCTCGTTGAAGAAGAAGATCGCCAGGTCCTCGCCGTGGCGGATCAGCGGGCCGGGCTCGACCGCGGGGCGCCCCTCCTCGCTGATGTAGGTGTAGTAGACGAGGTCGTTGGGCATCAGGTCGACCGTGCCCTCGGTGCGCGCGAAGGCGCCGCCGAGCACCTGCGCGAAGGCGCGCAGCAGCGTGGTCTTGCCGACGCCGACGTCGCCTTGCAGCAGCACGTGACCGCGCGCGAACACCGCGGTGTTGACCAGGCGCAGGATGCGCTCCTGGCCGATCACTGCCTTGCCGACCTCGGTTTCCAGGGCCAGCGCGCGCTGCCGCCAGTCGGCCAGCAGCGCATCGTTGCGATCCATGCGGCGTCTCCTCTGCCTCGTTCTGCGCGCATGGTGCCATGGAGCGGCACACAGTGCGTCGCGCGCGGCGCAAGGGGCGCCGCGCGCGCTCGGGCAAGCAAGAGGCAAGCCGCCGGAAGCGGCGTGGGCGTCGTCAGAAGCTCATGCGCAGGCCGACCCAGGCGGCCCGCGGCGCGCCCGGCCCGACGAACTGCTCGGCGCGCCAGTCGGCCGGCGCCTGCAGCGCGCCAGCGGCATCGAAGGCGTTCTCGCCGAGCAGGCCGGCGGTCGCATAGCGGCGATCGAAGAGGTTGGCCACCTTGCCGAACAGCTCGAGGTTCTTGCCGAACTTCCAGCTGCCCGTCAGGTCGACCACCGCAAAGCCGCCGATGCGGCCGGCGCCGTTGAAGTCCACGCCATCGGGCTGGTGCTGGTTGTTCTCGTTGCCGCGCACGTACTGGCTGGAGTAGGCGCGCAGCTGCGCCCCGATGCTCAGGCCGGGCAGCGCCAGCCAGTCGGCGGCGAGCTTGAAGCTGTGCCGCGGAAGGCCGGGAATCGAGTCGCCGGGGCGGATCTCGATCTCGTCGTCGCCGGTGCAGTTGGGGCTCGTCTCGGCGCTGCTGTTGTGCTCGGCGACGATGCAGGCCGACGACCGGTAGGTCGCGCGCAGGTAGCTGTAGCTCGCCGACCAGCCGAAGCTGCTGTACTGCTGCGACAGGCCGAGTTCCAGGCCCTGGCGCTGCGTGCGGCCGAAGTTGGTGAAATAGCCGGCCGCCAGGCCGTTGCTGATGAACAGCAGGTCGTCGCTGTTGACGGTGTGGAACACCGCCGCATTCCAGTTCAGCGCCGGTGCGAACTTGCCGCGCGCGCCGACTTCCAGCGTGCGCGACACCACCTGCTTGAGCGGCGGGTCGGACTGCAGCGCGTTGGGCAGCACGCAGGCGTTGGCCGGGTCGGAGCAGCCCAGCTCGATCGGACTGGGCGCACGGTTGCCCTGGCTGAAGCTGCCGAACACCGTCATCGAGGGGCTGGCCTGCCAGGTCAGGCCGGCGGCCGGGTTGAACTTCCGGTAGCGGCCTTCGCCGTCGAGCGTGGTCGGCAGGCCGAGCTGGATGCGGCCGTCGTCGATGGTGCTGACGCGGGTGTCGTTGTAGCGGCCGGCCAGCGTGAGCTGCAGGTTCGGCGCCAGCGAGATCAGGTCGTGCACGAAGACGCTGGCGGTGCGCGTCGTGCCGGAGATCAGCGCGTCGACCTCCGGATCGTCGGTGGGCACCACCGCCCGCGTGGCGTCGAGGTCACCCTCGGCCTCGGTCTGCTCGAAGTTGCTGCGCGCGCGGTCGTACGAGGCGCCCAGGGTCAGCTGCTGACCGGCCAGCTGGTGGGTGGACTGCACGGCCAGGCCCGCCCCGCGCTGGCTCGTCTTCGTGCGGTTCTCGACGCCGGCCTCGGGCACCGTGGGCGGATCGTAGTCGTCGTTGAGGTCGCCGTTGAGCGTGGCGCTGCGCGCGCGGCGCACGTAGGCCGTGGCCGAGAGCTGGTGCGAGCTGCTGACGTCGTAGATCGCGTTCAGCGTCAGCATGGTCATCTTCGTCAGCGTCTGGTCGGGCCGCGTGTAGACCTGGGTGCGGTCCTGCGCCAGCATGGTCTCCGGCAAGGGGCCGTTGCCGATCAGGTCGTTGTCGGCGTGGGTGAGGCTGAGCGACCACGACAGGTCGCCGATGTGCGCACCGCCCTTGACGAACAGCTGCCGCACCTGCCCCGGCGAGTACTGGCGCCAGCCGTCTTCGTCGAACACGCTGCCGGCCAGGAACAGGTGACCGTTCTCGCCGAGCTGGCGGCCGTGCGTGATCTCGCCGGAGAAGCGCCTGAACGAACCAGCCTGCAGCTCGATCTCGGTGCCGGGGTGGGTGTCGCCGCTCTTGGTCTGCAGCGTCAGCGCGCCGCCCAGCGTGTTCAGGCCGAACATCGGGTTGGAGCCGGGCATCAGCGTCAGGCTGGCCAACGCACCGCGCGGCACCAGGTCCCAGTTCACCACGTCGCCGAACGGTTCGTTGATGCGCACGCCGTCCTGGAACACCGACAGGCCCTGCGGCGTGCCCAGCAGCGGGCTGGCCGTGAAGCCGCGGTAGTTCACGTCCATCTGGTACGGGTTGCCCTGGATCTCGTTGACGTTGGCGCTGGGCATCAGCGTCGTCAGCGCGTCGGGCAGGTTCAGGCTCTGCGTCTGCTTCAGGCGCCTGTCACCCAGGGTCTGCACGTTGGCCGGGATCTGGTCCTTCGGGATGCCCAGGCCGGGCAGCGGTGTGGTGCCAACGACCTCGACGGGGGGCAGCGTGCTCCCGGCGGCCGCAGCGGTCTGCGCCTGGGCGAGCCCGGCGATGAAGGCCAGGCTGGCCAGGGCGACGGGCCGCAGGCGTCCGCGCGGCAGGGGCTCGTGGTTCATGGTTCTCCTCGTCTTGTACTTATCGCCACGCCGAGTTCGCGCCTCTGTGCGCAAGCGCAGCGTGCGTGGCACCGACGCTAACGCGCCGCCCGCGTCGGAGGCAGGGAAGATTTCCCGACCCAGGTCAGGACATGCCCGGGTCCGCCGCCGCGATCACGCCGTGGCGAAGCGCCAGGTGCACCAGCGCCGCGGTGGTGGCGACACCGAGCTTGTCCTTGATGGCGGTCTGGTGGTTGGACACCGTCTTCGCGCTGAGCTTGAGTCGCAGCGCGCAGTCCGCGGCCGAATGGCCCTGGGCGAGCAGCCGGAACACCTCGAACTCGCGCGCGCTCAACGAAGCCAGGCGCTCGGCCTCGTCTTCGCTGGCGTGCGGGCGCAGCAGGTCCTGCGGCAGTTCGGGCGCGAGGTAGCGCCGCCCCGCATGCAGCGCCCGCACGCCCTCGACGAGCCGCTGCGGCGGGCTCGACTTCGGGATATAGCCGCGCGCGCCCGCCTCGAGGGCGCGGCGCACGAGCATCGCGCTGTCGTGCATGCTGAACACCAGCACGCGCGCGTCGTCGTGGCGCTGGCACAGGCGCTGGATCAGGTCCATGCCGCCGCCGGGCATGGACAGGTCGGCCACGACCACGTCGGGCTCGTGCTCGATGCAGGCCGCGTAGGCGAGCGCACCGTCGCCCACGTCGGCCACCACGCGGATGTCGCCGCCCTGCTCCAGCAGACGCTGGTAGCCGGCGCGCACCACCGGGTGGTCGTCGGCGAGGAGCACCCGCACCATCAGCTGCCGCCCCGCGACAGGCCCATGCGCTCGACCACCAGCTTCTCCTTGGCGTACTGCTCGCGAATCCACGCGCCGTACTCGGCCGGGCCGAGGTACTCGAGCTCCTGGTCGTACTTGGCGATCTCGTGCACGAAGGCCGGGTCGAACATCGCCTTGCGGAAGGCGTCGTGCAGCGCGGTGACGACGGCCGGCGGCAGGCCGCGCGGCCCGCCCAGTCCGTAGGGCGACTGCGCCACGATGTTGAAACCCAGTTCCTTGAGCGTCGGCACCGTCGGCCAGCGCGGCGAGCGCTTGGCGGCCAGCGTGGCGAGCAGGCGCAGCCGGCCGCTGTCGACCAGCGGCGCGAAGCCGGTGGAGTTGACGCCGACCATCACCTGCCCCGTCTCCACCGCCAGCAGTTGCTCGGCCGTGCCCTTGTAAGGCACGTGGATGTACTTCAGGCCACGGGCGGTGAAGAGTTCCTCCAGCGCGATGTGCGGTGTCGTGCCCACGCCGTTGGTGGCGATGCTCAGCTCGCCGGGGCGAGAACGCGCGAAGGCGAACAGGTCGTCCATCGTGCGGAAGGCGCTGCTGCCGAGCACCAGCACGCCGAAGGTCACGCCGGAGATCTGGATGATGGGCGTGACGTCACGCACCGGATCCCACAGCACCTTCTGCGTGTACGGCACGCGCAGCACCGGCTGCGGGATCTGCGCGATCGTGTAGCCGTCGGGCTCGGCCTGCTGCAGGATGGGCATGGCCATCGTGCCGCCGGCGCCCGGCCGGTTCTCGACGATCACCTTCTGCTGCAGGTGGCGGCCGGCGATGTCGGCCAGCAGCCGCATCGTGATGTCGGTGGCGCCACCGGCCGGCCAGGGCACCCACAACGTGATCGGGCGGACCGTCGGAAAGGGCGCCGCCGCACGCACGGGCGCGGCTGCGAAGGCGGCCGCGGCGGCCAGCCACTCGCGGCGTGTCCAGGCGACGCGGATCATGCCGGGCCCCCGGGGCCACGCTTGGTCAGGCCGCCGAAACCGCGCTGCGGGTCGTAGCCCCAGCAGGCCAGGCCGAAGAACACCAGCAGGCAGCCCAGCACCACCCAGGGCGCCAGGCCCGGATCCTTGCCGTACCAGGCGAAGCGGATCCACTCCACCGCGTGCGTGAAGGGGTTGAAGCGCGCCAGCTGGTAGACCCACTCCGCGCCCGACTCCTGCAGCTTCCACAGCGGGTACAGCGCGGTGGAGATGAAGTACATCGGGAAGATGACGAAGTTCATCGTGCCGGCGAAGTTCTCCAGCTGCTTGATGTGCACCGACAGCAGCAGCCCGAGCGCACCGAGCATCAGCGCCCCGGCCAGCAAGGCCACCAGCGCGTGCAGCGTGGTCCACGACAGCACCGGCAACTCGGTGCCCAGCAGCAGCGCCACGACCACGAAGGCGAGCGCCTGCAGCACCGACAGCAGCGCGGTCGCACACAGCTTGCAGAACAGCAGCCAGGCGCGCGGCAGCGGCGCGGTCAGCAGCAGCCGCATCAGGCCCATCTCGCGGTCGTAGACCATCGCCAGAGACGACTGCATGCCGTTGAACAGCAACACCATGCCCACCAGCCCCGGCACGATGTAGACGTCGTAGGGGATGTAGGTGTCGTAGGGCTCGACGATGGCCACGCCGAACACGTTGCGGAAGCCCGCGGCGAACACCGCCAGCCACAGCAGCGGGCGCACCAGCGCCGAGACCAGCCGGCCGGTCTGCTGCGAGAACTTCAGCACCTCGCGCAGCACGATGGCGCGCAGCGCCTGCAGCGCGTGCGGCAGGCCGCGGCGCACGCCGGCGGCGGGAGTCATCGCGGCTGCTTGCACAGTTTCTCCGGAGCGTCGTGGCCCAGCGTGTCGAGCACGTTGGTCGGGTGCAGCAGGCCCTCGATCGGCGCCTGCGAGATCACGCCCTGGCCGTCGGTCAGCAGCATCGTCTGGCGCAGCTGGCCGTCCCAGGGCCGGAAGGTCATGCCCACGCCCTTGGAGCCGTCGACCGGGTTCTTCGCCAGCGCCTGTGCCCAGGCCGCCGCTGGCCCCTTGGGCGCGGCGACCGCGGCGCCGACCAGCGCCTTGCCGGCCATCCAGGCCGACCAGTCGTGCGCCGTCATCGGCCGCTTGGCGGCCTTCATGAAGCGGCGCGACACCTGCGGCGCGCCGAAGCGCTCGAACTGCGCATGCCAGGCCACCGGCACCAGTCCCGCATCGCCCACCACCGGCCGCGGCAGCACGGTGCGGTACGGCAGCATGCGCGCGAACTCGCCGTCGCTGTCGACCACCCACGCCGCGTCGTACTGCGCACCGGCCGTCAGCAGCAGCGGGTTGGCGAGGTCGCGCTCGCGCGGGTCGGCCGACATCTTGAAGGGTTTGCTGCCCGCCACCTTCAGGCCGTAGCGCTTCATCGAGGCCTGCACGGTGGCGGCACGCTGCTGGTCGGCCGGGCTCGGGCCGGTGAGCAGCAGCACGTTGGTCCACTTGCGCGACACCAGCGTCTGCGCCAGCGCGTCGCTGCGCATGCGCTCGCTGGGCATCAGGTGGAACAGCCGCGCGCGGCAGTCCTGCGTGCGCAGGCGGTCGGCCGGCTCGCTGAGATTGAGCACCGGCACCTTCACCGCATCCGTGACGGCCAGCAGCCAGTCGGCCGGCAGGTCGGCCAGCAGCACGGCGGCGCCGGCCTTCTCGGCGGCCACGGCCGCCGCCCTGGCCGCATCGAGCGAGGCTGCCGGCTTGCTCTCCAGCGCCACCTTGGCGCCGACAGCGTCGAGCTCGAACTGGCCTTCGTCGAGCGCCATCTTCACGCCATCCTCGGCCGGGCCGGTCGGGTGGCCGAGGTAGGCGCGCTCGGCGCGCGAGCGCTCCAGCCGCGGATCGTCGGCCGGGAACAGCAGCGTGGCCTTCAGCGTCTGTGCGGCCAGCGGCGCTGCCGTGCCGGCCAGCGCCAGGGCCAGAACGATCGGCGAGAACTTCATTCGACGATCACCACGCCGTACGGCACGCGGCCCACCGGGATGCTCTTGACCGCCTTGGCGCCGGCCACGTCGATCACGGTGACGTCGTCGCTCAGGCCGTTGACCACCCACAGGCGCTGCTCGGCCTTGTCGAGCGTGACGTTCCAGGCGCGCTTGCCCACCAGCACCAGGTCGGTCACCTTGCGGCCGGGCACGTCGACGAAGGCCACGTGGTTGGCCTTGCCCAGCGCCACGAAGGCACGCTTGCCGTCCTTGGTCATCGTGATGCCCACCGGCGAGATGTCCTCGGCGCGTGCGCCCTTGACCGCGAACTTGACCTCGCCGATGACGCTGTGGTCGGCGGTGGACACGATGCTGACCGAGGAGCCCAGTTCGTTGGTGACCCACAGCTCCTTGCCGTCGGGCGTGATCGCCATGCGGCGCGGCCGCTTGCCCACCTTGACGTTCTTCACCACCTTGGCGCTGGCCACGTCGATCACGTGGACCATGCTCGCCACCTCGGAGGTGACGTACAGCGTCTTGCCGTCGGCGCTGACCTTGACGCCCTCGGGCTCCTGGCCGACCTTAATCGACTGCAGCACCTTGCCGGTGGCCGCATCGACGAAGCTGGTTTCGGCCTCGTCCTCGTTCGACACGTAGATCGTCCTGCCGTCGGGCGAGAGGTCGAAGGCCTCGGGCTCGTCGCCCAGCGGCACGCGACGCACCGACTTGCCGGTGGTCGGGTCGATCACGTCGGCCGCGTTGGAGTCGGTGCAGGCCACCATCAGCTTGCCGTCGGGCAGGCGCTGGATGT
>VFQN01003539.1_pt1 | contig 22127 bp, 28 predicted proteins | sample 3512371 | NCBI WGS metagenome assembly VFQN01 (sample SAMN10412370, study PRJNA504923) | tailings metagenome | isolation source: Replicate 2 from Balatoc abandoned mine | place: Philippines: Itogon, Benguet | collected 2017-08-28
ATATTGACAACCATCACGTCACCAGAGGCAAATCCAACAGCAACGATGTCACAAGCGGGAGATTGAGTCATTGTCGTAATGGTGTTGTCTTGAACAGATGACGAGTTCTTCAACTTTTTGAGCACAGATTGAAAGACGTAGATCAATTTCCCTGTCTTAATATTCCATAGTTCAATCTGTCCATCTTCATAAGCAATAAGAAATTTATTTAGATACGTCGCTGGGTGCATAATGGTGGAAATCGACGCTGGATGAAGAAGCTTCAGCGAAGTCACGATATTCATCGTTTTCAAACTGTAAACCTAGAAAGTTGTGAGCCTCATACATGTCAAAGTTTTGATTTGACTTACAAAAAGATTATTCTGCTCATCATAACACAAGAGAGCTTCACCAACACACAACAAACCTTTCACTTTACCAGGACATTCCAATACCTGATTCATAAGATGCGCCCGACGATAGCGATACACTGCATTTTCTACAGAAACAAAAGTATCATGATTACTCGTGCAGAGATGGGAAATTTCTCCTGGTGCTGGCTTGGAAATCAGTACGACTTGCAACTTGTCACTTCGATAGACTTGAAAGACATGTCCGCAAGAGATGGTAAAGAACAAATCGTCCCCTAACTTGGTAATTGCTGGTGGAACTTCATCACAAATAAGCCCAAGGCTTCGAAAAGGAGTATAAATCAAGCTGTTGCTAGGCATTTCGTAATTGATGAAATTACTGGAGAGGAGAATGGGGATTTTGTAAATGAAGACTTGATCTCGCGATAGAGCAGATTCATTGTATTTCTTTATGAGGACATGGTTTTGATCGATCAAGAAAGATGGAAGATCCTGTTAACAAAGCCATAGCAGCTAATGCGAATGATGCAACAACGAAAGACTCCATCGACGATGTTCTACAGTTTAGCTTAATTCGAGATGAAGCAAAACAAGAGCTGCTGGAGGCTCTGGACAGTGTTAGAGGGAGAAAATGTTTATTTGTTGACCCTCATCTAGGTCATTTGATTAATCAAGTGATCGGAGATAGTTCCAAGTTTTTCAAGGAGAATGCTGTGCAGTATTACAAAGAATTGCATGGCGATATTTCAGAGTTTATCAATGAAATGAATCGTGATGCTCCTGAGAATATTCTTTATTTAGTTCGACCTCATCTACCAAATATGAAAGAAATTGCTCAACAGATCCGTGCTATTATGCAAATAGGTGAGAACAAGTTAGACTGTTCTGTCTTCCTTTTGAAAATAATGTCTCCGTAGGCATTCGTTGTCAGTTTCGTATTTACTTCGTACCAAATCAGTCAACCGTTTGTCTACATCTCTTAGAAGAACAAATAGGCGACCCTGATATGTGGGAGAGAATCTCTTTTAAAGAATGCAAGTTAGGTTTTATTCCCCTTGATAGTGATTTACTATCATTAGAGATGGACTATGTGTTCAAACAGGTTTTCCTTCATCTTTAGCATTCTCGTTCCATGTCTAACCTGAAAATGTTTAGTGTTATGTCGACGGAGATTTGAGTTGCTTGAATATTATAGCTCAATCGTTGATCAAGTTTCAGAATATGTTTGGAATTATTCCAAATATTAGAAGCAAAGGCGTCGCAGCGAGGAAAGTTTTGCAAAGAATGATGCACCGAAGGTTTGAGGAAGAGGAATCTGCTGAACGAGAAGGTTCGAACGATCGTGATCGTTCAGAAGTTGATACCCTTGTTATGTAAGAATCACGCCGTTTTCTTTCTTGTATCTGATAATTGTCGTAAAGCCTAGACAGAGAGATTGACCTCACTTCACCCTTAGTAACACCTTTAACGTACGAAGGTCTAGTGGATGAAATCATCGGGATTCGGAACGGGAAAATTAAAGTGGAGGCATCATTGTTAGGATCTGATGAGAATAATGAACTGGCTCCTTCCAAAGGCTCTTCTGGTACGGATTTAAACTATTGAAGCGCTTTTCTCACTTTTATCCTTTTATTCCTTTATCTAGCGCCTGAACCAACGAAAAAGATTAACCCTGGAGATATGGTTACCCTTGTTTTGAATAATAATGATTCTATTTTTGCGGAAATTCGAAATCTTTCCATCGAGCGTATTGGTTCATACATGCAAGAGAAAGCTATCCATATTCGAGAACGTTACGCTGCTTTCAAAGGCAACAAAGATGCCTCTTTGGCAGAAATTCATGAATTTGTGAAAAAGATTCCGAAACTCACAAAGGACTTCAAGTCTCTCAATCAGCATATTCACGTCGCAGAACATCTGAAGAAGCAAACGGATAGTCGAGACTTCCGAGAGCGCTGGCAGTCAGAGCGAGCGATGTTAGAAGGGGAGGTTTATTTAGACCAGGTGGAAGAGTTGATCTATTCTGATGTAAATCGCTCTTTCTTTCTCATAGTCGTAAGATTGCTGTGTCTTCAGTCTCTAACAAGCGGAGGAATTCGAAGCAATCGATTTGATGGAATTCGAAGACTGATCGTTCAAACTTACGGATTACCGCATATGTTTACCATACTCAATCTAGAAAAGTCAGGTACGTCCACTATTATCAATTTCATTACTGTTTTGTTTTACAGGAAAACACGAATTTAAGGTCTGCTAAAGCGAAAGGAAACTATGTTGGTGGTGGAAACTACTTCTACTTGGCAGCTCCTTCGTAAACATTTTCGGTAAGTGGTCGTTTCTTCAAGCATTATTCATCTTATGGTAATTTTGTGGCTAGTCTTATCGATGAAAAAACCAATATGATCAAGCCTGATGACATATCCTATGTAGCTGCTGGATATGCACCGTTAACAGCGCGATTAGTCGAGTTCATAGGCATGCAGCAAATGAGCTCCTCTATCATGGAAGCCATGAAGCTGCTACCAGGACCCTTCCTTGAAGTGACCCAGTTAAAACAACCTGAAGAACTGTCTGATGCTCTTCTGAGGTAGCGTTCATTTCTTTTGGTCTAGGCTCATGCAACCTTGCATTGTAGAAACAATTTGGATTTGAACGGAAATGTGATCGGATCGACAAATACGAGCACTTCTGCTCTAACAAGTGTTATGAATGGTGATATTTCGTCTTTAGGGGCTGCGATCCCTGGATTTAGAAGAGAAGCACAAGAGGATTCGAGGAAATTAAACGCCAATTTCTTTAATGAGGAATCACCTTCCAAAAAAACGATGATGATATTTATTGTTGGGGGTGTCACTTTGTTGGAGATCGCAGCATTCCGCTATCTCTCTTACGAACCAAACTTTCCGTATCGAATAGTGATTGCATCCACGAAACTTATCAATGGGTCCAGTTTCATTAAGAGTATAGAGCATTCTAACTAACTTTGAGAGAAAATCCTGTCCTTATTCCCAGTTCTGGGATTTGGTAGTCCTAAAAGGAAAATGCAATTGCGCATTTCAATAATTCAACGTCTCTTACGTCTGCTGTCGAAACCCTACACAACACTTATTTGACAGACGTCGAGGTTGAAGGTTCAAACACTTCCCTCACAGATCTCAAATCATCACTCTTCATCAGCGATCTTCAAAGAATTTGACATCATCGATCATCTTACCATGCCATACTCACAAGAAGAAAGTAGTATTGCTGATCCAGCGTCCCTCCTCTCCCTGGTACATAGTTCACAATTTAACAGCTGTCTGAAGGGAATGAACAACGAAACAGTCATTTCTGATTCTGTCCAGTGTATTACTTCTTTTTTATCAAAACATATGACAGAAGAACACCATCACTCTGCTATCGATCATCACAGTAGTTATCATCTTTCCAATTACTTTGAGTTTGCTGTCGAATTTGTCAATTCTATTGCTGGATTAATAGTATTATTCGCAGTGTTTTTAGCTTGCTTGAATCTGATGCTGGTCGCTTGTAATACTGCTACAGGTAGAGGATTGTTTACTTCACCCTCTTCTCCTTACTTTGATCTTTTAGGTTTAAATGTTTCTATTATTGACCCTTTACACTCAAGTCACAAGGGCCATAAAAGTAATACAGTGTTAAGAATTCGGGTGATTTTAGGAGAACAGATTGCTCTTGCCTTGGCATTATTGGTGGCTTCAGATATTCTAGATACTGTCCTCAAGCCTTCTCATGCGTACGATCTATTAGATGTCGTAAAGATGGGATTTGTTACTGTTTTAAGGACAGGGTTAGCTTATTTTCTCGCCAAGGAGATAAAAGAATTAGAAGAGGGTAGCTCTGGTTTTAGAGTTTGTGGCGGAGAGAGGAATCATCAATCAGTTGAGATTCATGAGGGGAAAACTAGTCGGCGTACATCAGACAGCGAAAGCGAGGGAGGAACTAGCGTTAAGGGTGCAGCGGAAATGGGTTCGACTCTACGAAGGACTGAAGATTCAGGAAAATTACGTAAAAGGAAAAACTGAGTATCGATCATATACATCTTTAAGTACTTTATTGTCGATATTCGAAATTATCGATTCCAATATGTAAATAATTCGACTAATCTCTAACGCTCCATTTTGCTGACTCCAGCTCTCGAGATGTCGGGCTTCAAAGGGTCCCAGGCTTTCTGAGAGTGGTTGTGATTATGTTCATGGCCATGACTGTGTCCGTGGCTGTGATCGTGATTGCACTCGGGTCCATGAGTGTGCGCATTTCTTGGCTTTAGATTGGCGAGAGATCCTAAAGTAATCTGAACATTGCGTAGATTGGATTCTAAGTTGGAATCTAATGTTCCTTTAAGCTCTGTCAACTTCTTTGATAAATCAACGGAACCATTGCTAATAACCACAATAAACTTCATGGCATCTTCTAACTCAGATGAAGGTAATTCAAATAATGCATTCAGCCTCGAAGCAGGATCTCCGCCATTATCACCAAAAAGATTCAGCACCGGATGTTCCAAGAAAGAAGAGAAGTATTCATTCTTCTTATCTTCACTCCATGAAGAGACCTCAGTACTGGCATTCTCACGTGACTGTTGAACACGTACAGCAAAATCTTGCATTTTCGTCCTTCCCTCAGGAGTTGACATAAGACCCAGAATCCCACTCTTTTTAAGAGCCTCGATCTCTTTTGCTCTGGCCTCGGGGTCGAGTTGCTGTTGGCTCATTTGGTGATTATGGGCCATCATACGCTGTTGGAGAATATGGATATGAGGAAAATGGTGCATTAATGGAGGAATTTGCTTATAGAACTCCTCTCTTTCTCCATCAGTGAAAGTTGCTTCTCTGTAAAAGAAATGATTATTGAAACAGAAGCGAAAACAAAATGACTCAGTCTTACCGACAAGCAAGCTCTGCTGAGATCATGAAATATTGCATGCGCATAAGAACCTCTTTATCTGTACCATAATCTTGTTGAACTCGACTTAAACACTGCACTCCAATCTCAACATTGTATCCCATAAGTTTGATCAAGTTCCTCTGCATCTCGATAATACGAGCATTTGGAGGTTGATTCTTTGCTCGATAGATAGATTTTAGTTCTTCCTTTGTCTCAGGCATCACCACTATTTAAAAGTAAGAAGATAGAGCCAGAAAGGGATATTCGACTTACTCAAGGCATTACATCCCTCGAAGAACTCGAGAATTGCAGACCGATTCATCGCTGAATTCTCAGCTGGTCGAGTTAGCACTCCTTTTTTGTACATTTTATTTCTATACTTTAACGCATTGACGTAACTACGCATACAAGTGAACATGAAGGTTTTTGCAGCTTCGATGATAACTGAATCATCTGGATGATGCACAGCCAACATCGCAAGATATTTGCATCCAAAGTTTCTTTCAATTCCAAAATTGTGTTCCAGAACATCACGTTGAAATTCAACTGCTGCAAGATGCAATCCATTTCGACTCTCTACGCTGTCGTTAATGATCTCAACAATATTGTATTCCTCCAACAGCATCTTCACGCATGTGGTGAGAAAGTCAAGCAATAAATCTCGCGGAATCTTCCCAATTTCAGCTGTATACTCGATACCTTTTGCCTCAGAAGAAGACAATCTTCTTAAAGTGGGATCAATCGACAAAGGCTTATCATCCTCACTCTATAAACCATAGTAAACAGTGAGCGTGGAAAAAAAATTTGGGTCAAAAAGTACTTTCAAAGCAGACTTAGCTGACGATTTCCGCGCTTGACGCTCAGTATTAGCAGAAAGATTCCCTAAAAACATGTCTGGTTTTGTTTTGTAGGATCATATAGCGTATAAATTAAAACATTAAAATTCTCATTTAGCAGCGTAAATTAGAACAAATCAGTCTTGACCTAATCTTTGGAGCAGTTCTGAGCTAAGAATGACCTCAAAAGCAAACGCGGAGAAAAAAGATGATCGTGACAGCGCTCCCATGTTTTCCTTGAAAAGGCTTGATTGGGAAAAGCGGTTATCAAAACTACAGAATAAAGGGAAAGCTCGCTATATTCAGAAGGTTGCTACTTCATCAAATATTTTGCTGATTGGAGTAAGTGGGGGCTATTTGATTCGGTGGAAACTCAATGATATCTCCAAAGAGCCTGAAGAAATTGAAATCAGCGCAAGAAATGATGACGTTATTGAGCACATCTTTGTGGATGCAGCTGGTTTTCATGTTATTATATCCTTCAAAAGTGGTGATGCATTCTACCTTCATTCGAAGGCATTAAAACCCAAGAAATTATCTAAATTTCAAGGAAATGTTGAATCAGTGGCGTTTGATCGGACTGGAGTAAGCGAAAACTCCACCAAGTCAATGTTGGTTGGTACTTCCCTCGGCTGTCTGTATGAGGTGATTCTGGAGAGTACCGGAAAAGAAAAGCTTTTCCAGCTGATTCATCAAATAAACCCGCCTATACCTATAAATTCTGTCTTTTTCGAGACTGTAATGCCTGGCGGAACGACTGGAGAAATGTTGTCCGCCGCCTCTGATCGACAGTACATTCTTTTCTCAACCGATAGTCCCACTAGACTCTACCACCTTGTCGGCGGTGGATCTTTATATCAGATTTTTCATGAATATAATCAAGGATCTGAGATCCCTTTTATCGAGCTGCCTGGCGAGATTCATAGAGCAGCACTTTTGTGTTACGCGAAGAATCCCTCCGCAAGGGCCGAAACCTTTGCATTACTGACAGGTGCTGGTATCTACCATGGATCTCTTCGTGAAATTAGAACAGGGTAAGTAAATTCATGGTGTCTTCTTTAATAACTAATTTTCTTCAGATCGGAGAATCTTCTGACTGAAACACACATCCTGCCTTTTGTCGAGCCGGCAAGTCGGAACCCAAACTTTCAATACGAGATTGAAGGAGTTTCCAGGAAACCCATATCTATATCTGTGGCGATTTTCCATTTTATTCTGTTACGCGGCGATCGTTTACAGTTTCTCTCCTCCCTAAACGGTGATTTAATTCAGGAAGAATTATTTCGAAGTGCTGATGGCATTCCGATCGATCTTGTTCGAGATCCGACTCGAAATATTTCCTACCTGTATACCAGCGGCGCTATCTTTCAGGTTAGAAAAATTTCCTTCAAGGGGTTTCCTGATTGACTCTGACAGATCCTCGTACATGAGGAAGATCGCGATGTTTGGTCAACTTTCCTTACAAAAGCCCTTGCCACAGGTGACGATTCCTTATTTGATTTGGCTTTCGAGCACAGCAAATCAGCGGAGCGAAAGAGTATTGTTACGAAAGCGAGAGCAGAATTTTATTTTAAGGAGCAAAAGTTTGACAAAGCAGCTGTCTATTACGCTCACTCTGGATTAAACTTTGAGGAGGTTACCCTGAAATTGCTCAGTGTAAACGAAAATTTTGCTGGATTGGAGTCATTACAATCTAGAGCAGAGACGGATACCTCTCTTCTTCAAGGGAACGGAATATGGCTAAGTAATCGAGTCAACTTAGCCCCTGTCAGAATTTATCTTCTAGAACTTTTGAAACTTCTCCCAGCAAGCTCCAAGTCTCAGCGCACAATTTTATGTACTTGGTTGTGCGAGATTTTTCTTCATGAAATTACAGAAATTAATCTATCCGGATCTGGACCTGGAAAAGGACGTCAGGACTTGTCCTCTGATTTCTGTCTCTTTCTGAAAGCAAACAAGTCAGTTCATTTCCGTTCGTGTTGTCATTTTGATTTTAAAGAATTTTTCTTGTAGGAATTCGTTGGATTTTGCCACAGTATTGCAATTGATCATCAACCGCAACAATCGCAAACTTTTACTTTTCTATGCTAAGATTATGGGTGATTATCATCGTGTCATCAATATGCTTCTGACTGAGAAAAGATATGATGAAGCTTTATCGGTTGTTCAAGATGCTCCATTCGAAAAAATTTCAAATTTCATCTACAAAATTGTCCCAATCTTCTTTGAGACTGTGCCTGAACGCACAGTGAACATCATCCTTGCGAAGGGAAACTTTCAGATCCCGAATTTAGTTCCCGCGATTCTCAGATATTGTACGAAATTCGACGAGCATTACTACTCTAAACAGTCAACGGCTGACACAAATTTTGCTGTGATGTGTCTTGAAGAGTTCCTGAAGAGAGCGGGACTAAATTTTGAAAACTGCCCTGAACGAATTGATATCTCTGTGCATGATGAAGGAGTCGACTTGACGGAAAATGTGAATGTTGATGAATGGGTTAAAAGTGAGACCGAGGCAATTTCGATACATTTAATGTGTCATCTCTATGCAAAGTATGATGAACATAAGACTGAGAGAAAGTTGATAAATTATTTACACACACTATTAAACTTGCAAGAACTTTGTGTGTTGTCAGAGTTCGTAGAAGTTGATTTCGAGTATATGCTGCGTCAATGCAGGATCTATCATCGTAAACGGGGAGCAGTCTATTGTCTTCTGTTGTTGAAAGAATTTAAGCAGGCAGTCACCGAAGCACTGCTTGTCGACATTGATCTTGCGAAGGCTGTGACAAGGCGCCAGGAGGACGCGATTCTTCGAAAGGATTTATGGATTATGATCGCGATTCATCTTGTAAATACGGAGAGTGACGTGAAGAGAGTGGTTTCATTGGTTAAAGAAAGCAACGAAGATATTCTGATAGAGGTGAGTGTTTTCTCTTAACTAATATCGGCAACAATCGTTCATATTTTTTTAGGATCTGCTTTCATTCCTCCCTGACTTTACAGAAATTGATAACTTTCGAGACGATATATGCCGCTCTTTAGAGGCGTGTAGTAGCAGGATAAACAATGTGAAAGCTGACATGCAGCATTTACTTGAAACTGCAGAAAATACGATGCAGGAGTTGGAATCTATGAAGAATCGAGGATACAGTACAAGAACAAATCATGAACGTTGTGATCTCTGTGCCGAAGGATTAATGGGAAACCAGTTTTACCTATTTCCTTGCTCGCATGGGTTCCATGGATCATGCTTGCTCAAAGAAGCGTACAAATCGTTGACTCCAGACCAACTTGTAACGTTGAAAAGCCTCGAGGATTCGTTGAAGACTCTTGCTTTGAGAGGAAAGGACCTTGATAATCGGAGCCGTGCTCAACAAGAGGCACTTCAACAAGAAGTAGATGGATATATAGCAGCAGACTGTCCACTTTGTGGTTATATTATGATCAATTCCATCTCTTCCTCGTTGATTTCGCAAGATGAAAGTCAACAAGCAAAATTGTGGAGTTTATGAAATTAGTAAACTTCGAACTTAACTTGAAATTTCGAACCTCATCACCTCATCAAGGAGTTTTGGGGATTGCCGCTTTACTTCAAAAGAGTCGCTTAAAGAGTCGACTCCTTGATAACTTTTTAAAACATATCCAATAACTCGCACATTCTTTATATTCTATCTATCGAACTTTCAAGCGATGGGGGTGAAAGATGATTATCCATACTGTTCTGAGATTATTGAATCGAATTATTTTCCTCTTTACTCATCAAGTGCAAGATCATCGCTATACGTGAGAACAAATAACGAAAGATTTGTTTTCGATAATCCTATCCTTCACTCCGGACCGAGAAAGCCTTCTTCGAAACGGACCTCATTGCCAGGACTTCAAATGAGGACTCGAGATTTTCTTGCAACAATTCCAGCTTTTTCAGACTTCGGTGATAAACAGCTAATTACCTTGGAGCAGAAGGCGGTTTTGTGCAAATTCGTTGCTGGAGAGATCATCTTCCGACAACAAGATGATGGCGATCGATTTTATGTTATAAATAAAGGAAGCGTCGATGTGTTGATTCAAGAGTCGCCAGCTTTGTTGGAGAGAGGAGACTTTGGAAGGATTGTCAATCGATTAAATGAAGGCTGTTACTTCGGAGAGCGTGCTTTAGTCAGATCTGAACCTCGGGCTGCCACGATTCGTGCAAACGAGGACCTTGTTTGTCTCGCATTTAGTCGAGAGGTGTACGAAGAAGTTATAAGTGGGAGTAATGCTCTGGTCGGACAAGAAAACATGGAGGATGTTGATTGGTCGAAAGATCATGAAACCAGATCTATTTTTAAGCATGTCGAAAGCATATTAGAGATTGAAAAGATGTCAGCTTCACCAAAAATAAAGCGCATTCTCTACGAACTTAGCACTGCTTTCACCCCTGAGCTATCTCCAGATGAAATCATTGCTCGCATGGTGATGACAGTAAAAGTGGCCTTAAGAGTTGATCGTGTCGGATTATTTGTTTTAAGTGAAGATAAGCGTAGCATGGTTCTCAAGGTTTCAGAAAGAAGTAAAGGAGTGCGTTTGCCTATTCGAGGACTGGCCGGCGCTGTTCTGCAGACGAATACAGCAGTAAATATTGCAGACGCTTACAAAGACTCCCGATTTGACGCTACGATGGATAAGCGTACTGCATATCGCACTCGTCAAGTCTTAGGTGTCCCACTTCGCCATCCCCTGAATGGAGAGGCCATGGGCTTACTGCAAGTGAATAACAAGCTCGATAAAGATACTGACAGCTTTAGTCCAGAACAGCAAAGAGTTCTTGAACTCGCGGCTGTACAACTATCAGAACTGCTTCTTGGGAGGGCAGATGTCTTTATTCATTCAGGTTCTATAGGATCTCACCGGTCGTACGGACAAGGAGTTGGCGATGGATTAGTGTTGTTAAACTCCTCTGAGCTTCAAACACCTGTACAAATTGACGTGTCTTCAATCATGATCGGTAGTCGAACGACAGAAATCGTTTCTCGAGAAGGTCTTTCTGTAATCGAAGTGCAGGTTTCTCTTTATCTCGCGTTGACACAACTTTGTCCAAGTCAAAGTGTGTTTCTTGACGTTAATAATAGAATTCCAAATCGCAATGGTAATGAACCTGAGATGCAATTTAGTGTTAGAGAGAGGTTGAAGTTTGCTATCGAGATCAAAGATCTGCCACGCGCCACAAGAATCATGTTGAAAATATCTGGCTACAAGAAGAAGAGAGGAATGAATCCAACCCCCCAACAAGCTGCAAACAATCGAATTTTTCTAGGCTGGGCTGCGTGTACAGCTTTTGATTTCAAAGGATGTCTAGAATGTTTCCAAGAGTTAAAGTTCTTTCCTGCGGGAGAGCGTGAGATACAAGTACCAATCAACACCACATTGTCCAATCGAAATGACACTTCTGTAGCTTCTCTTTCTGCCGTTCTTGCACCGGATATTATGTTAGCGGAAGATGTTGGCACCCCTCGAGTTCGTGTAGTCCATAGCATGCCGAACAGATCGGAACCTTTCGGCGATAGAGGAAGTGCGGAGGAGACGATCGATCCTGCACATCAGATGGAACTTGAACGCATTCTCAAGCTTTCTTTCAACCCGATGAGTCATTCACTTCTCACTGAAGCAGACAAAGAGTTTTTGTGGAAGATGCGGTACAGTGTATTCAACAAGGCGAAACTACTGCCAGCTTTCGTCATGAGCGTAAGATGGAATAAAGCAGAGGATGTTCAAGAGTTATATGACCTATTAGATCTCTGGGAGCCTGCCACCCCTGTCGAAGCACTTCAACTCTTGGATCGTAGGTTTATGGATCCGAAAGTGCGAGCTTATGCTGTTCACTGCCTGGAGGAATTATCGGATGATGAATTAGCACTTTATATGTTACAACTTTGCCAGCAATTGAAATTTGAGAATTTTGTCGACTCTGCTCTTGCAAGATTTCTGTTACGCCGCGCCTTAACGAATCAAAGATTAATAGGACATATCTATTTTTGGCAGCTGCAGTCAGAACTATATAATTCAGATGTGAGTCGCCGATATATTGTACTACTTCAGGTAAATCCAATACTGTTATTGTCCTCCTCTTTCTGACTGAAACGAGTAGATCTATATTCGAAACTGCGGTAAGTACCGGGTCGAGTTGGGACAACAAATGTTTGTCATGAAGAGATTGGAGAGAGTCGCTGAGGCAGTCCGTGATGGCCAAAGTAAAGAGGCAAGGAAGAAAATACTGGTGGAAAAGCTCAACGAAATTCTTCCGACCCTTCCTCCCACCTTCAAGCTGCCTCTAAATCCGCATCTTACGGTAAGTTATTAGTTTCTATCTTGAGGTTCGTTTTCACAGAACTGATTCAGCTAAATGGCATCGAGGTTTCGAAATGCCGAGTGATGGAATCCAAGAAGAAGCCACTATGGCTGACATTTAAAGAAGCGAATAGCGCAAAAGAATTCGTATTAATGTTGAAGGTTGGCGATGATCTTCGACAAGATGCATTAATTATGCAGTTACTTCATGTTATGGATGCTCTTTGGAAACGAGAAGACTTGGATATGCAGATGATGCTCTATGATGCAATGTCGACAGGCTTCGAAAGGGGACTTCTTCAAGTGGTTCAAAATGCGACAACTTTAGGGTCAATTTTGATGGAGTCGACGGACAAGCAGAATAAGAGTAGTAAAAGCGGAACAATAACACGAAAATTAGGAGCAGCGATGAAAGCATTATCAGATTTTTTTGTTATTGGGAATTGGATTAAGGAGCAAGTTGAGAATGAAGTATTTGATGAATCAGAGAGATTGAAGGAGTATGACAGGTACGAACTTTTTCATATCACAGGTACACTTCACTTAACGAATTTCTCAGGAGAGTTCAAAACTTTATGATATCAACTGCAGCTTATTGTGTTGCCTCTTATGTTTTGGGGTTAGGAGACCGTCACAATGACAATTTAATGATGACCAAATCAGGACATTTCTTTCATATCGATTTCGGACATATCTTAGGCAATTTCAAATCAAAATATGGAGTAAAGAGAGAGCGAGCACCTTTCGTGTTTACGGCAGCCATGAGGCTTGTCATGCGAAAAGATGAACAATATGAGATGTTTGTGGACCTTTGTTGCGATATTTACAATATTTTACGTGAACATGCAGTGTTATTAGTGTCATTGTTCTCTTTGGCAATTCCATGCAACCTCCCTGAATTACAGGTGGAAGAAGATGTTCTTTGGGTTTATGAGAAGTTACTGGTTGGTGCATCTGACGAAGAGGCAGCACAACATTTTAAAAAGCAATTAGAGATCAGCTTAAACACAAGAACCACTCGAATGAATGATGCTATACATATGATAGCGCACGCTTAATATTGATTTTTTTGAGTTTTTGTAATTTTGATTTTTCGTGGGTTGAGCCGTTTCTCTTCACATTTCCCGCATTGCGCCAAGATTAATAATACACTGTTTCATCACACTTTATTTGAACATTCGTTATCATTGAAAACAACATGCAGATTTTGTGTTTAGCTTTATTAGTTCTCTTTGTTGCAGTTGTGCAGAGCGCATGCCCTAACGGCTGCAATGGACATGGTTCTTGTGGAACTAATGACCAGTGTACTTGCTACAACAGAATTGACGGAGAGCCTGCTTGGGTAAATGCTGATTGCTCAGCTAGAACCTGCCCAAAGTAATTTTTTTCACTAATAAATTATCTCTTGTTTAATCATTACGGAGCTAGGTCTGCTGCCTGGGTTGGAAGCGTTCAAAATTCAAACGATGCTCATCCAGTTGTGGAGTGTTCCAATAAAGGTATCTGTGATCGAAAAACTGGAGAATGTCAATGCTTCCCTAATTACGATGGGATTGCATGCGAGCGAACTGTTTGTCCAAACAGATGCAGTGATTCTGGTATCTGCTTCTCTCAAAATCAATTAGCGACCGATGCCGGCAAAACTTATACCACTCCATGGGATTCTGAGAAGGAAGTGGGTTGTGTTTGTGATCCTGGCAGACGCGGACCTGATTGCTCACTCAGTAAGTCTTCGTCTTTGTAAAATGTGTGTTCTCTTACTCCGCACAAACAGTCGAATGTCCTTCTGGTCCTGACGTGATGGGCGGGTACGGAAACGAAGCTGGAAGAGATTGTTCAGGACGTGGCCTCTGCGATTACTCCAGTGGTATCTGCAATTGCTTCCATGGCTACTATGGCACTAAGTGCGAGTTCCAGACAGTTCTTGGTTAAGCTGTATTAATCTCTTGTCCGTTCGTAATGAAGATCGTTGCGTATTATTATTGTATGTAATTAGTGTGATGAGTCTGCCATCTTCTATCCACAAAAGAAAATAAAAACTTTTATTTGATTCATTAAAATGTAAAAAAAAAGAAAAGATATTCAACTAATATTATTCTTACTTATTGTTTCTTCTTGTCTTCGTTTTCTCTTTTTGTCGAACGCTTTGGGGATTGAAGACTCAACCAGACGGCAGAATTACACTTGAACCCAGATCCAAACGCGAGTTGCAACACTCTTTGTCCTCTTTCCAGTTTCATATTTTCGCGGACGTATTTCAGCTCGTACCAGATTGAGGAGGAAGACGTATTCCCGTATCTGCACAGCAATAGAACAGTTAGAAGATTTAACGAACGCGAGAACACAAACCTGTAGAGAGTGTGTCGTGAAGGCTCCACGTGCGATGGATTGAGTTGAAGATTCTTCTCGATTCCATCAATTACGCCTCGACCGCCAGCATGAATACAGAAGTGATCGATCCCTCGTTTAAAATCAGGAATATAAGGCTCGACTTTTCCAATGTTCAATTTGAACGACGAGTTCAGATGCTTTACGACAACTTTCTTTAACATTGAAAAACCAGTTTTTATTTGTTCAGACAAAGGGAGAACATATGGTCCGAGCGTGGTAAAATTCTTCTCCATGGCTCTCCCGGCAACTTTTACAAGTTCTTTCGAGAGACGTACACCACGATGACTGGCAGGATCCTCCGTTTCATACACACAACCAAATGATTCCTCTGAAATAAATTGTGTTCTTACAACATGGAGTAGCTTAAACTGAGCTCGATAAGCATCAGTCCATTTGTTAGACAACAGTACGGCAGCGCCTCCGCATCTGAAGAGTGTATTTTGAAGAAGGAAAGCTCTTTCATTTCCATGATACAAATTGGGGGTAATAATTTCTGTGGATACAACAAGTGCTGTTGAATTTGGACGAGAGGCAAGAATGTTCTTGGCCAGTTCGATCGAAATTAATCCTGCTGAACATCCCATTCCTGATAAGTTGTACGAACTAATATCAGAACGCATGTTAAACTTGTTAATGACCATAGAGCATAATGAGGGAGTTGGGGAAAAAAGAGAACAATTGATCACGAGAATATCAATGTTTTTTGGCTTTGTCTTTGTAGAGCGCAACACTTGTTCAACAACATCGAAAATAACGGTCTTAAAGAAAAGGTTAAGTACCGCACAGCGATCAAAGACCTTATCTTACCTCACTTTCCTCTCTAGATGCCTCTACCGACTTTAAGGTCGGCAAGCCTTTCAATGAGCGAACAATCCCAGGAGGCCAAGCGGTGGCTGGTCCTACGCCACTTTGCTTCAACATCCTCTCCATGAATTCGAGGGATTCCTCCGAAAAACAATCTTGTCGACGCATTGCTTGAAGAAGTTCATCAGGGGAAAGTCTCCAGTCTTCAGGAGGTTCGAAAGTTGCGAAATCAAGAAGATACACAGCCTTTTCTCTGTGAGTTAAATACCAGAACAAAATTCCAACTAATCCAATCGTGCGCCATCCCAAATCGAATGCAAATGGTCTGGTGAGTTCTATTACTGCAATTTCATTTGTAAAGAAAGCCTAAAAGCACTTTCAATTCTATTAGAAAATGAATCTCTTCACTCACATGAAAATCGAATCGATGAACGTACAACAGGTACAGAATTTGGACAACAACCACGGAGATTAGAGCAATCGAAATAAATGGTAAGTATGCACGAATCACTTGGACCCAATTGATCAAGCCAATCAAACGCGATTTAGAGACCTACGAAAAGTGAGATTTGAAGGGAAAGCATGACTTGAAATGTACATTGTATTCTTTCTTTCCCTCTGTCGTTTCAGTAAAGTCATTTAGCTCACTAGCAGAACTACTCACGCGAGGTATGGACATTTTTGATGATTATTAGCTAGTGATTGTGACGATCAATCGATTCCACAACTTAGATTGCAACCACCCTCCCACATTATTTCACGTCACGTGAAATTTCGAGATTTGTAGAAATCGATTTTCTTAAATGGTAACAACGAAATAAGGGAGGAATGGGTTCAGCGGCTTCTTTCGAGACAAATTTAGCAGACACAAATGAAAATCAATTCTTTTGTCATTCATGTCATCGGGTTTTTGTATTGGTAAATCCCTCTCTGGATTATAGTTGTCCTTATTGTCATTCCTCATTCCTCGAAGAGTTAACCGCCCGCGAGAGAAACTCCGAATTGATTCCTTACCGTCGAAGATCACATGGACAGCTGACTTTAGATCAAGCCAGAAGGATCGCAAATGCTACTGCTATGTTAAGACTTTTAGAAACTCAGCTTCGGGAAGAGTTGGAACATTTGCAACATGCCTTTGAAGCTGCCAGTTCGAATTACGAAGCACGAAACCGTAAAAGTAACTTTACTAGAATAATGAAATCCCATTTGCGAAATATGCCGATAACATTAGATCATCTCTGTGGACAACCCAGCTGTCCGATATGCAGTGAGGACTTTTCTGTCGGAGAAGTCCTTACTAGATTACCCTGCTCACATTTATTTCATCCGAATTGTGTACTGCCCTGGCTAGAACACAAACAGAATTGTCCTATATGCAGATCCGATCTTCCTAACACTGCCCCTTCCATGGAATATCTCGAAAATTTTAGCACAGAGGAGCTTTTAGACAAGCTTCAGGATTTGGGAATTGAAGTTGTTGATCGATCAAAACAGAGGTACTTTCTCATCCTGTTCGAGTGCCTCGATTTTTTCTTACTCTGATTCTATTAGAGATCAGCTGATTCCATTGTTACATGAAAAATTACTCGACGCTTCACAGAAAGATTCATTGGAAGCGGTGGACTCGACTGTTCCAGTTATAAATTTCACATTTCGAACTTTCACTCCGCTAGTACTACCACCTGCATCGATAGGGATGCAGATTCGGACATTATATGACGAAAATGCAACATCAGATAACTAATGAAATATTCTTTAACGTTATATCTCTACAAAGATTTCAGACGGGCGACCTCTTTCTCCAACACAGATTTGTACTCAGAACCCAAATCTAAGTTTGCTGTGGCGGCTCTATACTCATCTAACTTATCGAAATTCATGTATCTGAAAGTATCCTTCGCTGTAGCTTGAATTCGGTCCGCGTACTTTCGATATTCTTCAGCTGTGGGAAGTTTACCCTCGATCGCAGCAACTGCAGCAAGTTCTGCCGACGCAAGGAAAACGTTGGCACCTTTTCCAAGACGGTTGGGGAAATTTCTTGTGGAAGTTGAAACAACAGTAGTTTTGTCGCCAACTCTCGCTTGATTTCCCATACAAAGAGAACAACCGGGCATTTCTGTACGAGCACCAACCTTTCCGTAAATTGAGTAATATCCTTCAGCAATTAATTGGGTCTGATCCATACGAGTTGGTGGTGCTATCCATAATCTAGTTGGTAACTGACCGTCGAATTTCGATAACAACTTTCCAGCAGCTATTCTAAACTTAGAAAGGTACATTGATATTCAATAGAACGTTACCTCTAAAATGACCAATGTTAGTCATACAACTTCCAATAAACACTTCGTCAATCTTTCTTCCTGCAACGTCTGAAAGCAAAAGGGCATCATCCGGATCATTTGGCGCACATAATATTGGTTCAGTAATTTTATTTAAATCGATATGAATCTCCGCAGCATATTTTGCTCCTTTATCAGCCTCGAGGAGTTTTGGTTCTGCAAGCCAGGCTTCCATTTTTGCAATTCGTCGAGTCAGAGCGCGTTTATCACCGTAACCTTCTTTAATCATCCATTTCAACAGGACAATATTAGATTGTAAATATTCAATGATTGGTTCTTTGTTAAGCTTGATAGTGCAACCAGCTGCTGATCTCTCAGCGGATGCATCAGAGAGTTCAAAAGCTTGCTCACAAGTCAAGTTAGGAAGTCCTTCAATCTCTAAGATACGGCCGTTAAAGACGTTCTTCTTGTTCTTTTTTTCAACAGTCAGCAGACCTTGCTGAATTGCAACATAAGGAATTGCATGCACCAAATCTCTTAGAGTGATTCCAGGTTGAAGTTCACCCGAAAATCGCACTAATACAGATTCTGGCATATCTAATGGCATAATTCCTGAGAAATAATAAAATATGAATCAAGCGCTTCAGGAATTTCGAAGCAATTACCTGTCGCTGCAGCAAACGCCACAAGCCCAGACCCAGCAGGAAAGGACAGACCGATCGGAAATCGGGTATGTGAATCACCACCAGTTCCCAGAGTATCAGGGAGCAACATTCTATTTAACCAGCTGTGAATAATTCCGTCACCTGGACGAAGTGAAACACCCCCGCGAGTTCGAATAAAATCAGGCAACGTGTGGTGAGTAACAACATCGACAGGTTTAGGGTAAGCAGCCGTGTGACAAAAAGATTGCATAACAAGATCCGCGGAAAACCCCAAACACGCCAGATCTTTTAGTTCATCACGAGTCATAGGTCCTGTAGTATCTTGCGAGCCTACGGTGGTCATTGCAGGTTCACAGTATTGGCCAGGGAGAATTCCTTTTCCTTCAGGAAGGTGACAAGCTCTACCCACAATCTTTTGAGCAAGTGTGTAGCCACTAACTTCAGGGACGGTGCTGACAGAAGAACGGAACACATTAGAAGGAGACAGTCCAAGAGAACTTCTAGCTTTGGCAGTCAAACTTTTCCCAATGATCAAAGGAATTCTTCCACCAGCGCGAACTTCATCAAGCATGACATCAGTTTTTAATTGAAATTTAGTCACAACATCACCAGTCTCATGGTTCTTGACGACACCATCATATGGGTAAATATCAATTACATCTCCAGTTTTCATATTATCCACAGACATTTCGAGCGGCAAAGCTCCAGAATCTTGCATAGTATTGAAAAAAATGGGAGCAATTTTGGAACCAATACAGACCCCGCCACCGCGCTTATTTGGCACATTCGGAATATCCTTGCCAAAAAACCAGAGGATACTGTTAGTTGCACTCTTTCGACTGGAGCCAGTTCCAACAACATCACCAACGTAGGCAAGAGGGAATCCTTTCTTTTTTAATTCTTCAAAATGAGAAATAGGACCCACAAGACCCTCTACATCAGGCTTAACACCTTCTCGCGAATTTTTAAGCATCGCAAGCGCATGAAGGGGAATGTCTGGTCGGCTCCAAGCATCTGGGGCAGGAGAGAGATCATCAGTATTGGTTTCTCCAGGTACTTTAAACACAGTGACAGTTATTTTCTTAGGCACTTCAGGCTTCGAGAGGAACCATTCAGCATCAGCCCAGGATTTCAAGACACGCTCTGCATGCTTGTTGCCCGACTTAGCTTTGCTTTCGACATCATAGAAAGAGTCGAACATCAACGTAGTTTGGGATAGACCATCAGCTGCAATAGTCGCGAGCGTTGGATGATCAAGCAATTGAACTAAAGATACGATGTTGTAGCCTCCCTGCATAGTTGAAAGAATCTGCACGGCATTCTCCTTAGAGACGAGCGGAGAAGTTGCTTCGCCTTTTGCCACGGCTGTGAGGAAAGCAGCTTTAACATAAGCTGCTTCGTCAACTCCCGGTGGAATTCTATTGTTTAACAAATCTAGCAGAAATGACTCCTCTCCCTTCGGCGGATTTTTCAAAAGTTCTACCAGTTTCGAGGTTGAATCAGCATCCAATGGCTTCGGGACTACGCCTTGCTTCAACCGCTCTTGAAGTTGAGAGTCATAGCTCTCTTTAAAAGCAGAGGCAAATCTCAAAGCAGTTCGAGAAAACGGGGTCGTCTGAAAGACATTCGACTGAACGCTTTTCGCTGTCGCTCTAACCAATGTGGCTCTAATACCACTGCGAAGAGAAGTTGTAACTCTGACAAACATTCCGATGACAACGATCCTGAAAATTAGCAATGTTGAATTAATTTTTGTTTGCAATGTTCTAAAGTTGTCTTAGGTGAGAGGTGTTGAGGTGCAACTGAGTGCAAAAGCGCTTTTAAAACATTTTTTCTAATTTACATTTCGCTTCCATCCATCCCCAAACAAGAATAAAATGATAAGGTACACCTTACTCAGTCTGAGGCGAAGCAACTTCAAACCGGCTTTACGCTGCTGGTTTTCTGACTTAAAAGGTGCAAAATCTATTCACATGAATTCGGAGCTTTCTTATTTCATTTCTGTATTAGGCCCTCAAATTCCTGACGATTTCTACGATCCTGAAACAGAGGTTGACAAAGAATTCTTGGATATTGCTGCTGTGGTTCATACGGGTGGTATAGGAAAAATTGCTAACTCCAGGGTACAAGAGAGTTATCTTCTTCGTTTTTCTCTCATTTACTCGTGTAGGCAAATATTAGTTGGAATTCAGTATACTCTACAGATTGGCAACAAACAACCTCTACTGATGGTAATGGCTCGATTTTAACTCATCAACCGCACGAGTCAGTGAGAAATTATCTTTCTCATCCATCAAGCTTTACTGACACCGAAACACACTTCGAGGACGCAAGTTTTGGCGACGATTCAGTCGTGGAAGAGCCAGATGAACATCCCTTGTCGGAATTTTTGGGCGATTCTTCACCCATCAAGTACTCACCTGAAACTCAAGGAAACAGACCATGCCCTGGAAAGCGCCAAAGAAGAGGAATCAATGGGAAGTTGATGTGTCACAAAATCGACCTACAGCAATTGCATTATCTGAATATCTTATCCTTGTCCTCTTACTTAAGTCCTCAAAGCGAGATACTTGGTCGTGAATCAACTGGCCTTTGTGCAAAGTGCCAAAGAAAGGTACGAAAAAAAGCTTTCTTATAGTTAACAACATGACACAGTTGATAGGTAGCCAGTTCCATAAAAAAAGCAAGAAATTACGGGTTGTTAACTCATTTGGGAAACACTACCATTCGTAATGTAGATCCAGATGTCCTTGATCCCAAGAGTTTCCACAAATGCTCGATCCCAGTTCATTTGAGCAAGACTGTAAAATAGGTCTACTCTACTTGATTCCCTAGAGACTGTAACGAGGCAAAATCTTCTACTTCTTGATTCGATATTCCACTGATGGCAGCAGTCAATTCCTCGATTCCCAAATCATTCCACTCAAATAAATCATGGGCTAAACCTTCTTCACTCGGTTCCTCTTCCTCGTGAACATCAATTTTGACAAAAGGAACAGAAATGTCTAGGAGATAAGGGAGTCTACAATTGAGTAAAACTCAATCAAGGGAGACTTACCATCATCACTCAATACATCTTGTTCCCAATCACTGTCAATGATATCAATCAAACATAAGCTTCTCACAGTTGAAAGAGTTGAATCGCTGATCATGAGTGAATAATTGAGGCACAAAGACTGAGTTGATGTTTGTTATTTTTCAGTGTTGTGTCAAATTTAAAATGGGGAAAGCATAAAATGTAAAGTGGTGAAATCGGGGAAATTATTGGGTAACTTGCAAAAAGCACAAATATGTGTAAAAACGCGTTTTTAAAATCATAAACGCATTGCTAGAAATAAGCGCTTTTAGTATGTGTCCTTCATCATCATCATCTTTTTAATTTACACTACTACTTACTCAACTTTCCGCATCTTTCTATCAAATTTCTTTCCAATCTTTTTAAGTATATTGCTTGTGCTCTTCCGCTATCACGTCATCAGGAAACTGTCTGTTGAAACGGAAGTCTTGATGGCTCATGATATTTGCAACTCTGCAATTGATGGCCCTAGAAATCGATGTTTGTAGAAC
>VFQN01003540.1_pt1 | contig 22121 bp, 37 predicted proteins | sample 3512371 | NCBI WGS metagenome assembly VFQN01 (sample SAMN10412370, study PRJNA504923) | tailings metagenome | isolation source: Replicate 2 from Balatoc abandoned mine | place: Philippines: Itogon, Benguet | collected 2017-08-28
AATAGGTCTCCGATAATCCCATAACCCTTCTCCTGAAAAAAAAAAAAAAAAAAAAAAAAAAAGCACCACCGTTGCCCCCACGGCGATCTTATCCTGCCATGTGTCCCATGCAGTGCTGTGGCGCACCGCTAGTACTCGAATTCGCAGTCACTGCGAGTTGGTGGTGGTGATGGAGTGTGTGGAAAGAATTGAAGGAAAAGAACGCTTGTGGGCAGAGAGCTTGCTGCCCTAAATCAGCTGCCTGCGTGAGGGAGTGGTCAGGGCGGAGTTGCCAAGCATCGGCCGGTGGAACTTTGTGGGCATTTGTCCCCGCTTGCTGGCAGGTGGCAGCTGATGGATGGCCTAGCGCCCAGGTGGCGAGGAAAAGCAACGTAAAGCCAACACAGTCCTGTGTGCAGAGCGCCGCCGTGGCCTGGCTGGAGGCCCTCCGCATCATCCTTTACCTCGCTAGCATACCGGTACGTGGTTATTGAGCACGCACACTACAGCATACTGCATTGCATCCTGATATACGCACTACAGTGCACAACCCCGTCAACTGCAGTTACCTTGAACGGGGAGGGAAGCGCTTACAGACACAACCCCAGGGTAGGCCCAGGTCGGCCGCATGGCGCATTTCTCAGCGCCCATTACGCACTCACCTACTGCCGGGGAGCCTGAAAATTGTAGCTGTTTGCTATGGCGGTTTGTGGCACCAGGATAGCACCTTTGTGACTGCCCGTAGCATGCAGGTGCAACGCGCTGGTGCAGCTACGATACAGCAGTGGCACACGAGGCGGCTAACCTAGATACCTCGCCTCTATCCCCAGCGAACACAACTGCCTCACAGCAACGCGTTCGCTGCAGTCCGGGCAACCCGCTATGTCATCAGTAGTCCACGTACGCATGGAACCCTGCATGCAACACCCCTCCCTCGCCTACCATGCTAACTTGCGCCTATCTGTCCAGATCCGGCAACGGACAAGAACCCCTACTACAGCACAGCTATGCACAAATGATGTACTGGCGTAACGCTCGGCACTCCCCAGATGCATCTAGGCGCCCTGAACGTATGCGCATCAGGTCGCGTCAAGCAAGCCCACCGAGCAGTGTCTCTGTCCGTATACCCTCAGAAAGCCCTCACGTAGACGTGAACCCACCACACCTCAACTTCACACACCGAGCGCACGCACGAACACGCGTAAGCACGCAAAATGTAGGACAAAACCGGGATAGGCCTTAGTAAGCTCAGCGGTCAAGCTGTGCACCCACACCAGGTGTACCAATCGGAATGGAGCGAATGCCATTGTAACCCCGGCCCTGCCTGCCCCTCACGGCTGTGCGCCATGCACATTCACCATGCATAATCACCCCCCCACACACACACACTCCTGGCAAAACTATGCAAGCCTTCTAGCGACGTAGCTGCATCATCGGCCCCCAGCTTGGAGAACTCCTGGCCGCTCCCAAGCACCTGCCCCAGCCGCTGGACAAGCGCAGACCCACAGAGCACATGCTGCCCACAACATCATAAAGCGCCATACACTGGTAGCAGGTACCTGCCGGCCAGTATACTGGTTGCCGGGCTGGGCCGCAGCAGCCGCCCTGCGCAACCCCGCAGTCCAACCCCCGCAGGACACGTCGTGGTAGCACGGACACGACAGGCAAGTGCATTGGAGTTGTCTGCGCTAATCACGCTCACACTTCCACACACCCACCCCATGAATACCCGCCATAGTGGCACGCGGAACTTCACGTCTATCGGCATTTGCTACACATCTGCGTCAGTCTGCACTGCAGAGCGCCGCGCTGCCCGCAGTGCAGTATAACCCCCGACCGGCATCCATCAGGCCGTTGCGAGCGGTGGCACACAAAGCCGGAGCAGTGTACGGTACTACTAGCCAACCGCGGCCCAACCTTTCAAATTCATGTGCTTCCATATACAATGCCCTGACACGGCCTAGTGACCCCGACGGGCCACTGCCTAGCAAATGGCCGCCCTCGACCACCGCACGGCCGCAGCGTGCCTTGTAGCATGGGCAGGCCGTGCCACGAAGGGGGCTATCACATGAAGAAGCGCAGCACGGTGATGATGCCGTTCGCCTTGGTGGCCACCTCCTCGTCCGCGTGCCCGTTGAGCGCCTCAATCTTGGCGACGGTGCCCTGCCGAGCACCACAAGGGGCGTTGGAGGTCAGTGCGCAGCTGCGGGGCCTCCACGCTTGCGACGGCAACGCGGCAGTGTAGCGTTGTCGAAGGGTCGCCGATGGCCACTTGGCAGGAGGCAAGGGAAGCAAAGGACAGCATGGCGCTAGGGTAATTGTAGGATGAAAGCACTCACCTGCTGCACGTACAGGCTGACCACCGGGTTGGAGGGCGGCGGCAGCTTGGCCGCCTCCTCGGGCCCGTGCTCCACCAGCGCCATGTTGGCGGCGTGCGTCATGAGCTGCTGTCCGCGCTTGAGGCCGTCCTGGGGTCGGGGCGCAGGGCGGGGTTCGCGGCGGGCGGGGGACAGGCACGTGTCAGCGGCACGTTCAGGCACAGTACCGCACGAGGTCCACCGCTTCAGGCCATCCTGGGCGCAATCGCACAGTGTCAGGCACGTGTCCTACTACTGACCAACGATGGCCACTTACGAGGTTTGAGCCTAAAGATATTGCACTTGACAAAACTCCTATTGCACAAACAGTACAGCAGGCAGCGCCACAGTTATTTTGTTTGCGGACATGCCTGCTACCTAGCACTTGCACCTGGGTGTCGGGTCATGCACAGCTTACCCCAAGTCCCTTCAGGAGCAGCCTCAGTCGCGCAGGGGGTGCCGTTGGCTCCAGCAGGTTGTGCAACTCCTGCAGGATGCCGCTTGCCACCTGGTGGGAGGGTACAGCATCCAGTGAGACTAGGTAGGTTGAGACGGCCCCTTACGCCCTGCCAGCGCTAACAGCCCCAAGGACACTACCAGCCTCCCGGAGGCCGTCACGATCACCGGCCCTCTGCATGGCAGCCCCTTCAAGACACACGAACGCCGCGGCCCCAACATGCCATGCCCCCCGCCCCTTGGCCTCCCCCAAGCCCTTGCCGACGCACCAGCGCCTGCGCCACCGGCACGTCCGCCCCCACCAGGGGGTCCCACGGGTTGACCAGCACGTACAGGCACTCCATGCGGATGTCCTCATCGTCACCGGCGCCACGGAGCAGCGCCAGGATGTCGGGGAACGCGCCTATATGGAACACAGCACCCGCATTACGGAGAAGTCGTACAAGCGCTGTGAGGCCGCTTGACTGACAGGCATCAGGCAGGCATTGCGCCCTTGTGCACGGCGACCAGTGCTGAGCAGAAAGCGGTCCGCGTCTCCCCTTTACCTCAGGGACACCCGTGGTCTCCTCCTTGCTGGGCCCATGCTTTCATACCGGTATAGCACCCCTGCCTACCTGCGTCTACCATGGCCCGCACGGTGGCGTTGTTGGCTCCTGCCACGTTGGACAGCGCAAACAGCGCCTCCTTGACCATATCGCGCCGCGGACCAGGCGCCGCCCCGTTCGCCTCCCCGCCTGCCCCTGCCCCGCCCGCCGCCCGCTTGAGGTACGACAGCATGGCGGGCACGCCGCCTGCGTCCACCACCTCTCCGCTGTAGTCCAGGGCCCGCATGTAGCCGGTGCACATGGTGCCCAGGCAGAAGAGGGAGGGCGTGGCCAGGCTGCTGCTGGCCTCGCGCACCCACAGCACCAGGCGGGGGAGCGCGGGCAAGGCCTACAGGACAGAGCGGAAAGGCAAAGACCGCCAGGTTGCTCTGAAAGCACTCTTTGCGCTTGCGTCGCTACAAAATATCCCGCCACGCTTCGCTTCGGCTACTAGCATCCTGACACTTGGGAGGAACAGGTGATAGAGTTTGCCTTACCTGCTTGATATGCGTCTTGTTCTCCTCGTTGGAGCCCAGGAACGCCAGCACCCAGCTGCAGCACGTGAGCACCTCCAGGTCCGAGCAGCCCAGCAGCAGGCGCGTGACCACCGGTATCGCGTCCACCTGGCCACAGGAAGGGGGACGCAGTAAGTGGCACCCCCCATCGCGTCCGCCCCTTCGATATTGACAGCTGACAGCATCCGCGTGCCCATACACACGCACGTTATGATACGTGCTCCATTTTCGAGCGTGGCTGAGCGCCAAACGGCACTCACCATTTCCTTTTCCCGTTTGTGCTTAGCTAGCGTGTGTAAGCACCAGGCCGCGACCCTCAGCAAGGGGGTGGCCGGGCATGGTGCCGCAACCCCGCCGCCGCCTGACCCCAACGCTGTTGAGGAAGGCGCGCCTATGAGGTCTGCCTGGGCGTTCAGTATAGCAAGGACGGACTTGAGCAGCCCTGCCTCCAGCACCTGCAAGGCACGACAACCACGGCGTAGGGCAGAGGGTAGATGTGGTCATGTGTTCTGTAGCCATGCTATGCCAGAGCGCGACTGAAAACGCTGGGAGCGCATGCTCCGATAGGCCGTGGTGCGTCTTAGCGATGAATTAGCGTCCACAATGGGCGGCACAGCGATGAAAAAGCTTCCAAAGCCCACCCACTTCCACATCCGTGCTCCCATTCTAGGACCCGTATCCCCAGCCCAAGGCCGTCCACGGTGCGGCCCACATCATGAGCTTCATGTCACCTGTCAGCACACTTCAGTCCTCGCCATGCTTTCGCCCGCCCTCATCACCGCACAACCCCGCCCAGCCCCAACCCCACTCCTGTCCCACCCCACCCTACCTGCACAGCTAGCGCCTGCGTCTTGAGCGCAGGGTGCTGCGCCCCCGCCATGTTGGCCAGGGCCCATAGCGCCTGCTCCACCAGCGCCACCTGCCCCGTGGACCCCGGCCCCGCCGCCGCGCCCCCACTGCTGCGCTGCGCCGCTGCCTGCTCCGCCGCCCCCGGCATGCCCTCCGCCACGAAGACACCGATCAGCTCCACCATCACCTCCGCACCGCGGTCGCAGTACACCGCCTCCGCGTCCAGGTAATCCCCCGCGGCGATGTTGGTCAGCGCCCACGCGGCGTCGAGCTGCAGTAATGTCAAGGCAACCATGCAAACGTATTGCGCTCGTCCAGGCCACCTTGGACAGATTTGCCCATCGCACAGCAAGGATGGACAAGCCGCGCCAGCTAACGCGCCTGCAACGAGTTTGGACAGTCAGCATTCCTCGCCGTGCTAGTGATTATGCCCTGGCCAGGAATGCCGCATGTTGCACGTGGCAACCGGGTCTCCCAATGCCTACCTTGGCTTCTGCAGGTCCGTCCCGTAGGAGCAGCACCAGCGGCGCCACCGCCCCTGACTCCACCACGCCCCGCGATAGGTTGGCCGACCCGCACAGCTGCTTCCGCAGGTAGGCGGCGGCGGTGCACTGCTGCTCGGGCGCTCCCCGCGACAGGTGTCCCAGGTACACAGCGCACTCCATGGGCAGCTGGAAGGGAGAGGGGGTGACAGATGGTGTGGGCTCCTGCCAATTAGGACACATGATGGGCACCCACATCGTTTCACAAGGCGTCGGAACGTGCTTGCCACACGGCAAGTACGTCATTACTCCAAGCGTGTAGGCATATACTAGAACACCTTCGTCCCCAAGGACAGGTCCCTCCCATCCAGCCCTCCCGCGGCCCGCCTCACGTCGTCTCTCCCTCCAAAAGAGGAGTTGCTCTGTCCCCCTTTGGGCGGCACCGTGAGGCACATGAGTGGGCCACCCCCAAATCTACGAAGCTGCAGCGCCGGCCGGGCTGCCGTGTTGTTCGCGGCGGCCGACACCGGCAACGGCTTCAGGGCCAGGGCTGTACTGACTGAGGGTGTAGGAAGGCAAGAGGCGTTTGTTAGGAGGTACCATGCGTCCGGATCGGGCGCCATGGGTATGAGTCGCCGCAGCCGCGCGAGGTGAGCAGAGCATGGTTCATCGCAACTGGGCACAACGTTGCATCGGCAGGCCATACCTGGTCCTGAAGGATGTGGGTCCGCGTGCTGGGCGTCATGCTGCAGGTGTAGGGTGGTGTGCAGATTTGTCAGGGGGAGTGGGATGCCGTGCAGTGGGTTGGACGCACCTGTATGCATGTACGACTCCATGATGCAAAATGCACCAGACAGGTTTCGTACACCGCTCAAAGCAGTTTGTGACACACCTTCTTGCGTGTGAGTGACACCCGAAAGGAGTCCTGCACGGCCCGCTGCCCAAGAGATGCACTTCTATCCATAGGCGTTTTCCGACCCGAGGTTGCCTGGAAGGGTACGAGCAGTGTGTCGGCACCCCGGTTGCTAAAGGGCATGCTGCTGTGGTGCTGGCTGCCAACGTGCTTGCATGCTGTAGTCTCCCGGTCCCACGGCGCAGCTGTGGCCACTGGACGGGTGCCTGCCTAACCACACCAGCGAGGTGCCTCCTACCTTCCCCGCAGTAGACGTTGTTGAAGCGGAAGTTGTGCTCTTTGAGTCCGGGCTAGCAGCATCTAAGCTTTCTTTGCCTTTGCACACCGATGGGAAAGGCATCCGCCTTTCCTCCGTGCCGCTCCTCGACGCTCCACAGCCCTGAGCGTGAGCATGATAATCACAAGGTGCTAGACACTTGCCGTTGCAGTTTGTCACTCCTCAACGCCGGACACACCATGGTTGTCGCGCGCCCTTGTCCGCCAGGCTCCGAGCTGTCCTTAAGGTGGTTATCTATTGAGGTACTATGTGCATTAGAGTGATTACGTTCACTTCAGGGCCAAGTGCCCACTCATAAAACCAGACCTTCGAACGCGGGGTGCCGCAGAGTAGGTGGATGAGCGTAGCTGCCCTTATGAGAACTGTAAATATGTCAGCACAGCAGGTATCCGCACTGTTGTTGCGTTGTGTTGTGTGGATATGTTCGAGGTGGAAACACAGGTGTGGGGTAGAGCCACGCAGACGCTAGTTAGCAGCCAATCAAGGGTAAGAAATTGCAGCTGGTGCGAATGACTGTGTTGCACACGCAACATGCACTGTGATCGTATTGCGCAGGTCGCAGCCGCACGCCACGACGAATTTCTGTACGCTACGTGGCTGCAATGCTTCGCGCGGGCAGTAGCCTCCTTCCAATTTCATTACCGCCAGTGCACTTGGCGGTTGCTGTGAATGCGGGAGGCTGAGCGACTGCCAAAGCACTGACAGGACGCTGGCAGGGCAAGGGAGACTCCTATGCTAGGCTCCTGCTGGTGCCAGCCAAGCCGAGCCCCTGATGCTGATTGTCCGTGATGTACGTACTTCACTGTAAAAGCAATCCCGGTAATACCTATGAGGACGTTGTCAAAAGAACTGCTCGTTCTGTGTTGAGGACTGCAGCCTCTAACTTGGCGGAGCCCTAAGCGCAGCCCTCCACGGTTCCATGCGAAGCCACTATCCCCTTCGCTTCGCATGGACCACTACACGGTTGGGACTACGTATGTATGGATTTACAGTTTTGGTCTCCTTCCGGTTGGGACTACGGTTGGGACTACGAGGAGTGATCAGTTTGTCTTGCATGCCGGCACACCCTCGATGTGTTCATAAAGTGCACGCTACATACAAGCTCCACAGTTACCTGGTTCCAGTGTCACACCCGATTGTGCAACACTTCAGACAAGAACCAACCCGTGTGCGATGCCCCATGTCCCCAGAAGTGCAGAGCGTTCGTGAGCCATGGGTGCATTATCCCCTGTCACCTGGAGGTCCACACCAGTGCCACTCGAGTGCGGGTGCGGCAAGACAGGACACTGCTCACCTTTTAAATGTCCTGCCGAAATGTGGCAAACAGGGAGGGTGGCGCAACACGACCGCGGAACACCCTTACACTGCCATGCTTGCCATCTCCCCAACAGATTCGGTATGTACTGGTGTGCGAGCTACACCGTCTCGCTTCGTGCGCTTCCAGCAAGGCGTTCACAGGCGGAGCACATGTTACCAGTATCGGCATTGCAGGTGCGCCCAGGGAGGCGTACATCCGGCTCCAACCACGAGCTTGCCGCGTCGTCGGAGGCAAGGCCCTCCATGCCGTATGCAGGTTCAGGGCAGGTGACATAAGAACTGGCAAGCTGGTGTCTACACGTCGCCACGACGGAGTCAAAGCGCACTCCAGCGCAAACGCCTTGCGCAAGTCATGTCTTTGTCATGTCTTGTGTCATGGCATCATGTGTATCCCCAGTTCACAGGTGATCGCATGCTGCTGCCGCAACTACAGCTTGGGGCAGTCTCGCATGCCCAGAGAAGACGCTACGACCAGCCAACAGCGTTGCCTCTAGCACCAAAAGCTCTCGTCGGCCAAGTCCTGAAGCCACCATACGCCAGGTCCGATAACAGCTGCACGTGCAAACCGCAAACTGACCCTTCGTGTTCGTGCCGCCATATCTACCCAGTGCGCGACACGAAGCCCAGACCGAGCATACTCAGTCATAATGTCCGGAGCGTCCTACACTTCCAATCCCTCCTAGTGCCCGACATCGTGCAAGTTACTGTGCGGGTGCGGGTAGGGCCACCGGCCCTGAACCCTTCTTGCATCATGACGACCTACTGGGCAAAATAGCACACCAGCAGTGCTGCGCCCAGCTGTACCTCCTGCATCAACCAACCATCCAGCCCACAATCGAGCGACCCTCGCTGTCGTATGTACGCCTCAGCAAAGAGCAGTCCTAGGTGCATCCTCCCACGGGATACCATGAGCTGACAGTGCCAGAGCGCCTGCACAGCAACCGACCCACGCCGAAGATGGTCAGGGCTCGGGAGTTACCCTCGGCCACGGCCGCCGCGGCCGCCGCCGTTCGGAACGCCGGTGGCGTGGGGCCGCAGCCCACGGCCGCCGCCACTGTCGCGACCACCGCCCTGCTGGCGAGATGGAAAGGAATCGGGTTTCAGATGCAGCACACATGACATCCAGCAGCTCTAAACACCCGTCGGTCGCGAAGTAGGTGGCCACAGGGATTCCCTGATACCGGTAGTGCTTGCGAAGTAGGTCATTACAGTTGCAGCAAGTGAGCAGTATGCAACTGTTGGTCATTGTAAGAGGCTTCCGTCCACCGCCTCAGATCTAGCCCGGTAACGCAGCTTACCCGCCCGCCCATGTCGCCCCGTCCACCCCGTCCGCCCCGTCCGCCGCGTCCGCGCCCGCCGTAGTTGTAGTTGTGCCTCAGCCCGCCCAGCCCGCCGAACGTCTCCATATCCAGCCGCCGGGCGTCAGCAGCGCGCTGCCTGCCGTCTCCGCGACCGGCACTGACCACGGGCGCCGCTGCGGGCACTGCCACGTCGTTGATGTTGAGGCGCTCCAGGGTCTCGCAGCTGATTGCGTCGAAGAAGTCATCCCTGGAGTACGAGCCTTTGGGCTTCACAGCCTCGGCAATCTCCTGCGGAAGGCCAATTCCCAGTCCGTGTTTCGCAAGGTGCCGACGCGACCAGACAGCCCCGTACAAAACCAGTCAGGTATGGACTACAAGACGACGTTGCTGCAAACGGCCCGAGCGTCCCTCTGGCTGCGCACCTTAGCCACCTCGTCCTTCTTGAACTTAGCGTTCTGCTCCTCGAAGTTGAAGTCCTCGGTGGGTACAGGCAGCGGCATGGGGGAGGCGGCAGCCGCGGCCACTACAGCTGCTGCCGTGCCGGGCGCCGGGCCCGGGCGAGGAGGGGGTGCAGCCGGCGCATGCGAGGGCCCGCGCCCGCCATACGGAGCGGGGCCGCGCCCGCCGTAGGGAGCGGGACCGCTGACCTGGTACGGAGCGTGACCGCCGCGGCCGGGTCCACGCCCAGGGGGAGCACCGACCGGACCACGGCCACCAGGACCCCGCCCGCCTGGAGAGGTTGGGGACAGCATGTCAGCACCGTAATGCCTTCAGCAGTTTCACACGCCAGCGGGAGCCCTCCATTGCCATGATACTTAGCACTTTGAACACCTACACGCGCAGAAGCCTGTTGGAACGCCGGGTGCATACCACCCCACATGATTGTCGTTACCCTCGGCGCTTCAACACGACAGAAAGACACGTGCGTGCGTTGCAGCGTCATGAAAATATATATCAGCGTCTCACCGGCAGCAGCCTGCGCGTAGTTGGACGGCTTCGGAGGAGGCTGCTGCGGAGGAGGAGGAGCCCGCTGCGCAGCGGGGGCCACCTGGACCTGGGGCGCCACCTTCTGGGCCGACGCAGGCGCAACAGGGGGCGGAGGAGCCCTGCAGTAGTGATGATGAAGCATGGCCTAAGTGATACTCCGCCAGAAAGCGTGCCTTGACGCAAACTTTGTTACGCATGGTCGCATGCCCCAAGCAATGGATCTGTATCTGGTCCCGCACAGCAACGTTACCCCAGGGACCACATGTTCGGGAGCAGGGCAACGAAAGCAGCAGGTCAAGTGTATGCATGCGTCCCAGTTCATTCACGGCGTGCCTCACTGAAACGAAGGTGGGTATGCATGCGTCCCTGTTCATTCACGGCGTGCCTCACTGAACGAAGGTGGGGTATCTTCACGCGACCGCAGCCAAGATTCACACGGTCGGAACTTACGTGTAGGGCTGCTGCGGCGGCGGAGGCTGCTGCGCTGCTGAGGGAGTCCACTGGTCGCCACCTGCCACCAAACAAGAACATTAGGTTAGACGCCACGGGTAGTTCAGTTTGCGTGTACGTGGCACACAGCACCAAAGCGACCTGGTGTCCGCGGCCTGGTCGACATGAGAACCTCCTGTGTCGGCACTCACCGTAGGCAGGGTTCGGCGCATACTGCTGCGGAGGAGCCTGGGGCTGGCCCCATGCACCCTGCAAGGACAGTGCAGTCGAGATACACGGTTAAGGTTTACGCTTTAGTGCTGGCAAGGGCGTTCCGTGCAGCCGCGGACAAGGCAACATTCTGCTCCAGTATCGTGACCACTTGGACATGCCGGGTCAGCCATAGCGTCTGCGTGGCCCCCGGCAGCCACTGCCATCACAAGTAATAGACTTCATACCGCTGGAACTGGTTCGGGCGCAGCGGGCATTGGCGGAGCGGCCGGCGGGGCCGGTGCCGAGCCGGGCGTGGTGCCAGGCGGTCCCAGCACTGTGAGATCCTTAATGTCATCACCTGCATGTGTATCGCGTGTGAGCGTGAATCGTCTTTGAACGGTGCTTACCACCCAAGCGAGATCCAAAATGTTGAGACGATCGTCGTTGCCGCTTGGTACCCAGGCTCACCCTTGAAGATAATGTAATCGTAGACCTCGTTGCTAGGCGGCACCTGTGGCCCACCAATACGACGGCCCTCGGTCCCGAAAGACCTCACTGCGGGGAAATGCGCCAAAGGCCCTCAGCACTTTCGTCCTCCGGCACCAACAGCGGTCTCCAAGGCTGCCGCTGACAGCCGTCACCTTGAGACAGCGCAATACTGCTCTCCTCCATGTTGATGTTATACAGGATGCCCTCATAGCGGATGTCCGATTTGCTAATGAGGGAAATGAGAGAGTTGAGATAGCTTTCCCCCGCCATGATGCCTAATGCCCACTAGGGCGTCACACTACGTATGCAGGCTCTGGCTGAGTGTCCGGGTTGTCCGGCTGACTTGTTGCTCTGCGATGGGTACGACCTTGAAGGTCTACACGGTCTACACGCCAACACACAGAGGAGTAGGAGATATCTTATGGTAATAGACATTTGGATGGTTCTGCTGTTGTCACTATAGAGCAGGAGACCTTCTCCCTTTTGGAAGAGGACCCAGGGCCAGCCTGTGTAGGTCGCATTCCTCATGGCGTTCCTACTTGACTACTTCGCGTACCTATGGGACAAAAACAACGATGATGCTGCCTCCTACAAAGAATGGCAGGAGTTCCTTGACGTCGCGGAGAAGGACCGCCGACGCGAGTAAGCCCTACCTACACGCTTGTTGATATGGAAGAGTTCAAGAACTGCTGAGGCGGCTCGGGCAGGTGGCGGGCCTTGCATGACCACCACCTGCACACCGGCTCTCCATCCCTTGTGCAGTCGCATCATCTCGTGGCGCGAGCGCACTTTGTATGATGACTACGCCGCTAATGCGGAGGAGCCGATCATCTACAAGCGCACGGCTGGGTATGTATGGGCGTCACAGCGTGCATCTGCGGGGTGGCAACCTGCTTGGAAACGGTGTCTCAGCAGTGGCACACCACGTGCACCTCAGCACTGGTCCCATGTTGTGCTGTGTGTCCTGATCTCAGGTTCGTCTGGAGGCAGATCGACCCCACTGGCACACACAAGAACAGGAACCATACGGTGGGTGGGCTCAACCAACCGCATCAGTGGGCCACAGGGGGCTAGCTAGCTTCGTTAGCTGTACCGTACTGTCGGCCTGCAGGCGACTGTGCAGTATCGATTCCGTCTGTGTTGCCGTGCATTGACTTACACAACACTTTCATCGCTTAACAGCTTTTTGAGGAAGCACCTTGGTGTGTGGCCGTGAAGCTTCGCTTTATCCAAGGCTGCCACGTTTGCAGCAGCCATGTGCATCTCTCATCGCGCTAATCCTTGCCTCCCTCCGTTGTTGCGGCACCCCACAGTACATGTACAACCTGCAGGCCTTTGGGCACCGCACCTACACGCGGCGAGACCCCGCTGAGCTTTCGGCTGCGCAGAAGTCCGTGGAGTCCCGTGTGGCCACCGGGGAGCTGGGCGGGCTGTCGCCCCTGGCGTGAGCAGCACAGCCCGCTGGCCCTTGTAGGCGGTTGGGAGATACCGGCACACTGGGGTGGGGCAGCGGTCCGTAACTCTTGATGGGAGCCTTCTGTTGTGCCTTGAGTGTGCAGGTTGTGGTGCCGGCGGGTGTTGTTTCGTCTTGGCTTGGCGGCGGAGGGTATGGATCTGGAAGCATTCAATGTGGGGCGCCGCTGGAATTGCAGGGCGTGTCTCATCCTTTGTAGCAGTTGGCGATAAGAAAGCGGCACGCATCCTCGTCGGCAGCTGACTTGCCTGGCTTAATCGTTCGCATCCTTGCTTGCTGCAGCCGCAACAAGTAGTAAGTTTTTGGGTTGGCCTTTAGCGTCGTGCGTGTTCATTGCGAGTGGCTTATATCAAGTGGCGTGCCTCAGGCCATATGGGCTGGCTCGCCGATGGCCCTAGCGGTATAATGGCGTTACGGTAGGGTTGCAGACGTGTCACTCCGGACGGTGTGGGTTCTACGTATCCATGTCTCAGGGGCCAGGAACCCGAAGGAGCAACAGCAGTTTAGGGGGATCTCTTGCACCTGTAAGTTTATTTGCCAAGGGTTCGACTGTCTTTCCGGCAGCATACATGAAGCCCCCGGTTCCGTAGGTCCTGCCCCACTCGTTCACGGCGCGTACCGTATGCGTGGCAGCACTGGGTGCATGGCATCCACCCGGTAGGCATGTGCACCCAGGTGCACCACACGGTAGTGCAATGCTGACGCCGATGCACGGGTACAGCGTTGCAACCCGTCATCCGTGTTGCGCCAGGATTAGCAACGCGGCCACGGCTCAAGGGCCGTAGCTGCAACCATCTGTGCTTCTGGCGCCATTGGGGAGCTTGTGACGTGCAGGCGCACAGCGGTGCTGCCGTAGGCAGGCTGCAGGTGCATGGGCTGCCATGGTGTTGCTCAGTCGGGCGATGGAAGGTCAACCGGGGTGGGCGTGAGTGGACCACGGTACACCGGGTACACTCGGGGTTGCTCGTTGGCTCCCAGTTCCTCCTCGTCTATCTCACGTCCATCGACAGCACTGTTAAACTGCATGCCTACTACACTTATGCGCACCCGCGTGTTCTTTTGGTGTGTGCCCACGACAGAACCTTCGAATGATGCACATATGCCACACGTTGCGTAACCGTAGTACTTATTGGTCAAAGGGTTCAAACTGCTGGTTCGGGGATCCCCTGCCACGTCGGTCTGCCCTTGCGTGGGCGAAGGGGAGCTGGTCGGAGGCACTTACCTGGCTGCCTGGGTGGCCCTGCACACGCTGTTGTTTATTGCCTCGAGTTGCCACTAGATATTCCGGAGTACAGATTGAAGTGTTTATAGCTGTGGGGTGGGGGAACCCCTTGGTAGTGGGGCGCTGGGGCCCTGCTGCCTGCATGCACCGACACGGAGCCCAACCGTGGCAACCAACCCTAGCATCATCAGCCAGTGCGCTGTCCTGTTAGGTATACAGTACTTATACGGTGCAAAGAAAGCATAGAGTATCACGGCTGTCGTTGACGAGATCACTCAGCTCCACTTGCACTCAGTGACGATCGGACCTGCATTCGTAGGACCTAGTTGGTTGCTCGGGCATTGCGGGGTAGGATGAGGGCACTGGCACATCATGGAGTGCACCGTGATATCCCTATCAGCAGCCATAGCGTGACACGCTCAGCTCGTCACTCGTCGCGGCTGGCGCCATCGCTTGCGCCCTGGGCCAACAGTGGCTACTTGCACATGAAGCCTCTTGGAGCCAAACTTCCAAACCAAGCAGAGTCTGTCTTCAGCCCAAAGGACTCCGGTAGAGAACTTGTGCTTGACGCCCCGACAAAGTCGGTATCGGACCTGGACTATCTGTCGGTAAGGGGCACTTGCCTTAGGCACCATGAAAATAAATACGTCCGTCTTGCGTCGGCAAGGGTTCCCAAGCCGTAAGCTGGCCTGTCTCCCTTTGACACGTCCGCACTCGGCGCACACGTAGGAGCTGTTGGCTATCCAGCAGAGCGATGGACCAAAGAATCTAGGCTTCTTCGGTACCCGCAACATGGGAGTGACGCACCAGAAGCTGGTGGAGATTCTCAGCTACGCGTACGCGTCCACGGTAGGTGCTGGGTGTCAGGCAGACGCACGTACGGCTCTGCCGCACGCAACACAAGACGTAGTGCAGATACGCTGATCAGCTCAATTACCAATTGCAGCTATCACACATCATACGGATTCATCCCCCACATCGCCACATGATGTGCCCGCTTGCAGGGGAACGCACTCACGTGATGGACTGGCATGACCATGTGGCAAATGAGCAGGCACGTAAACACTCACATTTCCTAGCTTGCCACCCCGTCTCCCCGTGCCGCAGGGGAACCACATCTACACGTCCGGCGCCACAGGCACCAACGCCGCGGTCATCAAGGGCGCGCTACGGGCTAACTGCCCCGACAAGCTGACGGTGCTGCTGCCGCAGAGCCTGCACAAGCAGCCCTTCGAGTCGCAGGAGCTGCTGGCGCAGGTGAGGGGGCACGCCCAGGGCACGGAAAAGCTAGGGGGAGGCCAAAGGTACTGGAGGAAGGGGGACGCTGGTTGCCCTGGATCGGGGACAAGTGGGGTGGGGCAGAGTCGGGCGGCGTCTCGCGTGCAAGGGTTGTGCCGCACTCGGCAAGGGTTTTGCGTTCAGACCTACCGAAACAGAGTGTGTGTTGGACGATGGTTGTAGGATGTAGCACACCCGCTAGCTAAGGAATGCTTATTGCGCAGGAGTTGCACCCTGCAAAAGCCAGCTCTGCCTGTCTGTTCAAATGACTCGGACGCTTGGTGCGGGCAGCTTCACACGTCACACGGTCGCTACCTGTATGGCATGCATACTGACTGGCGAACTGAACTGCACACTTTTCCTGTGACACAGGTTCAGAACTTGATAGAGATGCCGCAGAACGACCACCTGCCGCTTCTGGAGGCTAGCAGGTGCGCTGTAGGATGGGCAGTAGCACCCACTTGCAGCAGGCTAGGTGTAAGATTTTTCTACTGCTAAATCGTGTACATGGTCTAAACTACACTTGCAGGATCTGCAACCGCAAGATCATCTCGCAGATACAGCAGGTGGTGTGCTTCGCCTTTCACGACAGCCGGCTCTTATTGGAGACCTGCCAGGAGGCCAAGGAGATGAAGAAGATCGTGACCCTCTTCTACCTAGACTAGAGCGTGCGGCGCTGCTGGACCACACGCTTGGCTCTATCTGGGTTCGGGGCAAAGGGGCACTGGCGAGCACGCGCGCTAGCCTACTTACGTAGCGGCAGTGGTCCTAGCGGCAGCAGCGGAGCTCGTACCTTTGCTTTGAATACAGGGCACAGGTACCAGCATGTTGCTCCACAGCCCTGCACGGCCTGCTGTGGCCATCGATTGGGCTACAGCGTTCATGGAGGGCTGCGGCTGGCTGCGGCATGGTATGTCCGATGCAATTGATACCGGGACCTTCTGGGCTGTTGTAATGAACAGTGCAGAATGTGTATGTGGCGGGCGTCTGGGTGGTCTTGAGGGATGCTTGTGTTCACAAGGGCCCATCGAGGTTGCGACCGCAAGGTGGCATGGGAATGCTGGATGGAACGCTTGTCCATCATTAAAGCGCACAACATCCTGTCCGGGTCCCAGCCGTGCGTGAGCCGAGCGCCAGTGCATATCCCGACAATCTATGGAAACCACCACTGTATGTGCTTCCTCACTGTTGTACAATATGGCTGTTCGGCTTGGCGCGTTAGACTAGAGGTGTTGACTGGTTGTGGTTGGCGACATGGGGTTGAGCAGAGCAGCAATGCGATGTATGGCGGAGTGGCCTGCCAAGGTGCTTTCGTGACCGCAAGGTGCTTTCGTGACCGCCGGTGGTTGCCACCTTGCGAGTGGCCTGCCAAGGTGCTTTCGTGACCACCGGGCTCCGGCAACCGGCTCCGGCCCTGGTATGTTATATGACCAGGCGGCGGCGTGCTGTGTCAGCACTGCTGAGCTAGCAAACCGGCAAAGAGTATTGACGGGCGCGTGAGCACGTCTGTGATGTATTGAAACGGAAGTGAGGGCGGGCGCCAGGCAGTGATAAGTGCACGTCATGCTGCAGCAGCCTCCTCAGTGGTGCAATGGCTGTGTCTTAACGGAGTGTGCCAGGCTCTCGAGCGTAGCTGCTATGCTGCGAAAGGCAACCGCCATACCGCCACGCGTTTAATAGTGCTTCGTTTTTTATTATGTGTGCACCTGCCAGGGTTAAACCAAACGTCCACACTAGTCCATATACAGCATCATCTTGGCCCCACGCAAGCCTCACGCTGAGGGCAGCGAGTACATGATTGCGGATAGTTGTTTCCCTAGATTACCCAAGAACCAGCCTGGTACACGCCTGCCTCATTGGCGCGCACATCGTGGAAAGACAGCAGGGAGAAGGGAGCTCCCCTGATAACCAGTGCAAGGTCAAACGTCTCTGCAGCACTCCAAACGCGTTGCGTAGCACACCTGGCAACCTTGCCACAGGCCGCCCCGCCCCCGACCTGGGTTGGAAGCCCCTACACGTGCACGTCATGCCTCCTTGTACCCACACCTCCAGATTGTTTCTTTCGAGCCTCCGTCGTACCCAGGTGCTGTGGTTGTTTAGTCCTTCCGGCTTGCCCACCAGTAGAGTAACAAGTACGTTCTGTTTAGTCCCATAAACCTTGCTGAGTACCGCAAGGATGCCACACAACAACACCACACAATAGGACGTGGTTGACATGACTCCCTAAGCAGCTCATTACGGACCGCGTGGCATGGTTGTTATGCTGCTAACCCCACCCTTGTCCACTGCGGCACAGCTGGCACCCCACCGAAACAGTGGCGTTCACGTGTGGTATAGGCGAGAGACTGTCACTGCTGCTGCTGCATGCTGCTGAGCTCGGCCTCCACATCCTCCACGCTTATCGGAGCGTGCACCTGCGACAGCAGGACAGAAAGTGTGACTCGAGTCTTCTCACAGTCGCCGGCTGTGTGCCAGCCGTTGCAACGCAGCAAGCGCTGCACTACGTTTGTAACAAACCTGCGTAGCGAGCGTGAGGAGGTCCAGGGCCCGGCGTGCGGGGTCTGTCTTGGACGGCGCCGCGTCATGGTTCCACGCGTGGAACTGCGAGGGCGCAAGGAGACGTGTAAGCGGAGGCTTCGCGGTGGTTATAACTGCCTCTATTCCTGACCGGTATCCATTGATTTCACCCAAGTGCCAGTGCTGCCGTTATACGGCATGCAGTAATGCAGGACTTTTCCTACTCACTTGCTCAAAGGCGCCCTGGGCCGTCCACGTCTGCCCACACGCGTCGCTGCCGACAGAGCCGCCTGGCCGTACCACTAAGCCGGTGTAGCCCGTGGGGAGGTCGACCGCGCAGCCTGAAGGTTATTGCCATACGGGCCATGTCGAGCCGCTGAGTCACAAGTGTTTTCCGTGCAAACGGTTCCGTACGCAGCTGAAAACACGAACTTCGGCCAGGGCAGGAGGGGCAAAGCCGGGACAGACCCTCGAGGGTGCTCGACCCCTGAGTCCCAAACGCGCTACCTTTAAGGAGGCGCCCCCTGAAGTGTGCTTGCTGGACATCCGACTCTGCTAGGGACATTGGCGTGTTTTGAACGAAGGGCAGCGGCAGTGGTGAGGGGAGGTCCACAAGCCCTAGGCGCTAGGTAAGGTTGGGGACTTGCATTCAGACCAAGGGTCCCAGCCGCATCACCCGACTACCCCACCTTCTACAGGCTTTGTGACGAAGCTATCTGTCACCGCTGTTACTGTAGCTGTAGCCGACACCTTAATCGGAAGGCTATGCAGTTGGGCGTGCGACACTGCGCCTGGGACGGTAATTGTGTTTGCGGGCATGGCAATTGACTGTTCTTGTAAACAGTTATTAAGTGATTGTTAACAAGCTCAGCGTAACACTTGCAAACCCTAGGGCGGAAAGTCCTGCACTTTTGCCACTTTCCAATTTCGCGCCTTCGCTTCATCATGCTGTGGATTCGACCGATGCCCCTTCCACCAGAACCCCAAACGAACAATTTTCAAACAATTACATGGATTACCTCCTCATTTCTTTGGGCAACCCCGCAGCTGCACTTCACTTGGGTAAGTGGCATAATTCCAAGGATCTCCCCTGCTACCCGCACCTATACATAGTCGACGCTGGTAAAACATTGTAGTTGTGACGCGTGGCAAACGGCGCGGCAAGCGCAAGTCATCAACCGTCAGCGTGTAGACACGCGCAGTCGACACGCTAGCCTAGTATGGACTTCCGGGCTTTCCAAGGACGCGGCATAGCGTCCTGCAGCCACTTCCACAGCCAACCATCACGATGGAGAGGGTCGATGTGGAGTGGCTGTCAGGAGCGGCGAGCCAAAGGAAGCATGTGCGCGCGGTCGCGCGAGGACTCTGCCGCGGACGTAAGTGGCGCATGCATATAGACGTTATGAGTCCCAGTAACACGCTCACTGCCTTGTTGGGTGTGCCGCTGAGCCTTTCGTGTCCATCCGCAACGCAGTTCCCAAGCAGCGCTTCCATCAGCCCCACCATCGCAAGCAGCGCTCACGACTGGCGGGCCTTCCGCGCTCAGCTTGTTGCATGGGAGCGTCATGGCTGCAATGCGCCGAAGTCCCAGTCAGGCCAGCAGCGGTTGCAGCGGCCCCGTGGGCCAGCGCTGGTGCACGGCGACAGCTGGGCCCACCCGATTGTGGAGCCGGAGCCAGGGTGCCTACTGCTAGCGCGCAATGACGACATGAACTTCTTCCGCGAAAGCGTGGTGCTCATAACCTCCCACGGTGAGCCAGGCTGGGACGTCTGGTCACAGCTTGCAGCAGGCTACGTTGAACACCCCATGCCTGAGCCTGCTCCCCCTCCCCGCGCTCGCCCTTCTCCTGTCGCGCAGACGATGCGGTTGGCTCCATTGGCTATGTGCTCAACAAGCCATCACCATTGACCGTGGATGAGCTGCAAGTCCTGGGTGCAGCATCAGGTATGCCTACACTACTGCCGTGCCGTTGCGGTACTGCCCATGCCGGTCTCCAGAAGCACGGACTGCAAGCCACCCGCCCCTTGAGTATCAGTGTGCCTTCCTCTTCGCAACTGCCGTCCACTCGACGCATTACATTACAGCCCCTGCTGGCCCGCACGCACCCACTGCAGGCTTCAAGGAGGCGTTCGGCTCCCAGCGGCTGCTGCTGGGCGGCCCCGTGCACCTGGACCACGTCACGCTGCTGCACCGCTACATGGGCATCGCGCGCAGCCACAAGATCGCGGAGGGCATGTACATGGGTGAGCCTCAGCGGACACGCACACGCACATGCCCATACAAGGCGTCGCGGCGCTGCAGTGGGTGCACAAGGGCATCTTGCATTAGGTGCTGTGAGCATGGACCGCATTTCACCGAGCGTGTAAAGGTGCATGTGCGTATACTGCTGGCACCGTGCACAGGTGGTTTGCCGGACGCCATTCGGCTGATCAACGCGGGCATCGCGCAGCCGTCGGACTTCCTCCTCGTGCTCGGTGAGCAACTGCGTTGGACGATGATCACCATGCTGGTCCTCCGCGGCATGTGCAGCTGGTCGCGTGGCCGTGTGTCCTGTCAATGGCAGCTGCACTGACCTCTGTGCACCCACCACGGCCTGACCACGACTGTCACCCAACGCGGCGCTGCACAGGGATGAGCGGCTGGTCGGCGGGCCAGCTGCGGCAGGAGGTGGCGTCAGGCTTCTGGCACGTCATCAGCGCCTCGCCGGACCTGGTGCTGCCCACCGGCGGCGCCGCCGCCTCGGACGCTACCACCGCCGCCGCCACCACCGCCGCCACCACCACCGCACGGCAGGGCGCGAGCACCGGTGGCGAGGGCCCTGCAAGCAGGTGCTCGCCGGCAACTGAGCAGGGCGCATCGGCGGGGGCGCCAAGCGCAGGGCCTGCAGCCCCTGGCTCAAAGCTCCGGCCTGCACCCTCCCCCATGTATCGCCGCATCGCAAGGCTGGCGGTGCGGGGAGGTGTGTGATCGCGAGCGGGGAATGTGCAGCTGACATGTCGTTGGCGGCCTTAACCGGCCCTACAACGCCAGCAAAAGTTGTATATTCTTTGGCGAGGCTGACCCAATGTACAGTAACCCACGTTGCCTTTAGATGACGGCAGGAGCAGAGACTGCTGGAGGACCAGGGGTCCTGCAGGCCATGTTGTGGGTGGTTGTGGCAGTTACATACGGGACGGCATGCGCATGTTGATACATCGGACTCACTGATAGGTGTGGCGCCTTTGCCCTCAACCCCTTGGCTTCCTTTTGACTCTGCTGTGTCGTAACGCTGAGAGTAATTGTGAGGGGCGGTGCTGTAGCGTTTCATTGTGTGTTTTCATCCTGCGTAAGGGTTGGCATGCGCGGGCATGCTCGTGTACTATAGAAAGCGGTGTGTCCATTAGTGAGGGTCCGTTCATTAGCGTAATGTTTAGCAAGTTGTGTTAACAGTTGGGTTCTGACGTAGCGACGGGTGAGTGCTGGGAAATACGTCCTGGAAGGACGTGCGACTTCGGCGCCGCAGGAACAAAGCCTGTCGACGAGGGCACGAGCGAGGCACATGTCTGCCGACTGTGCTGATACGGCTGCCGATTCTTTGTTTCGGTGCGGCCTACACACACTGCGACCGAGTGCCATTGTAGCTACCGTACGATGTGGTGCTGGTACCATACACCGGTGTGGAGGATATATGCAGCTTGTGCACGCGCGCCAGGAGTACGCCAGGATTGCCAGTATGCTGTACCAGACTGTACTGTACGGTGGCGCATTCTGCCACTATGAGGCCGTAGTAAAATTAAAACGCTGTAGACGGCCGCACGTGGTTACTGGAGGTGCAACGGTATGGGTGTGCTTGCAGGGGCTCTTGCGCAGAAGTAAGCATTCCGTCACGCTTACAATGCAAGGAAGTGTAACGTAAGGTTCACGCTTACAGCAATATCAGCGTCGCTATGACAATATTTGCGTACCTTACCTTGCAAGAGCAGGAAGGAGCACGGTGATGCAGTAGGAAAAAACGTACGCGTCCTCGCTTCCTGGCCTGAGAAATCGCCACACCTTCGGGGTGCCCAAGAACCACACTGCTGCACACTGCCGGCCCATGCGCACATGCACGTCACGCTGAAAGCACCCATGATGCCTACACTGGACTTGCATGTATATATCAACAGTTCAACACAAAGAAATGTTCAGGACAGGGGGTGTTGACATGTCAGGCACGTAGCCCACCCAGGCCCATCGTGCCACACTACTACGCCATGCTCATGCAAGGTGTGGTGTCACGGACCAGGATAGTGCAGAGGTGGAAAGCATGTGAGTACGAGTCATTTGTGGCTGGCGCAGGGGCGAGAGGCACACAGGCCCTCGCCGAGCTGCTAAAGAACTAAGTCTGTCACGCAATGGTCTCGCAGCGCTAAGCGCACTGCGGAAACTGCTCCACAGAGGACAGAAGCGTGCTACGTTGATGCCATCTCCCACTGAGACTCGGCACCACGACAGCACAGCTC
>VFQN01003541.1_pt1 | contig 22118 bp, 21 predicted proteins | sample 3512371 | NCBI WGS metagenome assembly VFQN01 (sample SAMN10412370, study PRJNA504923) | tailings metagenome | isolation source: Replicate 2 from Balatoc abandoned mine | place: Philippines: Itogon, Benguet | collected 2017-08-28
CGCCTATCGGGATGACCGGGGCATTCTACGGGGACGGGGTTAAATCAGTGTTTCCCTAAAGAACTCGGCTGATCCACCGAATTGAGTCAAGTACCAAGGGCAGCTATGAAGAGAAATGCTTCGGGCATAGCTGGTTGCGAGAACAATGAATAGGGATGCGGTCAGAACAAAATTCAGCTCTCTTGATGCAATCCTCAAGTGAAGACTTCCGATACCCGATATACGGATGCACAGCAAGCCGGTCCAAATCGTCAGCGAAAGCCACTTGAAGCCGTCATGAAGCAAGCCCGACCACAACTCCGCCTCCCGTAGTGGAAAGCGAGTGGAACCTGGATCGAAGAACTGCCTGGACAACCACAGATCGGCGCCGCTCCAACGCGATGCAAAGAGGGCAAGAAGCAGACACACTAGCGCCACCAACCAGAGATCGGCGTCGCTTCGCGATGAGCTGGATGGAGGAGCCTTACTTGCTCCTCTGCTTGAATACCCATGCCGCTGCGCGCTGGCACTTTGCTCCTTCGAAGATGATTTCATCCTCAATCGCCCGAAGTGACTCATGTCACCGGGTCTTCACCATGAAACCCACACCCCTTACGGTGATGATGGTATCTGGTGGGAGCTTTCGCCTCAGGTTGTGGATGTGTACGTACAGAGCATTACTGCCCAGGTCCTCGTCCCAACCATATACGCACTGACAGAGCGCCTCTGCCGCAACAGCACGCCCGGCGTGAGCGATCAAGTGCTTCAATATTTGAAACTCCCGTCGCCGGAGGGGAATCTCGCAATCACCCACTATCGCGCACCTCGCTCCCAGATCGATCGCCACCGACCCCGTATCTAGCACGCTCGCAATCGATCCACTGTTACGTCTATCAAGCTCTCGTAGCCGTGAGAGTACCTCGTCGAGATCCGGGGGCGACATCACCGCATCATTTGCGCCGGCGTTGAACGCCTCGCTAAGACGGGTGCCAGGCTGAACGAGCGCAAAAATTGGAAGGGACGTAAAACGCGACCGAAGGGACGCAAGATGAGTGCACAGTGCAGTCCCTGCAAACGTTGGTCCAAGTAGCAATCCGCCCCACTCGAAGGATGTGAGTGAATAAATCAGTTCCGACGCGGTATTGATTGCCTCCACGCTATACCAGTGTTGCTTAAGCGCCCCAACGAGGTGCTCGCGCAGGGAGAGATCATCTGTAGCGACAAGGATCCTCATAGAGCCGCCTCAACTGGTGAGGCCTCCCGACAAGGAGCAAACAGATCGAGATCCGTCTTGTATGCGAAGGTGCGCACATCAAGTGCGCCAAGGACTGAATGAAACAGGTTGTCGTGGCTCAACGTCCGGCTAGCTTGCGCCTGCAAGCACTCCATGGACAGCCGTTGATCCTTCAAAAAACTAGACGACGCCCAAAAAATCATTGGGATCTGAAACTGAACTTCCGGAGCAATTGAACGGGGAGCTCCATGGAGATAAATTCCTGCTTCACCCAGAGACTCGCCATGGTCGCTCACATAGAGCATTGAAGAAGCCCCTACATTTGGTGACTCCTTTAGCGTCTCTATGATTCTTGCTAGGACGTGATCAGTGTAGAGAATGGTATTGTCATAGGCGTTGTGCAACGAATCAGCTGAGCAGTCATCCAGATTAATGGTTTGGCAGACCGGCCTGAAGACCTCGAACTCAGGCGGATAACGTCGCCAATAGGCCGGACCGTGGCTCCCTTTCTGATGCAAAACAAATACGGTGTCTCGCTTCAGGTCTGATAACCTCGTCCGCAACCGATCGACCAGAATTTCGTCAAAACACTCGCCATCCCGGCAGAATCGCGGGTCAGTCTCCTTTGCAAGGTTCTGCGATTCGACGCGATCACACAGCTTCTTGCAGCCAGAGTTGTTGTCCAACCAGACCACGTCCAAACCGGCACGAGCAAGGACGTCCAACAAATTCTCCCGGCCCCTGAATGCTTCCTCGCTGTATGACCGCTGTCCAAGATCGGAGAACATGCACGGTAGTGATACTGCGGTCGACGTCCCACACGAGGTTACGTTGTCAAAGGAGAGAACGTCCGCAGCTTCGAGCTGAGGATTTGTCCTTCGCTCATGCCCCTCGAGCGAGAAATCGGTAACACGTGCGGTCTCGCCAACGACAAGTACAAAAATGCTTGGACTGGTTAAGCCTCGTCTTACCTCGGGACGAGAAGCGTCAAGCCCGACGTGAACGGTGGATGGCGTGGTTTGCTTTGGTTGAACGTATCGAAAGGTCGAATAGACAGCATTCAGGGGGTTGAACTGATACCGAAGCCCTCGATCGTTCCTGATTACCGATGCGTACTCTGCGCTGAAGATTGCGAACAGAAGTACAGCACCAATCAGATTCACGACGACAAAGCCCGAGCGCCACATGACCGTGCGAAGCGCAGAGCCTTCTCGAACTCGTACTCTTACTCGTGCCAACCACAGGGACGGTAGTACTCCCACGACGAGAACCCAAGCTAGGAACGGTCCATCGACCAACTCAGCTGCTTCTGCCGGATCGGTCTCAAAGACGTTCTGAACCATAGTTCTATCAATCCCTACGCCATATCTGTCGACAAAGGCGCTGGTCGTAGCAGCCAACACAATAAAAAAGATCAGTACCGGCCGTCTCAGGCGTCCAACTGCCAGAACACCCAAGACCACATTGAGAATCATTGCCAAGGTCAGCCCGATGCCGACCACGAACAGGACATCATCAAGCCGCGTCAAATCGCGGCCATCAATCAGGCGCGTCCAGAAAGCCCGATTGCAAAGAAGAACAATCCAAAGCGATGCGAACGCCATTACGGAGAATTGAGACCAGCCCTCCGTTCGTGCAGAATTCTCACGAAGCATAGAGTGACTCCTCACCCAATCAGTGCGTGTTCATTGAGGCGTCTCAACCTTAGGGTTGAGACGCGGAAGAGACAGTTCGTTGAACTAGACTGAAAGAGTCTTGGAGTCCTCCTCTGATCGCCGACGACCACCGTAAAGCAACGGCAGCACCAGTAAGGTCAGTGCCGTTGAAGACAGGATGCCGCCGATGACCACTGTGGCCAGAGGGCGTTGCACCTCAGCTCCGGTTCCCGTGGCGATTGCCATCGGTACAAAGCCCAAGGATGCGACCAAAGCTGTCATTAACACTGGCCGCAACCGTTGCAAAGCGCCTTCCCGAATCGCTTCTGTGAGTGACATCCCTCCTTCGCGCAGACCACGGATGCAGGAGATCATCACCAGACCATTGAGCACGGCCACCCCCGAGAGCGCAATGAAGCCGACTGCCGCTGAGATGGACAACGGAATGTCTCGAAGCCATAGCGCCAGCACACCACCCGTGAGCGCAAATGGAATCCCTGTAAAGACCACCAATCCGTCGCGGATCTTGCCGAACATCATGAACAGCAGCAGGAACACCAGGCCCAAGGCAATAGGGATTACAAGCTTCAATCGATTCGATGCAGATTGGAGGTTTTCGAACTGCCCACCCCACGTCATCCAGTAGCCAGGAGGCAGTTTCACTTCTGTTGCCAGACGCTGTTGGGCTTCAGCGACGAAAGAGCCCAGATCCCGGTTCCGTACGTTCGTGGTCACTACGATTCGGCGCTTTCCGTTTTCGCGACTGATCTGGTTGGGTCCAGGTTGCATGTCGAGCGTTGCGAGCTCAGACAGGGGAACAAAGCGTCCGCCACCCCCAGTTGCCGCAGGAAGTTCGATTGGCATGCGCGCGAACGCATCCAGATCTGTTCGTGCTTCGTCCGCAAATCGCACAACGATGTCGAATCGACGGTCTCCTTCGAAAACGACACCGGCTTCGCGTCCTCCCATGGCCGTGGCGACAGCGTCCTGGATACTGCCCACATTGACGCCGTAGCGAGCAGCCTTCGCACGATCAATCCGCACGGTAAGCACGGGTAGGCCGCTTGTTTGTTCTACCTTGGCCTCAGCAGATCCCTTGATGGTGGAGAGAACTGCCATGATGCTCTCGGCATTTCTATTGAGCGCATCCATGTCGTCGCCAAATATCTTTACGGCAACGTCGCTGCGCACACCGGAGATAAGCTCATTGAATCGAAGTTGGATGGGCTGCGAGAACTCATAGCTCTGGCCAGGCATCTCTTCCAGAGCCTCTCGAACAGCGGTCATTACCTCATCTCTGGAGCGACGCGGCGTCGGCCACTCACTGACGGGCTTCAGCATCACGTAGGCATCGGAGATGTTTGGAGGCATCGGATCCGACGCCACTTCCGCTGTACCGGTACGAGCAAACACACGTTCAATCTCCGGGAAGCGTGTCTTGAGCGTCATCTCCAGCTTTTGCTGCATCTCGACTGACTGACTGAGACTGGTGCCTGGAATCCGAAGCGCCTGAATGGCAAAGTCGCCCTCATTGAGGCTCGGGACGAACTCGCTACCCAAACGCGACGCAAGCACCCCCGCGCCTATCACCATCGCTGATGCCAAGACCAGGACTACAGTCCGATTGGCAAAGGTACGGTCCAGCAGTCTCATGTAGATGCTGCGCGCACGCTCCATGATCTTGCTTTCTCCTTCCGTCACCGACCTCCCTATACACATGGCAAGTGCTGCAGGAACGAAGGTTACCGACAGGATCATGGCGCCCAGAAGAGCGATCACCACTGTGAATGCCATCGGATGAAACATCTTGCCTTCAACCCCGGAGAGGGCGAACAACGGCAGGTACACCACCATGATGATCAGTTGCCCGAAGAGCAGAGGACGGCGTGCCTCTCGCGCAGCCTCGAAGACCTCATCCAGCCGCTCTCGCAGATTCAGAAGACGTCCTGCTTCCTTCTGACGATGGGCGAGCCTGCGAACGCAGTTCTCAACGATCACAACCGCGCCATCAACAATGATCCCGAAGTCGAGCGCACCGAGGCTCATCAGATTCGCGCTTACTTTCTGCTGAACCATGCCGGAAAACGTAAAAAGCATGGAAAGTGGGATCACGAGCGCCGTGATGAGTGCTGCGCGGATGTTTCCGAGGAAAAGGAACAAGATAACGATGACTAGGACTGCACCCTCAAGAAGATTCTTCTTTACGGTGGCAATTGCCTTGTCCACCAGGGTAGTACGGTCGTAAACCGTCACCGCCTTGACCCCTACAGGCAGGCTTCGATTGATTTCTTCCATTCTTTGGGCAACCGCCTGCGCAACGGAGCGGCTGTTCTCGCCGATGAGCATGAACACGGTGCCCAAGACGACTTCACGACCATTGTCTGTAGCAGCCCCAGTGCGCAGCTCACGGCCAAATTTCACCTCCGCGATGTCCTGAATGCGGACGGGAACTCCATTTACCGTCGTCACAACGATGTCCGAGACCTCCGACAGCGAGCTGACTTGACCAGGCGCTCTGACCAGATACTGCTCGCCATTACGTTCGATGTATCCCGCACCAACGTTCGTGTTATTGGTTTCCAGCGCAGCCACGAGTTGACCAAGAGTGATGCCAAAGGCACGCATCCGATCTGGATTGGGAGCTACCAGATACTCACGCGCGAAGCCACCAATCGTGTTTATCTCTGTGACGCCACGAACGGTGCGCAACTGCGGCTTGATAATCCAGTCCTGTACCTCCCGAAGGTCCATCGGAGTCCATGGAGTCCCATCAGGCTTCAATGCGCCTTCAGCTGCCTCTACTGTCCACAGAAAGATCTCACCCAGGCCTGTGGAGATCGGCCCCATTTGCGGCGCCACGCCCGCGGGCAACTTGCTGCGAGCTTCCTGCAAGCGCTCGTTTACGAGCTGGCGAGCAAAGTAGACGTCCGTGTCGTCATCAAAAATGACGGTGACCTGGGAAAGTCCATACCGCGACAAAGAGCGAGTCTGGGAGAGGCCTGGCAGGCCTGCCATGACGGTCTCGATTGGATAGGTGACGCGCTGCTCGGTTTCCAAGGGTGAATAGCCGGCAGCCTGCGTATTGATCTGCACCTGAACGTTGGTGATGTCAGGAACTGCATCTATGGCAAGACGCTGATAGCTGTAAATACCGAATAAAGCCATACCGAGTACCGCAAGCAACACCAGCAGGCGCTGCTCGATACTCACACGAATGAGTTTTTCGAACATCTTCGTCTCCTCAATGAGCGTGCTCGGCGCTGTCTTTGCCGAGTTCTGCCTTCAAGACGAAGCTGTTGCGAGCGACGTACTCTTCACCCGCGGTAACCCCCTCAAGGACTTCGACGTGATCACCATCGCGACGTCCGAGCTTCACGGGACGCACTACGAAGCCCGACGGGGTGCTCACGAAGATGCTGTCCTTGCCTTCGATGTTCTGGATGGCCGCTGAGAGCACCGTCACGGCAGCTTCGGTGGTATCCAGGCCGATGGAAACCGTTACGAAGAGACCCGGCCTCCACGCCAGATCAGGATTCCGAAGCACCACGCGCGCGGGCGCGGTACGGGTCTGCTCCCCGAGCAACGCTCCAACGTAGGTAACAATCCCCTTTGCAGAAACGCCTGACGCAGTTGATCGGACGGTCACCTCAGTGCCGCTTCGCACCCGCATTAATTCCTGCGCCGGAACGCTGATCTCCGCCCACACTGTAGTGAGGTCGGCCACAATGAACGCTTGAGTGTCTTCTCGCACCGCCTCTCCGCGGGTAAGGTGCTTTTCGACTACTGTTCCAGCAAATGGCGCCCGCAAGGCAAACTGGTTGAGCTTGTCTTCACCGGAACCCGTATTCGCACCAAGTGCTGCGAGTTTCTCCCGGGCATTCGCCACCATGATCTCCGCTTCGTTCATGGCTTGCCGTGCTTGCAGATAGTCCAGCTCTGGAGACACCTTTTGCTCCCAGAGCGACTTTTCTCGTTCATAGGTAGTGCGGGCCAGATCGAGGCGCTTCTTTGCCGAGAGCAACTCGCTGCGCTGTTCTGCAAGCTGGGTGCTAGCAATCACTGCCATGACCTGCCCCTGGGCCATGGAGGCACCCAGATCGGCGCTTACCTCCTCAACGACCCCTGCAACACGTGGGACGACGTGTGCCATTCGGTCCGCATTGAAGCGTATCTCTCCCGGCAGCTCCAGGAGGGTTTTCAACTGCCCGGGAGCGGCCTTTTCAACCGCCAACCCGGCCTGTGCAATCTGGGTTTGGTTCATCGGTATGGCGTCTGGAACTCCTTCCTTCGACTTCGGTCTCTTGGGTTCGTCCTTGCTGTGGTCATGGTCCTTGCCGTCTTCCTTTGACTCGCTAGGAGCCGCGTGGTCGTGACCATCGTGACTCTCCTCGGTCTTGCCAGAAGAATGGCCGTGACTGACCTCCATCCAGGAGTAAGAGGCCGCAGCCGCGGCAGTGACCAGCACTGCGATTAGGACACTCAAGAGCGGCCGTTGCTGGATCCAGTTGGTAATCGGTTGGAGGATCATGGTTACTCGCCATCCTTTCGATCGCCCACTATGCTGCGCATAGTCGCGATGGCTTCATTCATTTCGGTAAGGGCGCGCACATACTGGGAGCGAGCCTGAAAGAGGGTGCGCTGGGCGTCGAGTACTTCGAGAAGCGTGAACTTTCCGAGCTCAAAGCCGATGGTTGCTGCGCCGTAGGCACTTTGGGCGCCCGGCAGAATGTCCAGCTCCAGAGTGCGGACAAGACCTTTGGCCGTAGAGGCTCGCTCGTAGGCACGCACCAGGCCTTCCGAAAGCTGAGCTCGCAGCGCCATCAATTCGTCCTGAGCCTGATCAGCACGACGCAGTGCTTCGAGTTGTGCGCCCTGGTTGCGGTCATTGATTGCCAAGGGAATGGAGAAACCGAACAGGACCTGGGTGAGGCCCAATTCGTTGTTTCGAGCAGCCCCCACACTCAATCTGACATCCTGTACTCCACGACTACGCTCCAGATCCACGACCGCCCGACGGCGGCTGATCTCAGTTCGAGCACGTTCCATCAAAGGAGAGTCATCAAGCCCTGACAACATGTCTGGCAGCGGGCGCAAGCCGGACTCATCATTCAGAGATCCAGTTGCGTACTCGAACCTCGGCATCGCATTGCCCCATAGTGCAGACAGTCGAGATCTGGCAACCGCTAGAGCACCGTTTGCCGCGCTAAGCTCCGCGCGTACTGCCGCCTGTGCTAACTGAGCCCGAGTCTCTTCTACGGGAGACACCTTTCCTGCACGAACTCGCCGGCCGGCGATATCGCTAACCCTCTCTGCAAGGTCGAGTGAGCCCTGAGCTAAACGCTGGCTTTCCTGTGCAGCAAGGACTCCGCGAAACGCAGCTTCAATCTCGGCCCGTAGGGCGCGCTCGCGAGCAAGAAATTCCTGCGTGGCAATGCTCTGTCCGAGCTCAGCCACAGAAATTCGTGCTTCGCGTTTTCCACCACGCTCGATGAGCTGGCTCAGTTCCAAGGTGGTCGTTCGATTGCGGTCTCGCAGATCCTCAACTCGCATTCCCAACTCAGGATTGGGGCGCAAGCTGCTCTGGAGGCGATCTCCATCACGTGCCCGCACTTCGCGCGCCAAAACCGTCAGCGATGCGTTGTTTGTGAGGACGTACTCGATCGCTTGTGAAAGCGAGAGGGGTGTTACTGGCTCGACAAATCCTGCGCCAGTCGACGCTGCTGGCAGGTTGTCAGGAGAAATGGCATAGCGCGGGCTAAAAGGTTGCCCAGAGGTCGGCGCCGGGGTAGTGGGTTGAGCATGGACGACAACGGCCCATACACAACCCACCGCCAGCGGCAGCAGTTTGCTGAACATGAATTCACTCCAACTTGCTCGAACGAGATCTGGACGAACTCCAGGTGCTATGTCGGCGACCAGGAGACGTCTGACGAACAGCTGACGAGCGCACGGACACGACCATGGCTGGCCGTTACCGCAGCGACTCAGGTCTTGATCGTGAGGATCAGAACCTCAGGCAGCCGCGAGCAAAGGTGGCCGATAGAGGCCGGGCGGAATGAAGGATTGAAAGCTGATCGCTGCGCTGGGGAGCGCAGCTTGGCTAGTTGGGGCGGGATGCCAAGCATGAGATGCGCTGGCTTGGGCAGGAGTATGGGAGAACTGATGCCCCGCACATCCATGATGATGATCAGTGGCGTGGGGTTCTTCACCACCGATCGACGAGTATTTCGTATCCCAATCTGCTGCCATAGTCTTGTGCTGGTCGCCAAGGACGTGACCAAGCTCGGACTCACTCGCGACCACTTCCCAGCCAAAGTGAGGACTGAGCAGCGTGACCATCAAGATTCCGACAAGAAAAGCGGCAAAGAAGGAACGAACCTGTTGCATCTTTTTTTTATACCACAGATGGGCTCATCGTTTGCACGTCGCCACATTTAGTCACGAGTGTGTCGGTGTTGATTCAATTTGCGTGCCAGTTCAGTCTGTTGCTGCATGGAGGGCCATCCGAATAAGGCTGCCCCTGCTGCTGCTTGAACCAAGGCATAGATGCCGTAAATCAGTCCTGCCCCCACGCCTTGAGCGGCTGAAACGCCAAAGACGGATAACGCACCCGCAGCAGCAGCTTCGCGGGCTCCCCATCCACCCCAGCTAACAGGAATCGCTGCCATCAAGAATATGGGAAACGACACGGTGGCCCAGACAGCAGTAGAGAGTTCAAGATGGATTGCCTTAGCCCCAAGTGCTAGCGCGCCGATGGAGAGCCACTGCACACACAGTGCAGCGACGCTTTGCAAAACGTACTGCCGGCGGATCCGCATATGGCAAGTCTCCAAAGAGATCACCTCTTCGTGGAAGCGTCGCCACGCAGGAGCAAGCCGACGCAGGAACAAAAGGGGCAAGAGGGTCCAGAGAATGCCGATGACGACAAACAGCGGTTTAGAAGGCTCGGGAAATTGATCCGTCCAAGATACTTGGCCAGCGATCAGCGTCCATGTGAAAGCACTCCCCATAATGCTGATTGCGATCACCAACCAGAAGCCCCATACGCGATCGAGCAACACAGATAATGTTGCCCCCATTGGGTGCATGCCTTGCTGACGAAGAACCAGCGCACGATAGACATCCCCACCCACAACCCCTCCGGGTAGCAGCGCATTCAGTGCCATCGCGCGGAAGTAAATCTGTAGTGCGGTCGTCGAAGTGATCGGGTGACCAAGCCATGCGGCCAACTCACGCCAGCGCAGGGCGGAGATAACGTTGGACAGCACAGACAGAATGAGACCAGCAGTCAGCCAAATCCAGTTGGCACCGGCAAGCACCGCGAATACCTCTCGCGGATCGGCAAACCAAACTATGCCAAACAGGAGGACACCGCCGATTGCCAAACGCGAACGTTGAATCCGCGCTTTCTTCAATTGCGTGTATCTCGAACATGGTACTGAGCACCGCCGCGGCCCTCATGGTAGATCCGGCTCAACAGCTCGCCCACCAAGCCTGCAACCACGAGTTGGACGCCCACCAATAGCAGCAGGACCCCTACCGTCAGTAAGGGGCGTCCAGCAATGTGCTCCCCTAAGAGTTTGAGAAGGCCTAGCCAAGACAGAATGGCAACGCCAAGAGCCGCGAGCCATAGACCCAAACCACCAAAAGCATGTAGTGGGCGCTGACGGTAGCGCATGAAGAACACGATGAGCATGAGATCAAGAACTACTCGAAAGGTCCGATCAATGCCGTACTTCGATACCCCATGTGTGCGTGCATGATGTCGGACAGGCATCTCAGCGATTCGCGCCCCTACGTCTCGTGCGAGCGACGGGATGAAGCGATGCAGCTCACCGTAAAGCCGTATACGGTCGATGACCTCCCTGCGATAAGCCTTCAACGCACAGCCGTAGTCATTAAGCTGGACGCCAGTGACCCGTGAGATCAGTGCATTGGCGATATATGAGGGAAGACGGCGGGAAAGAGCTTTGTCCTGTCTGTGCTCCCGCCATCCGGAGATCACATCTATCCCTGCATCGGAGTCCAGACGGTCCAGCATGGCGGGGATGTCGAACGGATCGTTCTGCATGTCTCCGTCCAACGTCACCACATAGCGACCGCGCACGCGGTCAAAACCGGCTTGTAGCGCACTCGACTGACCGTAGTTCCGTACAAGGCGTACAGGACGAAGCCATGGCCGCTCCGCGGCAAGTCGCAGCAGCATCTCGCCGCTGGCATCGCGGGATCCATCATCGACAACAATCAGTTCGAAAGCACGTGAAGTCGGAGTGAGTGCAGCAAACACGCACTCCACAAATTCTCCGACGTTTCCCTCCTCGTTGAAGATAGGCACGACGATGGAAACGTTGACGCAGCCGTCCTGGCAAGGAAGTTCGAGCGAGCTAGTACGCTCTGTAACAGGAGGCATGAGGGATCCCCGGTACCGCAGAAGAAGATCCTCTTATTCTTAACGAGAGCAATTTAAACAGGCGTTAACGGCGCGAAAAGGGCGCGCTGCGAGAATCGGTCGCATGATCACCTCAGCCATCAAGGGCCCGTTCGCTCTTCTCGTCGTCTACTTTGGGGCGCAGGTCTGCGCTCGCGTTTTTGCGTCCCCTGGCCTCGAACTCCATGAAGCAGAGCAGGCGCTATGGACGCAGGATCTGGCGCTCGGATCTGGCACTCAGCCTCCGCTGTACACATGGGTCCAGTGGCTTGTGTTCAAGCTGTTCGGTGTGTCGATCTTCTCACTGTCGCTGCTGAAGAATACTTTACTCGCAAGCACCTATGGATTCGTGTGGTTAGCCGCACGTCGCTGGTTACCGCCTTCGCTGGCTGTCTTAGCTGCCGCCTCATTGCTTCTGATCCCTCAGATCGGATGGGAATCTCAACGAGACCTCACACACTCGGTACTTGCGGCAGCAGTTGCTGCTGCGACGTTGTACGTTCTGATTCGTCTGATCGAAAGGCCGACGCCCAGGCTGTACCTCTTACTCATACCGCACGGACTGTGGCTGCTTGACCATTGGGATCTGGCGAGTACTCGAACAATGGAAAAGCTTGGTCAGACGCCCCTAGGCGGGTACGGCATCGTTCGAGGTATAAGCAGCCTCGTCAGCGCCACTGGGGCAACTATTGGTGTGCTTTGCCTTATTTATATGTTGCTCCTTGGTTGGTCAGTGTGGAAAAGGCATGAGGGAGACCACTATGACCGACAGATCTGTTCATTCTGGCAACAGTACTTCCGGGCACTGACCGCATTGCTACTGGCCCTTGTTCTTTTTTTTGGGGTCATGCACTTCAAGGGACGCTGGCTGCAGCCATTGTTGTTCGCAGTTCCGTTCGCCTTCTTCTGTTGTCGGAAGAAGCTCGTCGGCCATGCGCGCCTCCGGTGGCTCAAAGTCGTTCTGAGTGTGCTTGCCGCGCTATATCTGGCCGTGGCAGCGTTCAGACCATCTCCTGAATGGATGGCGGGATCGACCTGATGAGTTATGAGCCAATAGTTGCTCTGACCGACACCTTGCTAAAAAGTGGTTATCGGGGCGAAACGCCGACCATCACTGATGACGCAGTTCTGGGAGGAGTCCTTCGCATACGTTATCCCGGCGTGAGGGTCATCATCTGGAAGCCAGGCAGCCCACTGCCTGCTGAACATCAGAGGCCGCATCTACTGTTAGGTCAACGGGATGGAGGACTTGCTCTGTTCGAACGAGCAGGCAGAGCTATGGGTGCGAGCCTGCGGCTTAGCTATGTTCATGCTAAGCCAGGTCACTCGTCTGTTGAATATCGCTACGTGCTCGCAGATTGAGCATACTTCCACGGCATCCCAAAAGGAATTCAGACGATGACTGAGAAGCTGAGCCTCGATATCGCCATCGTGCTGCCGGATGTGCAAGATGAAGCGGATGCATGCGTTGAGCGTCTGATTAAAGAGGCCCAAGGCCAACCTGGCGTTGAGCGGATCCACATAGTGGCGAAAGGCGGTACTGCCGCCGCCGAACTCTGCATCCATTACGACCCCGATGTGATTGAACTCGCACGAGTCCGCGCTCTGATTCTGAGGGCGGGAGCCGCATGCACTGAGCGTTATGGACATGTCGTGTGGCAAGTGAATGGCATCACTCATACGCGGCGAGCTAGGTCTATAGAAGATGAACTAAGCAGAATCCCAGGTGTGCTGGAAGTGGATGTGAGCGCCGCAGGTTCCATCAAAATGGAATATGACCGCACTCGCACAAATGAGACAGAGATATGGGAATCCCTAATTTCCCTGAAAGTATCTCTCCGACAAGACGGCAATCCCGTCAGGGGTGCTTCAGTACCGTCGGTCAAGACAGATACCAATGTTGAACCCGATGATCATTCTCACAAGCATGGTGAGTTCCTAGGGGACAACACCGAGCTGATCTTCGCCCTAACCTGCGGAGCTCTTCTTGCCATCGGGTTCGGAATTGAGAAGCTGACCGCTGATGCGCCACCGTGGCTGCCGTCTGCCCTCTACCTCGTTGCTTATTTCTTTGGTGGCTTCTTCACCCTGCGTGAAGCCGCAGACAATCTTCGGCGCAAGCGATTCGAGATCGACACCCTGATGCTCGTGGCGGCTGCCGGTGCCATTCCACTCGGCGCACTAGCCGAAGGAGCGCTGCTGCTATTTCTGTTCAGCCTCGGACATGCCCTTGAGCACTACGCAATGGGTCGAGCAAGGCGCGCGATCGAAGCTTTGGCAGAACTCGCCCCAGACACTGCAAACGTTCGGCGCGGTGGCCAGATTACGGAGATTGCGGTCGAGGATCTAGCAGTGGGAGACGTTGTTATCGTTCGACCCAATGAGCGTCTTCCGGCAGACGGATTCCTCGTACAGGGGATGTCCAGTATCAACCAGGCGCCTGTTACCGGCGAAAGCATTCCTGTCGACAAATACCCCGTCCCAGATGTCGCCAACGCTCGCTCAAAGCCTGATCTGGTGGATTCGTCTTCACGCGCATTCGCCGGGACTATCAACGGCGCAAGTGCGATCGAGATCGAGGTCACACGAACCTCGGGTAACTCAGCCTTGGCCAAGATTGTGAAGATGGTGAGCGAGGCCGAATCCCGCAAATCCCCAACGCAGCGTTTCACTGATCGGTTCGAGCGCATATTCGTTCCCGCCGTGCTTGGCTTGGCCCTTGCGCTGCTGTTTGCCTGGATTGTCATTGATGAGCCGTTCAGTGATAGCTTCTACCGGGCGATGGCTGTTCTCGTTGCGGCCAGCCCGTGTGCATTGGCGATTGCTACGCCGAGCGCGGTGTTATCTGGCGTTGCGCGTGCGGCGAGAGGAGGCGTGCTGGTGAAAGGCGGTGCCCCGCTGGAAGAGCTTGGTTCCTTGCGCGCCATGGCCTTCGATAAGACCGGAACACTGACTGAAGGCAAACCCCACATCACCGAGGTCGTTCCGGCTCCGGGTGTTTCGTCGGATGAGTTGCTATCAATAGCCGTGGCGGTGGAGAGCTTGAGTGATCATCCGTTAGCGCTCGCTCTGGCTCGCGACGGACGCCAACGTCTGGAAGGGCAATCAATACCAACGGCGACAGATCTTCGAAGTCTGACTGGCCGCGGCGTCGTTGCAAAGGTGAATGGTAGCCAGGCATGGGTTGGTAAAGAGGGAATGTTCGGTGCCGACGGCATTCCAGATCTTGGGGAATTTACGGCGTCGGCCATAGCACGGCTAAGCGACGCAGGTCATACAACCATGGCTGTACGCTTAGGTAACCGTGATCTCGGGGTCATCGGCATGATGGACACACCCCGTCCTCGTGTCCGGGAGGTTCTGCAGCAACTGCGGGAGCTGGGCGTTAGTCGCATGATCATGATCTCCGGTGATCACCCAGTCGTTGCAACAGCGGTGGCTAAAGAGGTTGGGTTGGATGAGGCATGGGGAGGTCTCATGCCTGATGACAAAGTCAAAGCGATCAAAGAGCTCAAGGAGCGGGCCAAGGTTGCCATGGTCGGTGATGGAGTGAATGATGCTCCAGCTATGGCGAATGCAACTGTTGGAATCGCGATGGGCGCTGCCGGATCTGATGTCGCTCTGGAAACAGCGGACGTTGCATTGATGACTGATGACCTTCGCCGCTTACCATTTGCGGTGGCGCTGAGTTGGCGTACACGAGCCGTTATTCGGCAAAACGTTTTCGTCAGTCTCGGAGTGGTGGCATTCCTTGTTCCGGCGACCATATTTGGTCTCGGCATCGGCCCAGCAGTCGCCATCCACGAAGGTTCAACGCTGCTCGTGGTGTTTAATGCGCTTCGTTTGCTGGGTTACAGAGAACGGTGAGCTTATTCCAGTGATGTGAACCGCCCCGGGTTTTGTGGAGGCTCCAAGTCTTGAGAAGATGGAGCCATCAAGAAGTCATCGAAGTTCTCACCTGAGGTTAGCGAGCGAGCTGTGCGACTGGTGCAGGAGCACCGCGGGGAGTACCCGTCGCTGTGGGCAACGATCGAATCGATCGCACCGAAGATCAGATGCGTGCCGCAGGCACTGCTCGATTGGGTCAAGCAGGCGGAAGTCGACGCGGGGGCACGTCCTGGCGTGAAGACGCCGGATGCGCAGCGCATCAAGGATCTGGAGCGCGAGGTCAAGGAGCTGCGCCGCGCCAACGAGATCCTGAAGCTTGCCAGCGCGTTTTTCGCCCAGGCGGAGCTCGACTGCCGTTTGAAGTGATTTACGGGCTGGTCGATGAGTACTGCGACAGCCACGGGGTCGAGCCGATGTGTCAGCTTTGTCCTGCAGTGCTGCTCTGCCGCCTTTACACCAGCGTTCCAGGCAACCATCCCGGATGTTCTGCCAAACGAAAAGGACTATACCCGCGCACTGTCCCTCTCTCGCATGGCCTATGACATGGAAAGCCTGCTCAGTCCAATGATTGCTGCAGCGCTCCTGACAGTGATCAGCTTCCACTGGTTGTTTGCATTCACGTCGCTGGGATTCCTGATCTCTGCGTTGCTCGTTCTATCCGTCGTGCTGCCCCTGTCGGAGGCCAAGGAGCGCACCGGAACCGTTTATGAGAAAACGTTCCGTGGCATGTCAATCTATCTGCGTACCCCACGGTTGAATCTAGCCGCTGCCGCTGCGAGTTCAATGGTGATCGTCAACACGGTGGTCTACGTGCAGACGAGGCTCGGGCGTGAGAGCGGCGATGTTCCGCTGGCCCTAGCGTGCTTTGGGTTTGGATCGATGGTTGTGGCGTTGCTGGCTCCCGATATCTCTGGACCGCATGTCTGATCGTCGCCCCATGCTTCTGGGGGCGACCATCATGACAGTGGGCCTGGCGGTGGGGGCTGCTGTAGGCCTTTTTGGGCAAGCCACAGAGTGGCCGTTCTTTCTCCTGACGCTGTTTGTAATTGGCGTTGGCTATTCAATGACGCAAACGCCAAGTGGCTGCCTGCTACGTCGCTTCGCCACTGCGGATGATCGATCTGCAGTGTTTGCAGCTCAGTTTTCACTCTCGCACCTGTGCTGGTTACTGACCTATCCATTGGCAGGACAAATCGGGATAGCGGCGGGGCTGCCGGCGGCATTTGGAGTACTGGCGGTCGTCGCACTTCTGGGTACGTTGAGCGCATGGGCGCTATGGTCTGCCAATGACGCGGAGGAATTGGTGCATTCCCATGGTGACGACGATGCCAGTCTTGCTCATCTCGAGACAGGTGAGCCCCACGGTGCAGGCCGACACAAGCACGCCTATGCCATCGATGAATTGCATCTGAGATGGCCGACAAGCGGTAACTGAGTCGCTAAGCCAATGAACCAATTCCTCCTTGCAAAGACCGTTGACTGATATGAAGGGTGATTTGGCACTGCTATCCTTGCTGCACGATTACTTCTTCTGGATTCTCGGAGGCGGTGGTGCACTCATGCTTGTTCTGTATATATTTCTAGATGTTACGCAAATGCGCAGCGAACGCAAGAAACGGAAAATAATCGAGGAGGCCGTGCAGAACAGTCAGTCAAGAGGCAAAAAGGACTGTCAGAAAGAATGAGGTTGAGGTTTTGGATGAAATTTTCTTGTGGGGGTTTTCAAGTTTCCGTTGTGATCGTAGATGGTTTTGATTGGTGGGTCGTAAATGAGGGTCGGATGGCGGATTTGATGGGGGTTGATTGGGCGTTGCTATGGTGGCGAACGATCTGCATATTCAATCTTTCACGCACTTGAGGATGATGGTGATCAGTAAAAGCCGGCTTGAAGGGCGCTGTCGTTCGATTTAGAAAGCGCGGAGAACGCAGGGAAATTTCAGGGGGGTATATGGCGTTCATGAATCAAAGATTTGTTGGCGTAATTCCGGGCTGCTATCGGCTAACCTGGCAACGAGTTTCACTCTTTCTCATAGCGACGCTTGAATCGCCCCGGGTTTTCTAGACGTTCCCGAGCCTCTGAAAGTATTGCTTTTCAAACTCTACCGGCGAGAGCTCGTTGCTCGAACCATGCCGACGCTCAAAGAGTGAGCACTGCCTAAAGTTTCTTGTCATGGCGCACTCAAAGCCGCGTCTGCCGTCAAGGTGCACGGGTGCCCGCGATGCAAAAACGCAAAATATTGCTTGACCCTGTAGCGACTTCAGGGTGCATATTTAAAATGGATTAGTAATTCGGAGTTAAGAGCAATGACCCCAAACAATGACTTGTGCGGCACCGACGCGTGCGAATCCCTATCCAGGGAGCCACTGGTTGGCAGTGCCCAGCCAATCACGAACACGGTCTTCCACATCGACAAGATGGACTGCCCGAGCGAGGAACGCCAGATTCGCCACCGCCTGGGGCAGATCGCCGGGGTCGAGTCCCTGGCGTTCGACTTGGCACAGCGCAAGCTCACCGTTTCGCATCGGCTAGATGACCTGGGCCCGGTGACGGCGGCACTGATCGAATTGGGTTTGCCTCCGACACCGCAAGGGCGCGCTACGCGAGCCGATCGGTTCCATGTGCCAAGGATGGATTGCCGCAATGAGGTGGCGCAGATCCGGGAACGATTTGCGCAGTTGCAGGGAATCGACGATCTGGAGTTCGACCTCAAACAGCGCATCCTGACCGTCCACCACGGATTGCCCGATGTCGCACCCATAACCGATGCACTTGCGTCCATCGGCATGCCGGCGGTCACGCCTTCAACCGACAAGAGTGTGACTCGATCACAGTTTCACGTCCCGAAGATGGATTGCGTGAATGAGGAGCGACAGGTACGCGAACGACTTGGAGGCATCGCAGGCGTGGAGAGCCTGGAGTTCGAGTTGCCCAAGCGCAAGCTCACGGTATCGCACCGGCTGGCGGACACGAGCTTGATCGTGCAAGCCCTCACTGAACTGGGCATGCCTCCCTGCGATGACACGCCCGCAATAGTCCCTGAGCCAGCCATCCAGCGGATGCCGGGTATTGCTCCTGCCGCCCGCACGGACACCTTCCGTATCGAAAAGATGGACTGCCCCACGGAGGAGGACCTGATTCGCAAGCGGCTTGGCAACTTGCCGGGCGTCGCTGCGCTGGACTTCAATCTGATGCAGCGCAAGCTGACGGTGAACCACACACTACCTTCCACCGAGTCCATCGTGCAAGCACTCATGGACATCGGTCTTCCACCATCGGAGTCGGCGACGCTTGGACAGGGTGGCACGCAGCAAAGCGTCTACCGCATTGAAAACATGGACTGCCCGACCGAGGAAGGGTTGATCCGCGAAAGACTTCAGCACATGGCAGGTGTGCAGGGTCTCGAATTCAATCTCATGCAGCGCAAGCTGACGGTGGCCCATTCCCTGCCCGCGTCAGAGGTGGAGGCGGCACTGCATTCGATCGGCATGAAGGCGGTGCCTGATGTGGGCCGTGCAACCGAGATCGAGGGAGCGCCCAAGCCCTCGGTGAGCCGGGGCCAGTGGGCCCTGATGGCGGTGGCGGGTGTCAGCGCGGCGGCGGCTGAAGTCATTGCCTTCAGCACCGGCGAGGACAACGCGTGGCCGGTCATTGCATTGGCCCTGGTGTCGATCGCCACAGGCGGCTGGCCCACCTACAAGAAGGGCTGGATCGCCCTCAAGAGCGGCATCCTGAACATGAATGCGCTCATGTCCATCGCCGTGACGGGAGCGATCCTGATCGGGCAGTGGCCCGAGGCTGCCATGGTGATGTTCCTGTTCGCGTTGGCCGAGGTCATCGAAGTGCTGTCCCTCGACCGCGCGCGCAACGCGATTCGCGGATTGCTCGCGATGGCGCCCGAGACGGCGACGGTGCAGCAGCCGGATGGTAGCTGGCAGGAAGTCCCAGCCAAGACAGTGGCGCTTGGGGAGAGCGTTCGGATTCGACCCGGGGAGCGCATCCCCCTGGACGGCGTAGTGGAAAGCGGCCAGTCTTCCGTCAACCAGGCACCAATCACCGGCGAAAGCATTCCTGTGGCGAAAACCGTCGGCGACACGGTTTTTGCCGGGACCATCAACGCAACCGGCTCATTTGTTTACAAGGTCACGGCGGAGGCCACGCATTCCACATTGGCCCGCATCATCAAGGCCGTTGAGGAAGCACAAGGCAGCCGCGCGCCGACACAGCGCTTCGTCGACCAGTTCGCCCGCATCTATACGCCGGCCGTCTTTGCCGTGGCGTTGGCCGTCATGCTGGTGCCACCGCTGTTCTTCGGTGCGGCGTGGATGGATTGGATTTACAAGGCACTGGTGTTGCTGGTGATTGCCTGTCCCTGCGCCTTGGTCATCGCCACGCCGGTCACGGTGGTCAGCGGCTTGGCCGCCGCCGCGCGCCGCGGCATCCTGGTGAAGGGCGGCGCTTACCTCGAGCAGGGCCGCCAGCTCAAGGCGCTCGCCTTCGACAAGACTGGAACGATCACACAGGGCAAGCCGGTAGTTACCGATATTGTGGCTCTCGGCATGCAAGAGCGTGATGCCTTGCAGCTGGCAGCGAGCCTGGCGACACGGTCCGACCATCCGGTCTCCGGTGCGGTCACCACCCATTGGAAAGAAAATCTTGGCCAAGACCTGGCCGAGGTCGACGACTTCGAGGCGATCACGGGTCGGGGCGTCAAGGGCCGCATCGCCGGACAGTGGTACTACCTGGGCAACCCCCGGCTGCTGCAGGAACTGGGGGTCCGCAACGAGGCGGCCGAGGCTGCGCTGAGGAAACTCGAGTCCGAAGGCAAGACCGCGATCACCATCGCCAGTCCGTCGGCGGTCCTGGCCGTGATCGGTGTGGCGGACACGGTACGAGAGACCAGCCGGCAGGCCATCGGCGAGTTGCATGACATGGGTGTACGCACAGTAATGCTTACCGGCGACAACCAGCAAACCGCAAACGTGATTGCCAAGAATGTTGGCATCGACGATGCCCGAGGCAGCCTGTTGCCGGAACAAAAGCTCGCGGCCGTGGAGGCTGAACTGACCGCGCACGGCACCGTGGGCATGGTCGGCGACGGCATCAACGACGCGCCCGCATTGGCCAAGTCCAGCATTGGCTTTGCCATGGGTGCGGCTGGCACCGACACCGCGATCGAAACAGCCGATGTTGCTCTGATGGATGACGATCTGCGCAAAATTCCGGAGTTCATCCGTCTAAGCCGAAAAACCGGTGCGATCCTGAAACAGAACATTGTGGTGGCGCTGGGGATCAAGGCCGTGTTTATGGCTCTTGCTTTGGTGGGGATGGCCACCCTATGGATGGCCGTATTCGCCGACATGGGCGCAACGCTGCTGGTGGTCTTCAATGGGCTGCGCTTGCTCAAGGCAAAAACGGCCTGAGCCGCATGGAGACAACAGCCTCCTATATGGGCATGCTCAGGCACTGGCTGTACGACTGGGGCGATGCCAACGTGGACCTTTTTCTGTCCATCAACCGCGCCGTGCCAGATGCTTGGCTCTGGTTGCCTGAGTCGCTGACTTGGCTGGGCAGCTATTGGGGTGCACCTGCTGTCGCAGCGATGCTGCTGCTGTGGATTCGCCGCCAGTCAGGCGACGAAGAATTGCGGGTCAAGAGGGCTTTGATCCGGTTTTTGCTTGGTCTCGGAACAGCCCTGTCGGTCGGCGCCGCAGCCAAAGAGGCCTTCGCCTTCCCCCGACCATGGACCGCCCTGGGTGAGGCCGTCTTTCGGGTCGTGGGTACTCCCGACAGCCGCTACACGCTGCCGAGCGGGCATGCGACCTATGTTGCTGTACTGGCGGCAGCTATGTGGCCACTCTTGGGATGGTCTGCAAGGCTCGCTCTACTCGTATTCGCGGTGGCGGTGGGTTGGTCGCGTGTTGCTTTGGGAGCCCATTTTCCGGCGGATGTGTTGGCGGGTTTCGCCTTGGGCTGGGCGTGCATGGTGGCCGCCGGTCCGTTGGCACGGTGGTTTGACGGCAAATCTTTAGCCTCGGGGGAAAGACGATGAGCGGTGGCTTGGTCTTCGGGAGATGCGCCGCAGCCCAAACCGACTGGACCAACAGGCAACTTGCCATTTGGGTGTGTTGGAGCTCTGGTGATGCACTTTTGACAGCCGGCTATTCACGCAGCCGTATGCTCCTTCAAGTTGCACTGGCCGCCGCCACATGCGGTGCCAAGCATTGATGTCCTCGAAATTGAAAAGTAGTAATGACGTATCCGAATCGCAAATCCTATTGGTATTCCGTGGCGCTTGTCGTGCTTGCAATCGACCAAGCCACTAAGAGTCTCATCGATCTGAACACGCCGCTGGGCTGGTCACTTGAAGTGACACCGTTTTTCAATCTGGTCCATGTTCTGAACCCGGGCGCGGCTTTTAGCTTTCTGGCAGGCGCCGGAGGTTGGCAGCGCTGGTTCTTCCTTGCGATCGCGCTGGGGGCTTCAATATGGTTGGCCTGGATGCTGACCAAGCCGGTGCGCCGTCTTGAGGCCCTGGCCTACAGCCTGATCTTAGGCGGAGCCATCGGCAATGGCTTTGACCGTGTCGCACGCGGGCAGGTCGTCGACTACCTGGACTTTCACTTGCGTGGTATGCATTGGCCTGCGTTCAACATCGCCGACGTGGCGATCACGGGAGGAGCGGTTGCGCTAATAGCGGTTTCTTTTCTGGGGCACGGCAGCGCGAAACAGAGCGACTAGTCCATGGATCATTCGGTTGTCAGCAATGTCGACGACTCACAGGGGAAGCTGCTCTTGTGATTGCGATACGGAGGCGTCTAGTCTTCGATGCTTCCTCGCGGGTTCCAACACTCGCCAAATTGTCGAATTCACGCCCTTAAGGAAACGCTGATCAAAGCCACCCTTCCGGGATTTTTCGTCCGTGAGGCAGCAACT
>VFQN01003542.1_pt1 | contig 22117 bp, 20 predicted proteins | sample 3512371 | NCBI WGS metagenome assembly VFQN01 (sample SAMN10412370, study PRJNA504923) | tailings metagenome | isolation source: Replicate 2 from Balatoc abandoned mine | place: Philippines: Itogon, Benguet | collected 2017-08-28
CGGTGGCCTCGTCGAGGATCATCAGCTTCGGGTTGGTCATCAGCGCGCGGCCGATCGAGAGCATCTGCTGCTCGCCGCCGGAGAGCTGGCCGCCGCCGTGCGCGAGCCGCTCGGCCAGGCGCGGGAAGGTGGCGAGCACGCGCTCCTCGGTCCAGTCCTTCCTGCCGTCGACACCGGCGCGCGCGCTCATCAGCAGGTTCTCGCGCACGCTGAGGTTGGGGAAGATGCCGCGGCCTTCGGGAACGTAGCCGATGCCGAGGCGCGCCATGCGCTCGGGCGGCCAGCCCGTCACGTCCTGGCCTTCCCAGGCGATGCGGCCCGAGGCGGGGCGCACGTAGCCCATCAGCGTGCGGATCAGCGTGGTCTTGCCCATGCCGTTGCGCCCGAGCAGGCCGAGTGCCGTGCCCGCCGGCAATTCGAGCGCCGCGCCGCGCAGGATGTGCGCCTCGCCGTAGAAGGTGTTGAGGTCGGCGATGCTCAGCATCTCAATGACCCTCACCAAGGTAAGCCGTCTGCACGTCGCGATTGCTGCGGATCGCCGACGGCACATCGCTCGCGATCACCTCGCCGTTGACCATCACCGTGATGCGGTCGGCGATGCGGAACACCGCGTCCATGTCGTGCTCCACCAGCAGCACGGCGTGCGTGGCCCTCAGCGCGGCCAGCAGCGCCAGCATGCGGTCGGTCTCCTCGGCGCCCATGCCGGCCAGCGGCTCGTCGAGCAGCAGCACGCGAGGCTTCGTCGCCAGGCACATGGCGATCTCGAGCTGGCGCTTGCCGCCATGGCTGAGCGTGCCGGCCGCGCGCTGCGCCACGTCGGCCAGGCCCGCCGCGGCCAGCGCCTCGCGCGCCACCGCGAGGCTGGCCTCGCAGCGCTGCGCCGCCTCCCACACCGCCCAGGCGCGCGGCAACGCCGCCTGCGCGCACAGCCGGCAGTTCTCCAGCACGGTGAACTCCGGGAAGATGGTGGTGCGCTGGTAGCTGCGGCCGATGCCGGCGCGGGCGCGCCTGGGCTGCGGCCAGTCGGTGATGTCTTGCCCGTCGAAGTGGATGCTGCCGCCCGAGGCCGGGATCTCGCCCGAGAGCATGTTGATCAGCGTCGACTTCCCCGCGCCGTTGGTGCCGATCACCGCATGCACCTCGCCGACGTGAAACTCCAGCGACACGCCGCTCACCGCCGTGAGCCCGCCGAAGCGGCGGGTCAGCAGGTTGGAGCGCAGCAGCGCGTCAGCCATTCGCCGCTCCCCTGCCGAGCCCGAGGCGCTGCTGCAGCCCGATCAGCCCCCTGGGCAGCAGCGCCACGAAGGCGATGATGGTCAAGCCCAGCGTGAGCTGCCAGTGGCCGGCGATCGGGCCGAGCAGCGCCTCGCTCTGGAACAGTTCCTTCAGCAGCGCGAAGGCCACCGCGCCGAGCACCGCGCCGCGCAGGCTGCCGATGCCGCCCAGGATGATCATCAGCAGCACCGCGCCCGATTCGTGCCACGACAGCAGCTCGGGGTTCACCGCGCCGTCCTTCACCCCGACGAGGAAGCCCGCCAGCCCGGCCAGCGCCCCGGCGATCACGAAGGCGGCGAGCTTGTAGCCGTAGGTGCGGAAACCGGCGGCGCGCATGCGCTGCTCGTTGACGCGGATGCCGGCCAGCGCATGGCCGAGCCGCGAGCGGATGACCAGCGCCAGCACGCCGTAGGTGAAGGCCAGCGCGCCGATCGTGAAGTAGTAGAAGTGGGTCTTCTGGTCGAGATCGATCAGCGTCTTGCCGCCGATCTCCAGCACCGGCTTGGCGTAGAGGAAGATGCCGTCGCTGCCGCCGCCGACCTTGGTGTCGTGGAAGACGAAGTAGGCCATCTGCGCGAAGGCCAGCGTGACCATGATGAAGTAGACGCCGGTGGTGCGCAGACTCAAGGCGCCGACGAACAAGGCGTAAAGCGCCGCGAAGCCGATCGACAGGGCCAGCAGCTTGGGCAGCGGCGCGGCGCCGCCGTCACCCGCCAGCCAGGCCAGCGCCGCGGGCAGCGAACCCACGCCGCCGGTGAACAGCACCGCCGCATAGGCGCCGATGCCGAAGAAGGCCGCGTGGCCCAGGCTCACCAGCCCGGTCGTGCCCACCAGCAGTTCGAGGCTGAGCGCGAAGATCGCGAAGACGGCGATCTTCAGCACCAGGTCCTGCGTGTAGGGCGTCAGCACCGCCGGCAGCGCAGCCAGCACGGCCAGGCCGAGCACCGGCAGCATCCAGCCGAAGCGTGAGGCTGCGGGCGGGGCGTGCTCAGCGCCCATGCTGCTTCATCAGCCCCTCGGGCTTCCAGATCAGGATGATGGCCATCAGCAGGTAGACGCCGATGCCGCTGAACTCGGCGAAGAACACCTTGCCGAAGGTGTCGACGAAGCCGACCAGCAGCGAGGCGATCAGCGCACCCGTGATCGAGCCGATGCCGCCGATCACCACCACCACGAAGCAGATGATCAGCACGCTGCCGCCCATGTTCGGATACACCGACGACAGCGGCGCGGCGATCATGCCGGCCAGCGCGGCCAGCGCCACGCCGCCGGCGAAGACGATGCGGTACAGGCGCGTGATGTCGATACCCAGGCCGCGCACCATGTCGCGGTTGCTCGCGCCGGCGCGGATCATCATGCCCAGCTTCGTGCGGTTGACCACCCAGTACAGCGCCACCGCCAGCACGATGCAGGCCACCGAGGCGAACACGCGGTACCAGGGATAGCTCATCAGCTCGCCGAGCCTGAAGCCACCGGCCAGCCACGAGGGCGCCTGCACGCCGTGCACGTCGTTGCCGACGGTGAGCGAGCGCAGTTCCTCGAAGACGAGGATCAGCGCATAGGTCATCAGCACCTGCTGCAGGTGGTCACGCTGGTAGAGGAAGCTGAAGAAGGCCCACTCGAGCAGGTAGCCGAACACCGCCGCCAGGATCACGCCAGCCAGCAGCTTGGTCAGGTACCAGTCGCCGAACCACGGCGCCAGCACGAAGGCCATGTAGGCGCCGATCATGTAGAAGCTGCCGTGGGCGAGGTTGATCACGCCCATGATCCCGAAGATCAGCGTCAGTCCGCTGGCGACGAGAAACAGCAGCAGGCCGTACTGGACGGCATTGAGGCACTGGACGAGGAAGGTGGCGAGATCCACCCGTCAGAGCTTACAGCCCCGCGCGGGGTCCGCGAGGGCCTTGACCGCGACCGAGCGGTACTCGTTGTTCTCGCCCTTCACCTCGCGCAGGTACATGTCCTGCACCGGGTTGCCGGCCGGCGAGAGCGTGAACTTGCCGCGCGGGCTGTCCACCGTGGCCTTGCGCATCGCGGCGAGCATCGCGTCGCGCTTGCCCATGTCGCCCTTCACGGCGTTCAGGCCGGCCGAGAGGATCTGCGCCGCGTCGTAGCCCTGCACCGCGTAGACGTCGGCGTTCTGCTTGTAGGCCAGCGCGAAGTTCTTGCGGAAGCTGTTGTTCTTCGGGATGTCCAGGCTGTCGGCGTAGTGCAGCGTGGTGAACAGGCCCTGCGCCGAGGCGCCCTGCGCCTGCAGCGTGCCGTCGGTCAGGAAGCCCGAGCCGAACAGCGGCACGGTCTTCTTCAGCCCTGCGGCGTCGTAGTCCTTGACGAACTTCACCGCACCGCCGCCGGCGAAGAAGGCGAACACCACGTCGGGCTTCTGCGCCGCGATCTCGGTCAGCAGCGCCTGGAACTCGACATTGGGGAAGGGCAGGTTGAGGTCCTTGATCACCTGCCCGCCGCCCTTCTCGAAGGCCTCGCGGAAGCCCTTGACCGTCTCGGCGCCGGCGGCGTAGTTCCAGGTGATGGTCATCGCGCGCTTGTAGCCCTTCTGCGCCGCGACCACGCCGGTGGAGTAGCCCGGCTGCCAGTTGCTGAAGCTCGAGCGGATGATGTTCGCGCCGCACATCGGGCCGGTGATCGCGTCCGCACCCGCGTTGGGTACGATCAGCAGCGTGTTGCTTTCCTTGGCGGCCTTGGCCATCGCCAGCGCCACGCCCGAGTGCACCGTGCCGACCAGCACGTCGACCTGGTCGCGCTTGATCAGCTTGTTGACGTTGTCGGTGGCCTTGGACGGATCGCTCTCGTCGTCGACCTTGAAGTACTGGATCTCGCGGCCGGCGAGCTTGCCGCCCTGCTCCTGCACGTGCAGGCGGAAGCCCTTCTCGATCATGTCGCCCAAGGCCGCGAAGGTGCCGGTGGCTGGCAGCATCAGGCCGACCTTGATCGGGGCGTTGGCCTGGGCGTGCGCCGAGGTGGCGAAGGCAGCGGCGCAGGCGGCGGCGAGGGCGAGACGGGTGAAGGCGGCCATGGTGGACTCCGGATCAGGATGCCGGCGATGCTATCGACCGGACGGCTGCCGGCCATCGGGGTTTGACAGAAGTCGGCCCCGGCCTGCCGCACCCTGGGGGATACTGGGCGCAAGCCCGGAGAATCACCCATGAAGATCCTCGTTCCCGTCGACGGCTCGGCCGAGTCGCTCGCCGCCGTCCGCCATGCGCTGCAACTCGTCCGCGAGGGCCTGCGCGCCAGCCTGCTGCTGGCCAACGTGCAGGAGCCCGCCGGCCTGTACGAACTGCTGCGCGTGCACGACGCCGAGGCGATCGAGCAGATCGCGCGCGAGGCCGGCGAGCACCTGCTCGCCGACGCCGTGGCACTGTGCAGCGCCGCCGGCGTCGACCACGAGATCGAGGTCGCGCGCGGCGAGCCCATCCACGCGCTGATCGACATCGCCGAGGACGAAGGCTGCGCGATGATCGTCGTCGGCGCCCATGGCAAGGGCGAGAGCGAAGGGCGCCGGCTCGGCTCCGTCGCGCATGCGCTGCTGCACGACGCCGCGCTGCCGGTGACGGTGGTGCGCGGCGTCGAGTGAGATGTCCGGCGCCGGGCCGCCCCAAGCCGGACGGCGCCCCTCGGGGGCAGGAGCGCAGCGACTGGGGGGCTGATTCAGTGCGCCATCAGCACTGGGATCGTCATCGAGGCGATCACGGTGCGCGAGACGCCGCCGAGCACCCATTCGCGCGCGCGGCCGTGACCGTAGCAGCCCATCACCAGCAGCTGCGACTGCTCGTCGGCGGCCAGGGAGAGCAGCTGGTCACCCACGCTGGTCTCGGCGGCCACCTCGCGCTTGAACCCGGCCTGCACGCCATGCCGGCGCAGGTAGCCGAGGATGTCGTCTCCCCGGGCCGGCTCGTCGCCTTCGTCGAAGCCGACCACCGTGACCGAGCCCGCCTGTTGCAGCAGCGGCAGCGCGGCGGTGACGGCACGGGCCGATTCGCGCGTCGGCTTCCAGGCCACCAGCACGCGGTCGAGCTTGAGCGGCGAGCGGGCGATGTGCGGCACCACGATCGCCGGGCGGCCGCTCGCGATCAGCACCGAGGAGACGAAGTCGGGCGGCACGTCGATGTCGCGCGTCTCGTCGGCGGCACGCTGGCCGAGCACCAGCAGGTCGGCGTAGAGCGCCTGCTCGGCGGTGTCGGCGATCGGCGCGCCGGTGCACTCCAGCCAGCTCACCTGCGCGGGCGAGACCGTGGCGGCATAGAGCTTGCGCGCTGCCTCCAGCCGCTGCGCATCGACCTCGGCCAGCGCCGGCGCCATGTCCGCGCCGGCGGCCATCGCCATCGGGTAGCGCATCAGCGCCGAGGTCACGGCGTAGACCGCGGTGGCGTGGGCGCCGTGGGCCAGCGCGATCTGCTCGGCGAGCTTGAGCCGCACCGCGGCCTGCGGCGAGGCATCGACGTGGACGACAAGGGATTTCAGCGTGCTCATCGGCGGTCTCCGTTGGTCGAGCCGGCACGCTAAGCCGCGGCCACCGCGGCGCCGTTGACGGCCGTCAATCGAGCCGCGTGCTCACCAGCCGCTGCAGCAGCGCGCTGCGCTCCTTCTTCTGCGCTGCCGTGCCTTGCTGGGCGAGGATCGATTCGGCCACCTCGTAGGCATAGAGGATGAACGCGCGGGCGCGCGCCTCGGCGATCGGGAAGCCCAGCGCCGAGAAGCACTGCGAGATGTACGAGAGCCGCCGCTCGTCGACCTCGTCGACGGCTTGGCGTGCCAGCGCGTCGCGCCGCGCCCAGGCGCGGATGGCCAGTTCCACGCGGGCCGCGCGCTCGGCGCTGCGGCCGCGGAAGGGCAGCGAGATCAGCTCGCCGATCAGCGCCTGCGGATCGGTGTTCTGGCCCTCGAAGCGCCTGATCACCTGCTCGGTGGCGCCGTCGCGCCAGGCGTTGAGCACCGCCACCAGCAGCGCCTCGCGATCCTTGAAGTGCCAGTAGAAGCTGCCGCGGGTGACTTCCATCGCCTTGGCCAGCACGTCCACGCGCACCGCGTCGATGCCCTGGTCGACCAGCACGTCGGTGGCCGCGGCGATCCAGGCCTCGGGGGTCAGCGTGCTGCGCGTGGTCATGCAGGGATGATGCCATACAGCACTGTACGGATCCTAGGGCAATCCCGATGTGCAATATCGTGCAGGCCACCTAGGATACGTCCATACAGAACTGTATGGAGCGAGCCATGGCAGCCAATCCGGCCCCCCGCTTCTTCGACGACCCGTCAATGCTCGCGCCGCCGCGCGCGGTTCGGCTGCACTTCGACGGCGGCGCGTTCGTGCTGCGCTCGCCCGAGCCGCTCAAACCCTACGCGCGCTGCATCGGCGAGTGGCTGGAACACTGGGCGAAAGCGACGCCGGACACCGTATTCCTCGCCGAGCGCGATGCGGCCGGCGGCTGGCGCACGCTCAGCTATGCGCAGGTGCGCAAGCTTGTCGGCTCCATCGCCCAGAGCCTGATCGGCCTGCACCTGCCGCCGGGGCGGCCGGTGGTGGTGCTGTCGGACAACTCGGTCGACCACGCCCTGCTGATGCTGGCGGCGATGCATGTCGGCCGCCCGGTGTGCACGGTCTCCAGCGCCTACTGCCGCCTCACGAAGGACTACACGAAGATCCAGGGCATCCTCCACACGCTCGGCCCGGCGCTGGTCTATGCGTCCGATGCCGCGGTGTACGGCCCGGCGATCGCCAGCGCGGCGCTCGGCGTGGTCACAGTCTTCAGCCAGGGCGCCGACTCGCATCCTGGCGCGCTGAGTTTCGACAGCCTCACGCGCACCGCCGAGAGCCCGGCAGTGATGGCGGCCTTCGAGGCCATCCAGCCCGACGACCATGCCAAATACTTGCTGACTTCGGGCTCCACCGGGCATCCGAAGGTGGTGATCAACACCCACCGCATGCTGTGTGCCAACCAGCAGATGATCGCGCAGGCCTGGCGCTTCCTCGAGCGCGAGAAGCCGGTGGTGCTCGACTGGCTGCCCTGGAGCCACACCTTCGGCGGCAACCACAACTTCAACCTGGTGTTGCGCAACGGCGGCACGCTCTACATCGACGAAGGGCGGCCGGCGCCCGGGCTGGTGGAGAAGTCGGTGAAGAACCTGCTCGAGGTGAAGCCGACGCTGTACTTCAACGTGCCGCGCGGCTTCGATATGCTGCTGCCCTTCCTGGAGAAGGACGAAGCGCTGGCGCGCGAGTTCTTCGCCCGGCTGCGCATGGTGTTCTACGCCGGCGCGGCACTCGCCCAGTCGAGCTGGGAGCGGCTGGAGGCGGTGGCGCGCAAGGTGCGCAGCGAGCCCGTGTGGTTCACCACCTCCTGGGGCTCGACCGAGACCTCGCCGGCCATCACCTCGGCGCACTGGAAGCTCGAGCGCGCCGGCTGCATCGGCGCGCCGCTGCCCGGCATGGAGCTCAAGTTCGTGCCCAACGGCGAGAAGCTGGAGATGCGCGTGCGCGGCGTGTCGGTCTTTCCCGGCTACCGCAACGCGCCGGCGTTGACCACCCAGGCCTTCGACGAGGAGGGCTACTACCGCATCGGCGATGCCGGCTTTCTCGTCGACCCGGAGAGGCCCGAGCGCGGCGTGGCCTTCAACGGCCGCGTGGCCGAGGACTTCAAGCTCTCCTCGGGCACCTGGGTGTCGGTGGGCACGCTGCGGCTGCGCGTGGTGTCGGCGCTGGCGCCGCTGGCGCAGGACGCGGTGATCGCCGGCCACGACCGCGGCGACGTCGGCGTGCTGCTGTTCCCGAGCCCGGCGGCGAAGGGCGTGCCGAGCGCCGAACTCTCCGATCGCACCCGCGCTGCGCTGGCCGCGCTGCGCGCCGAAGGCGGCGGTTCCTCGCAGACGCCGGTGCGTGCGCTGTGGCTCGCCGAGCCGCCGAGCGCCGACGCCGGCGAGATCACCGACAAGGGCTACATCAACCAGGGCGCCGTGCTGCGCCGCCGCGCGGCGGAGGTCGAGGCGCTCTATGCCGCCTCGACCGATTCACGCGTCATCCGCGCGTGATGCGCAATTGAACCGGAGTTCGAACACCATGTCCCGCGGCCTCTTCCAGTCCTTCTCCGACATCTGGATCCTCGACGGCGTGCGCACGCCGATGGTCGACTACTGCGGCGCCTTCGCCGACGCCAACCCGATCGACCTGGGCATCAAGGTGGCGCGCGAGGTCTTCCGGCGCACCGGCATGGCGCCTGCGCAGGTCGACTCGGTGCTCGCCGGCAACATGGCGCCGGGTGGCTTCGACCAGTTCTACGTGCCGCGCCACATCGGCCTGTATGCCGGCGTGCCCTGCGAAGTGCCGGCCATCATGGTGCAGCGCATCTGCGGTACCGGCTTCGAGCTGTTCCGCCAGGCCGGCGAGCAGATCGCCACCGGCGCGGCGAGCGTGGCGCTGGTCGTCGGCACCGAGTCGATGACACGCAACCCGATCGCCGCCTTCGAGCATCGCCAGGGCTTCAAGCTCGGCATGGCGCCGCAGTTCCGCGACTACATGTGGGAGGCGCTGACCGACCCCGCGCCGGCGATTTCGATGATCCAGACCGCCGAGAACCTGGCCAGGAAATACGGCATCACCCGCGAGCAGGTCGATGCCTTCGCCAGCGAGTCCTTCGCGCGCGCAGTGGCGGCGCAGGAGGCCGGGTTCTTCGCCGGCGAGATCGTGCCGGTCTCGAACGAAGTGTTCGAGCTCGACGGCTACAAGCCGCGCGGCATTCGCCTGACCGGCAAAGCCCCGGTGGCCGACCGTGACACGCACCCGCGCCTGTCGCCGCCCGAGGTGCTGGCCAAGCTGCGGCCGGTCTTCAAGGACGGCGTGCAGACCGGTGGCAACAGCTCGGCGCTGACCGACGCCGCGGCGGCGGCGCTGGTCGCCTCCGGCCCGGCCACGCGCGCTTGGGGTGGCCGGCCGCTGGCGCGCCTGGTGGCGGCCTCGGCCGTCGGCGTGCCGCCGGAGACCATGGGCATCGGCCCGGCGCCGGCGATCCGGCTGCTGCTCGAGCGCGCGGGCCTGAAGCTCGACGACATCGTCCGCTTCGAGATCAACGAAGCGCAAGGCGCGCAGACGCTGGCCGTGCAGCGCGAGCTTGGCCTCGACCCGGCCAGGCTCAACGCCAAGGGCGGCGCCATCGCGCTCGGCCACCCGCTGGCCGCCACCGGCGTGCGCCTGACGGTGACGGTGGCGCGCCAGCTGGAGGAGATCGGCGCCCGCTGGGGCGTCGCCTCGGCCTGCGTGGGCGGTGGGCAGGGCATCGCCCTGCTCCTGGAAAACCCTGAAGTCCACCTCTGATGAGCTGGGCCGAACGCACATTCACCCCGAGTCAGGGGGGCAGCGATCGCCGATCGCTGCGATACGCTTCACGGCACAAATTCTCACAAAGATGTTGTCGTCATGAAAAAGTCCATCTTCCGTTCGCTGGGCATGGCCGGCGTGCTGGCGTTCGGTCTGGCGGGTGCGGCTCAGGCGCAGAGCAACTTCTCGTTCTCGTGCCTCACGAACAACAACGCGGGCGACTGCGCCATCGCCGAGGCGCAGCTGGGTCTCGAGGTGGACACGGCCGAGTCCGGCTTCGTGAAATTCATCTTCACGAACACCAGCCAGCAGGCGTCTTCGATCACGGACATCTACTTCGACTGGCTCGATCCTTCGGCCGCCCTGGCCCAGGGCACGATCGGCAACAGTGCGGGTGTGAGCTTCAGCTGGGGTGCTTCGCCCTCCAACCTGCCTGGAGGCAACGAACTCTCGCCGAAGTTCACGGCGGAGCTGGGGGCCGATTCCAACTCCCCCGGGACCATGCAGAACGGCGTGAACGCGGAGGACGAGTGGGTCTCGTTCCGCTTTGCGACTGGCTCGAGCAACCCGCTGCAGGACCTGTTCGCCGGCTCGCTGCGCATCGGCGTGCACGTGCAGGGCTTCGACAGCGAGGGCAGCGAGAGCCTGGTGGCCATCGCGGCGCCGGTGCCGGAGCCCGAGACCTATGCGCTGATGCTGGCCGGACTGGGCATCGTCGGCGCCATGGCGCGGCGCAAGCGCAAGGCCTGAAGTCGCGCGGCGAGAGCCGCGTTCCGAACCTTCGACGCGCCCCTGCGGGGGCGCGTTGTCGTTCCTGGCCCGCCTCAGTCCAGGCCGAGCAGCCGCTTGGCGTTTTCCTTGAGGATCAGCGGCTTCACCTTGTCCTTGAAGCCGGCTTCGTCGAAATCCTTCATCCACCGCTCCGGCGTGATCAGCGGGTAGTCGCTGCCGAACAGCATGCGGTCCTTGAGCAGCGTGTTGGCGTACTGGATCAGCTGGGGCGGAAAGTATTTCGGGCTCCAGCCCGACAGGTCGATCCACACGTTCGGCTTGTGCAGCGCCAGGCTGAGCGCCTCGTCCTGCCACGGCCAGCTCGGGTGCGCCACGACGATCTGGATGTCGGGGAAGTCGATCGCCACGTCTTCCAGCAGCATCGGGTTGCTGTTCTGCAGCCGCAGACCGCCGCCGCAGCGCATGCCCGAGCCGATGCCCGAGTGGCCGCTGTGGAAGATCGCCGGCAGCTTGTACTCGGCGATCACCTCGTAGATCGGCCAGGCCATCTTGTCGTAGGGCAGGAAGCCCTGCACGGTCGGGTGGAACTTGAAGCCGCGCACGCCGTGTTCCTCGATGAGCTTGCGCGCCTCGCGCGCGCCCATCTTGCCCTTGTGCGGGTCGATGCTGCCGAAGCAGATCATCATGTCGCTGTTCTTCTTCGCCGCCTCCGCGATCTCCTCGTTCGGGATGCGGCGCCGGCCGAGCTGCGCCTCGCTGTCGACGGTGAACATCACCAGGCCGATCTTCTTCTCGCGGTAGTAGGCCACCGTCTCGTCGATGGTCGGCCGCCGGTTGCTGCCGAAGTACTTGTCGGCGGCGCGGTCGTACTCCTCGCCGTAGTTGTCGAAGGGGTTCCAGCACGACACCTCGGCGTGCGTGTGCACGTCGATGGCGATCAGCTCGGCGGTGTTCATGGCGTCTCCAGGTCTCGGGCAATTTGCTTCGGGAAGATAACTAAAAGATCGACGGCGCACAAGAGTTCAACAGGGTTTACCCGATGGATGCACCGGGCCACTTAGTTAAAACTTCTAACTAAATTCGCGAGACCCCCATGAGCCTGAACTTCGTTCCCGCCACCGGCGCGCTGGCCGCGCTCGACCTGCTGCGCATCGAGATCGCCGACGCCGTCGCGCACGTCCGGCTGAACCGCCCGGCCAAGCGCAATGCCATCAACGACACGCTGGTCGCCCAGCTGCACAGCGCCTTCGTCTCGCTGCCCGAGGTGGTGAAGGCGGTGGTGCTCACCGGAGAGGGTGATCACTTCTGCGCCGGGCTGGACCTGTCCGAGCTCAGCGAGCGCAGCGTGGCCGAGGGCGTGATCCATTCGCGCACCTGGCATGCCGCGATGGACGCCATCCAGTTCGGCCGCGTGCCGGTGGTGGCGGTGCTGCACGGCGCGGTGGTCGGCGGCGGGCTGGAACTGGCCAGCAGCTGCCACATCCGCGTCGCCGAGGAGGGCGCCTACTACGGCCTGCCCGAGGGGCAGCGCGGTATCTTCGTCGGCGGTGGCGGCTCGGCCCGCGTGCCGCGCCTGGCTGGCGTGCACACGATGACCGACATGATGCTCACCGGCCGCGTGCTCGATGCGCACGAGGGTGAGCGGCGCGGCCTGTCGCAGTACGTGGTGGCCAACGGCGCGGGGTTTGCGAAGGGCTGCGAGCTGGCGGCGAAGATCGCCGGCAATGCGCCGCTGTCCAATTTCTCGGTGATGCAGGCGCTGCCGCGCATCGCCGACCTGTCGCAGCCCGACGGCCTGTTCGTCGAGTCGCTGATGGCCGCCATCGCGCAGGGCGACGACGCCGCCAAGCAGCGCGTGCGCGCCTTCCTCGAGAAGCGCGCGGGCAAGGTGGAGAAGAAGTGATGGTGCCCCCGAGCTCACTGCGTTCGCTGCCCCCCGAGGGGGTGCTCGGCCTCCTTGGGGCGGCCCGGCGGAGGCCGGCGTGAGCGCGGCCCCCGCCCGCTATCGCGCGCTGCCGCTCGGCGGCTCGCTGTCGGCGCACTTCGAGCATCGCGCCGACGGCTGCACGATCGTCACCTCCACCGAGCCGCTGGCCGAGTACCCGCAGCGCCTGACCGACCGCCTGCTGCACTGGGCGCAGGTGTCGCCCGACCACACCCTGGCCGCCAAGCGCGTGCACGGCGGCGACTGGCGCCGCATCAGCTATGCCGAAGCGGTGGAAAGCGCGCGCCGCATCGCGCAGCGCCTGCTCGACATGGGCCTGAGCGCGCAGCACCCGGTGGCCATCCTGTCGGACAACGACCTCGAGCACCTGCTGCTCGGCCTGGGGGCGATGTTCGCCGGCGTGCCCTTCGCGCCGGTTTCGCCGGCGTACTCCACCGTGTCTCAGGACTACGGCAAGCTGCGCCACATCCTCGGCGTGCTGACGCCGGGTCTGGTGTTCGCCTCGTCGGCCAGCGGCTACGGCCGCGCCATCCAGGCGGTGGTGCCGGCCTCCACGCCGGTGGTGCTGACCCAGGGCACGATCGAAGGGCGCCAGACGCTGTCGTTCGACGAGTTGCTCGCCACGCCGGCCAGCGCGGCGGTCGACGCGGCGCACGCGAAGGTCGGCCCCGACACCATCGCCAAGTTCCTCTTCACCTCGGGCTCGACCAAGCTGCCCAAGGGCGTGATCAACACCCAGCGCATGATCTGCGCCAACCAGCAGCAGATCCTGCAGTGCTTCCCCGGCCTCGGCCAGGTGCGGCCGGTGCTGGTGGACTGGCTGCCCTGGAACCACACCTTCGGCGGCAACCACAACGTCGGCCTGACCATCTACAACGGCGGCACGCTCTACATCGACGAGGGCAAGCCCACGCCAGCGCTGATCCACGAGACGCTGCGCAACCTGCGCGAGATCTCGCCCACGGTGTACTTCAACGTGCCCAAGGGCTTCGAGGAGATCGCCAACGCGATGGAGAGCGACGCGAAGCTGCGCGATTCGCTGTTCGCCCGCGTCAACATGTTCTTCTTCGCCGGCGCCGGCCTGTCGCAGCCGGTGTGGGACAAGCTCGACCGCATCGCCGAGCAGACCTGTGGCGAGCGCATCCGCATGCTCACCGGCCTGGGCATGACCGAGACCGCGCCCTTCGCGGTGTGCGCCAACGCCGGCGAGGTGAAGTCGGGCCACATCGGCCTGCCCGCGCCCGGCATGGAACTCAAGCTCGTGCCCAGCGGCGACAAGACCGAGGTGCGCTACCGCGGCCCCAACGTCACGCCGGGCTTCTGGCGCGCACCAGAGCAGACCGCCGAGTCCTTCGACGCCGAGGGCTTCTACTGCAGCGGCGACGCGATCAAGCCGATCGACCCGACCCGCCCCGGCCGCGGCTTCATGTTCGACGGCCGCACGGCCGAGGACTTCAAGCTCTCCACCGGCACCTTCGTCTCGGTCGGCCCGCTGCGCGCGCGCGTGATCGCCGCCGGCGACCCCTGCGTGCAGGACGTGGTGGTGGCGGGCCTGAACCGCGACGAGATCGGACTGCTGATCTTCCCGCGCCTGGACGCCTGCCGAGCCTTCGCCGGCCTGCCCGCCGATGCGCCCGCGGCCGACGTGCTCGCCGCGCCCGAGGTGCACGAGTTCTTCCAGCGCCTGGTCGACGGGCAATGGGCCGCCGGCACCGGCAGCGCCACGCGGGTGGCGCGCGCGCTGGTGCTGGTCGACCCGCCGAGCATCGACCGCGGCGAGGTCACCGACAAGGGCTCGATCAACCAGCGCGCCGTGCTGACGCATCGCGAGGCGCTGGTCGAGCACCTGTACGCCGGCGGCGAGGGCGTCTACCTGCCGCAACGCTGAGGACACGACATGAACCTCGACGGACACGCCGCACTCGTCACCGGCGGCGCCTCGGGCCTCGGCGCCGCCACCGCGCGCGAACTCGCGCGCCAGGGCGCCAAGGTGGCGGTGCTCGACCGCAATGCCGAGGGCGCGAAGGCCGTGGCGGCCGAGATCGGTGGCATCGGGATTGGCTGCGACATCACCGACAACGCCAGCGTGCTCGCCGCGCTCGATGCGGCCCGCGCCGCACACGGCCCGGCACGCATGCTGATGAACGTGGCCGGCATCGGCACCGCCCGCCGCATCGTCGGCAAGGACGGCTCTCCCGCGCCGCTGGAAGACTTCGAGCGCGTGGTGCGCGTCAACCTGATCGGTACCTACAACATCACCCGCCTGGCCGTGGCCGAGATGGTCAAGCTCGAGCCGCTGCAGGATGGCGAGCGTGGCGTGATCGTCAACACCGCCTCGGTGGCCGCCTTCGACGGTCAGGTCGGCCAGGAAGCCTATTCGGCCAGCAAGGGCGGCATCGTCGGCATGACGCTGCCGCTGGCGCGCGACCTGGCGCAGTTCGGCGTGCGCGTGTGCACCATCGCGCCGGGGCTGTTCCTCACGCCGCTGATGGCCGAGTTGCCGCAGCCGGTGCAGGAGTCGCTGGCCGCGAGCATCCCCTTCCCCAAGCGTCTGGGCAAACCCGAAGAGTTCGCCGAACTGGCCGCGGGCATCATCCGCAACCTCTCGCTCAACGGCGAGGTCATCCGGCTGGACGGCGCGCTGCGCCTGGCGCCGCGCTGAGACCGCCCACCCATGCCCAAGACCACCTTCCATTCCGTCGACGTGCATTTCGGCGACTGCGATCCCGCCGGGATCGTGTTCTTCCCGAACTTCTCGCGCTGGATGGATGCGGCCTCGCTGAAGTTCTTCATGGACTGCGGCCTGCCGCCGTGGCGCGAGCTGGTCAAGACGCGCGGCATCGTCGGCACGCCGCTGCTGGAGATCAACACCAGGTTCATCAAGGCCGTGACCTATGGCGAGACGATCACCATCGCCACCTGGATCGAGGAGTGGCGCGAGAAGGTGTTCGTGCAGATGCACCGCGTGACGCGGGGCGACGACCTCATCTGCGAAGGCCGCGAGGTGCGCGCCTTCGTCAAGCGCGATGCCGACAACCCCGACCGGCTGCGCGCCATTCCCGTTCCCGACGACATCAAGGCCCTGTGCTCTTGATCCCTTTCCTCTCTCAACCTCCGGAGACAAAGCGATGAAAGCTCTGAAGACCCTGGTCGCCGTCGCGACGGCCCTGCTGGCCGGCGCCGCGCAGGCCGACATCACCATCGGCATCAGCCTGCCGCTGACCGGCCCGGCCTCTGGCCTGGGCATCCCGATGGCCAACTACATCAAGCTCTGGCCGAAGGAGATCGCCGGCGAGAAGCTCAACGTCATCGTGCTCGACGACGCCACCGACCCGACCAAGGGCGTGACCAACGCGAAGAAGTTCATCACCGAAGACAAGGCCGACATCATCATGGGCTCGGCCGCCACGCCGGTGGCCATCGCGATGGCCGGCCCGATCGCCGAATCGGAGACGCTGCACTTCGCCTTCTCGCCGGCCGTGCTGCCGCCCGGCAAGGACCACTGGATGTTCCGCCTGCCGCAGGGCAACGCGGTGATGGCCCACGCGATGATCGAGCACATGAAGAAGAACGGCGTCAAGACCGTCGGCTTCCTGGGCTACACCGACGCCTACGGCGAGAGCTGGCTGAACGACTTCAAGGCGCAGTCGCAGCTGCTCGGCGGCCCGCAGATCATCGCCACCGAGCGCTTCGCGCGCGCCGACACCAGCGTCACCGCGCAGGCGCTCAAGCTCGTGTCGGCCAACCCCGATGCGATGCTGATCGTCGCCTCCGGCTCGGGCGCCGCCATGCCGCACAAGGGCATCGTCGAGCGCGGCTACAAGGGCAAGATCTACCAGACCCACGCCGCGGCCTCGCGCGACCTGGTGCGCGTGGGCGGCAAGGACGTCGAAGGCGCCTTCGTGACCTCCGGCCCGGCGGTGATCCCCGAGCAGCTGCCGGCCAACCACCCGTCCAAGGCGCTGGCGGCCGACTTCGTCGCCAAGTACGAGAAGGCCTACGGCGCGGGCAGCCGCAACCAGTTCGGCGGCCACGCCTACGACGCCATCGTCGTGCTCGAGAAGGTCGTGCCGGTGGCGCTGAAGAAGGCCAAGCCGGGCACCAAGGAGTTCCGTGCCGCGCTGCGCGACGCCGTCGAGACCATGGGCCGCACCGTCGTTTCGCACGGCGTGCTGAACTACACCAAGGACAACCACTGGGGCTTCACGACCGAGACGGGCGTGATCCTGAAGGTGGTGAACGGCGACTGGAAGGTCGAGTAAGCGATGGACTTCACGATCGCCAGCATCCTGACGCTGGACGGCATCACCAACGGCGCGGTCTACGCGCTGCTGGCCCTGGCCACGGTGCTGGTGTTCGCCGTCACGCGGGTGATCTTCATCCCGCAGGGCGAATTCGTCGCCTACGGCGCGCTCACGCTCGCGCTGCTGCAGCTCGGGCAGGTGCCGGGCACGGTGTGGCTGCTGCTGGTGATGGCGGTGGTCGCGGCCGTGCTCGACGCCGTGGTCGGGCTGCGGCGCGGGCTGCCGGCGGGGGCCGTGGGCCTGGGCCTGCTGAAGTCGCTGGCCTTCCCGGTGGCGGTCACGGCCGTCACCTGGTGGGCGGCGCCGAGGCAGCTGCCGCTGCTGCTGCAGAGCCTGCTGACGCTGGCGATCGTGACCCCGCTCGGCCCCTTGCTCTACCGCCTGGCCTACGAGAAGCTGGCCGACGCCACCGTGCTGGTGCTGCTGATCGTCTCGGTCGGCGCGCACTTCGCGCTCACCGGCCTGGGCCTGGTGTTCTTCGGCGCCGAGGGCTTCCGCAACCCGAGCTTCTGGGATGCGCGCTTCACGGCCGGGCCGCTGACGCTGTCGGGCCAGACGCTGATCATCTTCATGGTCTCGATCGCGCTGATCATCGCGCTGTACCTGTTCTTCGAGCGCACGCTGCGCGGCAAGGCGCTGCGCGCCACGGCGGTGAACCGGCTGGGCGCGCGACTGATGGGCATCTCGACCTCGGGTGCCGGCAAGATGAGCTTCGGCCTGGCCGCCTTCATGGGGGCGCTGTCGGGCCTGCTGATCGGGCCAACCACGACGATGTTCTACGACTCCGGCTTCCTGATCGGCCTGAAGGGCTTCGTGGCCGCGATCTTCGGCGCGCTCTCCAGCTACCCGGCCGCCGCGCTGGGCGCGATCTTCGTCGGCCTGATCGAGAGCTTCGGCTCGTTCTGGGCCAGTGCCTTCAAGGAGGTCATCGTCTTCACGCTGATCATCCCCGTGCTGCTGTGGCGCTCGTTCCAGCACGGTCACCACGACGAAGAAGAATGACATGAGCCGGCGCTACGTTCTCATCGCCTTCGTGCTCCTGGTCGCAGCGCTGCCGCTGCTGCCGGTGCCCGAGTTCTGGATCACCCAGGCCAACTACATCGGCCTGTACTCGCTGGTGGCCATCGGCCTGGTGCTGCTCACCGGCGTGGCCGGCCTGACCAGCTTCGGCCAGGCCGCCTTCGTCGGCATGGGCGCCTACACGGCGGCCTACCTGACGCTCACCCACGGCGTCTCGCCGTGGCTCACGGTGTGGGTCGGCCTGGCCTTCACCTTCGTCGCCGCGCTCGTCCTCGGCTGGGTGACGCTGCGCATGTCGGGGCACTTCCTGCCGCTGGCCACCATCGCCTGGGGCCTGAGCCTGTACTACCTGCTCGGCAACATCGACGCGCTGGGCAAGTACGACGGCCTGCTCGGCATCCCGGCCATCGAGTTCTTCGGCATCGTGCTCAACACGGGCCGCCACTTCTACTACCTGCTGTGGCTGCTGGTGCTGCTGGCGGCCTTCGGCGCGATCCGCCTCCTCGATTCGCGCACCGGGCGCGCGCTGCGCGCCGTCAAGGGCGGAACGACGATGGCCGAGGCAATGGGCGTCAACACCTTCCGGCTGAAGGTCACCGCCTTTGTGCTCGCGGCGTTGCTGGCCAGCGTGTCGGGGTGGCTGTTCGCGCACTTCCAGCGCACGGTGAACCCCTCGCCGTTCGGCCTGAACAAGGGCATCGAGTACCTGTTCATGGCGGTGGTCGGCGGCGTCGGCCACGTGTGGGGCGCGATCGTCGGCTCCACCGTCGTCAAGGTGATGGAGGAGCAACTGCAGGACTGGCTGCCGAAGCTGTTCGGCACCAGCGGCAACTACGAGATCATCGTCTTCGGCATCCTGCTCGTGCTGGTGCTGCAGTACGCGCGCGACGGCATCTGGGCCTTCGTCGAGGCGCGCTTCCCTAAGCCGCCGCGCGCGGTCGACTGGGCCGATGCGCAGCCGCTGCCGCAGCGCGAGCAGCCGCCGCGCGGCGAGGTGGTGCTCGACGTGAAGGACGCGCGCAAGGAGTTCGGCGGTCTGGTGGCGGTCAACGACGTCAGCTTCCAGGTGCGCGCCGGCCAGATCCTCGGCCTGATCGGGCCCAACGGCGCCGGCAAGTCGACCACCTTCAACCTCGTCACCGGCGTGCTCCCGGCCACGCGCGGGCAGGTCACGCTGCGCGGCCAGGCGATCCAGAGCCTGCCCTCGCGCGAGATCGCCGCGCGCGGCGTGGCGCGCACCTTTCAGCACGTCAAGATGATCCCGACGATGACGGTGCTGGAGAACGTCGCCCTCGGCGCCCACCTGCGCGGCCAGGCCGGCGTGGCCTCGGCGGTGCTGCGGCTGGACCGCACCGAAGAGAAGCGCCTGCTGCGCGAGGCGCAGAAGCAGCTCGAGCGCATTGGCATGGCCGACCGCATGCACGAGCTGGCCGGCAACCTGGCGCTCGGCCCGCAGCGGCTGATGGAGATCGCCCGCGCGCTCGCCGCCGACCCGATGCTGCTGCTGCTCGACGAGCCCGCCGCCGGCCTGCGCCTGAAGGAGAAGCAGGCGCTGGCCGCCGTGCTGCGCCAGCTGCGCGACGAAGGCATGGCCATCCTGCTGGTCGAGCACGACATGGACCTGGTGATGGGCCTGGTCGACCGCGTGGTGGTGATGGAGTTCGGCACCAAGCTGATCGAGGGCACGCCCGAAGAGGTGCAGGCCAGCCCCGCCGTTCGCGCCGCCTACCTGGGCACGGAGCACTGACCATGAGCGAACTCATCCTCGACGTGAAGGACCTCCACGCCGGCTACGGCCGCGCCGAGGTGCTTCACGGCCTGAACATCCAGGCGAAGAAGGGCAGCGTGGTGACGGTGATCGGCCCCAATGGCGCCGGCAAGTCGACGCTGCTCAATGCATTGATGGGCGTGCTGCCCTCGCGCGGCACCATCGCCTACCGCGGCCAGCCGATGGGGCTGAAGACGCTGGAGGAGCGCGTGATGCAGGGCATCGCTCTGGTGCCCGAGACGCGCGCGCTGTTCGGCACCATGCCGGTGGAGGACAACCTGCTGCTCGGCGGTTACCGCCAGGTGCTGCTCGGCCGCAAGACCGGTTCGCAGGTGCTCGAGCAGGTCTACACGCTGTTTCCGCGCCTGAAGGAGCGGCGCATGCAGCTGGCCGGCACGCTGTCCGGCGGCGAGCGCCAGATGCTCGCGGTCGGCCGCGCGCTGATGAGCCAGCCCGATCTGCTGATGCTCGACGAACCCAGCCTCGGCCTCGCGCCGCTGGTGGTCAAGGAGATCTTCCGCACCATCGAGGGCCTGCGCGCCACCGGCGTGACCATCCTGCTGGTCGAGCAGAACGCGCGCGCCGCGCTGGAGGTGGCCGACCACGGCTACGTGCTCGAGATGGGCGAGATCGCGCTCGAGGGTCCGGCCGAAGACCTGGCCCGCGATTCGCGCGTGATCGACACCTACCTTGGCGCCGCCCGCCAGAAGGCTTCGGCCTAAGGGAGTTCCGCGATGTGGCAGTACGAAGCGCCGCTGCGCGACATGCGCTACGTGATCGAGGACGTGCTCGGCCTGCCGGCGCAGTGGGCCGCCGTGCCGGCCTTCGCCGAGCTCGATGCCGACACCGCGCGCCAGGTGCTGGCCGAGGCGGCACGCTTCGCCACCGAGGTGCTGGCGCCGACCAATGCGAACGGCGACCTCGAAGGCTGCACGCTGGCCGATGGTGAGGTGCGCACGCCCCGGGGCTTCAAGGACGCCTACCGCGCCTTCGTCGAGGCCGGCTGGCCGGCGCTGGCCTGTGATCCGGCGGTGGGCGGCCAGGGCCTGCCACAGGTGCTCAACGCCGCGCTGTACGAGATGCTGGCCGCGGCCAACCACGCCTGGACCATGTACCCCGGCCTGCTGCACGGCGCCTACGAGTGCCTGCACCTGCATGCGTCCGACGAACTGAAGCAGCGCTACCTCGGCAAGGTGGTCAGCGGCGAATGGCTCTCGACCATGTGCCTGACCGAGGCGCACGCGGGCTCCGACCTCGGCCTGCTGTCCACCCGCGCCACGCCAGCGGCCGATGGCTCGTACCGCCTCAAGGGCACGAAGATCTTCATCTCCGGCGGCGAGCACGACCTGACCGACAACATCGTGCACCTGGTGCTGGCGCGATTGCCCGATGCGCCGGCAGGCACCAAGGGCATCTCGCTCTTCCTCGCGCCCAAGTTCCTGCCCGATGGCAGCCGCAATGCACTGCGCTGCGATGGCATCGAGAAGAAGATGGGCATCAAGGGCAGCGCCACCTGCGTGATGGCTTTCGACGGTGCCACCGGCTGGCTGGTCGGCGAGCCGAACCGCGGCCTGCAGGCGATGTTCGCGATGATGAATGCGGCGCGGCTGCACGTCGCGCTGCAGGGCCTGGCGCATGCGCAGAACGCGCACCGCAACGCGGTGGTCTATGCGCACGAGCGGCTGCAGTCGCGCGCACCGGTGCGCGGCGAGGCGAAGGGTGCCGCCGACCCGATCGTGCTGCACCCGGCCATGCGCCGCTCGCTGCTGCGCCAGCGCGTGCTGGTGGAAGGCGCGCGGGTGATCGCCTACGAGGCCGCGCACCTGATCGACCTGGCCGAACAGTCGCCCGACGCCACCGTGCGCGAGCGCGCCCAGGAGCAGGCGGCGCTGCTGACGCCGGTGCTCAAGTCCTTCCTCACCGACAACGGCTTCGCGTTGGCCAGCGACGCGCTGCAGGTGTTCGGCGGCCACGGCTACACGCACGACTGGGGCGTCGAGCAGTGCGTGCGCGACGCGCGCATCGCGATGATCTACGAGGGCACCAACCAGATCCAGGCGATCGACCTGGTGGTGCGCAAGCTGGTGGCCGACGGCGGCCGCCGCTTTGCCGCCTGGCTGGCGTCGCTTGCGGCGTCGCTGCCGGCTGGAGCCACGCACGGCACGCAGGCCGCCGAGCAATTGCGCCTGCTCGGCGAACTGGCCGCCGACGTGGTGCGCGCCTCGCGCGACGACGCCGAGCTGCCTTTCCGCGTCGCCGACGATCTGCTGCGCGCCACCGCGCTGGCGCTGCTCGCCCACGCCTGGGCGCGCGCCGAGGCGGTGTCCTCGCGGCCCGAACACGCGGGCGATGCCTTCCACGCCGCCAAGCGCGAGAGCGCGGCGCACTGCTTCACCCACCTGCGCCCGGAGTTCGACCACGCGCTCGCCCAGGCCCGCGCCGGCTGGCAGCCTTTCGCCCGCGTGGCGCTGGGCGAGATCGCATGAGCAGCGGCTCCCTCGACCATTCGCGGCTGACCTCGCTGGTCGGCTACGTGGCCAGCCGCGCTGCCATCGTGCTGCGCAAGGATTTCGAGCGTGAGCTGGGACCTCTGGGCCTGAAGGTGCTCGACTACTCGCTGCTGGTGCTGGTGGCCTCCAACCCGGAGGTCAACCAGAAGCAGCTCGGCGAGGCGCTCGACGTCTCGGCGCCGAACATGGCGATCACCATCGACCGCCTCGTCGAGCGCGGCTGGGTGGAGCGCGTGC
>VFQN01003543.1_pt1 | contig 22115 bp, 35 predicted proteins | sample 3512371 | NCBI WGS metagenome assembly VFQN01 (sample SAMN10412370, study PRJNA504923) | tailings metagenome | isolation source: Replicate 2 from Balatoc abandoned mine | place: Philippines: Itogon, Benguet | collected 2017-08-28
CTTGATTGCCGGGACCAGCTCTGTTTCCCGAGCGGGACTGGGCTGGGCTCTGGAAGGGGACCAAGACTGTAAATCCATACATACATACATTATGGTGTTGTGGTGGCTGGTGCTGTCTTAAAGTTTGCTGACCAGTTACGACAGGTGGGACTTAGGGATGTCCGGTGTGGGTCATGCTTGCATAGCGGAGTTTCAGCTGCCCAACACAACATGCAATGACAACTGCCGCGGCAGTTGACGCTGGGTGGGAGTTACTAGCTGACAATAGGAGGCTTACACTTGGTGCTTGCCCAAGGTATTGCAGGCGTACAGAGGGAGCACCGTGCTTCGAACTGTACGACAAGGCACTGTATGGACCACAGGTGCACCCTAAACCGGGTGAGCGCGTGTAGGTAGCTAGCCTAGGCACCGGCATTCCCATGGGGCCATTCAGGGGACCCCGTAAGTGCATACATGTACCGTCTTGGCTCAACTGCACACGCAAGGCCGATGAGCAATCCCAACTGTCAGTGCCGTCTGACGAGCGGGCACCATGTAATACTTGCGGTGTTGCGGATCAGTCAAAGTGTAGCAGTTCAAGACGCACGGTAGAAGGCCAGCAGTACCCGCTTCAATAGCGTACCGCTTCATCTCACAAAGGCAGTATCAATATGGGACGCCTTGGCCAGCGCCTGAACACGGCTACCAACGAACGTAACACGTCGATAGCTACAGCCTGCTTGCTGAGACAGCCCCAAGCGTGGCGGCCTTCCCGCCATCAACCAGTCTGCCGTCCCTGCCTCCTCCCTTCACGGTCCCAGCGGCCCGCACGCCCCCAGCCTGGCCAGCAGCTCCACGCAGTCCCGCAGCACCGCCACGCACTCCCGCACGCGGCCCACGTCTGCGGCCGGCGTGGCCTCCAGCAGCGCCTGCACCTCCGCCGCCTTGCGCGCCACCGCACGGCCCAGGGAGGCGGGGCACAGCAGCGCCTCGCCGGCCCCTGCACCGCCCTGCAGTGCCGCCGCCTGCTGGGGCACGGCCGCGGCCGCGGGGGGCGCCACCGCCGAGGGCCCATGCACGGCTGCGTGTAATGCTCCCTGCTGCTGCTGCTCCCGCTGTTGCTGTTGGTCCTGCGGTTGCTGTTGCTGCTGTTGGTCCTGCGGTTGCTGCTGCTGCTGCTGCTGCTGCTGTTGCTGCTCGGCCTCGGACATGACCCAGGCATCACACGCCACGCAGAACATGCGCTTGGCCTTGTTGCGCACCAGCACGGTGGAGCACCTGGCGGGGGAACAGCGGCGGCTTGGGTCAGCGGCGGCTCGCTAACACTCTCAGTTGATTGGAGAAGCGGGCATTGAGGAAACAGGGCCCAACAGGGCACAGCCACTGCTCAGCCACACCTTTGACGCTGATAACGGACCAGTGCGGATCCGGGTATCATCATACGTTCTGCGGAGCCAGCAGCGTAGGGCACTCAAGCACGTATCCCGCTCCTATACCACACGGCATGGTACAGCTCAGTGCCGTCCCACCTGGGGCAGTACTTGTCCAAGAGAGCCCAGCCCTGCGTTGCAGGGGGAGGGAGACATGCGTGCGTGTGTTGGCCTCCCAGATGTCAGGCGCCATACCTGCGCCATACCCTGTCAACCCTGACACAAGACATAGATGGCATTCAAAGCTCAATCCTTCCACAGCAACCCGCCGTGAGCCCGCGGCTGCTGCGGCGCCCACCTGCAGCATCTTGGTGGACAGCAGGTCGGTCACGTCCTCGGTCCGCCCGGGAGCAGGGGAGGACCCGGCGCCAGCCTGCTGATGCTGCGGCTGCTGCTGCGGCTGCTGGGGTGACAGCTGCTGCGGCTGTGGCGACTGCGGTAGCGGTGGTGCCTGTCGCGGCCCTGCAGAGTTCGGTGCGTTGGAGGACGCAGCTGCCGGGGCGACACGTTCCGTGTTGGCCGCCGCAAAAGGCCCCAAGCGGGGATCCTGCCGTGCGTCATACTCCGCCTCCTCCTCGTAGCCCCCTTCCTCCTCGCTGTCGACCTCCTCGTGCTGCTGTCTCCCCCGCCCCGCTGCGGCGCCCCCGTCCGCCTGCCCTGTGCCCCTGCCACCCTCCCCGCCGTTGCTGGCCCCTGAGCCTGCCACCGCCGTGCCGCCACCCTGAACCTGTGACGCGGGGGCAGCGCAAGCATGACATGAAAAGGAAGCAGCGCTCAGTGTCGCGTAGCAGTAAACTCCAAGCATCTAACCTGCTGGGTTGCAGCGCAGTGCGGAGAAGGGTGGCCCTGGAGGGGTTTGGCAGTGCTCTCACCACCCAGCCTGCCTGCGTACGCTGACCGGAGGGGGCGCCCCAGCATCCCATGCACCCTTACACATGACCCCACGCATGGCAGCCGGGTGCACAAGTGCGCCCCAGCCTACAGTTTGCTGACACCCATCCCCACCTACCTGCCCGCCCGACTTGAACGTGGTGTCGCAGTTGACACACAGGCGGTCGCCCGAGGCGCGGTCGCGCATAAGCGGTACCTGCAAGCAAGTCATGCTCAACAGCAGAAGTCATGCATGCTAGCATAGCAAAATGGTTGGCGATTGAGACAGGTGCCTTCCGAAGGCGCGAACGCGTGTCCATCGACCCGGCCAGGTTACAAAGCAAGAGCTCGTCCTACCTTGCACTCCGGACAGCTTTCAGCTAACATAGCCCAGCCTTTGAGCAGCAACTCTCCAAGGCGCTTGCTTGTGTCGGTTCGCACAGCAGGCATTTCTCTCTGCACGTGCCAGGCAAGGTATGCAGCAGGTGGCAGCAGTGTACAGGGTTTGTCTATTATGTATTGGTGCTACGTACTATGGTAAGAGGTGTTGCAGACACCCCCCAGAGGCTGCCGTTGGGTCTGCTCCTCCTTCGCTCCTACTCTCAGGTTGCCAAGCTGGCCGGGCACGTTGCTAAATGCCATCATTCTTACCAAACATCAAATAAATTTTGCGTATACTGCTAAGACGTCGCGGCTTTAAACTGCACGTCGGCGACAGGCCCGCGGGTCGCTCGTTGGCGTACCTGCGAGCGGGCACCCGACAATTGCCCAGCCAAGGCCTGCCATACGCAAGCTTGAAACCGCATGGTGGGCGCTAGTGGTAAGAAGGCTGCATGGTGGGAACTCGAAATCTTACTGCGTTGCTCCGGTCGGACGCTCCAAGCAGGCCCAACGCTGCAATACAGCAACGAGCAGTGAGTTGAGCCATCATGTGCGCCGCAAGATTGTTGGTCACGCAATCTGTCGAAGACTTCCCTTCCACTAACCCAACACAGTAGATGTGGGCATCCTGGACCGCCAGCTCTGCAGCGAAGGGCACATGACGAAACTGCCGCTGCTATGGCGCAGCGTTTACTGCTCAACACCAACCTGCGTGCATGTGCATGGTGGTGTCTGCTGCTCTTCGCTTCATCCCCCATTCTTACCCTGTGTCCATGCGTGCGCTACAGCGGCGGATCCCCAGCTTCGGGGACGGGCGACGTGCGGCAGCCTCACAGCCCGGCAGCGTGCAACGACTGCTCGGAGGGGGCAGCCAACACAGCCATAGAACACCATGTGCCGCAGCCCAGCCTGGTGGCCCATGCGCACGTGTTCCTCAGGACGGCGCCAGGACCAGCCCCCGGCCGCCGCCGCACCCCAGGCTCCCAGCGGCTGCAACGCGGCCCCACAGCGGCGGGGTCCACGGACGCGCTGCCGCCGACCGCACGGCGGCTGCAGGGCCAGCAGCAGGTCTGGGGCGACGGTGCTGCCTGGCGGGGCAGCCACGGCGACCTGCGCACGCTGCGGGCCTGGCACGCCACGCCGGCAGCCGCAACACTGGCCTTCCATCCTGCGCACCGCGCAAGCGGAGAGGCACAGCAGGCTCTATTGGCCGTGCTTCCTCGCACCGGCGCCTTGAGTACAATGGAGGTGCCCACGGTGGATGCCACATTCCCACGCAGCGGTTTCAGTACTTCTCTCGGCATGCTGAGCCAGGGAGGTAGTGAGGCAGCCATCGAAGGCCGCACCAACAGGCTGTTGCACACGCTGGCAGTCAGCTCGGAGGAGCACGCCCCACGGCCGGCCCGGCGGCTGATGCAGTTGGTGGGGCCCCGGGCCAGGTCGTACGTGGGGCCCCGTGTCCTCGACTTCAATGGGCTGACATGGTGAGATAAAAAGTGGGATCTGGGCCGACCAAGGGACATGGGGGCTTCAAGGGACCTGTGCGCAGTGCCAATGCAGATGGCTCGAACTGCCCGGCCGTTAGTCCTGCCCCTGCCTTTGGCGCCCACGACGCCACCATGTGCTGACCACCTGGCCGCTAGGTACGCCGCCACGCCATCCGCCTCTGGGAGCGCGTCCGTTGCAGCGGACGCTAAGTTCAGGCTGTCCCGCGATGGGACGCTCAACTTGGGCGCTGGCTTCGCCACCTCCCAGGTGGGCCTGGGCCGCCGGGGGTACCTGTGTGCCGTGCACTGAAGAGGACAGGCTTGCGTTTCATGAAAACTTTCGCCTCTTTACTCGTGCGGTCTTTCCTTACCAACATTCAAATCTGTCCGTGCGCCATGCGCATGTGGGCGCAGGCCTTCGCGTCGAACCCCTCCCAGGGCCGCTGGTGGGCGGCGCTGTTCCCCCGCCTCTCAGCTGGCAGCGGAGCTAGCAGCGGGGGGCCGCAGGACCCTCCCGCCACCGCCACCGCAGCGTGGTCGGCCGTGCCGCGCTTCTTCGGTGGGTATCGTGCAAGCCCAGCCACACACTGGTATGTACCATATGGAGGCCGTTTACTTAGCAGTGGTTCCCCTGCAGGGCCCTGACGATGTTGCGGAACCGGTTGGCGCAGTGATCCTACCAGGGGTTGCACTGAAAAAGCTGAATATTTAGCAGGAAGTGCACAGCGGCGGAATAGGCAGAGGCGGATCCACCTTGTCGGCGTATGCATGTGCCTGTGGCAGTGTACGTGCCTGTGCTCCATGCTCGTGCCCCGAAGCTTAGATGGCTCCCTCCACTCCCTCCCGCCCCCTCCCGCCCCCTGCCTGCAGAGTGCTGCTCGCTGTTCCCGTCGCGCTCCTACGTGCTGGCAGAGGCCGACACGGCGCCCAGCGGCACTGCCGTCGCCAACGGGTACTACTTTGTATCCGAAGTGGGGTACAACCCCATCAGCAACAGCTTTGGTGCCTCAACGTCACAGGTAGGCACAGGACGCCGGTCCGGCCCGCAGGACGCCGCTCAAGGACGGGTGCCTGTATGATGCGCCATACGTGTTGCAACCCTTGACTGGGCACCATGTGCCGTTCATACCGCATGCACCACGGCATGGTAGTGCACACGGTCGTGCTGTGGCTCTGACCTGCTGCCGCCTGCAGGCCCAGGCCGGCTCCGTCAACCCGCGCAGCAACGGGCCCGGGGCGTCCCGCCTGATCGTGTCCCGCGGGGACCAGTCGCTGGGGTTCGCCGGCGTGGAGGCCATCGGGTCAGCCAACCAACTCGTCAACTTTGCGGGTGGGTATATGGCGTGAGCTTCTGGCACGCAGCCGCGAGTTTGTTGCAGCTGCCGTCTACATCCCCCCGGTATACCAACGTGTCGGCGTGTCTCCCTAGGCATTTGTACGTACATGTGTCCTTTAGTCGGTGCGGGGCAAAGGCTTCGTGGTGCGCTAGTCTGAGATGGTGCACGGGTGTGCAATGTAACGCACTCTGATACGGTGCTTACCGCCGCAGATCCGCGTGTGGAGCAGTACGGCCAGGTCATCGCCTACCCCTACAACATCTTCACGCCGTACGACCCCATCACCTGCACCCAGGTGGGTCGGCGAGCATACCCAAGCGTGGAGTGGATGTATCCCAGCACCCAAGGCCCACACTATGCCGTGCCATGTGTGCCCACCATCAGCTACCTCCTCCGCCGCCACCGCCTCCAGACGCTGTTTGCCGTCACACTGCACGTGTCCACGACCACCACCGCCTCCACCCACGCCGACGCCGCATCCAGACGCTGGTCACCGGCGCCGCCCTCACCGGCATCTCCATGCTGCCGCCGCGCACCCCCGTCAACGACCTCATGCCGGACGCCACCCTTGATGGCGTGGCGCCCATACCCACCAACCTGACCCTACCGGAATCCGGCAGCAGCAACAGCAGCGGTGGCGGCTTCATCGGCAGGCAAGCCAGAGACGCTAGTGGAAGCGGCCCCTCGTCTCCGGGGCCCCATGACACCGTGTCTGACGTGCCGCCCGAGTCAGGTGAGGACGGCGGAGGCGATGAGGGCGCAGCCCCGGGCGGCGGCCTCCAGCTGCCCTCCCAGCGGTACGCCGCCATGGCGGAGGCCCGCAGGCAGCAGCAGGCGCCCGCCAACGCCTCCGTGGAGCTGCGCAGCAGGGCGGAGGGCGGCGACGGGGCGTTCGACGGCGGGTCCATGCCGCCGGTGGGCCTGGTGCCCTTCTGCATGCAGTGGTTCAACCTGCAGGTGGGGAGCAAAGGGCAACTGTCGGTAGGTGTGGGCACACATGTTTGCGCCGCACTCAACTCTTTGCAGGGCATGCAATACCAAGCAGTGGAAAATTCCAGGTGCAGGCCTATATCGGTGTGCCTGGCAGCCTGTGGCTGGTGGTTTCATGTCCGCGCTACGCGTGTACCCTGCAGATGCACCTGCGTCGGCCAGGGAGTGCCGTCACGCACATGTGCAGTTTTCGTGACTGCCCGCGTCCCGCTGCCCCTCCCCCGCTGCTCGGCCGCAGACGCTGGACGAGTACCGCTCCTTCCTCCGCGCCGTGGGCCCCGCCTACGAGAGCGACTACTACGACAACGGCTACGGCTACAGCGACGCATACGACCCCGGGCCGGGAGGGGCGGGCGGGGAGGGCGGGGCGGGCGCCCAGGGTGGGGAGGCCGTTGCCGGCCCTGACGGGGTTGGGGCCGATCTTCGGCAGCAGGACAGCACGGGCCAAGGGCCAGGGGTGCAGGGGCCCGAGAGTGCGGCTGGAGGCCAAGGAGGAGGCGGCGGTGGAGGTGCTGCGCCGCAGTACCGGACCTCGGGGCAGTCCGCAAGCGACAAGAAGCAAACCGGCGGGACGGTGTCTTACGAGCCCGCAGGATCATCGAAGGTCATCTTTGTTGCAGAGGAGCCGGACGAGGGTAGCTCGGTCGGCTCAAGTGCGGGCACTCCCGCCGCCTACCGTAGCAGCCAGGGCCCCGACCAGGGCGAGCGGCAGCAGCCCCTGGTGCCTGCAGTGAGCCCTGCCGCCCAGGCACTGCAGGACAGGGTGGCTGGGCTGCTCCAAGGCAGCGGCGTGGCCATGGGGCTGTGGGGCGTGGGGTCCGCCAACGCCTCCGTTGCGCAGCGCCTGGCGGAGCGCGCGGGGGCCGCCGCCACCCGGCTGGCCAACACGACGGCGGAGCACGCGGGCCAGGCGTGGCAGCTGGTGGCGGAGGCGGCGGCGCTCAGGGCCGAGGCCGTCATGAGGGTAGGTGTTCTTCTAGATCATCGGTACTGCTAGGACCGGCAATGTAGCAAGGTGGACAAGGCACACGAGCCGGCGGCGTACCGGTAGCAAGGACAGTGCATATCGCCTCCCATGCGGCTGCGCCGTACGGGCAACCAGTACGGCAGATCAATGGGCTAATGTGACGGCTGTTGTAACGGCCTCTGCAGCAGCCCTTTCGTGCAGCCTGCTAGCAGCTCGCCCCGGCCACGCCTCCCCGAGGAAACTCGCACCCCATCCTGCCAAGCGCATCCCATCCTGCCTCCTAGGTTGTGGTGCGTGTGGCGGACGCCGCCTCGCCCCTCAGCGCGGCGCTGCTGGCGGCGCACGACGCGGCGTACGGGGGGCTGGCGGCGCTGTCCAACGCTGCGGTGGACGAAGCCATCGGTCGCCTGGAAGCCACGCTGCCACAGGGGGCCGCGGCGGAGGTGGCGGCGCGGGCAGAGGCCACCTCGAGGCAATTGCTGGCGGCGCAGGCAGCAGCTGCAGCGGCGGCGCAGGCGGGGGACCCTGGGGCCGGACCTGGCACTGAACAGTCCGCAAGCCTGGACCTGAGGCGGAGTTCCGCTGCTGGAGGCTGACATGAGCATGGCCTGGTGTGTGGCTTTGTGCTAGTGCGTTTGCAGGGTATGAGAGGAAGAGTTCTTACAGCATTACGATTGGCAGGCTGTAGGCATGCATCTCGGCTCAGTGCCAAGCAGTGCCAAGGTGTATTGCACGTGCATGGGTAGGTGGCGTTGGATGGCTTATCAAAGCTGGTCAGCATGCGCGCAGGTGGTCTCGGAGCGAGGGGCCTGCTGAGTTAGAGGAGCTCTTCACTGCTGACAATGTGTAACACTGTAACATGTAAGGCGCAAGCCCCCAACGTCGCCAGCAGCAGGGCGGCCAGGGCCTGGCCAGCAGCCATTAGCCGGCCTTCAAAAGTTGGCATGACTCAAGGCGCCAGGCGACCAGTACCGCACGGGTCTCAGGCCCGGTCCAGCAATACAGGCAAACAATAACAGCCGCTCACAGCAAACCTGCACACAGTAGTTAACGAGTACCGGTATGCCCCAAGATGACCCCCAAACGAATCGCGACAAACCAAGCCCGATAGCTGCCAAGGGGAAAACGGCAGCTATGCCAGCACTTCTGACCGTCGGGATAAAAGCAAACAGGCAGGCGGAAATGCAGGGCATCAGCACATACGGTACCACGGTACTTATTAAGTCCTACCTCCTATGCCGCCCAAAGCCTTTCAGCCGGGGCCTCCTAACTTGGACATTCCAGACTTCCAACACTGCTGGCAGACCAGCACAGAACTGCAGGAAACACAACACTCGGCCATACTCAATGCTGACAACCTGACACGTGTCTGCAGGGCAAACTCAGTACCCCAAATGCGCTCCGATCAGCCCCTGCTCGTTCATGCCGCCACCGCCTCCTTCGCCCCCTGGCTGCCTGCGTGGTCATACGGCAGCACCTCGCGCTTGATGTTGTCCTTGAGCCACTCGATGACGGTGACGCTCTTGACCGTCTCTCGCACGTCGTCCAGCAGCTCCTGCCGGTCGAACGGCTGCTCCACAGCCTGGGGGTGCACGCAGAGGGACCGCGGTGGTGCACGCCTCGAGGACTGTGCTGGACTTCTTCGTCCCTCAATATTACTGCGGACGGACACCCAAACATCAATAGCGCCTACCGCTCGCACCGCATTATGTGGCAGGTGGGAAGACCAGAAACCATTCCTTAGACCCTTTCCGCACCTCCCGCGCGGCCCTCCCCGTTCCCCCGCCCCTCCCCCTCCCCGCCCCCTCCCCCTCCCCCGCCCCACCTCCATCTGCTTGACCCGCAGGTCGTACTCCGACTGCACCGCCTCCTCGTCCAGCGTCAGGCCGCGCTCCGCGAAGATCTCGTCCACTGCCAGGTTGAAGCGGACCTGCGGGCAGGGCAAGGGAGGGGAGTCAGGGAGCTCGGTTGCCCGGGAAGAGTGCTAGGTCAGGCGCATGGCAGCGCGGAGCGCCCTGGCTTCACAGCGTAGGCACCATCGAGCGCCTGGGGCATCCATGAACGCAATGGCCTCGCAAGGTGCTGGCGCAAAAAGCCTGTAGGAAGCGGTAGCCACATTAAAGATACAGGATATACGCAGCAAGGCAAGGCTGTGTCCATAAGACAGCTGATGACCGCCTCGGTGTGTATGTGCATATTCCGGGCAGCTGGCAGCCAGCGCCCCCCGTCCACCTCCCGCGGGCCCCCTCCCCGGGCCCTCGCCCCTCACCATGTCCTCCAGCTCCTTTCTCCGCGTGCTGATGTACTCCGCCACCATCTCCTCCGTCGCCAGCTGCTCAACGTCCTCGCGGCTGCCGATGCGCTGCGGGACCAAGCCGCAGCAGGGGGGCGAGAGGGCCAAGACACACATGAGCAGCGCAGCGGGTGGCCAGGCAGACGGTGCGCGCAAAACAGCTAACCAAGCAGGCGTGCTGGCCGTGTACCTACGCCCAGTACCGCTTCCAAGACGCCCCGCCTGCTTCGTCCCCGCCCCGCCCCACGCACGTCCTCAATCATCTGCAGCAGCGCCGCCTGGAACTGGCGCTCGCCCAGCTGCTCCACCATGCGGGCCGGCACCTCGGGCATGTCCAGCGCGTCCGCCACCGCCTGTGCAGGGGAGGACGAGGGTTGGAGGACAGAAGGCGTGCAGCGGGCAGGACTCCTCTTGGAGGGCAGCAGCAGCGTCAACCAACGGCGACCCTTCAGGCCCTATCCCTCGCCCCCTGTCCCTCCGCGCCCCACCTTGACCACGGCGTCCTCCAGCTGCTTGTCCAGCTCCTGCACGCGCTGCATGGCGGTGGAGGCGATGAGCGCCTCGCGCATCTCCTTGGCGCTGCCCCACTGCCCCGCGTGGTGCTTGGCCACGTAGGCGTCGTCAAACTGCGGCCGGGAAGGGGTGGGGCGGACAGGGGTAGTAAGCTGCAACGCGTAGTGGGCGTGCGTAATGCGTCCATGTCGTAGAACCAAAAAAAGTGCAGCTGCGCCCTTCCCAGTGGGGAGCGGAAGGCGGGGGAGACGGGGTGGCAGCGTTTCCAGGCCAGGAAAGGGTGGAGGGTTGTACACGCGACGGCTTCCCAGTCAGTACAGCAATGTGTTTGCGGTCCCGGCACGCCCCTCTCATCCGCCGCGCCTGTCACCATCGGGTTGCCCAGCCCTGTCCCCACCCCTCACCGCAGGCAGCGTCCACTCGAAGATCTCGTGCACCGTGACGGAGACCTTGACTGGCTTGCCCTGCAGCAGGGGGGAGCGCGGCAGGGTACAGACACCATGGGACATGAGCACGGCTGCGGCTTCAACCGCTGGGACGGTCACGAGATTACGACAGGAATGAGGGCCGAGATCCTAAATTGGTGCTGCCTGTTAGATTGCTTGAACCTTTTTTCTCACCACCCCGTTGTTCACAGAAGAGCTGGCCTGCCTGCCCGCCCTCCCCTTCCCCTTCCTCCTTCACCTCCTCCTCTCCCTCCTCCCCTGCTCACCTGCCAGAACTCCACGTCGTACTCCTCCGGCATGACCATCTCGAACGTGCGCGACTCGCCCGTCTTCATGCCGAGCATGCCTGCGGGCAGCGGGGAGCGCAGGAAGCAGGATCGACCCCACCCACCAAAGGGTAACGTCGCTAGCTAAACTGTCAACTGCACCAGAACTTGCATGGATACCGGCAGCATTCGGACAGTCGGACAGCCACCGCGTCACCCACCCTGCGTGATGCCCAGCACGTCCTTCTCCGTGTCAAAGGAGAAGCGGCTGTGCTTGAGGCCGGGCAGCGTCAGGCCGGTGGCCTTGGAGCGGACCTGGGGCAAGGGAGGGCGCGGGCAGGTGGGCAAAGGGGCCACAGGAGGTTGCGACCTCCTGGCTATGGTGAACGTAAGCTCCTGTGCTGTGGCCTAGTACCTGTTATCTATCAGCTTCTGCAAGTGTACAAGCCTAACTCCTTTCCCCTGGTCCTAGCTGAAACAGCTGGCCGTGCAGGGTGCCCTGCCCAACGCCTGGTGCCAGTTGCCGGCAGACTTGGTGCAAACCGCCGCTTTCCAATCCACGCTACCACTCGCCTGGCAACGCCTGCTATACAGCCTTCGTCCCATGTCAGTCACAAGCAGCTTGCCCACCTAGCTCAACGCCGTGCGCAACGCCCACCTCTAACCATTCTCTCGCCCGTCCTCCCTCCTCCTCCGCCGCCCCCTGCGCCTGCCACCCCCCCCTCCGCCCCTGCCCCGGCGCTCACCTCCAGGTCCATGACCAGGGTGTCCCCCAGCTGCAACCCGCGCCCCACAGCCACGCGGCTGAAGCCGTGCTGCTTGCGGTACTGCCGCAGCAGGTCGTCGGCGGCAGCGGCGTCCGTGTTGAAGTCGCCCGTGTCCCTGGGGGGCGCCAGGGGGGTCCGCAGGGGAGGAGCCGGAAACCCGTTAGCAGCAGGGGAACAGTACCTGGCACGCCGCTCGTGTCCTTTACATGCGTCACCTTTGCCGTGCCCAAGGCCCCCCTGCCCGACCCGTTGCTCACTGGATGGTGACGGTGATGTCCTGCAGCGGCCTGCGCCACACCAGGGGCGGCGCCACGTCGAAGGTGGCGGTGAAGGTGAACTCGCGGCCCGGGTCGTAGCGCTCCAGCATGGAGGGGAAGTCGGAGGGGGGGACCTGCGCCGGGTGCCAGCCGTAGCAGGGACATGTGCACAGACAGCCACAAGGTGAGATCACATACTGTAGCACCGAGTAGGCTGCAACATGGCCACTTCAGCTTTGTTGGCACTATGCTGTCTGGGGCTGCCCGTGCTTTGTCCACCGGCGCGCGCACAGGGACACAACGACATCCCAACAAATTGAGCAGCAGTCTTCATGCGATGCGCGAGCAAGGATACTGGAAGTGCATGGGTAGGTTCCGTGCCACGGTGCCTTCCCCGCCTCAGCACAATCTCTCACCGTCACGCTGGCGGCGTCCACGGGCCGGCCTCCGCTGGCAACCTCCATGCCCTACGATGGTGGAGCAGGCACACAGGCAGTGTGCCCATGTTGGTGTCAACGCCGAAGACACATGCACCAGATGCCATAGTCTGCCGCCGCCCAGCACTTAGTCCAAGAGGCGTTGCCGTGTGTTCGGCACAACGTCTTCCACCTCGTGACTGTCACACCCACAACAGTCAACACCCCCCACTCCCCATACTCGTCTACCCTCTCCCCGCAAAGAACCTCATATGTACACACCTTGGGCAGCGCGTCGAGCAGCAGCTCCTCTAGGCAAAACGTCTTGAACTTGGCCTGGCCGCCAACCTACACCGGAACAGCAACCCACAAGAAGAGGGCAGCTGCGTTTTGCGATGGTACACTTGCTGTCAGGCCGCAGGGTTGCCTAGCCGCACACCAGGCTTTGCATTCCTACACTCAGCAGGCTTAGAAGGGGAAGGAGGCTCTGCGTTGCAACCATTTGTGAAGGCCGGCCTATGCACATTGACCACCTCTCGACGGTGTGTTGCTTGTCACGTGCGGGTCGTGATGTCACTGAGCCTCCTTGCCACTGTCCCATCACTATCGGTACGTGTCCCCAGCCAACAACCCCCGCAACCTCGCTTCCCTGCACCTGCCTGGGTGATGACCATGGAGAGCGGCAGGGGCTTGCCCGTTTGCCAGCCGCGCAGCTGGCCCACCACGTCACGCTGCGGGAAGGGGTGCCGAGAGCAATGAGCCCAAGTAGCTCGCCACCATGCACAACCAAGAAAGAAGTTGGAAACGCGGTGCCATGCTACCCCGGACAATGGGTTCTAGCGCCCCTGCAGTCCTAGGTGACGGCAGCAGCACCTGGACAAGGCAACCCCAAGGTGCAGCGGTGCAGGCCGTCCCGCACCTCGATGCGCTTGACGCCCCGCTTGAACACATCCTTGACGGCGGAGGCGGGCACCGTGATGGTGGCGCGCCGGCGGCACACCGACAGCTCCTCCACCTTGACGCTCACGTCATACTGCGGCGGCATGCACGTGGACGCAGGTTGGCGGGTAAGGGCATGCCGCACCATGTGGCGCCCAGGAATCAGGCGCTCGCGGCCGCTTCGACTTCTGAGTTTACTCCCATCGCTTGCCCGCTTTGCACTTGGGGACAGGACTGCCCCAGACGCGCGCTTGAAGGATGCCGTGAGGGGTGCGCATGCCTACACCCAGGTCCCCATACCTTGACCTCTTTCTCCTTTGGGGCCGCTGCGCGCACTTGCACTGACCGCACACGGCTGCCCCGGAGAGGGGCCACGGCCGGAGCAGCGACATGTCCAGTCCACGCGGTGGGCATAGGCTGCTAGGGTTAGTGGCAGCCGGGGGATGCAAGGGTGCGAGCGGTTGCGCTGTTCAGTCTGCTGCCTCGGAGGGGCCTTCCTGCTTATAGAGCTCAACAGACGACATCTTCAAGGACAGGGAATCCTGAACATTGTGCGCGCACGAGACAACGCTTGCTTGCTGGCGACACTGCAACGGTCGCTCGGGCCCTATCGGGTACCCCGAAAGTTGCAGCACGCTTGCGACAAGTCCGTGTCGGAGGCAAACTTCATTTGGAGTTGTACAATGGTCATAATTGCATTGGTAATTCGGCTCACCGTGAAGGCTGGGGAGCCCCGCCCCACGACTGCCGGCTGCGCCACCCCGCTTGCGCGCCGAACATTCCCGCTTGCGAGGAACTGCTTCCCACTGAGAAGCATCTTTCCCGGTGTAGGGTCTCCCCAGGTACTCGAAGAGAACGAGCTGACGAGGGCAAGCTGGAGGGCGCTGCTTTGCGGGTGGCAGTCGAATCTATGTGCGTCAGGTTAATCAGCTCACGGCTTAACTACTGAATAACGCAGGCCCTTGTTACGCCTGAGCCTGTAGGAATGGCCACTTGCATGTAGCAAAAAATAAACGGTTTTAGCGGTTGCAGGGTGACCAAGCCCTGCGAGCAGCTCGACCTTGAGTTACCTTGTGTCATTTACATAAGTAGGCACACACATTGACATAGTTATCTATAAGACCGCCCGTCGGGGCGGCACTGAATAGAGAGAATGGACAAATTCGTTCGGGGAAAGGTTTTAGGGAAGGGAAGCTTTGGTAGCGCAATTCTTGTGACAAACAAGGTTGACGGAAAGAACTATGTCATCAAGGAGGTGGACATGAGCCGCATGCCGAAGGCAGAGCGGGACGCCGCGGAGCAAGAGGCAAAGGTGCATATGCGGCAACATATGTAGTGCATGCCCGCTTGCTAGGGCCGTGCAGCCAGTTGTGCCTTCAAGCTACCATGGCCGTTCGCGTGCCCGAACCAGGCGACCCCCCAGGCTACCCCCCACTGCCCCACAACTTGGCTAGTTGCGAGAGTGGCACATACGCGTACTGAAGAGGGACTGACGTGACAATATCATCTCGCGTAAAACCCCTCCGCTAACTGGCTGCAGCTGCTTATGGCCCTTAACCACCCCAACATCGTGCGCTGCCTCGAGTGCTTCACGCACATGAACAAGCTTTGCATTGTCATGGACTGGTGCTCAGAAGGTGCGCGTGCATGACCATACATACACTAGGGTAGAGGTATTACCAGGCGCTTTTATGGTGTGTGTGCTATCCACGATAGCAAGCTTCGGAGCGCATGGCCGCACGCTGTGCCACGTGCAGGGCACACCCGGGCGCATGTAAGGGAGGCGCCCTCAGCAGCCGCACTATGCAAGGACTTGTGTCAGAATGCATTCAGCGCAGCATGAGATGTGGTACATTTCGGTGCTTGGTGCAGTACGCCTAGCGCCCACCTCAGGCTCTCGCATGCCCGGACTGGCACCCGAGACCCCAGTGCACTCCACCCACCCGACCGTCCCATGCAGGCGACCTGTACAGCCTACTCCAAAAGCGGCGCGGGCAGCAGCTGAGCGAGGAGACCATCATTGACTGGCTCGTGCAGATGTGTCTGGGGCTGAAGCATGTGCACGACCGGAAAATTTTGCACAGGTAAGGCGCTGGCGGTTATTGTGCACGACGGTCAGCACCTGATGGGGTCTAAAGCAAAGCGCTGGCTTCAAAACACTCACTCCCATCTAGTTTGCACAGAGGTTGGCTTGAGTGCTGCATTAGCAACGTCCGTGTTGACATCCAGCCAAGGTTGGGCTGTGACGTGTTACGATGTGTCGTTGTTCCCCGCAGAGACATCAAGACGCAGAACGTGTTCATGTCCTCCAACGGGCTGCTCAAGCTCGGCGACTTTGGTGTGTCGAAGGTGCTCAACTCCACTTACCAGCTGGCTACCACGGCCGTGGGGACGCCTTACTACTTGAGCCCGGAGATCTGCCAGAACAGGAAGTATAACCAGAAGGTAGGGACACGTAGGTCGCGCTTGTGCACTCTCCAAGCCTTCCCCTCACCTACCGGTATGGCAGATGAGTATGACAGCACCTGCCAATACTCGTGCGTACACCGGTAGCACCACCCTGGCACCACGGATGGCTGGCCCGCCTGCTTGCTACCCTCAGAGCGACATCTGGTCCCTGGGCTGCGTGCTGTACGAGCTGGCAACCCTCAAGCACGCGTTCGAGGCGCCAAACATGCGCGCCTTGATACAGAAGGTATGCGTCAGTTGTTCTCAAAGGGATTGCAGTACCCAGTTGGCGGCGTAGCACAGTAGACAGGGTCACAACGTGCGGATAGCTGAGGTGCTGCCGCTGTTTCCTGCGGGCCCGCAGATCATCAAGGGCAGCTACCCGCCCATGCCCGCCACGCGCTCCCGCGAGCTGCGCGAGCTGTGCGACCGCATGCTGACGCTGGACTGGAACAAGCGGCCCTCCATCAATGAAATCCTCGCCACGCCGCTCCTCAAAGCACGCATCCAGAAGTTCCTGGGCGCTACGCTTCAGGTACCGCAGAAGCACTTTGTAGGGGTTCAATGGCTGCCGCAGCGGGTCTGCAGTGATTCTACCGTGCGCTGTCCATGGGTCACACCCACTTGCCTGCCAACCGTGCAGGCACACGAGTTCAGCCACACGATCATCCACGGCCGGCCGAAGCCCGGTCAGCTGGTTGTCGGGGCAGGACCGGCACCGGGGGCACCGGGGGCGGCGCCGGCCGCGGCCGCCCCAGCACCTGGCGTAGCGGCGGGCCTCGGTAGGTGGACTGCCGAGTTTCGGCTAGAGCGGAACGGGACTGCAGGACCGCCGCAATACTGTCATATGCATGTTGCCGCACGTTGCTAGCAGCCCCGCAACACGTCCCTCCGTAACATCATGTCCTATGTCAATTGGCCCTGCAGCGCCCCCGAAATTCGGGTTGGCGGCGGAGCCTAAGCCCGTGGCTCCGCCACCAGCTGCCGGCGTCCGTCAGTCTGTGGCCGCAGCGGGGCGGCCCAACACAGGGGCAGGAGGAGGGGCTCCGGCTAGGCCCGCGCCAGCTCCAGCACCCGGGAGAGCAGGCGTGGTGGCTGCCGGGGCGCGGGCTCACTCGGTCAGCCCCAGCGGCCCAGCCGCTGGAGTGCGCGCCAGCGCAGCAGCTGTGCCCGGGCGGGCGGGAGCTGCTGCGGCACCGGCGGCAGCTGCCCTGCCGGGCGGTCCGGCCGCCGCGCTGCGCCAGGCGCAGGAGGCCGCCGCGGCCGCACGTGCGAAGGCGTCAGAGGCGGCCAAGCAGCGTGAGGACGCCATGATGGCGCTGGCGGTGAGCAGAGCCGGACGGGTGCGCATTGCTGGTTCCGCACCACCACCTTACACCCTACAGGCACACGGCCCCCATGTCCTGGCGCACCAGCGCAAACTGGCTGACGGCATGCATGTGTGCTGGCCTACGGTTTCGTCAGGCCAAGCGGGCCGCTGACGCGGAGGCCAACGCCAAGCGCGAGCTGGAACGGGCCAAGGCGCGGGAGGTGGCGGCGCTGGGGGCGCAGCGGGAGATCGAGCGGCTGCGGCTGGAGGAGGCGCGGAGAAAGCTCGAGGCGGTAAGTGGGCATGGTGGTACATTGGTACTGTGTTCGCGGGCCTTGGGATAAGTGGCGAGGACGTCAATCTGTGCAGCACTGAGCCTCCTGTGACGCGCAAAGTTGCTGCCTGGATTTATTGGAATCTCCAATCCAACCCCGACGCGACCGCCAGGACCGGGCGCGCATGGAGGGCGACCGGCGGCGCAAGGAGGCGGCCAAGGTGGAGGAGGAGCGGCGAGCCAAGGCGGCCGAGGACGCGCGCGTCCGGCAAAGCATGGAGGACGCACGTAGGCAGCGGGAAGTGGAGGTGAGTGCACATGCTAATCGGACTGCAGCCAGAGTCCCACGGAACAACAGTATCCTGGGGTGCGGCAAGGCAAACTCAACTGGAAAGTACTGCACCGGTACGGTATGCGTTTATACATGCGGCGTAGGGGCTTCAGCCCTCACCCTGAGGGTATGGCGCCATGTGCAACAGTTTGATTGTTGTTGGTTCTTCCCGCAGGCCAAGCGTAAGAAGGCAGAGGAGGAAGCCCGCAAACGCGATGCTGAAAAGGCGGCGAAGGTGAGAACACCTGGTAACACACAATTCCGTGAATTTGCGGTGGCAGGAAGGCCCGGTGGAGATGAACCGACCATCCGGTGGCTTGCGTTCTGGCTCTTCCTTTGTAGGAGAAGGAGCGCGAAGACATGAGGGCCAAGATTGCACAGCAACGCAAGGATTACCAGGATAGACAGGTACGGGCACTCATACCGTTTCTGACTTGATGGACAGATGCGTTGGGCTTGCTATGGGCCCCCTACACCACATTTCCGTTCCGTGCTACTCGCAGACAGAGGCAGCCCGCAACCGCGCAGCGGTGGAGCAAAACCTTGGAAGAGGAGCGGGGGCGGGTGGTCCCAAGCAACAGGAGGTGAGCGGTCAGCACTGGCTACAAATGCTACGCTGTAAGGCACACACAAGGCTGCTTGGCGTTAGGGCCTCTGCTGCATGTGGTCATGAGTGTCTTGGACCACACACACCTTGCGCGTTGCGCCTCGCCCGACAGCGCGTTCACTGTGCCTCATCGCCTGTGGCTCAGGTGCCGGTGTATGCTGCGCCCCAGCCCCGCCAGCAGCGCCGCCAGTGGTCGCCTCCGCGCGTGGACGAGCAAGCGGTGGCGAGGGAGCGGGAGCGCGAGGAGCGGGGTGCGGCCGAGGCGGCGGCGCGGGCGGGGCGGGAGGACGCGATGTCGGCGGAGCAGCGGAGGGCGGTGTGGGAGGAGCAGCGGGCGGCAGCGGAACGCAACCGGAGGGCGGTGCAGGAGGTGCGTGCGTTGCGAATCAGGAAACGCCATATGCAACCACACGGACCACAACAGTGGCCGGGGCCAGTTCCGCGGTGTAGGTGTACACCATGCAGATTGCACCTAGCCCACAACGTGCGACAGTGCGCACACGTATACGCTTGCCTTGTAACAAGGAATGTTGACGGTATCCGGGTTATGCATTCGAATCCCGCAAAAGCATCTCTATACACGTGTACGCTTACCGTCGCTTGCCAACGCATGCAGGCGGATCGGCACGGAGGGCTTGCAGAATTTCTGGGGGTACCGTCCGACCGGGGCGCTGGGCAACGGGCCGCACCGCCTGAAGCTGCTGGGGTCCCGCGCCCCTCGGGGGCTCGAGCGGGTTCTGCAGGGTCGGGGTCGAGGCCAGGTTCCGGAGCAAAAGCAGGTGCCCCGGCAGCCGCTGACATCTCTCCAGAGGCCAGGTATGTCCAGTGCATGATCACAGTTTACACCAGACGAAAAAACACAGTTGTCGTGTCATATGAGATGGCTTCCCAAGACAAGGTTACCAGCACTGCATATTCGCTAAGTGAAAGGTGCCTTACGTTGGCTGTTACCCTAAGATCAACCAACTTGTTTGAGGGAACGCCATTCCACATCTCACCGGTCTATCCTTCCCTGTCCTCTTACTCCGCTAGGCGGCAGGCGTACCTGGAGATGCGGGCAGCTGCCGAGCGCAACCGGGCGGCGGTGGAGGGCCGCCCCATTACCCCACCTAGCGCCGCAGCAGCTGGGGCTGGCGGTGCACGGCCCGTGTCCCCCTTGCTGAAGGGTGAGCATGGCTACAGCCACTGGCGCAGGCACAGGCTTACGGCGCATGGACAAAGCAAGGTACATAGTCACCCTGATCATCGCGCGCGTTGCACGCCGCAGCGATCAACGATGTGTAGACTTAATATGCCCCCCTGTTTGCTTCCACATACCTTTTGCAGCTCCGGGGGCAGGCGCGGGCTCGCGGCCCGTCACGCCGCCCCCCGCCCCGCCGTCCCGCCCCACCGACCCGTGGGCCGCCAAGATGGCCCGCCTGGAGGAGGAACGCCGCAAGCGGGAGCAGGAGATCCTCGAGTTCCAGAAGCAGCATTGGCAGGTGTGGCCAGGTGGCAGGTAAAATGACATACACGGCTGTGGTGCAATGCTAACATGAAGGTGCCCCCATGCACGGTGGAAAAGTTGAAACGCGGGATGGGGAGGGAGGACACTCCCGCTACGGTTGTACTTGTTGGATACCAATGGCATGCAAACCGTGGCAACTGCGTTACCGTGCAGGAGGTGCGGGAGGCACGTGAACGCAACAAGCGGCAGATCATGGCTGAGGTGCGCGGGGGGACGCCTGACGGCCAGGGCGCAGCGCCAGGTGGAGCCCGCGGGCCTTCGCCGCAGCGCGCGCCTCCTGCGCGGGCACAGACGCCGCCTAACGGCCGGGCCCAGACGCCGCCCCACGGCGCGCCGAGCGGCGGTGCTGGGGCCGGCGGACGGGGCGCTGAGGATGAGGGCGACGACGACAACGACATGGACTTTGCCGCCATGGTCAAGGACATGCAGGACGTGCTGCTGGTGAGGATGCGTGCACGTGCGTTTACCGGTGGCCACCAAGAGGCAGTTGGGGGCTCGACTGAAAGGGGACGTTGCGGGTCCCGACCAACAGCAGCTCCGTGAGGATGATGCTGCCACGCTTGCGTGTAGAGCCTCCTGCTCAGACCATGCGCCGTACCCCTCCTGCAGGACGACGGCGCTGGCGGGAGAGGGCCCGGCGGGGATGACGATGACGACGACGTGTACAACGACGAGAAGCACGCCGCGGTGAGCCGTACTGCGTTTCGCAGGAGCAAGAGCAGGGCGCCAGGGTCTGGCCTGAATCTGGGGCGGGCGATTGCGGTTGGCGACTCCGCCCGGGTGTGTGTTGGCAGGTCAGGCTCTTCACTCCAAGTGCGCGCCCATTTGTCGATCCCGCAATACCCACACTGTTAACGTGCAGGCATTGCAAGGGCAGTTTATGCTCAACGGAGAGGTGGTTCACCTGCCCGGGGTGCGCGAGAGCGACAGCTTGGCACTCAAGGTAGGTCCGTATTGAGGGAACTCCACGTACGGGTGGAAGGCAATGTAACGGGGCAAGAAGTGCAAATCCCTTGCGCATCAGGCGGGTAGTTGTTTACTGAGGGACACCGCTGGTACTGTACTTGGCGACCAGCTTGTATTCCAAACCGAGCGCCTTCACACTCTTCCTTTGCAGGTGGAAGCCCTGCGCGTCTTCCTCGAGTCCAAACTGGGCACAGACCCCTTCCTCAAGTGAGTGTGTCGGGTTCCTCCTAGCGCTGCTTCAACTGCCGACTGAGAACGCGGGGCCCCTGACGTGAACGCGAGGGGAGCTTGACGCTGCGTCCTGACTATCACCCTGCCAAGGCACGCCGGTAACACCAAAGCTACGTATTCGCATTGTGGTATCCCTTGGGCCCTACGGCTCGTATGGGAAGTTGCACCTGCCAAGTGTAACGACTGAACTGAACTGAACTGAACAAGGGCTGCAGAGCTCCGCTACTTTGGGGTGCCGCTTACCCCACGCCAATGCCCGCACTACCTGTTGCCCCAGGGTGTACAGGCGGCTGGAGTCGCTGTCCATAGAGGACGACGAGGGGGAGGTGTCGGCCGAGTTCCTGGCGGTGCTGGGCCAGGAGCGGCTGCCCTACCTGCAGCTGGTGCACCAGCTCATCGTGTGCGAAGAGAACATGCACGCGCTGACGCCGTGATCCCGTATAGGGCATCGACCGCATTTGTGTTGTGCCGGGTATGGCAGGAGGCTCCTGCAAAGCTTACTGCATTGTGCTGGAGGCATTGATCCCTTGTGAATTTTAACTTGAAGTGTCGTGTGGCAAGTGACGAGCTGCACATGAGCAAAAGGGATCTGCTACGCTGGGGACGTGTGACGCTGTACCAGGTGCTGAAGCGTTGTGGGCCGTGTTGCAGGGTTTTGTTCCGGCTTCCAGAAGACTTTAGAGCTGTATGCGTAACACAGCCAGCGCATGCCCCGCACAGTCGTGTTGGTATGGTAGTGCTGATGCACCTTGTGACGGTCGCTTTATCAGAGTTTAAGCCGGAAACCGACGCTGCGCACGCTGCTGTATGATTTGTGCTTGCAGGCAACTGCATACGTACAAGGTGCAACTTGCTCAGCAAGAGTAAATCAGCACCGCTGTGCGGCTTTGGGCGTCCTGGTATGTGGTCAGAGGGTGCCAAGTTGCCCGGAATCCCGGATTCCTGCGCGGGGGGGTCGGACGCGCATCCCAAAAACAGGCTTCCGGCTGTGGGGCCAGGAGTGGCATCCCGGCTACCGACTATGGGGTCATGTTCGGTATCCTGGGCTGTGGGTTGTGGGGTCTGGTCCTGCATCCCGGCTGCCAGGCGTGGGGTCAGGTTCCG